>Ga0190271_10001599_pt1 | contig 13056 bp, 10 predicted proteins | sample Popmic356T_FD_133747 | JGI IMG/M metagenome (GOLD analysis project Ga0190271, IMG submission 133747) | Populus adjacent soil microbial communities from riparian zone of Weber River, Utah, USA - 356 T | ecosystem: Environmental > Terrestrial > Soil > Riparian zone | place: USA: Utah | collected...
GGCGTCCCCGGGCTGTCGTTCGATGGCATCGCGCCAGGAACGACGTTCACCTATCGCTTCAAGGTGAACCAGTCCGGCACCTATTGGTACCACTCCCACTCGCGATTCCAGGAACAGATCGGGCTGTACGGGCCCATCATCGTGGAGCGACGCGGCGGCGAGCGGCACGGCGCCGATCGCGAGCACACGCTGCTCCTGTCCGACTGGACGGATCACGATCCGGAACACATCTACGCCACGCTCAAGCGGCAGAGCGATTACTACAACTTCGGCAAGCGCACGTTCAGCGACTTCCTCGCCGACGTGCGCAAGCAGGGCTTCTCCGCTGTCGCCGCGGACCGGCGCATGTGGGGCGCGATGCGCATGAACCCCACCGATCTCGCCGACGTCACCGGCTATGCGTACACCTATCTACTGAACGGCGCCACGCCGGCCGCCAACTGGACCGGCCTCTTCAAGCCAGGCGAGCGCGTGCGCCTGCGGCTCATCAACGGATCGTCGATGAGCTTTTTCGATGTGCGCATCCCGGGACTCGAGCTGACGGTGGTGGCCACCGACGGCCAGGACGTCGAGCCGGTCACCGTGGATGAATTGCGCATCGGCACCGCCGAGGTGTACGACATCATCGTCACGCCTGGCGACGCCGCATACACAGTGTTCGCGCAGGCCATGGACCGCTCCGGTCATGCGCGCGGCACACTGGCGCCGCGCGCTGGCATGACGGCCGAAGTGCCCGTGCCCGACGCGCGGGCGATTCTCAGCATGAGCGACATGGGCATGCATCACGCGGGCATGGACCACAGTCAGATGGATCACTCGGCCATGCCGAAGGTGCTTCATGCACCCGCCGAAACCGGACCGATAGTCGACATGCGCGCCGACATGCCCAACACCGCCTTGAACGACCCGGGCGTCGGGCTGCGCGACAACGGCCGGCGCGTGCTGACCTACGCGGACCTTGCGACGCTCGGTGGACCCATCGACCGGCGTGCCGCGGCCCGCGAGATCGAGCTGCACCTGACCGGCCACATGGAACGCTACATCTGGTCGTTCAACGGACAGAAGTTCTCGGATGCGCAACCGCTGCGGTTCACGCACAACGAGCGACTGCGCGTCGTGCTGGTGAACGACACGATGATGTCGCATCCCATCCACCTGCACGGCATGTGGAGCGAACTCGTGAATGTGCAGGGAGAGTTCCTGGTTCGCAAGCACACGGTGGTCGTGCAGCCGGGACAACGGCTGGTGTACGAAGTGACGGCCGACGCGCTGGGTAGTTGGGCGTACCACTGCCACCTGCTCTATCACATGGAAGCCGGCATGTTTCGCGAAGTGGTGGTGGCATGAGGCGCGCGTGGATAGGCGCGGTCATGTGCACGGTTGCGGCGCAAACGTTCGGCGCAGAACCAGGCGTCAGCGAGCGGGAGCACGTGCCGCCGGATCCGCCGCAGACGCGCGTGCATGAGATGCCCTATCACGAGATGGCCGACATGATGGGCATGGACGACCGCAAGCGGTTCGGGATGGTCATGGTCGACCGGCTCGAGTGGCGCGACGCCGATACATCTATATATGAGTGGGATGCCTCGGCCTGGTACGGCGGGGACTATCACAAGCTGTGGATCGAGACCGAAGGCGAACACACCAGCGACAGCGATGACGTCCGCGTGGAAGTGCTGTGGGATCGCATCGCCAGCGCGTGGTGGAGCACGCGGCTCGGACTGCGCCAGGATTTCGGCGAAGGGTCGCCGAGCAGTTGGGTCGCTTTCGGTGTCGCGGGTCTCGCGCCCGGGTTCATCGAGCTCGATGCGACGGCCTATTTTGGCGGGGGCGAGCGCGCGGCGTTGCGAGTGTCGGCCGACTACGACCTGCTGCTCACCCAGCGTCTCATCCTGCAGCCCGAAGCCGAAGTGAATTTTTATAGCGAGGACGATCCCGAGCGGCTCATCGGCACCGGCCTGTCTGATCTCGAAGTGGGATTGAGGTTGCGGTACGAGTTCCGCCGCGAGATTGCGCCCTACCTGGGTGTGAGCTGGTCGAAGAAGTTTGGCGACACTGCCGATCTCTCCCAGGCCGCGGGCCTGGATCCCGATGAGATCTCGCTGGTCGCCGGCATCCGCCTCTGGTTCTGAAATGGGGACACTCCCCATTTCCTAGCAAAAGGGGCCGGACCTCAATTGCGATTTTTGGTGGCCGGCGCCGCCCGGTTCGCGCGAATCATCGCCTCGGTTTGCGGTGATGCCGGTGTGGCAAGCATTTCCGCCGTGGTCATGCGGACTTCCACGGCAGGCGTCACTGTCTGCGGCGTGACCACGAGCGCGGGAGTCGCGGCGGCCGCCGCTGCATTCGCCGGACTTGGCGCGCCCGCCGAAACAGCCGGCGACATCACCACGACGCCACCGCGCAACTGCATGCGCCCGATGGACTCGCGCGTGCGCGCGTCGAGCTCGCCCGTGGTCTCGAGGCCATTCTGTGCCTGGAACGCGAGCAGCCGGTCCTTGAACTCCTGTGTGAGTTGCTCGTTTCCTTCAGCTCCGTCCACGGGCTGTGCCACACCGAGCAGACGCCCGGCCGCGATGCCGGAGAGGATGCGCAGGCGCCGCGCCTTCTCCGGCTCCGCGTACTGCAGGCGATCCGCCGCGGTACCGTAGTTAGACTGTGCGACCCGCAGGTCACCGCCCGACGCAGCGTCATCGCCGCGCCGGATGAACTGCAGCGTGGCCTGGGTGCTGTAGAGCATGAACTCCACGCGCCCGGCGCAGCCCTGCGTGGGGCCGCGCATGAACGCAGCCATTTTTGGCTCGGCCTGGAATCTCTGTCCGGCTTCGCAGGGTTTGTCGAATGTCGTTTCGCCGGTGCCCGGCACCGTGGCGTAGTGGCTCACCTTGCCTTGCGGGTCAACCTGGTTGATCGTGGCGTCGATCCCGCCACCGCCTTCGCGCATGACGCGGAACACCAGCGCAACTTTCGCGGGAGCCGCGGGCAGTGTTATCGCCGAGTCGGCCGATTGCGCTTCGACAGCCTCGGGCTGTTCGCCGCAAGCGACTAACAAGGCGCTGCAAACGAGAGCGACGCCAGCCGCAAGGGACACGCCCTTGAACAGCTGGTGCTTGAAGAAATGCCGCCACCAAACCATGGAGGATTTTCAACCGGCCGCAGGCGCCTTCAGACCCTGACCCTCGGCCTGCCGGGCGAAACTGTGAACAGGTGCCGGACCGGAAAACCGCAGTTCCATCCGAAATTTCGGACGTACTTCTTTGAGGTGCGTCCCTTTTTGCTAGGAAATGGGGAGTGTCCCCATTTCCAGCCTTACTACTTTCCCGGCACCCAGTTGGTCCCGGCCAGCGGCAGGTTGGCCATGGCCGCGGCTTCGACGGTGAGCGCCACGAGGTCCTCGCGCTCGAGATGGTGGACATCCTGCTTGCCGCAGGCACGCGCCAGCGTGGTGAGCTCCATGTTGAGGGTTTTCAGGTAGTTAGTCAGGCGCCGGGCGCCGCTGGCCGGGTCCAGGCGCTGCTCGAGCACCGGATCCTGCGTCGTCACGCCCACCGGGCAGCGACCCGTGTGGCAGTGATGGCAGAACCCGGGCGCGGTACCGAGCCTGGCGTAGTCCTCGACGGCGGAAACGTGCTGATCGCCCGCGAGATAGCTGTCGCTGTTGCAGCCGAGGGCCATGAGTACCGCCTGTCCGATGGCCACGGCATCCGCGCCCATGGCGATGGCCTTGGCCACGTCCGCGCCCGTGCGAATGCCCCCGGACACGATCAATTGCACCTTGCCGCGCATGTGGAGATCGTCGATGGCCTCCACCGCCTGGCGCACCGCGGCCAGCGTCGGAATTCCGACGTGCTCGATGAACACGGTCTGCGTCGCGGCCGTACCACCCTGCATTCCGTCGACGACGATCACATCCGCGCCGGCGTGAATCGCCAGCTTCACGTCATGGTTCACGCGCGTAGCGCCCACCTTCACGTAGATCGGCTTCTCCCAGTCGGTGATCTCGCGCAGCTCGTTGATCTTGATCACCAGGTCATCCGGGCCGGTCCAGTCGGGATGGCGCGACGCCGAACGCTGATCCACGCCCGCCGGCAAGGTGCGCATGGCCGCGACGCGCGGGTTGACCTTCTGGCCTAACAACATGCCGCCGCCACCCGGCTTGGCGCCCTGGCCGATGACGATCTCGATGGCGTCGGCGCGCCGCACATCGTCGGGGTTGAACCCATACCGCGACGGCAGGCACTGGTACACGAGGATCTTCGAGCTCTCGCGCTCCTCGGAGGTCATGCCCCCATCGCCGGTGGTGGTGGAGGTCCCCACCGCCGTGGCAGCGCGACCCAGCGCCTCCTTCACGCGTGCGGACAGCGCACCGAAGCTCATGCCCGCGATGGTAATAGGCGTGGCGAGCTCGATGGGTTTGGTGGCGTGGCGCGTGCCGAGCACGGTGCGCGTCGAACATTTCTCGCGGTAACCCTCGAGCGGATAACGCGACAACGAGGCGCCCAGGAATACCAGGTCGTCGAACGACGGCAGGTGCCGCTTCGCGCCGAGCCCGCGAATCTCGTACAAACCCGTGGCCGACGCACGCTGGATGTAGTCGATGACGCGCCGGTCGTAGCCCGCGGATTCCTCGAGTTCGTTCATTGGCGTCCCCTCTCAATATTCCTGATTCGCATCGCTGTTCCAGTGATAGAGATTCTTCGCCGACGCCACCCGCTGAAAGGACTTCGGGTCATGACTCAATCCGGCGCGGTCTAACAACTCGCGCACCGCCGCATGGTCGGCCCCGGTCATCGGCTCGAAGCGCGCATCGGCGCCGAGCGAGCGCACCTTGCCGCGCACGTAGATCACGGCCTCGTACAGCGAGTCTCCGAGTGCATCGCCGGCGTCGCCGCAGATCACGATGCGACCCGCCTGGGCCATGAACGCGGAGAAGCTGCCGACGTCGCCGCCCACGACGATATCGCCGCCCTTCAGCGAGATGCCGCAGCGGAGCGCGGCGTCACCGAGGATCACCAGCAGCCCGCCATGCGCGGACGCGCCCGCGGCCGTGGAAGCGAATCCCTCGACGCGGATCGTTCCCGACATCATGTTTTCGCCCACGCCGGGGCCGGCATTGCCATGCACCGTGATGTGGGCGTGCATGTTCATGCCGCCCGCGTAATAGCCGGCATGGCCGTCGATCTCGACTTCGAGTGGCGCCGTGAGCCCCGCGGCGATCGAATGCGCGCCATCGGCGTTCAGGATCTTCACGCGTTTGACGCCAGCCCCCGCCGCGTCGCGATGCAGGTAACGATTGACCTCGCGCAGCGAAGTCGTCGAGAGATCGAACTCCTTCACGCCTTCCACGAGTACACCTCTTCCGGCTTGGGCTCGAACACGGTGGCGTGGCGCACGCCGGGCAGATGCGCGAGCGAGCGGAATTCCGAGGCGATGGCGACATAGTCGTCCGTCTCCGCCACCACCGCCGGCTTGCAGGCGAAGGCGTCGCGCACGATCAGCAATTCCTTGTCGGTGCCCATGAGGAAAGTGAAAAACCCGTCGAGCTCGGAAAAACCGCGATGCACGGCGGTAGTCAGGTCATCGCCCTCGCGCATGCGCCACTCGAAGAAGCGGCACGCGGCCTCGGTGTCGTTGTCGGTGACGAAGCGGATGCCCAGCGGCTCGAGTTTCTTGCGCACCAGGTGCGGGTTGGAGAGCGACCCGTTGTGTACCAGGCAGAAATCCTGGCCGGCCGTGAACGGGTGCGCGTGTGCCGGCGTGACGGCAGACTCGGTGGCCATGCGCGTGTGTGCGACCACGTGCGTGCCCGTCACCTTGTTGAGTGCGTAGCGTTCGACGATCTGCGCGGGCGTGCCGATGTCCTTGTACAGATCGATGGAGCGACCCATCGACAGCACGTAGATTTCAGGTGCGGCCCCGGCCAGCCAGGTCTTCACTTCCTCGGGATTCGCAGGCGTGGTCAGAACCGCATGCTGGCCGATCTCGGCAAAGCGGTGTTTGCCGGCAAACGCCGCACCCAACTCGGCCGCAAGCCGCTTCCAGTCCGCGACGCCCTCGCCCCAGAACAGCGAGAGCTTGTGCGAATCCGTCACGGCATCGCCGAAGATCGCGACGCCCGCTGAATCCGGGCCGCGGCTCGTCATGCCCACCAGCATGGGTGTCATGAGCTCGCCCAACTTTTCACGCAGTTGCGGCTTCTTGAGCAGCAGGCCGACGATGCCACACATCAGAAGAACTCCAGGTAGCGCTTCGTTTCCCAGTCGGACACGTGTCGCGCGTATTCGGTCCATTCCATTCGCTTGAGCGAGATGAATTCGGCGGCGAGCTCCGCTCCCAGTCCGGCCTTCACCACCGCATCGGCTTCCAGCGCGGCGACGGCTTCCAGCAGGTTCTGCGGCAGCAGCCCTATCTTCTTCTCGCGGAGTTGCTCCTCAGAGAGCTCATACATGTTGAGGTTGGTGGGCTCGCCCGGATCGAGCTTCCGATCGATGCCGTCGATGCCGGCGGCAACCACCGCCGCCAGCGCGAGATATGGATTGCAGCCCGAGTCCGGCAGTCGCAGCTCGAGTCGTCCACCCGGAATGCGCACGCAGGCCGTGCGGTTGTTGTCGCCGTACGCGACATACGCCGGCGCCCAGGTGGCGCCCGACAGGGCCCGTCCCACGACGAGACGTTTGTACGAATTCACCGTCGGTGCGCACACTGCCGCCAGCGCCCGCGCGTGCGCCAGCACGCCGCCCAGGAATTGATAGGCCATTGTCGAGAGCGAGAGGCCGCGCTTGTCCGCCTTGTCCTCGAACAGGTTCTTCTGCTGGTCGTTGCCCAGCGAGATGTGGAAGTGCGCGCCACTGCCCGTGCGATTCGAGAAGGGCTTGGGCATGAACGTGGCCACCATGCCGTGCTTGCGCGCGATTTCGCTGGCCGCCATCTTCACGAACGTGAAGTTGTCCGCGGACTTCAGCGCGTCCGCGTACGTGAAGTTGACCTCGAACTGGCCGTTCGCGTCCTCGTGGTCGATCTGGTAGACGTCGATGCCCACGCTGCGCAATGACAGCGTGATCTCGTCGAGCACCCCGCTGGCGCGCGACAGGCCCTTGTAGTCGTAGCAGGGTTTGTCGAGCTGATCCGTCGTATCGAACGGGCCCAGCGTTCCGGAAGGATCGCGACCCAGCAACATGAACTCCGGCTCGATGCCGACGTACATCGTGATGCCGCGCTCGGCGAGCCTGGCGAGCTGGCGCTGCAACGCGACGCGCGAGCAGTACGGATAAGGTTTGCCCTTCACCGTGCCGTTGCACACCAGGCGTGCGTAACCCGGCATCCAGGGAATCGGGGCCAGGGTAGATAGATCGCCCACCGCCATGTAGTCCGGCCCTTCCGGCCCCATGCCGAAACCCCAGAGCGCAAAGCCCGCGAATCCCGCGCCGTCGGTGAGGACCATCTCCAGGTGTTCCACCGGCACGGCCTTGGCTTTCGCCGCTCCGTGAATGTCCACAAACTGCGCGAGCACAAACCTGATCTGGTGCTTCGCAAACAGCGCCCTGGCTTCGGTTACGTTCATTGGTTCACCATTTGTTCTAGTTCTGACTGGAGGTACGGTCCGAAAGACGGATCGCACCAGATTCGATAGATCCGCCCTTCGGCGGTTTCTTGCGGCATGGCGAGCACGCTGACGCCGATCATCAGCGTCATCACCACGACCCGCGGCGGCAACACCGCGAAATTCACATTGCACACCTGCGCCAGCACGTCCGCGGCGCGCGCACCGCCGAGCACCACGGCGAAGTCTTCGCGCAGCACCGGATAGGCGCCGGCTGAACCTTCGCGCGTGAGCTTCTCCAGCGCAGCGATGCCGGAAGCGTCGCCACCTTCTTCGACGAAGAATTCCGTGGAGCCGAGCCGGCCGACTACATTCGATGAATCATCGCGATCGCTGGCGCGCAACGGCGACCAGCCGTTGGGAGTCGCGGGCACGGTGAGCGCCAGTTGCTCGAGCAGCGCCGCGGCGCGCGGGCCCTTCACACCGAATCGGCGCAGTGGCTCCGCCAGGCGAAGCCAGGCCTTTTCGCCCGTGCTCATTCGGCCTCCAGGAAAGGAGTCCGCACCACACGTGCACTCACCAGGCGTCCGTCACTGCCGCGAATCACGATCGGCGTTCCCGGTGGCGCGAGGTGCGGCGCCGCCATCGCGAGCCCGATGGTTCGGCCCAGCGTCGGTGACTGCGCCACGCTGGTCACGCGACCGGCAATCTCGCCGAGATGGATCAGCAGATTGGATTCGCGAATCGCCGCACCGCTCGCCACCTGCTCCGGCGCGAGCTCGAAGCCGATCAGCTTCTGCCGCACGCCACGACGCACGTGAATGCGCAGGCTGCGCTGACCGACGAAGAACGGCTTCTGCATGCGCACCGCCCATCCCATGCCCGCCTCGAACGGATTGGTCAGGTTGTCGGTGTCCTGCGCGACGATGGCGTGGCCCTTCTCCAGCCGCAGCACACGCTGGGCTTCGACGCCGAAAGCGCGCACTCCACTGGCGTTCGCGAGCGCGTCCCAGACCGGACCGGCACTTCGATAGGGAACGTGGACTTCGAAACCCAGCGATGACACGAACCCGGCGCGCAGCACCCGCGCCTCGACGCCCGCCACGCGGCCTTCGCGCACGCCGAGGAACGGGAATGCTTTCTCAGACAGATCGATGTCGGTGATTGCCTGCAGCAGCTCGCGGCTCTTCGGGCCCGCCAGGTTGAACGCCGCGCGTTGCCCCGTGGCATTGACGAACGCACAGTCCATACGCCAGCGCGCATTCCACAGCAGGAGTTCGCGGTATACGTTGGCGGCGCCCGAGGTGGTGGTGGTGAAGTAGAAATGCTGATCCGCGAGACGCGCGATGACGCCGTCGTCACGCACGATGCCACCCTCGTCCAGCAACAAGCCGTAGCGGGTCATGCCGGCGCGCAGGTCGGAAAAGCTGCCGGTATAGATTCGATCGAGAAACGCGCCGGCGTCGGGGCCGAAGATCTCTATCTTCCCGAGCGTGGAAACGTCGATCAGTCCCGCGTGCTCGCGCACCGCGCGCACTTCGGCCGCGATGCACTCCGTGCGCGATCGCCCGGATGCGTGGTAGTACTCGGGGCGCTGCCAGCCGCCGACCGTCATGAAATTCGCGTCCAGCGCCACGTGCCGGTCGTGCACGCCGCTGTGACGATGCGGATGAAAGCCCCTGCCGGCGAGGTGCTTCAGTGGCACCGGATGATAGAACGGCCGTTGCGTGGTCAACGCCGTGTCGGCCAGCGTCGCATCGCGCGAGCGCATGAGAATGCGCGCGCCGTGAAGGTTTGCGTGTTTGCCCTGCGACGGACCCATGCCGAGCGTGCTGAAGCGCTTCATGAGCTCGGTGCTGTCGAAGCCTTCCTGCGCGCTGCCCAGCAGGTCCTTGACCTGGATGTCCTCGTCCAGGTCGACGAAGTCGCGCGCGGAAGCGTGCGGGAAAACAGGATACGGGTGCGACACCTGGCGGGTGCTTTCAGGCCGCGAGGCGCGCGGGCCCAAGTGGCCGCCGCGCGCGTACGCGGCCGCCTCCGCACCGGCATCCCGCCCGTCTTGCCGGCGCGCGGCGCAGTCGTAGATGCCGCTGACTCTTCCGGCGGCAAAGAACCCGGGAGGTAGTTTGACGGGCACGTGTTGTTGAAGCGCCATGTCGTACTGCAGGACCGCACCCGCCTGCGACAGCAGTCCGGATGCGGGCGCGAAGCCCACGCTCATGAGTACCGCATCGCACTTGATGGTTTCCGCGGAGCGCAAGCGCAGCGCGCACACGGCGCCGTTACTTCCGGCAATCGCCGCTTCGGGAACGACGCCGGCCACACAGCGCACGCCATCGAGGCCCTGTGCGTCACCCCCAAAACCCGCGCGCAGATCCAGTACCGCCGCCACCTCGACACGGTGGGCTCGCAGGTCGCGCGCCAGTTCGTGGCCTTCGCGATTGGCCGTGAGGATCGCCACGCGTTTGCCTGGGGCGATCGCATGGCGGCGCAACAGGCGCTGTGCGGCCGAACCTAACAACACGCCAGGAAGATCGTTGTTGCGGAATACGGCGGGTTGCTCGATGACGCCGGTGGCAAACACCACGGCGCCCGCGCGAACCTTGGTCATGCGCGACGGCTCGACCAGCGCCACCCAACGATCGGCATAAACACCGGCCGCATAAGTGCCCGTCAGCAACTCGATATTCGGGTTGTCGGCCACCCGACGGATGAGCGCGCCGACTTCACTCGCGGTCGAGCCGGTCCAGGACGCGCACCCGCCGGCGTGCGCATTCTCGTCGACCAGCAAGACGCGGGCACCCGCATCCGCAGCCGAGAGCGCGGTCGCGAGGCCGCTCGAACCCGCGCCGATGACCAGCACATCGCAAAACGCATAACGTTTGGGTGTGCGTTCGCGCGGGGCGTCCGCGGCGATGCGGCCAAGTCCCGATATCGCGCGAATGCGCTGCTCCCAGCGCGGGAAATTGCGGCCGTGAAAAGCCTTGTAGTAGAAGCCCACCGGCAGAAAAGGCGCCAGCCATTCGATGAACCGGCCGCGATCGCGCGCGAGCCCGCCGATCGTGTTCACGGCGGCGACGCGCATGCCGGCGGCGAGCGGCGTGACGTCACCCCGCACATTGGGCACCCATCCTGAGGAAAGGCTGGCCACCTGGAACAGGTTGTTGGCATCGTGGTTCGCGAACGAAAAGATGCCGCGCGGGCGGTGGTACTTGAAGCTGCGACCCAGCGTCATTTCCCCCGCCGCGGCCAGCGCCGACGACACCGTGTCGCCCGCGAAGCCCTGGAACGACCGTCCCTCGAACTCGAACGCCAGCGGCCGCGACCGATCGATCCACTCGCCGGCAACGGGCGGCAGGCGATACATCATGCGCCTGCCCTCGCGGGCAATTCCGCGGCATCGTAGGTGGCGAGGATTTCATCGCTCGCCGTGTCGCGCTCCGCGATGAACCAGTAACCCGATGGCGTATGGCACCACCATTCGCGCTTCACGCCGGGCACGCTCGCGCGGTTGAACAGATAGGCCGTCCACTCGGCGTCGCTGCAGGCATCCGGATCGGGCGCGTTGCGCACTTCCCCTGCGCTGACAAACTCCAGCAGCGGACGTGGGCCATTGAGCGGACAGTGGATGATTTTCACTTGTTCATGCTCAGTGGCCCACCGAAGCTGCGCCTTTTTCGCCGGTAAGCTCGAGCCGCGCGAAGCGTTCGAGGGAAAAGGATGTGATCAGCGGATGGGGCGTGCCCGTGGCCACGGTCTGCGCCATCGTCTTGCCCGAGATCGGCGTGGCCTTGAAGCCCCAGGTGCCCCACCCCGCGTCGAGAAAAAATCCTTCGCAAGGAGTGAGGCCCATGATGGGCGCGAAGTCCGGTGTCATGTCCGCCATGCCGGCCCATTGGCGATTCACTTTCACTTCCGAGAGAAACGGAAACAGGTCGAGCATGTGGGCCGCCAGACCCTCCGCGAAATCCAGCGTCGACCGCGTCGAATGCAGCTCCTGGGGATCGAGCGAGGCGCCCATCACCAGCTCGCCGCGCGCGCTCTGCGACACGTAAGCGTGCAGCGAGCTCGACACGATGATGGGATCGAGCCAGGGCTTCAGCGGCTCGGACACCATGGCCTGCAGCGGGTGGATCACCAGCGGCGAATCGAGGTCGATCAGCTTCAGGATTCGCGGCGTACTGCCGGCCACGGCACAGAGCACCCGTTTCGTGGAAATGTGGCCCCGCGAAGTCCTGACACCCGCCACGGCACCATCACGAACGTCCAGGCCCAGCACCTCGGTGTTCTGATGGATCTCCACCCCGTTGGAATCGGCACCCCGCGCATAACCCCAGGCCACGGCATCATGCCGCGCGATCGCGCCCGGCTCGTGATACAGCGCTCCCACGATCGGGGAGTGCCCACCGCAGGCGAGATCGATCTGCGGCACCCGCTTCTTCACGAAGGCCGCGTCGACGACCTCCGAGCGCACACCGAAATGTTTGTTGACCTCGGCGCGCCAGCGCGCGGTGCGCAGGTCCGCGTCCGAATGCGCCAGCGTGAAATGCCCGCGCTGCGAATAGAACAGGTTGAAATCGAACTCTTCGGAAAGCCCGGCCCAGAGCGCGAGGCTCGCGTCGTAGAACTTCACGCCTTCGGGCGTGAGGTAATTCGAGCGGATGATGGTGGTATTGCGCGCGGTGTTGCCGCCGCCGAGGTAACCCTTTTCGAGCACCGCGATGTCGCGAATGCCATGATCGCGCGCCAGGTAGTACGCGGCGCTGAGGCCGTGCCCGCCGCCGCCGATGATGACGACGTCATAACCGTCCTTGAGCCGTTCGGGCTCGCGGAACATGCGCGGCACGGTCGATCGAAAGGCGAATTTCAGAAGGCGATGGGGCATCGAATCGCGAGTTGCATGAGAGTAAATTACGTTGCGCACGGATAACATACCCGTCCGCGGCGTACAAGCCCGCCCGGATGACGCATATAAAGGAGTGAGTTATGGCAAAAGCGCGCGGATCGCCCCCGGCAGACCAGGAAAGCCAGGGCGGCAGCGTCACTCGCCAGATCGGCGCGACCGTGCGCCGCCTGCGCAGTTCGATGGGCCTGACTCTGGGTGAAGTCGCCAAGCGATCGAACGTCAGCGCCGGCATGTTGAGCCGCCTCGAGAATGGCGACGTATCCCCCAGCCTGGAGACGCTTGCCGCCCTCACCGCAGCCTTGGGGGTTCCACTAGGCACTCTGTTCGGTGATATCGGCAAGCCGCGCGGTGGCGCGCAACACGTGCCGCGTGGCCAGGGCCTCGAAGTCGTGCGCCGCGGTACGAAGCGCGGCCACACGTATCACCTGCTCGCCGCGGATCGCGGCCCGCGCCGCGCATTCGAGCCGTTTCTGGTGACCCTCAGCGATAAGAGTGAGGTATTCCCCGGCTTCGAGCACCCGGGAACTGAGTTCATCTATTTGTTAGAAGGCTCGCTCACCTACCGGCACGGCGATGAGACGCATTTGCTGAAAGCCGGCGACGCGCTGAC
>Ga0190271_10001600_pt1 | contig 13053 bp, 18 predicted proteins | sample Popmic356T_FD_133747 | JGI IMG/M metagenome (GOLD analysis project Ga0190271, IMG submission 133747) | Populus adjacent soil microbial communities from riparian zone of Weber River, Utah, USA - 356 T | ecosystem: Environmental > Terrestrial > Soil > Riparian zone | place: USA: Utah | collected...
GATGGGTATCGCAAGACCGAACAGCAACGCCTTGCGGCGCGCGATCGCGTGGATGTAACCAGAAAATTCCGGATTGTTATCGGAGTCCATTGTCAGTCATTCCTTGCGCGGCGACTTTGTAGAGGTTGATAAAGAAACGTGATCATGGCGCCGGTCGAGGTGGCGTCGTTCACGGCGTCCTCGAATTCCTGCCAGGTGTAGTCGAGCGTGGCGCGCAGCGAGAATTCTTCCTGCAGGCGCCATTGCAAACCGACATCACCAGTGGCGTACGAGCGCGGGCGGTACGTGGAGTCGTCCCCGAGGCCATCGTCATGGGTGCCGCGCAGCCCGCCTAACAAGCTCAGGCGCGGTGTCATGGCGCGCGTCCAGCGCACGCGAAGCTGGTCGCGCGCGACCAGATCGCCCACCGACGACGGCCCGACGTTGCGCGACAGGTCGGCGAACAATTCGTTGCGCCCGATCAGGAAGCTGACGCCGGCGCCGAAGAGCCAGGTGAGCTCGGAGTCGCCGCCTGGAACTTCGACGTTCTCAGCGCCGCCGCGCAGATAGGCACGCGTGTCCGCGGCCGTTCGCCGGTCCCATTGCACCTCGGCACCGTAGCCGTCGGACGGCTCGCTGGTGGAGATGTCGTAATGCGAACCGAGGATGCGGGTCGTCAGCGTGGTCGTTTCATTCATGCGCGCCACCAGCGCCGCGGAAGCGTCGGTGGTGTTGTAATCCACCTGCGCTCCCGGAACCTGTTCTTCGAAGCTGACGTCGGTGTAGCCCACGTCGAAAGCCAGCTCGCGGCGCGGCGACAATTCGAAGTTCATCGACGGGCGCAGGTTGAATCGCATGCGCCGGTTGTCGACCAGCACCAGGCCTCCGTCACCCATGTCCGGCTCGCCGAGATCGCCGCCGCCGTCGACCCCGGGCTGCTCGCTGTTCACGATGTCCTGCTGGGAGAACTCGCCACGCACGCGGGTCCGCGCACGCTGGCCGGTGTACAGCCAGTTGACGTTCGCGAAGTAGTCGACGGCGTCGAGATCGGTGTCGTCGGGGAAATAAGTGGCACGAATGCGTGGCGTGAACGTGAACTCACTCTTCTGTGTCAGCGTCCGCAGCTCGAGCTCGGCGTCGAGCAACGGCCCCTGCACGTCGACCTCGTCACCGGGAGTCGAGAGACGATAGTTGTCGTCGAACAGGTAGCCGGCCTCGACGCTCGGATGCCATTCCCATGGCGCGGCGGCGGCGGGCAGGCCCAACGCCAGTGTCACGGCAGCAGTTACTAGTTTGAATGTCGGATGTTTCATGACGCACCTCACGGCACGACTACGACGTCGCCGCTTTGCAAGTCGATGTTCTGATCGAGCCGCTTGCCGCGCACCACGTCGTTGTAACGGAATGGCAGCGATTGTTTGCCGGTCGGCGTCCGGCGCAGGATGGTGATGTCCGCGAGAGCGGCGAAGGGCGTGGTGCCACCCGCCATCGACAACGCCTGCATCACGTCGACGGTGGGGTTCATGATGAACTCACCAGGCTTGTTGACCTGCCCGATGACGTACACCTTGTTGCCCTTGATCTCCTGGATCGACACGGTGACCACCGGGTCGGAGATGTACTTGGCGAGCTTCAGGCTCACGGCCTTGTTGAGATCGGCCACGGTCTTGCCCTTGGCATCGACCTCGCCGACCAGCGGAAACGAAAACGAGCCATCGGGCCGGACCAGCGCGGGACGCTGCAGGTCCGGTTCTTTCCACACGCTGATGGACAGCAGGTCGCCCGGCTTCACCGTGTAGTTAGCGTCCTGCGCCATGGCGCCCGTGGCCCATGCCAGCGCGACGATGATGCAGCACGCCAAGAGAAACTTCTTCATGATCGCTCTCCAGTCAGATGTTCATATGCGGCGAGCAGGCGCGGCGCCTCGTGCTGCCAGGACAGCACACGCTCGATGCGCTCGCGCCCGATGGCGCCCATGTGGATGCGCTGGTTCTCGTCGCCGAGCAGCGAGACCATCTTCTGCGCGAGATCGGCAACGTCATTGGGCCGCGCGTACCAGGACGCATCCCCGGCCGACACGCGCCCTTCCGTCAGGTCGAACTGCACGACCGGCTTGCCGAGCGCCATGTACTCCATGATCTTGTTCATCGTCGAACGGTCGTTCATGTCGTTGGCGCGGTCCGGGTTCACGCAGATGTCGGCGGTGTTGAGCATTTCGAGCAGCTCGGCATCGGGCGCGCGCCCGGTGAAGGTCACGTATTCCGCGATGCCCAACTGCTTCGCCAGCTCGCGCATCGCGGCCAGCTCGGTGCCACCGCCGACCAGCCCGAAGTGAATGTCGGTGCGCCCGAGGTGGTGGACGATGAGCTGCACGGCCTGCAGCAGCAGGTCGATGCCTTCCTGCTTGCCCATGACGCCGACATAGCCCACGAGATATTTGCGGCCATGCTTGAGCGCGGGATTCGGCGGCACCAGCTTCATGCGTGACAGATCGGGACCCGAACGCACGACGTGCACGTCTTTCGGATCCTTGCCGCCGCGCTCGATGGCGATGGATCGATAGGACTCGTTGGTGGAAATCACCATGTCCGCCGTGTTGAAGCTCATGCGTTCGAGCGCCACCAGCAGGCTGCGGCCGAAACCGCGCTTGCCGAATTTCGCCTCGTACAACTCCGGGTTGATGTCGTGGTGATCGAATACGTACTTTTTTCCGAACAGCTTGTAGAACGCGCCGATGAGGAAGATCGTGTCCGGCGGGTTGCAGGCATGGATCACGTCGAAGCCGCGTCCGAACAGGATCTTCAGCGACAGCCAGAATTCCATCGCCAGGGCGACGCTGTACTCGAGCGCGTACCCGAGCACACCGTCGGCTTCCGCGGGCAGGCTGTGCCGATGGATGTCGATGTTGTCGATGCGCTCGAAGCCCTGCTCGTAACCAGGCGCCTTCGGGCAGATGATCGAGACCAGATAGCCCGCGGCCGCGAGCGTGCGCGCTTCCTGCCAGACACGCCGGTCGAACGGACACGGCAGGTTCTCGACGATGATGAGTACGCGGCGGCCCTTGCGGACCTGCTCGATGGAGCGCGTATCGCCTTCAATGATGGCGCCGCTTGAGGATTCGGACACTCGACCTCCCGGTCTGTTGTTGGTGGTGGATTACTTGAGGGCGAGGATCAGGCGACGCAGGTTGCGGTCACGCGGCAGGGGCTCGACACGAAAGCCCATCGACATCGCCAGCATCTGCATTGGACGGTTCGACCACGCCATTTCGCCCATGAGGCAGGGCACCCCGGTGCGCTTCGCCTGCCGAACCAGGGTAGATAGGAGAGTGCGACCCACCTGCTCTTCGCGATACGACTTCGCGACGGCAATACTGAAGCGGGCCCACTCGGGCTCCGCGGGCGCGTAAGCGCAGGCGCCGACCACGCGGTCACCGCCACCGGTGCTTTCCAGCGCGGCGAAACCCACGGCCGTATCGCTGCCGCCGGCGAGCACGCGCTCGAAGAGCATGTCGGCATGGTCACGCAGGCTCACGAGGTCGCGGTCGGCCGCGTCGGCGCCGAGGCCGCGCGCAAACTCGGTGAGCAGGCGCCGGTCACCGGACGAGATCTGGCGGACGCTGTAAGCGCGACGGGTGCGCGGGGTGTAGTACCAGCGCCGGGCAAGCCACGGACCCGTGAGCGCCACGGGCAGGCGCGCTTGAAATGGGGCGGTGTCGGGTCTGTGCATGGGCGGAAAGGGTCGCGTATCGGAATCCATCGCGCCGTCGGACGCCGCGCGGTGGTGTGACGGAGGAATACGTCATGCTCGGCGTGCGCTGACATTTGCACCGGGGCGTTGTCCGACAGGCCCCTCAGAGTTTCAGTTCGAGGAGCAGTTCGAGGTTTCGCTGATAGCCGGGCAGCGAGTCGCGCAGTGCGCGTCGCAAGTCCGCGTCGGTCTTGCCATTCATCTGCGCACGAAACTGCGCGACGGTGGTTTCGTGAAAGGAAATCTGCTGGATGATGAAGTTGGCGCCCATGCGTGCTTCGCTCGCCGACGGCAGCCCGGACGCGCGATCCGGATTCTGCGTGGGCAGATCCCATCCCTTGCGTTTTGCCAGGGCTTCGAGCTTCACGCGCGTCGACTCGTTCTGCCGCACGATCCTCGACGCCGTTTCGCGCAGGTCCGGATTGCTTAATACCTCGGCGGCCCCGCGGGCATCGAGCTCGCCTTGCCGTGCCGCTTCGACCGCGCTGCGCACGAACGCCGGCTCGTCGCTGGCGATGAGCGGCTTGTCGAACAACGGATCGGTCGGCGTGCCCTGCTGCATCGGCGTCTGTTCGGCGCGCGCATCGCGCGAGGGCGGAAGCGCCGGTGCCTCCTCTGCCGCGTTGGCAAGCAGCAGCACCAATGCCAGGGTCGCGTTCATCGTGATCTCCATGAGCCGCGGCGCCGGCCGGATGCCGGACGCCGCGGATGATTACTAATCGCGACGCAAGATGGCCGTAGCGATGAGTGCCACGGCCGCGCCGGCAGCCGCCCCGTAAGCAATGGCCTTCCACGGGTTGTCGTGCACGTACCGGTCGGTGCCTTCGGCGACTTCGTTGGCGGTGCCGCGAACTCGTGTGCTCGCGTCTGCCAGCCTTACCTTGGCCTGGCTCACGGTCCGCAGCACACGCTGGCGAACTGCTTCAACGGCCGCACCGCCCTCTTCGCCCAGCGTCTTCAGCAGCTCTTCAGCCTGCGCGACGATGCGATTGAGTTCGATCACGGTGGATTCGGCGTTTCGTGCGCCATTCTCGAAATTTTTTGCCTGCGCGGTCATGTATCTGTCTCCTCCTAACGGAAATTCAGGGTGATGTGATGTACCGCCGCCACTCTAGGGCCCGGTGCGGCGCATCACTGTCAGGCGATGCACGCCATGACGTGGCTGCGGGTCAGCGAAACCTGTGGGCCAGCGCTGACAGCAAGGGCGCACTCGACCTGTCGCCGGGCGGCGTCGATTGCAGGAGTCGTCGTGCAGTGGTCGGTCGCGTCTGACGCGGGTTCCACTCCTCGTCCGCCTGCTCCCCCGATGACACGAGCGCAGGATGCCCGCGACGAATGATTGCCATTCGAACCTTCAGGAGATGAACAGTGACCAAATCAAACAGCAGCTGGACATTGGCAGTGGCCGCAGCGGTGGGCATGTGCGCGCTCGCCGGCTGCAATCAGCGTGAGTCGGCAAACGAGACGGCCAAAGACGTGTCGGAAGCGCGCCAGGATGCGCGAGAAAACGTATCCGAGGAGCGTCGTGAAGCCGGCCAGGTAGCGATGGAAGGCGCCGAAGACCGCGCCGCCGCCGAGTACGACGTGGCCGTGGCGCAGGCCGATGGCCAGCGCAAGGTCGCCAAGGAAAAATGCGAGACCCTGGGCAGCGATGCGCAGGAAGCTTGCAAGGACCAGGCGGAATCCACGTACGAAGCGGCCAAGGCACAGGCCCAGGCAACGCTCGATGCCGCAAAGCGCTCGGGCTCGGCCGAGCCGGCTCCCGCTACGACCAACTAGGGCATAACACGCAATCGCACCAGGGTGATGCCCACCTGCGAGACCTGCAAGATGTGATTGCGTGGCAGACCGCCCGGCAGAGACTAACTACTCTGCCGGGCGGTCGACTTCGAAGTGGAGGAAACATGAGACGCGTACCGTTGAAACTACTGGCAGCGATCGGCATCGCCATCGCCGGGCCGGCGTGGGCGGTCAGTCTTCCGGCGGCCGCACCGGCGCAGCCGCTGCCCCAGGACACCGCCATCCCCGTATCGCTCGCTCCCGCCGAAAGCTGGACCGCGGGCAGCGCCTCGCTCGTGCCGCTCATGGCGGTGGACGTGCAGGCGAACCAGATGAGCACCGTCGAGGCGCCGTCGACCAGCACCGGCGCACCGACCGGCAAACCGCTCGATGACATCGCATTCGTGAAGCAGGCCAGTGAAAGTGGCCGCAAAGAAGTGAATTCCGCGCGAGAGGCGCTGCTGCAGCTGCAACGGCCCGAATTGAAACGCATCGCCGAGATGCTGGTGAGCGATCACGGAGGCGCGAACGCACGCCTCTCGGATATCGCCGAGACCAAGGGCTGGCCGTCCGCAGGCCCGGAGAATCCCCCCGCACCGCCGCCCTCCGGCACCGCGAGCAGCGATTTCGATGCGAAGTGGACCGCGGAGATGATCGCCGGACACGAACGATCACTATCGTTGTATCGCGCCCAGGCCCAGGGCGGCGAGGACAAGGACGTGCGCAAATTCGCGCGCGACACGCTGCCCACGATTGAACGGCATCTGGCCGAGCTCAGGAGATTGCAGAAGTGACCCCTACGGAGAATCGCATGCTGACCATGAAGATCATCAAACTACTGGGAATTGCCGGCCTCGCGATCTTGGTGGCCTCCTTCATGGCCGCGCGCGTGCAGCGACGCGACGAGGAACAGCGCCGCCGCCTCAACGAGCGCCTCGAGAAGGACCGTTGGGAAAGCGAAGGTGGCGCGAGCCGCAGCGGCCCCGCCACGCCGAGTGCTGTCACCGCCCACTAGGAAATGGTGCCAGGCACCGATTCCTAGCAAACGGTGCCTGGCACCATTCAGGCCGGCGGGCCCTCGGGCGGCGCCGAGCGCGCCGGCGCTTCGCCCCGCTCGATGAACGTCACGGTCGACTGCGGCTGGCGAATATCCGCCTTGTCGAACGCGTGCTTGAGCCGCAACAGGTATTCGCGCTTGACGTTCGACTGCTCCAGTGCCCGCACCTTGAAGCGCGCGCGCAGCGTGATACCGCGGTCGTTCCACGTCTCGATGCCGGCGATTTCCAGGTCTTCGAGAATCCTTGCGCCAAATTCCGCGTTGGCACGCATCTGCACGCCCGTCTCGCGCATCACGTCGAGGACCGGAGCAATCTCCTGGTCGAGCGCGATGGTCACGTCCACCACCGCATACGCAAACGTGCGGCTCGAGCTGGTCACCACGCCGATCTCGCCATTCGGCACGTAGTGCACGTTGCCTTCGTAGTCGCGCAGCTGCACGTAGCGCAGCGTCAGGTCTTCGACGAGGCCGCTCTTGCCCGCCACCGTGACGACATCGCCCTGCCGGATCTGGTTCTCCGCCAGCAGGAAGAATCCCCGAAAGAAATCCTTCACGAGTGACTGGGCGCCGAACGCGATGGCAATGCCCGCGACGCCGGCGGTGGCCAGGAACGGCATGATCGGAATGCCCAGCGTGTTGAATATGGCCAGCAACGCGACACCGGTGATGAGGATGGTCGCCAGCTTGCGCAGTACGTTGCTCACCGTGGCGGCACGCCTCTGGGCCTCGACATCGTGCGCATGCGTGGCCGTGAACTTCTCGACCCCGGAGATCAGCCGCCGCGCGAGAAAGACCAGCAGAAACGACACCGCGAGGATCGCGGCGATGCGCGAGCCCGCCTGGATCCAGTCGACCGCGTTGAACCATTGAACGACTTTTTCTTCGTGCTCCATCATCGACTCCGTGACCCGCCTGGCGCGGGGCGAGCACGGTAGCGTAAATCGTCCCGTCCGCGCATGCGGCACTTTCCTACACGGTCCGCCCCTCCGCTCCGAACGGCAGCGGGGCTGCCGGAACGCATGCTCATCGCGTGAATTCAGGGAAACGAACGGTCACTCTCGTCTCATTGACGCTTCTCGGCCTTGGTCTGGCCGCGGACGCCGGCCGCGTGGGCGAGGACGGCACCGGCGCGATGTGGATCGCACCGGAGCTGCTGGAGTTCACCAGGCCCACGGTGAATTCCGGGTGCACCGGGGAAATCGTGATGCAGGTTTCCGACCTGGCTTCGGCCGGCAGATCGAACTTCGACTGGAACCCCGTGACCGGCGAGCTGTCGTTTGACGCTCAGCGAGTCATGCAACAGGTCACGCTCCCGGAAGATTGGCTGCCCGAGGAGTCGGAGAGGCCGGCGTTGCCGACGCAGAGTTGCGGATCACGCTGATCTGCCCGTCGCCCTCGAGATAGGCGACCTTCACGTCGGACAGCTTCTCGACCCCCTGCTCGCGCAGCTTCTCGAAGAGCTCTTCCATGGTGATGAATTCGCGCCGCAGATTGTGGCGCTGCGCGACGCCGTGCTTGATCAGCGTGAGCCTGCCCGGCGACAGAAAACGGCGCATGGGCGCGAATCGGAACGCGAGCATGTCGAGCAGCCAGTTCCAGGCGACGATGGTCGACACGAGAATGGCGCCTTCCGCAAAGGTGTCGTAGCCGCCGGACATCGCGTTCTGCGCCGCATCGGCGACGATCACCAGCAGCAGGATGTCGGCGATGCCTACCGCGCCGACGTCACGGCGCAGCAGGAAGCGGAAGATGAGGAACAGCAGCCAGTAGACCAGCGTGCCGCGCAGCATGAGCTCGAGCACCGGAACGTGGACTTCGAAGAGGTCCGCGATCAAGCGCGCTTACTCACGCCGCGCGTCGAGACGCTCGAGCTCAGCGCACGCGATTGCGCGAGATGAGATTTACGATGGCCAGCAGGATCACCGCACCGAGGAACGAAACCAGCAGGCTGCCCATGCTGATGATCCCGGAATTGATGGACGGTGCACCGAGCATCGGGCCCAGTAACCATCCACCCAGCATCGCGCCGACGATGCCCACCACGACGTTCAGGAAAATACCCTGGCTGCCGTCGCGCTTCATCACGATGCTGGCGAGCCAGCCAACCACACCACCGATTACCAACCACAGAATGATCCCCATCACCTTCTCCTTTTTGCGCGCGACCGCGCGCGTTCAGTTCATGCCCGCCTGCCGCGCGCGCTGATATGCGTGCAGCTTGTTGTAGAGCGTCTTCAGGCTGCACCCGAGCACGTCGGCAGCGCGACGCTTGTCGCCGTCGAAATGCCTCAGCGTGGCGAGGATCGCCGTGCGCTCGATTTCGTCGAGCGTGGTGCCGATCGCCACGCGAATCCCGTCGGCTTGGCCGGGCGCGCCGTCGGCGCTGCGCAACGTGGGCATTTCCTGTTCGCTCAGGTTCAGTTCGCCGTCACACAGGATGTACGCTCGCTCCACGGCGTTGCGCAGCTCGCGCACGTTGCCCGGCCAGCGATGGCGCAGGAATTGCGCGCGCAATTCGTCGGAAAGCCGTTTGCGCGTGCCGTTGCGCAGGTTGAGCTCGCCGAGGAAGAATTCCGCGAGCACCAGGATGTCCTCGCCGCGCTCCCGCAGCGGCGGTAGTTCGATGGTGACCACCGCCAGCCGGTAGTAGATGTCCTCGCGCAGCCGGCCTTCCTCGAACGCTCGCGATGGAAACTGATTGGTGGAGGCGATGACGCGCACATCCACCGGCAGGTCGGCCGAGCCGCCCACGCGATTCAATTGCTTGGTTTCGAGCACCCGCAGCAGGCGCGACTGCAGATCCAGCGGCATTTCCGTGATCTCGTCGAGCAGCAGTGTCCCGCCGTGCGCGCGCTCGAACACGCCTTCCCGCGTGCGCAGAGTGCCGGCGAAACTGCCGCGCTCATGGCCGAACAACTCGGCCTCGATGAGTGCGGCGGGTATCGAAGCGCAGTTCAGGGCGATGAAGGGCTTCGCCGCGCGCGGGCTCATGGCATGCACGGACTCGGCGACGCATTCCTTTCCGCTGCCGCTTTCCCCGCAGATGAGCACGGTGGAATCCGTGGGCGCCACTCGCGAGATCAGCTCACGCACCTTCTGCATGCCCGGCGAATTGCCGATCAGGCGCAGCGCGCAGTCCTCGAGGCCCTCGCGCCCGGTGGACGCTTTCGACAGGCCCACTCCCGCGCCGCTGTCCCCTGGTAGAAACTCTCCGTTCACGGCGCTCCGGTCGTACGGCCGGGAATGGCGGCCTCGCCATTTGAAACGATGATCTCCACGCGGCGGTTCAGCTGACGGCTGCTGTCGTTCTCGTTGCTCGCCACGGGGAAGCCCTCGCCGTAGCCAAGCGCGCGTACCCGTTGCGCATCGACGCCCCGACCGATGATGGCCATGGCCACCGCGTCGGCGCGGCTCTGGGAAAGCTCGAGGTTGTAGTCGTTCGTGCCCTTGCTATCGGTGAATCCCTCCACCTGCACGCGGCGCTCGGGGTTCTCGCTGAGGAACGAGGCAATTTGCTCGATCGAACGCTCGGCCCCCGGCTTCAGCTGCGCCTTGCCCGTATCGAACAGGACGTCATCGAGTGTCAGCACGATACCGCGCGAAGTCTGCGAGGCCTGCATGTTCTCCAGCAGCGCCGCGAGCCGCTGCGATTCAGCCTGCGCGCTTTGTGCGTTGGCTTGCGCGTTCTGCGCGTCGGCACGCGCCGCCTGCGCCTCGGCGACCGCCTGGCTGGCTTCGTTTTCACGCGCCGTCAACAGGATCTTCTGGCGCTCGGTCTCGCCGGCCTTGATTCGTGCGACCGCCACCTGCTCCTGCGCGCGCTGCTGCGCGATGCGCGCCATCTGCGTGGTGAGGTAAGCGTAGTGCGAAGCGCTCTTGTCATTCGCGCCCTTCTCCTTTGCCGAACCCTCGGCATTGACGAGGAGCTTGCGCGCGCGATCGAGCTCGGTGGGCGCGTACTTGGCGACGTTCGGGTCGGCTTCGGCCTGCGCCACGGCACTGCGCGCCTGCTCGAGCAGGGCCGAGGAATCGGGCGCGGTTTCACAGGCAGCGAGGGCTAACAAGGTGGACGCCGCTGCCGCGACGAACAGGTGGCTAGTGCGCTTCATGGGGCTCTCCTTATTGCGGTTGCGGAGCGGGCTGCGGCGTCGCCGTGCCGGAGGTGTCCCGGCGCAGCGTCTCGTTGCGCAGATCGCGCAGCGACGCGTCCATCTCGGTGACCAGCTGTTCCTGTTGCTTGGCCCGCGAAGTCGATTCGGCGAGTTGTGCATCGACATCTGCCTGGTCTGCCAGTCGCGCAGCCACTTCGGCGTCATGTTTGTCCGCGGCAGCCTGCGCGGCGGCGAACTTGTTGCGCGCGCTGTTGAGCTCGATTTGCGCAAACTGCGCGGCCTGCGCCTGTTCCGCGCGCTCGATCGAGCTCTTGGCGACGGCGAGCTTTTCAACCGGCGGAGGTGCCGAGGCACAAGCGACGATGCCGAACGCGATTGCGCACCAGAAAGAATTGCGAATTCCGCTCATGGTGATCATGGCTAACCCCTTCCGTTGACTTCCGTGGAATTGGCATCGTCGTCATCGGCGACGAGATCGGCCTCGTCGTATTCGACTGCGAGATTGCGTTGCCAATTGTTCAGCTGCCGCTCGGTTTCGTCCTTCGAGAGGCCATAGGTTTCCTGGATGCGCCCGGCAAGCTGTTCGCGCCGTCCGTCGACCACGTCGAGCTGATCGTCGCTCAACTTGCCCCAACGCTCGCGAATGCGGCCTTTCCACTGCGTCCAATTGCCTGAAATGCGATCCCAGTTCATGGACGTGATTCTGAAATCACTGCCGCACTGCGCACAGCGGCCGGGGCCGGTTATGTCGTGGGAACCGAGCGCCGCCATTGTCATCGTTTGTCTGACAAGGCCGCTTCCGCCCGTCCTCGCGGGCGGCGGCCGCGCCGCGATTGATAGAGCTCCATGAGAGGTGCGGCCGAAATGCCGTGCAGAACGATGGATGCCGCGATCACGGTGAATACCGCCGACAGCAGCTGCTCCGCGACGGCATCGCGCAGTTCGTATCCGGCGAAGAACGCCGCGTAGTACACCGAGCCGATGCCGCGAATGCCGAACCAGGCAAGCAGGCGACGCGGCGCGCTGCCGACATCGGCGCCGCGCACACCTATCCACACCGACAACGGGCGGATCACCACGAAGAGCATGCCGGCGAGCAACAGGCCCGCAGGTGACCAGTAGCCGGTGGAGATCATCGCGCCCACCAGCAGCACGACAGCTACCTCGACGATGCGCTCCAGTTGCTCGTTGACGTTCAGCAGGCTGGGCGTGAGGGGCGGCTTGTCAGCGGCCGTCCTCGAATTGGCGTGAATGTCGTCGGCGCGCCGCAGGGCGAGACCCGCGGCGAAAACCGCGAGGAAACCCAATGCGTGAAGCGCCAGTGCCACGCCGTAACTGAGCGCGATCACACCGAGCAGCAGGAACTCGTCGAAGATCGCCGCCTCCGGCCGCCACGCGCGCAGCATTCGCACGCCGCGCGCCAGCGTGGCGCCGACGAGGAAGCCGATGCCCAATCCACCGGCCGTTCCCCAGAGGAGGTCCACGGCGATCCACCGCCAGCCGCCCACGCCGAGTTCGTGGAGTCCCATCAGGCCGAGGCCTAACAAGACGAACGGGAACGCGGTGCCGTCATTGAGACCACCCTCGCCCGTGAGTCCGAAACGCAGGCTGTCGCGATCCTGCGCGCTGCGCAGCTGGACATCCGATGCCAGCACCGGGTCCGTGGGCGCAAGGACGGCGCCGAGCACCACGGCCAGCCGCCAGTCGAAATCGAGGAACACCACCGCGACGATGGCGATGCCGAGGATGGTCAGCACCATCGAGATGGTTGCGAGCCGCAGCGGCACGCTCCAGCGCCAATCGCCGATCGGCACGCGCATCTTGATGCCCACCGTGAACAACGCGATCAGCAGCGCGATCTCGGTGATGGTCTCGAGCATCGTGAGTTCGCGCAGCGGATGCAGTTCGAGGACATTGAATGCGGCCGGCCCGAGCAGGAAACCGACCACGAGATAGATCATGGCCGGGCTCACCGGCAGGCGGTCGAGAAATCGTCCAAGCAGCGCGATCGCCACGAGTAATGCGCCCACCAGCACGAACCAGAATGCCGCCATCACCGCACCTTGCGAGCTGCGGGCGGGCGGCGCCCCCGGACTGCTCCGACATGGGCGTCAGACTCCGCAGCGGCTCGGCGTCGGCGCAATCCTCGCGCCGCGTCGTTGTCCCTGTTCGCCGACCCGCAAGTGACTGTTTGTAGTTAGATTGGGACCGCCTGTCGCCGTTCGCAGTCGCCTGGCGAATCGATTGTCGCCGCGCACCATCAATTGCGCCGCGTGCCGCGCAGGTGCAGATTGCTCACCGCGTCGCAAGTGATTGATCGCGTTCCGCAGGCTCACAGATGGCACACCGAATGCATCGTCCGGTCTCGTGGCGCCA
>Ga0190271_10001601_pt1 | contig 13051 bp, 8 predicted proteins | sample Popmic356T_FD_133747 | JGI IMG/M metagenome (GOLD analysis project Ga0190271, IMG submission 133747) | Populus adjacent soil microbial communities from riparian zone of Weber River, Utah, USA - 356 T | ecosystem: Environmental > Terrestrial > Soil > Riparian zone | place: USA: Utah | collected...
GAAGTAGTCCTGACGATCGGCCTCGTTGACCGGGTTCGCCGATCGTGGATAGACCTCGACGCCAGGCATCTTTGTCAGATCGGTGTCGCGCCAGTGGAATGCGTTGTAGGGATGAGGCCGGACCAGAACGCCGACGTCACCCAGCGCTGGCACTTGACGCAGCGCCTCGATCCAGCGCCGCACGAACTTGACCTCAGCTTCGGGCGCCGAGATCGATGCTGTCGATCCAACGAACAGGACGAACGGCTTCGCGGGATCGAGGCCCACCTTCGCGCAGAACGCCGCGCGAGACGTCGGCTGTCGCTTGAACCAGCGGTCGAACGGTTGCGCGCCGGTGACGACGATGCGATCTCTTGGGGTGTCGTGGAACTCGACCGCCTCCGCTAGCTGCTCGTGGTTCCACACCGACACCAGGTCTGGCTGCACGCGCACCAGGCCCTTCGTGGTCAAGTGGTCCCAGCTCGCAACGCACAGACCAACGGGGACACCAATTGCTCGAGCGCTCTTGACGAGATCCACCTGCGTGGACCTGTCCGTGACCAGCGGCGTCACGAGCAACACATCTGGCTCGCACGATCGAATGAATGATTCGAGTACCGGGCTGCTTGGAATCGCGCGCTCGCAGGCACGGAACGGCGCGATCGCTCGCTTCGTCGCCCTGACGCTCGCGGACTGCCAGCGTCCGAGAAACGAGAGCGCCGGCGGAAGCACGTCGCGCATTCGCGCCCGCAGGTAGTACGCGTCCGCAAACTTCGGATGGAGATAGCGAAGGTAGTCGATCGCACCGCGGACAGCCTTCCCCACCACGCCCCACACATCGTCCCGGCGCGGTGTCTGGCCGAGCCAGGTGATACCTTGAACGCCGTTGAGCGCTTCGCTTCCCTCAGGCTGTTTGTGCGGACTGTCGAAGACGACGTCCACGTGATGCCCGCGCTCGGCCAGGAGTCGAACGGTCGAATCGAAGTACCTCAGATAGCCGGGGTACTGCATGACGAACAGAAATCGCCGGCTCTGGCCGTCCCGCGTCTTCGTCATCGAGGGCGTTGTCTCCTCGACAGCGCAGCCCACGCGATCACGGTGAGACCCGAGAGACCGAGACCGAGCCGAAAACTGGTGGGCGCGTAGTGCAATTCGATCTGATGTGATCCGGCGGGGACAGGGACGGCCGTGAAGGCCAGATCCGCGGGCACGGGCGTGACGCGCTGGCCGTCAACGAACGCTTCCCGCTCGGGATAGAACGGCTCGCTCAGAAAGACATAGCCCGCCGCGGGGGCGTTGACCCTGGCAGTCAGCCGACCGTCTGCCTGGTCTTGAGCGCTGATGGCAACCGTGCCCGTGCCGGCACACGCCACCGTGCCGGTCAGCATCTCACTGCCGATCTCCGCTTCGGCTTCTACCTCCGCGGGCGTCTGCATGATGGCGCCGGTAACACGGTCCACTCCATGTGTGTCCTCCACGGCGGTGTCGCTGATAAGTGCCATGACGTTGGCAGCGGATGGATCGTCGAGCGAGTATCGCCACGTGCGATCGTCCAGTGCGACTCCGTCCTTGAGGCTGCGCCCCTGTTCGACAGTGTGCCGGTGATCGGCGGCGACGTCCGGCGCCCATCTCACGTTGATGTAGGCGCGAGGCCGCAGACGTCCATCGCGGTCGTAGCGCGATCTCAGAATCCGCGTCGTCGCTGCCGCCTTCGTCGTCATCAGACCGTCACAGGTCCAGAACGCGCGCGGCCGCACCGCATCGTTCCGATACGCGTAAATCCCGTCGACGTGCGAGACCAGCGTGAGCGATGGCGCCTCGAGCGGCGCACACGAGTAGATCAGCGCGACGTTCGCGGCATCGAGCAAATCGCGGCGCGCCGGTAATACGCCTTCTGTGTCGATTCCGTGGAACTGACCGTCATGGGGCAACGGATTGCCAGAAGAAGCGACGTCGGCCCAGTCCGAGTAGTCGCTGAGGATGATTCCCGCGAGACCGTCGAGCGCGGGTTGCCCATTGCGCAACATCTCGCCCGCACCGATCCGGTTCTCGCACGTCGAAATTGCGCGGCCCGGGTTCGGCGGCCCCATCCACTGCCGTACGTGACTGGTGGCCTCCACCGACACCGGCGCCATCGCTCCGGACGTGAATACCGCGATGTCGGTCGCCACCAGGGCCAACGCAATTGCCAGCGCCAAGGTTGTCCTGGCACGGCCGGCCAGGGCACCCGCAGCAATCAATCCGGCGACGGCAACAACTGGAAGCCACGGCCAGGCCGGCGCTGGCGGTCGAGCGTTGACCGCGGACAGCACGATGAACGCAGCCACGGCCATCGCGACAGCACCCGGGATCAGTCCGCGCACAAGTTGGCGCCAGCGTTTCGCACTCGCGAGCGAGACGAATCGCTCGAGGCCCATGGCGCCGAGAACGGCGAGGCTCAGCGTCGCAAGAAACAGGATGCGTCCAGGGAAACGGAATCCAGGAAAGATGGCGTGGTGCAGACGGTAGAACGGCAGATCGACGCTGACGATTGCCAGCGCGATGCACGCGATCACACCAAAGAAGATGGCGATCCGGCGACGAGCGCCGTCGAAGAACGCGAGTGGAATCATCGGCGTCAGGATCCAGCCGACGTACGACACGGCTTCGGCCAGCTCGCGATGCGGCGGGTTCGACGAGATGCCGAAAAACGGAAAGAAGAAGCTCAGAAAGTTCCGGGCGTACCAGCCGCCTTCAATCGCGTCTGCGTACGGGATTCCCGCGAAGCGCGCGGCCTGCGCAACGAGGCGTGCGGTCGGGAACAGTTGAAACGCGCTGACTCCAAGGGACAGCAGACCCACGACAACGAGCTGCCCGAGTGCGCGAGCCCTCGACCGCGGATAGCTGTCTGACTCCGGCCACACAGCGCTGTAGACGTAGTAGAGGCAGACGACTCCAACCAGATAGAAGCTGCCCTGGATGTACCCGGCAAGAAACTGCAGCGCGAGCACCACGACGAGCGCGGGATGCGGCCACACACTTGCGCGCCGAAGGGACACGATCGCGAAGCCAAGAGCCCAGGGCAGCCATGCCGCGCAATACAGCAGCAGCAGGTGGCCGTTATGGAGACGAGCTCCCGCGCTGCCACCGAGCATTCCTGCCACGGCCGCAGCCGTGGACGCCAACCACCCGAGGCCGATGACGCGGGCAAGAAAGAGCACGCCGGCGCCAGCGATCCACACGTGCAACGCCGCCATCGAGGACAGAAACACGCCCGGCGGCAACCATCGCAACAGCATCGCCGGTGGATAGAGCACGGTGGTCTGGACGTCGGCGAGATGCGGTGTGCCGGCGTAATGGAATGGGTTCCAGAATGGGAGCGTGCCGGTTGCCAGAACCGTGCGCGTGTAGATCTCCCAGACGTACAGGTTCACCGAATCGCGCCCCGGCAGCACATCGTCTGCGGCGACGAACACGTCGCGCAACGTGTAGACGACCAGGACGGCGAGACCGCAGAGGATCGCAGCCGCCGCCCATGTGCGCCCGCTTGTCACGCCTGCCGGCGTCGATCGATCGAACATCGCGGGCTTTGATTCTATCCCGCCAGATCAGCCGCGCCGGCTACTGCGAGATCTCGAGACGATTAGGATCGATGCCTGACGTGTCTTCGACGGCCCGATGTGCGAGCAGCGCACGTACGCGATCGGGAGTCGGCGAGCGAAGACTGTAGGACCATGTGCGACGGCTTGGATCCCTCTCGACCGGTCCGAGTGCCGTGAGCCCCAGCTCGGCCTCGAAGTCCTGTCGATCTCCGTCAGACGTGCCGGGCCGCCATCGGATGTTGAACGCAGGCGATGCGGGCAACTCGGTGACGTTCGACTGGCTCACATATCCAACCGCCTGTCCCACCGGGCTGGCGAGCAGAATCAGACACGCTGCCGCCGCCATGGCAGCAATCTGAGGACGCGCGCCGTACACGGCAGGCGCGGGTGGTGGGCTGTAATCGCCGCGCACACGAGCCCTCACGCGATCGAACGGATGCTCGACGAGTCGATACGTGACGTACGCCAGCACAGTCGATCCCAGCAACACTGCGAAACCAAATGGCAGTGTTCCCGGAAGACCGAGAAAGCCGGTGGCACCCGCACGCAGCAACAGCCCGCCGACGAGAAAATGATTCAGGTACACGCCGTAACAGAGATTGCCGGCATTGACGTCGAACGCGCGCAGCCTCTTGACCTGCGTCAGCGACACCAGGCCCGCGAGCAGTAACGTGAGCCACAGGTACTGTGAGAACACACCTGCCGAACGGTCCGATCCGACCCCGAGGCTCAACGCGGGAATCGTGACCACTGCCAGCCACGCCAGCATGGAAATCGCGATGGCGACGAAGGGAAGCGGCTGGCCCCATCGACGACGCAGGTAGTAAAACGCGCCGCCCATGAAGAACACGACCGCACTGGCAACCGCGTTCTTGTAAACGAGGGTCTGGAACCGCTCGAGATCGATGCCGGCCGTGCGAACGCCCCAGAGAAACGCCAGGAGTCCGATTCCGATCCACACCCCGAGCGCCCACGAGCGGCGTCTCGTTGTCAGAACCACGAGCGGCGCGAGCAGATAGAACGTGCCTTCGACACCGATCGACCAGGCCTGTGGAATGAGCGTGGGAGTGAACTGAAGGACTGGCATCGAGCCCACCATCTCGACGTCTGGACCGAACGTCGCGCTCTCGTAGAGCAACTCGATGTTGCCTCGATCGGTCCCCTGAAGAATCCGCCTTCCGGCATCGTCAACGATCGCCTGCGGGCCGAGGCCACGCACCATGGCCAGCGTCAGAACCGTGTAGACGAGATACAGAGGGACAAGTCGAACGAACCGATTGCAGAAGAAACGCGGGATGCCGCGCGACTCGCTCAGATAGACGCGATCCAGCACCTGGAAGATGAGGAAGCCGCTGATGCCGTAGAAAGCGAAGACCGCAATCCGGCCGACGATCCAGCCGAGCCCTCCAAAATGAAACAGGACGACGAGTGCAGCGAGCAGGAACCGGAAGATACCCATGGCTCGGCGGTCTCGGATGTTACCGCCACTCGGTCATCGAAAACACGGGATCGGCGTGGCGCCGTACGTCTCAGTGGCGCGCCTGTCGTTTCGCACCCACACCGAGTAGCCGTTCTTCACGATGTCCACGTCGCCGAAATCCGACGTTCCCGCGAGCGAATACTGGTTTTGCAGGTATGCCGTGATCAATGGATAGTCCTTTGGAAAGCGTGTGTCGCCCGTGAGCGTGATGACAATCGGCACCGACTGCGACGCGAGGGCCTCAACGCTGCGCCGCTGAAACCTCTCCTCGGACCAGTGGCTGCCGAAGAGGGCAACACTGCGACCCGCGAACCCCCTCTGCGCATAGAAGTAGAGATCGGGAACGAACCACGTGGCGAACAACCGGTCCGTGGGTGCCGTGCACTCACGCAGGTATCTCGCAAGCCCCTCGATCGCCCGATTCGGGATGCCGTCGAACGGAGGCGGCGACGACGCCCACCTGCCGATCCCCTGCGCCAGACCCGAGGGCCGCACCATCCTCGTCGTGATGCGTCCCCTCCAATCTGCCGATACCGGAATGCTCCACACGGTCAGAAGGAGAAAAACCATGACGACAAGCCGCGCCGCGGTCGACACGCGCCACGTCTGTTGGGCGATCCATGCCGTCAGGATCGCCACCGGACCAGCCATGCCACCGAGCCTGGCGCCAATCGGATCCCTGAGGATGAACACGTTCAGGCCGACGCAGAGGGTCACCAGGCCGACGAGTTGCGCCACCCGCTCTCGAGGCTCGTGGCCCGAGCGCAGACGAAACACGAGAATGAGCGCACCCGCGAGCGGCATCAGACGCACCAGATGGAACAGGTACGCGTCGGCGTTGTTCGTGGACGCCAAATCCTGAATCGACTGGAACACGAATCGTTGCGCAGCCAGCTGCGTGCGTGCGGTTTCGCGACGGCCGTAGGTGATCACCTGGTCGATCGCGTCGCCAAGACCGACCTGGAATTGCATGAACAAGAGGACCGGCAACACGAGGCAGGCGACCGCGATCACAAAGCCGCCGATGCGTTTGCCGGCGAGTCGCCATTGACCCGCGTGCACGACACCAATAGTGACCACCATCGCCGCCCCGAGAAACATACCGTTGTCGTACCGAAAGAGCGCAGCGACGACGAGACCGACGGCGCAGGCCCACACGCGAGCGACAACGGGGCGCTCGACGTAGCGCCAGCAGAGCATGAGCCCCAGTGGGTAGAACAAGACTTTGTCGTAGTCGTAGGCGCGCGGAAGAAGCAGCAACGCGATTCCGGCGCTCGCCAGGGACAAGGCGACCGAGCCAGTCAGACGCTGGGCCAGCAGAAACACCAGCATTGTTCCGGTTGCAAGGAAGGTGGTCGTGAGAAGAACCTCGCCGAGCAGGTTGTCGCCAAGCAGCCGTATGAGGGCCGCGGTGCTGAGCTCGCTCAGGAAGTAGCCGGGATCGAAATAGTCACGGAACGGCAGCTCGCCGTAGATGGCAATCTGACGTGCGGGAGAGATGCGGCCGAAGTGATCGTTGAGGAAGACCAGCGTGACGAGGGAGTACCAGAACGTTCCCAGCCACACGACGACCGCAGCGATAAGCACGCTGCCGATACCGCTGGTCCTCGTCACCCCACGTCGACGAGTTCACGGCCCGACTCGCGAGCCCACTTGAACACGTCCAGCTGCTTCTCGCGAATCAGCTCGTTGTACTTGTCAGGAATCCGGTAGACGTGGGCCGGATCGCACGCCGGAATGTCCGGCGCCACGTCGTTGCGCAGGAAGAACGCATTGACACCGGTCGGCTCGACTGCGACCAGTCGATAGCCCTTGCTCGCCGAGAGCTGCGTCATCGCAGACAGCGATGCCCCGTAGTAGCAGAACCGATGATCGCGGCGGTTGAACTTCGGATCGTAGGGGACGGTCACCGCGCGATCCGGACCGAACATCGAGTTGTATTCGAGCATCACGAGGCGCGCGCTACAGACCGTGATCGCCTGCCATACCCAGTAGTCCACGCCATCGACGTCAACGCTCAAAAGGTCCACTTCGCCGGTGTAGCCGTGTTGCGTGAGCAGATCGTTGACTGTCTCAGGTGTGATCCAGGCGCACACCGCTTTCGCGCGCGGGAACCGCCGCCCGGCGTACTCGACTTTGCCTTGATCGCCTTCGACCAGAAGGCCGGTCCAGCCGAATTCGCCCGCGAGCATCGCCGCGTTGCCGCCGGTCGCGCCACTTCCCAGCTCCACGAACGTCTTCGTTGTCGTTCCGATCTGCTGGAAGAGCGACCACAGGATGCCGTCTTCCTGATTCTGCGATAGCAGACGGAATCGACCCGCGGTGAGACGCTCGGGATACGGCAGGCTCGACGGATCGATGTACGCGGCGCGGACGAGGCCATCGATCCCTGACTGCAGATGCCGGAGCTGCCGCGATACGTCGTGGAAGAGTTCTTCGTGCTGCTCGGTCAACGCGTGGAGATCTTTCTCGATCCGGTGAATGCGCCGGCTGATCGTCTGCTCGGACTGCGGCTGCATCCACTGAGCAAGGCGAGCTCTCAAGCGCTCAATCATGCGACTAGTATCTCTTTTTTCCAGACGGCCACCGCGATGCCGATATGACGCCCACCACCCCATACGATCTGCCCGACATGCCGTGCTACCGTTAGGCCGTGCGAGAGTCAATCTCGGTCGTGATCCCGGTGTACAACGGCTCGGCGACTTTGCCGACGTTGATCGACCGGCTTCGCATCGTGCTCGGTCAGCTCGCCACGCCGTACGAAATCATCCTGGTCAACGACGGCAGTCGCGATGCCAGCTGGTCGACCATCGAGTCGTTCGCAATCCGGTATCCGGAGATCATCGGCATCGACCTGATGCGGAACTACGGGCAGCACAACGCGCTGCTCTGCGGCATCAGGCGCAGCCAGAACGACATCATCATCACGCTGGACGACGACCTTCAGCAGCCGCCCGAAGAGATCCCGCGACTGTTGACGAAGCTCCACGAAGGGTACGACGTCGTCTACGGCACGCCGAAGCAGGAGCAGCATGGCTTCTGGCGCAACCTGAGCTCTCGCGTCACCAAGGCTGCCCTCGGAACTGCGACCAGCGCGTCGGTCGCGTCCATGGTCAGCGCGTTTCGCGCGTTCAGGGCGTCGGTCAAGCCCGCGTTCGCAGACTATCGCAGCCCGCTCCTGTCTATCGACGTCCTGCTCACCTGGGCGACTACGAGCTTTGCGTCCGTCACCGTGCAACGGGTCGCCCGCCGCGCCGGTATGTCGAACTACCGGCTCCGATCGCTGGTTCGCCACACGATGAACATGATGACGGGCTACAGCCTCCTGCCCCTTCAGCTCGCGACCATGATCGGATTTCTCTTCACACTATTTGGGATTCTTGTGCTGTTCTTCGTTCTCGGCCGGTATCTAATGGTCGGAGAAACAGTCGCGGGCTTTCCGTTCCTCGCCTCGATCATCGCGATCTTTTCAGGTGCGCAGCTGTTCGCGCTGGGCATCATCGGCGAGTATCTCGGCAGAATGCACCTGCGTATGATGGAGCGCCCGCCTTACATCGTGCGAGCGGCGACGCTCGTGCGAACGGCTGCGCCGTCTGAACACGCATGAACCAGGGTGCCACCCTTTGTGAGCGCCTCGACTGGGATTCGAGGTTTTTCGGTGTCTCAATCGCGCGGGCCGTGCCCTCGCGGGTCGATCTCGTGACGCGCGACGCCATCCTCGACTGGTGCCGTGCGGAGAACATCGACTGCCTGTATTTTCTGGCCGATGAGGACGCGGATACGATGCGCCTGCTCGAAGACGCGGCGTTCTCGCGCGTGGACGATCGGGTGACGCTGGAGTTGCAGCCGATTCCGCCAGCGTCGTTGCCACACGCTGATACGCGCGCGGCCTGCCAGAACGACATCGCCGCGCTTCGAAACATTGCGGCCGTCTCACACTACGATTCCCGCTTCTACAACGACCGGCATTTCGATCGGGAACGCTGCGATGAGCTGTACCGCGTCTGGATTGAAAAGAGCTGTCAGGGGTGGGCGGACCATGTCGTCGTGGTCGAACGAGATGGCAACGCGATCGGATATTTGACCGTGCACCTCCACGAACCGGACTCTGCCTCGGTTGGCCTCGTCGGTGTCGATTCCGCGTACCGTCGCCACGGCATCGGGGCACATCTCATGGACGGCGCACTCGCATGGATCTCGGGCCAGTCGGTCACCCGCGTGCGAACCGCAACGCAGGGACGAAACACAGCGTCCCAGGGATTCTTCCAGAAGGCCGGGTTTCGATTGACCGGTCGCGCGATCTGGTATCACCGCTGGTTCTCATCGTCCACTGGCGTCGCATCATGAACTACCGCATCCCGTTCAACCGACCGACGCTGATTCCCGAGGCGATCAGCTGCGTGTCCGAAGTCATTCGGAGCGGCAGGCTGTCAGGCAACGGACCGTGCACACACGCGTGCGAGGCACGCCTGCGAGAGCTCACGGGCGCACATGCCGCACTCCTCACCAGCTCCTGCACGACTGCGCTCGAGATGTCCGCCCTGTTGGTGGAGGCGCGTCCAGGCGACGAGGTGATCATCCCCTCGTTCACCTTTGTGTCCACTGCGAACGCATTCGCGATGCGCGGGTTCACGCCGATCTTTGCCGACTGCAGACCCGACACCCTGAACGTGGACGCAGCGACGATCGCTCCTCTGATCGGCCCGCGCACCAGGGCCATCGTCGTCATGCACTATGGCGGCGTCGCGTGCGAGATGGACGAGATCCTCACTCTGGCTCAACGACACGACCTGGTGGTGATCGAGGACAACGCGCATGGCCTGTTTGCGACGTACAAGGGACGTCCGCTCGGCAGTCTCGGAAGCATGGCGGCACAGAGCTTCCACGAGACGAAGAACGTCACTTCCGGTGAAGGCGGTGCACTGCTGTTGAATGCCGCCTCACTTGTCGAGCGCGCCGAAGTGCTGCGAGAGAAAGGGACCAACCGCAGTCGATTCTTCCGAGGCGAGGTGGACAAGTACACCTGGGTCGATCTGGGCTCGAACTATCTGGCATCGGAGATCCAGGCCGCCTACCTGCTGCCGCAGCTCCGCGCGAGCGACCTCGTGCAGTCGATGCGAACGGCAATCTGGAATCGCTACGATGCCGAGTTGAAGGACTGGGCCGGGGCCAACGGCGTGGATCGCCAGACGGTGCCGCCACACTGCGAGCATCCGTCGCACCTGTATTACCTGCTGATGCCGACGGCGTCCGCGCGTACGCAACTCATCGACCATCTGAAGGCGCAGGGAATTCTTGCCGTCTTTCACTACATTCCCCTCAATTTGTCTCCCATGGGCCGCAAGCTCGGGGGGACTGCAGGCGCTTGTCCCGTGGCCGAGGACGTGAGCGAGCGGCTGTTGCGACTGCCGCTCTATACGAACCTGAGCGCGGACGATCAGAGCGACGTCATCGCAGCAGTTCAGCAGTTCAGAGTGTGACGGTTCCGACTGCGGCACGCCGATTCCGATGCGTGCATTGCGGCGGCGAGGCAACATTCTCGAGCAAGGGCGACCCGCCGCGCTGCCTCTCGTGCGAGAGGACCTACTTGATTGCCGACGGCATCGTCGGGTTGACCGACGTCGTGGACGATCGAGACTACCCGGCGGCGCTTGTCGATCTCGTGGCCAGCGTCGAGCAGCGTCACTTCTGGTTCGCCGCCAGAAACGACGTCATCCTCTCGACGATACGCCGCGTCATAGGCACAGTCGCGGGGCTTCGTGTCCTCGACATCGGCTGCGGCACAGGCTTCGTCACCGCAGCGCTCGAAAGAGCCGGCATGGACGCCTGGGGCATCGACATGCATCGCACCGCGCTCATGCATGCCCAGGCGCGCGTCCATGGGCCGCTCTTCTCCAACGACGCGACGACGCTGCCGTTCTTCCGGGACTTCGATCTGGCATCGCTCTTCGACGTCATCGAGCACCTTGATGACGACGTGAGTGCGATACGACAGGCGGCGACGGTGCTGAAGCCTCGCGGGTGTGTCGTCGTGACAGTGCCGGCGGGACGTCACCTCTGGACGAAGTACGACGAGGTGATCGGTCACAAGCGTCGCTACGATCGACCGAGCCTGACAGACGTTTTGCGGAACGCAGGACTCGAGACGCTCTACGTCGGCTACTTCAGCTGCCTGCCGCTCGTCGCGCAGGTGGCTCAGCGCTGGATTGTGTCTGGGCTACGGAATTCCTCAGACGACCTGATCGAGATCGTCAGACAAACACTGACGGTCCCGCCAGAGCCGCTCAATGCGTTCTTTCGCTGGTCGATTCGGGCCGAGACACCGCTGAGACATTTGAGCTGGGTGCGCGGCGGATCGCTGATCGCCATCGCTCGCCGCCAGGATTGACATTCACTTCGCGCACGGGCCGGCTGCTCCATCCGCGCTCGCGACCGGCTTCAGCACGGAGAGCGCAAACGACAGGTTCGCGTCTCCAAATCGCCGCACCGTGACCTGACGAAGTGGTCGATCGAGGCTCGCATAATGTGCCTCGATCTCTCGCTGCAGCTCGGCCTGGCGATCGATCGATGACAGCACGCCGATGCAAGCGCCCCGATCGAGGTCGGCGAGTGTGAGTTGCTCGATTGGTGGGCTCGGGCTCTTACGCCCGAGCAGGTTGGTGAACCAGGCTCGCGTCGCCAGAAAGCTGTCGAAGACACTCCGCAACAGGACATCGCCCGTCGGCGTCGCCTGGATCTCATTCGACATCCAATACTTGATGCCAATCAGCGTCGGATCGATCTCTGTCGTGACACGGTCGGCTTCGTAAAACACTTTCAACATCAACTGCTGGTACCCTGGCGTTGCTATCCCGTACGACGAGCGTGCCGGCGCGATCCACGCATTCACGACTGAAAACCACACGGCGAACAGGATCACGCGACCAGTGCCGCGCAGCAGCAGCATGGCTGTCACGCCGAGCAGGCAGACCGCGAGCGGAGTCACGATCGGCCAGAGGTGCTCGAGCGCACTCGCCTGGAACATCGAGTTCATCGCTTCGGGCAATGGTGTCGGAAGAAGAAGCAGCAGCGTCCCGAGGATGACGGCAGTGGCGATGCCCGCCTGCACCAGTGCACCGTACGCACTACGCCTCGCTTCGAACAGGACTGCGCCCAGGCAGGCAAAGGCGTGGGGATACGCGGCGAACGCCACATAGCTGTAGTCGAGCGTCGTCAGCCGCTGCGCAAACTGGAAAAAGCACATCAGGCCGAAGGCCGCCCACGCGAGCGCAACGAGGGTCATCGCCATCCGGCGATCTTTTTCGTCGCGGCGAAACGGCACGGCCAGTCCGGCAACCATCAACGCCAGCGGAATCACGAGGTAGCGCGCGGCGGGCAGCCACTGAAGGGCGCCTTTCCACCAGTGGTCGAAGTCAGGGTCGGTCACCCGCATCGCCTGTTCGAACTGCGGCATGAAGAACATCCATGCGCCGCCTGTGGCCCCGTTGATGACCGCAAGAACAGCCGTCAGTGCAAGACCACCAGCGATCACCAATCCCGCCGCCCGGACACTCCGCGCGACCTTGCGTCCTTCCTCCGCCGGCAGCGCCACGACGTAGAGCACCGCAACGAGCGGCGCAAAGACGACGAGAAAGAGATGGGTGTGAACCGCGGAGGCGAAGAACGCACCGGCCAGCAGGACGGTGAGGCCTGACGCGCGAGAGCGCGCGGCGCGCACGACGAGCCAGCACGCCATCAGGTAATAGCCACTGGCGATGAGCACCTGATAGTTCCAGCCACCGTTGCCGTGACCCCAGGTGCAGCAGGCCCACGCAACGCCGACGATCGCAGCGCTTGCGCGATCGTTGAGGCACTCCTTCACGAGGAGATACAGCGCGACGGCGCCGAGCGCGAGGGTGACGTACGCGAGCAAGTACGAGGCGACGATCGGTCCTGCCAGCGTATGCAGAACGTAGCCCGGGAGGATCCACGGAAGGCGCGAAATCTTGTAGTTGCTGTTGTCGTCGAAGAC
>Ga0190271_10001602_pt1 | contig 13051 bp, 10 predicted proteins | sample Popmic356T_FD_133747 | JGI IMG/M metagenome (GOLD analysis project Ga0190271, IMG submission 133747) | Populus adjacent soil microbial communities from riparian zone of Weber River, Utah, USA - 356 T | ecosystem: Environmental > Terrestrial > Soil > Riparian zone | place: USA: Utah | collected...
ACTGGACGAACTGTGGAAGATGATCGCAAGCCTACCAAAAACGGCGGCGTAGGCACCGCCACCGCCCCCCCACCAGAAAAAGAGAAAGAGAAGGACAAGGCAGCCGCTCCCGCGGCCCCCGCGGCCGCGGCCGCCGCACCTCCTGCTCAAGCCACTCCCGCTCAGACGATCTCGCTCTCGGCGATGAAGGAGATGAACATCTCCGCGCTCACCAAGATCGCCAAGGAGTTAGACATCGCCGGCGCCACCGGCATGCGCAAGCAGGAGTTGATCTTCGAGATCCTCCGCGTGCGTGCCGAGAAGAGCGGCAATGTCTTCTCGGAAGGCGTGCTCGAGACGCTGCCCGACGGGTTCGGCTTCCTGCGCGCGCCCGACTACAACTACCTGCCAGGTCCCGACGACATCTACGTCTCGCCCTCGCAGATTCGCAAGTTCGATTTACATACCGGTGACACGGTGTCCGGCGTCATCCGGCCTCCGAAGGACGGCGAGCGCTACTTCGCGCTGATCAAGGTCGAAGCCATCAACTTCGAGCCACCGGAGAAGACGAAGGAAAAGATCTTCTTCGAGAACCTCACGCCGCTCTACCCGGCGCAGAAGATCGCGCTCGAGACCGACTCCGAGAACCTCTCGGGACGCGTGATGGATCTCCTGACGCCGCTTGGCAAGGGCCAGCGTGGCCTGATCGTCGCCCCGCCACGCACCGGTAAGACGATGCTCCTTCAGAGCATCGCGAACAGCATCACGAAGAATCACCCTGAGGTGTACCTGATCGTCCTGCTCATCGACGAGCGGCCGGAAGAAGTCACCGACATGCAGCGCTCGGTGCGCGGCGAAGTGATCTCTTCGACGTTCGACGAACCGGCACAGCGTCACGTGCAGGTCGCCGAGATGGTGATCGAGAAGGCCAAGCGCCTCGTCGAGCACAAGAAGGACGTCGTCATCCTGCTCGACTCGATCACGCGTCTGGCGCGTGCCTACAACACGATCGTTCCCGCATCCGGCAAGGTGCTCTCGGGCGGCGTGGACAGCAACGCGCTCCAGCGTCCGAAGCGCTTCTTCGGCGCCGCACGCAACATCGAAGAAGGCGGCTCGCTCACCATCGTCGCCACTGCGCTCGTCGACACCGGCTCGCGCATGGACGAGGTCATCTTCGAAGAGTTCAAGGGCACGGGTAACTCCGAAATCCACCTCGATCGCAAGCTCACCGACCGGCGCGTGTTCCCATCGATTGACATCACCAAGAGCGGAACCAGAAAAGAGGAACTGCTGCTCCAGAAAGAGGAGCTCAATCGCGTATGGGTCCTGCGCAAGGTGCTGACTCCCCTGTCGCCCAGCGAGGCCATGGAGCTCCTGCTGTCGAAGATGGGGAAGACGAAGACCAACGGCGAGTTCCTCGCGGCGATGGCGTCAGGGAAGTCCTAAGTACGATCGTTCACAGACGAGACGTGTGAACGAATCGGCCCAGCAACCACGCCGTCGGCACGGGATGAGGACGGCCATGGAGTCGCCGCTCCTCTCCGTGGTCATGCCCGTGTACAACGAACTCGAGACAATCGACGAGATCGTCCCGCGCGTGTTGGCAATCCCGATGCGCGTTGAACTGGTTGTCGTGGAGGACTGCTCCACCGATGGCACACGCGCTCGACTTGGTGAGCTCCAGAAACAATACGGGTTCACCCTGTTGCTGCAGCCGCACAACCAGGGCAAAGGTGCCGCCCTGCGCAGAGGCTTCTCCGCCGTCACCGGGGACATCGTCGCCATCCAGGACGCAGATCTCGAGTACTCGCCCGAAGAGCTCCCGACGCTCGCTGAACTCATCATCGACGGCCGGGCGGATGTCGTGTACGGCTCGCGGTTTCTTGGCAGGCATCGCGTCTTCCTGTTCACCCATTACCTGGGAAACCGGGTCCTGACGCTGATCACCAACGTCCTTTACAACACGATGCTCTCGGACATGGAGACTTGTTACAAAGTCATGCGCCGGGAAGTGCTGGACGGACTCGATCTGCGGTCCAACGGCTTTGGGATCGAGCCCGAAATTACGGCAAAAATCTTCAAGCGCAGCTACCGAGTCTACGAGGTGCCGATCACCTACGATGGGCGCGGCTACGACGAAGGGAAAAAGATCACATGGAAGGACGGGGTCGTGGCGCTCTGGGTCCTCATCAGGAACCGCATCGGCTGAAGCACCCTGAACCCGCCAGCCGGCGTCCAATCTGGTAAAATCAAAGTTTCCCGTTTGCCAGAAGGAGTGACCGTGAAGGAAGGTATCCACCCCAAGTATCAGGAGGTCGAGGCTCGCTGCGCGTGTGGAAACACGTTCAAAACGCGCTCGACGAAGCCGGAGCTGCACCTGGAAATCTGCTCCGCCTGCCATCCGTTCTTCACTGGTCGACAGAAGCTCATCGACACCGAGGGCCGGGTCGAGCGGTTCACCAAGAAGTTCGGTGTGCAGACATCCGAGCAGCGCAAGACGGCAGCAAAGGCGGTCAAGGCCACGAAGGCCGCTACGACTGCAGGCAAGAAGAAGACGGTCAAGGCCGCCAAGACCTCAGCCTCAGCGTAGCCCACTCAAAAAAGCGCGGGCAGCGCGGGCTCGACGCCCGCGAGCTTGCGATCCAACCGCGCGAGCCTGTGCTCGATCGCTTCGCGACGCGTGCGCGTCACGTCGAGCAACAGCGATCGCATCGCCAGGCGGCGCGCAGACGGAAGACTGCGAAGCCGGTGTTCGTAGTGCACCGCGAGCGCCTCCGCCGCTTCGCGTTCGAGACGCGGCGGACAGCCATCGACATCCAGGAGCCGCTGCCATACGCCCGCTGCGGCTTCGTAGCGCCGCAGACGCCGCAGCAATACGGCGTGCGCATACAGCGCGTCCGGGTACGCGGCCTGTCCCATGTCGGCAGCCCGCGCGAAGCAGGCCAGCGCATCCGACGTCATCCCGGCTCGTTCGTACAGCCGGCCCATTCCGAGCGCCTCGCGTGGCGTTGCTGCTCCGGTGACGCCCTCGTCGAGCATTTGCGCAGCGCGTGCAGTGAGCAGCGCGAGCGACAACAAATCGAGGCGATTGTGTTCGAGCACCGCGCCGAGCGGACGCGCATCACCGGTGTGGACGTATCGGAAGTACCGCGCGGGGATCTCGAATCCGGGCACATCACCCTCACGCTCATGCCCAAGAAGCGAGGTCTCCAGGCGGCTGAGACGATGCCCTTCATCGTCGCCATGCCAGAGCCGTCTCGCGTGATGGAGCATGTCCACGTGCGGCATGTCCGCAAACGGCGTCGTCAATCGGTTCAGCGAGCAGCGTGTCTCGATGAGCGGAAGATCGAATGACTTGCCGTTGTAGGTGACGACCGCATCGACGTCGCCTGCAATGTCTCTGACGGCCTCGAGCAGCGCACGCTCGGACGCGAAGCTCGAAAGCAGGAACTGCCGGACGTGAAAGCGGCCACGATCGAACCAGCCGCATCCGACCAGGAACGCATAGCTCCCTGCGCCACCGGCGAGTCCAGTGGTCTCGAGGTCGACGAAGAGAAGCTTCCAGCCACAAGACGTCCCGGCAAGCAGCCCCAGACGGGACCAGCCTTCTTCCGGAGGCAGGCCGTCGGCGATGGAGATCGATCCGTGACGATGGCCGGGAGCGTAGCTGCGGTCAATGACAAGGAAACGATGCGAGCCGGCCTGCGTCCATTCACCGTCGAGAATCGCAGCAGGATCCATCTGACCCGCTCGCGCCTCGTAGGGCGGGTCCTGCTCTCCGCCACCGTAGGGCGGGTCCTGCTTCTTGGACCCGCCGGGTCTCACGATCCCACGCAGACGATCGGTGATCGAGCTCACGCGGACTGCTCCATCGCACCGGCCGTGGCGCCGATCAGATCGAGGATTCGCAGCGCCACGGTCTTCGCCATCGGGCCCGTGTTGCCGATCGGGCCGACGCAGGTCGGGCACCCGTTCTGGCACTCGCAGCCGGCGATGAGATCGCGCGTCCTGCGCCGCAGCTCATCGTCCATGGCGAACAGCGGCTCGCTGAAACCGATCCCGCCAGGATAGTTGTCGTAGATGAAGATGCGCGGCTCGTCAGAGAGCGTGACCGGTTCACCGGTTCGGGTCAGATCGGGACTGTCGGCTTCGTTGCCGCTCCCGATCGAGATGCCGATGTCCTGACGATCGCACATCAGCAGCAGCTGTGCGACCTGCCGCATCGCAAACGACAGACCCACGACTCCATCCCGCCGATCGTCAGCCGCGAACGGCAACGCAGCCAGGACCGTGGCTGGAACCGTCAGCCAGTACGCCGTCGTGTGCATCTGCTGTTCGGGCAGATCGAGCTCGCCCGACCCGACATTCTCATTCGTGTAGAACTTGATCTTCTTGAAGCCGACGACGCGCGAGGAGACGTGCACTTCGCCATGAGATTTCGGCGCCTGCGCGGCAAACGTGTCGAGCACCGTGACCTTGGTGTACGTGATCGCGTCGGTGTAGTAGTCGCAGTCGATGCGCCTGACGTAGGCCTTGCGCCCTTCGAAATCCAGCTTCTCCACTTGGAAGAGCACGCCTTCCATGAGGTAGATCGCCTTCTCGTGCAACGTGGCCGGACCGCTGGAAAAACTGGTCTCCCCGATGACGTCTGAACCGTCGGTCGTATCGATGACGACGAAGTTGTCCGACGAGATCGAGCGCAGGCTTACCGCATCGGCCGGGTACGACTCGTTGGTCCACTGCCAGATGCCGTCGCCACCGTCTTCACCATCGGCGCGATGAATGAAGCCGCTCTCCTGGAGCACGCCGAGCACTTCCTGCACATCGTGCCGGCCGTACTGCTCTGACGTCGTGAACGGCAACTCGAACGCGGCGCACTTCACGTGGTCTACGAGAATGTGCAGGTTGTCCGGGTTGATCAGCGCGTGCTCGGGCGCTGCGTCGAAGAAGTACGACGGGTTGCGGACCACGAACTGATCGAGCGGCGCGCTGCTCGCGACGAGCACTGCCGCGGAGCGCCCGCTTCGACGGCCCGCGCGGCCGGCTCGCTGCCACGTCGCGGCGATCGTGCCGGGATAGCCCGCCATCACGCAGGCGTCGAGCGCGCCGATGTCGATCCCGAGCTCCAGCGCGTTCGTCGACACGACTGCGCGCACGGTGCCTTCGCGCAACCCCTTCTCGATCTCGCGACGGCGTTGCGGCAGATAACCGCCACGATACCCGCGAATCTGGTCCCGTGTCCCTGGCGGCCCCTCGAAATCGTCCTTCAAGTACGTCGTCAGAATCTCCGTGGACAGGCGGCTCTGCGCGAAGACGATCACCTGCAGCTTGCGCTTGAGGAACTCCGCTGCCAGCCGGCGAGTCTCTGCGAGATACGACCTGCGAATGCCAAGCTGCTGATTGACGACCGGAGGATTGACGAACAGAAACCACTTCTCGCCGCGTGGCGCTCCGCTCTCCGACACGAGCTCGAATGGTTGTTCGACGAGCGCCTCAGCCAGCTCGCGCGGGTTCGCGATGGTCGCGGACGAACAGATGAACGTCGGGTTCGATCCGTAATGACGGCAGATGCGTCGCAGGCGGCGAAGGACGTTCGTCAGGTGGCTGCCGAACACGCCTCGATAGGCATGCAACTCGTCGATGATGACGTACTGCAGGTTCTCGAACAGCTTCGCCCATCGCGGGTGATGCGGCAGGATCCCCGAATGAACCATGTCGGGGTTGCTGAGCACGATGTGCGCGCGTCCTCGAATCGCGCGCCTCGCGTCCTGCGGGGTGTCGCCGTCGTAGGTGAAGACGCCAATCTCGAGATCGCTGCGACGTGAGAGTTGATCTGACAGTGCGTGAAGCTCCGCCAACTGATCCTGCGCGAGCGCCTTCGTCGGAAACAGATACAGCGCGCGCGTCGATGGATCGCGCAATACAGAGCTCAGGACCGGTGCGTTGTAGCAGAGCGTCTTGCCTGAAGCTGTCGGCGTGGTGATGACGACGTTGCGGCGGCCCAGCGCGTGCTCGACGGCCGCGGCCTGATGCGTGTAGAAGCCCTGAACGCCGCGCTCGCGGAGAACGTCGCGAAGCCGGTCGTCGATGCCGGCGACCTCTCCGGCAAATTGCGCCTCACGAGCGGGAAGACGCCTTACTGCCGTGACCCACCCGTCAGGCGAGTCGGGACGTTCAACCGCACCGCCCGTCAGGCGGTCGAGCACCAGGGTCAGCGCCGGATCGCCGCCTTTGGCGCCCACCCCTGGAGGCACACGATCAACTTTCAGTGGGGAGAGCGTCGCCTCTTGTGGTTCCGGCGGCATGACGGACGATCATAAGGCGAAAGCAGCACCAGTTCCAAGTTCCGGGTTCCAAGTTCCGGGTTCCAGGTTCCGGGTTCCAGGTTCCGGGTTCGTTTGGGTGTTGGGAGTTGGAGGTTGGGAGTTGGGTCTGTTACCGTGCAGGAACATGCAGGACGTCTCACATACCGACCGCCGATACAGTCAGACCCAGGATCGCTACGCAGCCGATGACCTGGAGACGATGCAGGAGGCGCGGCGATATGCGGACCACGTCTTTGGCCTGGTTCGTCCGTTTCTCGGGTCGCGAGTGCTCGAGGTCGGCTCGGGAATCGGGACGATGACCAGCCGCCTGGTCGATGTCGCCGAGATGGTGGTCGGGATCGAGCCGAATCCCAATTGCGCGACGCGTATTCAGGAAGCGATGGGTCCCCATCCCCGCTTCACGCTGCGAACCTGCCACTTCGAGGAATGCGAACCCGCGGAGCTCGCGAGCCTGCGCTTCGACTCCGTCCTCCTCATCAACGTGCTGGAGCACATCGAGCAGGATGTGGACGCGCTGAAGGCGTTCGAGCGCATCCTCGTTCCCGGTGGTCGGGTCATCGTGTTCGTGCCCGCGCTGCAGATGGCGTACGGCCCGCTCGATGCGGAGCTCGGTCACCATCGGCGCTACTCGAAGCGGACGCTGCGCACGGCGTTCGAGAATGCAGGCCTCGAGCTCGTTCGTCTCCGCTACACCAATCCCATTGGTCTTGCAGGCTGGATGTACAACGCCCACATCAGCAAGTCCACGAAGCACAGCCTCGCTCAGGTGAAGTTGTTCGAGACGTTGATTGCGCCGTGGGCGCTACCGCTCGAACGGCTGATGCCGCCGCCGATCGGGTTGTCGCTGATCGCTGTAGGAAAGCGTTCGTAGCATCCGGCGTCCGCCGGATTACGCAATATTCAATTGCGCGCGAACGGGATCGAACTCGCGATCCCGCGCGATGCGCCACTTCGTGAACTCCGGCAGACGCGCCAGCGGCAAGGCCAGATGCTCGCGCGTATGTTCGAGGTCGCTACGCCCCGCGTAGAGGGCGGCCATGTAGTAGCGGGTTGCCGGATCGTCTGCACCGCCGGCAATGCGTCGCTGGTGCGCATCGATCGCCATGTCGGCGAAGCGATCCGCAGCCTCCTGATCGCCACGGGCACGCTGCAGCGCGCTGAGTTTCTGGTGCAGCTCAATCAGCGTCCGCTCTCTGAGCGCGTGATCGCTGCTCGTCAAGTACTCCAGCTCACGCCGGTACTCCCCATAAGCCGAATCGTAGTTGCCGCGCAGGTAGTGGACGTAACCAAGGCGCGCATGCGCACCGACGATGAGCAGGCCTTCGGTGCCGGACATGGCGCGCTCCTGCAACTCGATGGCGTGGCGCGCGGCGACTTCAGCCTCGTCGAGGTTGCCGCTCAATGCCTCGAGCATCGAGAGCTGAAGATATGAATACCCGCCCTCGGGGTTGAGCGCGATCGATCGGCGCAATTCAGCGAGGCCTTCCGGGACCCTGCCGCGAAACAGCCAGAACGCGCGCGCGAGCGTCTGATGCACGTCCGGATTTTCGGGCTCGAGCTCCTGCGCGGTCTTCAGCTCGGCGATTCCCTGATCGATCTCACCGAGTTGAAGAAGCACGCTCCCGAGCCAGACGTGGGCATTGGCCAGCCCGGGGTGGAGTTCAATCGCACGGCGGAGATGCTGCATCGCCTTCAGCGCCAATTCCCGCATCCCAAGGAACTGACCCTTTAGATACAGCGCGCCACCGAGCGCTGACCACGCGGTGGCGTATGTGGGATCGAGCGTGACGGCTCGCTCGAAGAGGTTGATGGCGCGATCCATCGCCTCACGGCTCGCCGACCGCAGGTTCAGCACGCCGCGCGAGTACGCTTCAAACGCTTCCACCGATCGCGTCTCGTCGCGTTCGATGGCGTCTGCGTCTTCCTTCCCGAGCTTCAAGTCCAGGCCGCGACTCACGTCGAAGACGATCCGGTCCTGGAGCTCGAAGATCTCGTCAACCCGGCCGTCCACCTTCACCGTGCGGATCAACCTGCCGGTCAGCACTTCTGTGAGCTGCACGGTGACGCGGATGCGATCGCCTTGACGCTGATACGCGCCGGAGAGCACCCACCACGCACCGAGCCGCCTGCCGATTTCGATCGGTAACTGATTGCCCCCGCTCTCCGACGGACGCATCGAGTTCAAGAGCTCGGAGATCTGACCGCGGCCGATGACCGCGAGGTTCTGCACGTTCTTCAGATCGGCCGTGACGGTCTCGGCGATGCCGGTGCCGATCCAATCGTCGGCGGCGTCGCGGGTTACATTCGTGAACGTCAGGACGGCGATGCTGCGCTGTCCTGCCTCGACTTTCGGCGCGAGCATGCCCCGGCTCGTCTCGTTGGTTTCGAGCCGGCGCGCAACCTGACGCAGGTCGATGTGCAGCTCTCGCGCCGACTGATAGCGGTCGACCGCAGACTTCTCAAGCGCTTTTCGCACGATCCGTTCGAGCTCCGCGGGCACGGCGGGAACAAAACGAGAGATCGGCTCTGGCTCCTGATGAAAGATTCGATCGAATGTGTCGGCGAGCGTGTTGCCTCGAAACGGCAGCCGCGCCGTCAGCAACTCGTACAGCACAACACCGAGCGCAAACAGATCGACGCGATGATCGACGACATCCGCGCGCAGCTGCTCCGGTGCCATGTAGGCGATCGTGCCGAGCACCATGCCCGGTGACGTCACGAGCAACTCCGGCGTCGAGCGCAAGACCGTTTCCGTTGACTGTGGGATCTCGATCTTGGCGAGGCCGAAGTCGAGCACCTTCACGAGCCCGCGCCGCGTCTGTATGAGGTTGCCGCTCTTGATGTCGCGATGGACGATGCTGTGGCTGTGCGCTTCGTCGAGTGCATCGGCAACCTGGGCGGCGATGTCGACCGCTTCCGCGGGGGGCACCGGTCCGCGCGTGATCCGCTCCGACAGCACTTCACCCTCGACGTACTCCATAGCGATGAAGAGGACGTCGCCATGCTCGACGAACTCGTACGTGACCGCGATGTTCGGAGACCGCAGCATCGACGCGGCGCGAGCCTCGCGCAGCAGCCTGGCGCGGCTGTCGGCGTCGCGCTGACGGTCGGCATTGAGGAACTTGAGGGCAACCTGCCGGCCGAGCCGCGTGTCTTCAGCGACGTAGACCTCTCCCGAGCCGCCCGACCCGAGGCGCTCGTGGATGTTGTAATGCAGGATTGACTGTCCGGTCAGAGTCGCTGGCACCTGATCCTTTGAGACGCGACCTTCGTCGCAGAAGATCCATTCTAGTGTTGTACAGTTCCTCGGATGCCTTCGTCTTTTCGCACGCGATTACGATCCGGTGAGCGGTTGGTGGCGCCGCTCGTCACACTGAATTCACCGGCCGCGGTCGAGCTCCTCTCCGAAGTGGGGTTCGACTGGCTGTTCATCGACGCAGAACATTCGCCGCTCGATACCGCGCAGATGCAGGCGCTGATGCAGGCCGCGGCGCCCACGCCGTGTGTCGTCCGCCTGTCTGCGAGCGACGAGATGCACGTCAAGCGCGCGCTCGACATCGGCGCGGCCGGCATCATTGCGCCGCAGGTGAACTCTGTCGAGCACGCGCAACGGATCGTGCAGGCGGCGAAGTACGCGCCGGCCGGGCAGCGAGGCATGGGTATCGCGCGGGCGCATCGCTATGGGCTGCGGGTTCGCGAGTACCTGCAGAACGCCAACGACGACACCGCCGTCATCGTCCAGGCCGAACATCGCGATGCTGTCGCGCACATCGAGGACATTGTGCGCGTTGATGGCGTCGACGGCGTGCTGATCGGTCCGTACGATCTGTCGGCAAGCCTCGGTCGCCCGGGCGCCGTCGATCATCCCGACGTGCGCGAGGCCATCGGCCGCGTCAGGAAGGCGTGCCTCGGCGCGAACCTCCCCATCGGAATCTTCGGACTCACCGCGGACGCCGTGAAGCCGTACATCGAGCAGGGCTTCACGATGATCGTCGTGGGCGTGGACACCGTTCTGCTGGCCACTGCCTCTTCGGCGCTGCTGACGGCTGTTCGCTCAATCCAGCACACCACAGTGGAGACACGCTGACGTGACAGCAGACGACAAGAAATCGGAAGGCGCGGCCATCCAACTCCTCAACCAGGCCGCGCTGGGTTACATCGTGTCGGCGGCGCTGAACGTTGCCCTCGAGCTCGGGATCGCCGACAGGCTCGCCGATGGTCCGAGGTCAACCGCCGATCTCGCCAGGGAAGCAGGCGTTCACGAGGACAGCTTGTACCGTGTGCTGCGGGCTCTCGCGAGCGCCGGCATCTTCGAGGAGCGCGGTACGCGAACGTTCACGCTGAATCTGCCGGCGGGCATGCTCAAGAAGGGGGCGGCATCGCTGCACGATCTCGGGCTGTGGATGACGGACCCCTTTCACTTCCGCGTCTATGCCGAGACGTTGCATTCAGTGAAGACCGGACAGCCAGCAGTCGAGAAGGTCACCGGCATGCCGGTGTTCGAGTACTTCGCGCAGGAGCCGAAGCTCTCCTCCGTCTTCAACAACGCGATGACGTCGTGGAGCGGGCCGACCGTTGCGGCAGCGCTCAAAGCGTACGACTTCACTGGCATCGGGACGCTCGTCGATGTCGCAGGCGGGCATGGTCACGTGTTGACGTCCATCCTGCGCCAGTATCCGTCGATGCGCGGTGTCCTGTTCGATCTCGAGCACGTCATTGCAGGCGCAGAGCCACTGCTTCAGGCATCAGGCGTGGCGGACCGCGTCGAGACAGCGTGGGGCGATTTCTTCGATGCAGTACCACCAGGTGGTGACGCCTACATCATGAAGAACATCATTCACGACTGGGATGATGAGCGCGCGACTCCAATCCTGACGAACATCTGGAACGCGTTCGAGGGACGCCGCGACGGCAGAGTGATCCTGCTCGAGGCGGTCATCCCGCCGGGCAACCAACCTGACTTCGGCAAGCTCATCGACCTCGAGATGTTATTAATGCCTGGTGGTCGCGAGCGCACGGCCGAAGAGTTCGCGTCGCTCTTCGAAGGCGCCGGCTTCGAGCTGGCGCGCATCGTGCCTACCGAATCGCCACTGAGCGTGATTGAAGCGCGCATCGCCCAACGAAGGTAGTGGAGGCATCATGACCGTCGACCGTTACACGAAACTGATCCTGACCGTCATCGCGCTGGAACTCGGTTGGATCGCCATCAACGGCACCGGCGTGCCGGTGCTGGCCCAGCGATCCGAAGCCATGCCCGTCATCATCCGCGGTGTTGAAGGGCCTCCGGGAAAGCAGCCACTGATTCCCGTGACCGTCATGGGATCGACGATCCTGAGGGTCGAATCCGAACGGCCGCTCGAGGTGGTCGCCTCGCGGCCGTTCAAAATCGAGGCTGACCGTCCGATCCCGGTTGAGACGGGGAACGAGCCGCTGCTCATTCGCACCGTCTCCGATCCGCCGGCGAACCGGCCCGGCGTCGCGCCAGGCGCCTTTAAGCCGTGACCTGCTGCTCGATCGTCGGGTAGTCGGTATATCCCCGCTCTTCACCTGTGTAGAAGAGATCGAACTGCGGCGCGTTGAGAGGCGCACCCCGCCTCCAGCGCTCCGTGAGATCCGGGTTGGCCAGGAACGGCACGCCAAACGCGACGAGATCCACATCGTTCGACGCGACCGCCGCGTTCGCCGACTCGAGGTTGTAACCGCCGTTCGCGATCACCGGCCCTCCGAAGAGACGACGAAGAATCGGCGTGGCGCGCGGCGTTCCAGCAGGCGCGACAGACGGTCCCGCGACGGCTTCAGCGATATGCAGGTACGCGATGCGTCTCGATCCGAGCTCCTTCGCGAGATACGAGAAGGTCTCGATCGGTGCCGAGTCCGACATCCCCAGGTTCGAGAAATACGGCGAGATCTTGTAGCCGACGCGTGAGGGTCCCCACACGCCGATGACGGCATCGGTGCTCTCGAGTGCCAGCCGCGCGCGGTTCTCGATGCTGCCGCCGTAGGCGTCGGTCCGATGATTCGCACCGTCACGCAGGAACTGATCGAGCAGGTAACCGTTGGCGCCGTGAAGCTCGACGCCGTCGAACCCTGCCTCTTTCGCGTTCCCGGCGGCACTGCGGAACTGTTCGATGACATCGGGAATGTCGGCCAGCGTCAGCGCTCGCGGCGCTTCGAGCTTCTGTCGTCCATTGACGGTATACGCCTCGCCCTCTGCTGCGATCGCGGAGGGGCCGACGGGCAATGCGCCGCCGTGGAAATCCGGATGCGACACGCGGCCGACGTGCCAGAGTTGCGCGAAGATCCGCCCGCCCGCCTTGTGCACGGCGTCGGTGACGACCTTCCAGCCGGCCACTTGTTCCGCTGAATGCATGCCGGGCGTTCGAATGTAGCCGACGCCCTGCGGGCTGACCTGCGTCCCTTCCGTGATCAGAAGACCAGCGGTGGCCCGCTGCGCGTAGTAGATCGCAGCAAGCGGGTTGGGAACGTTGCCGGCGAGCGCTCGGCTGCGCGTCATCGGCGACATCACGAAGCGGTTCGAAAGACTGAGCTCACCAAGTCGATAGTCAGAGTAGACGTTCATGAACTAACTATACTTTTGATATCTAATGTACGTCAACTAGTTGATTGTGACTCGGAATTTACAGTGGTATCCTAGGTGTGGATATGAAGGAACGAGCGGCACACCCCCGTCCGCTGTGCTCGAAGTTCCATCGCGCCAGCGAGCTCATCGGCCGGCGATGGACCGG
>Ga0190271_10001603_pt1 | contig 13046 bp, 13 predicted proteins | sample Popmic356T_FD_133747 | JGI IMG/M metagenome (GOLD analysis project Ga0190271, IMG submission 133747) | Populus adjacent soil microbial communities from riparian zone of Weber River, Utah, USA - 356 T | ecosystem: Environmental > Terrestrial > Soil > Riparian zone | place: USA: Utah | collected...
ATGCCGTAATCGCGGACCACGGACGCAATCCGCAGCCGGTAGTCGGCGAACACGCCGCTGCGGCCGGCGGCCTGGCTTTCGCGGTGGTGCACCTCATTGCGCCCCGCTGGACGGCATCCTCGTCCCGCCAGAACGATAACGACAATAGCTTGCCCGGTTCGGTCAGACTCTGGAAGCGCTCGACCGAAACGAAGCCATCCATTTTCTCAAGCTCGGCGCGCAGCGTCGCGGCGATGGCGAGATAGTCGTCCTTGCGGCCTGACGCCGGCCAGACTTCGAAAATGACCGCGATCATGGCCAACCTCACAGGCGCCGCGAGCTACTTCTGGCTCAGCAATTCCTTGATCTTCGCGCTGGCCTTGCCGAAGTCCATCGAGCCGGCGAAGCGCTCCCGCAACGCGGCCATGACCTTGCCCATGTCCTTCATGGTCTGCGCGTTGATCTCCTGGATGATCGCGGAAATCGCCGTGCCCGCCTCGACGTCCGACATCTGCTTCGGCAGATAGCCGGCGATGATCTCGATCTCGTCGCGCTCCTGCTTGGCGAGCTCGGCACGGCCGCCCTTCTCGTAAAGCTCGACCGATTCTTGGCGCTGCTTGATCATCTTCTGGAACAGCGAGAGCAGCTCCGGCTCGTTGAGCGGTTCCTTGGCCGATCCGCGGTTCTCGATGTCGGCGTTCTTGATCGCGGCGTTCATCAGCCGCAGCGTCGAGACGCGGCGCTCGTCGCGCGCCTTCATCGCGTCCTTCAGGGCGTTGTTGATGTTGTCCCGCAGCACGGAAACCTCGCTGAAATCAGGGGTGGGAACCGGCTGTACACATACCGTTTTGCGGCCTTTGACGGCGGCGGATTGGGAGCCTATCTAGGCCTCTGATGAGCCTCAAACAAGCCGATTCCGGGTGGATTGAGCCGAAAGCCACGGCGCTTCTGGTGCTGGCCGACGGCACCGTGGTGGAGGGCGGCGGATTCGGCGCCACCGGCAGCGCGGTCGGGGAGGTCTGCTTCAACACGGCGATGACCGGCTACGAGGAAATTCTCACCGATCCCTCCTACGCCGGGCAGATCATCACCTTCACCTTTCCCCACATTGGCAATGTCGGCACCAACGACGAGGACATCGAGACCGTCAACATGGCGGCGACGCCGGGTGCGCGCGGCTTGATCCTGCGCACCGACATCACCGAGGCGTCCAACTACCGCTCAGCGCTGCATCTCGATCAGTGGCTGAAGCGCCGGGGCATCATCGGGCTGTCCGGCATCGACACCCGCGCGTTGACCGCGCTGATCCGCGAGAAGGGCATGCCCAACGCGGTGATCGCACACGAGCCGTCGGGCCGGTTCGATCTCGCCGCGCTGAAGAAGGAAGCCGCCGAATGGCCGGGCCTGGTCGGCATGGACCTCGTGCCGATGGTGACCGCGGGCCAGCGCTTCACCTGGGACGAGACGCCGTGGCTGTGGGGCAAGGGTTACGGGCGGCAGACCAATCCCGAATTCCACGTCGTCGCGATCGACTACGGCATCAAGCGCAACATCCTGCGCCAGCTCGCCGAGCAAGGCTGCAAGGTCACCGTGGTGCCGGCGAAGACCTCGGCCGAGGACATCCTCGCACTCAATCCGGACGGCGTGTTCCTGTCCAATGGTCCCGGCGATCCGGCGGCGACCGGGCAATACGCGGTGCCGGTGATCAAGAAGCTGGTCGACACCGGTACACCCACGTTCGGCATCTGCCTCGGCCACCAGATGCTGTCGATCGCGGTCGGCGGCAAGACCATGAAGATGCATCAGGGCCATCACGGCGCGAACCATCCGGTGAAGGACATGACCACCGGCAAGGTCGAGATCACGTCGATGAACCACGGCTTCGCGGTGGACAAGGATTCGCTGCCGGCAAACGTGGCGCAAACGCATGTCTCGCTGTTCGACGGCTCGAACTGCGGCATCGCGCTCAAGGACAAGCCGGTGTTCTCGGTGCAATATCATCCCGAAGCCTCGCCCGGCCCGCGCGACAGTCATTATCTGTTCGCACGCTTCGTCGAGCTGATGCGCAAGCGGAAGACCCGCGCGGCCTGAGCGTCGTGCGATACAAGCTCGTCATATTCGATTTGGACGGCACGCTCGCGGATTCGTTTCCGTGGTTCACGGGCGTGTTGAACGGCGTCGCGGACAGGTATGGCTTCAGGCGCGTCGAGCCTCACGAGGTCGAGACGCTGCGCGGATTGAGCGCGCGGGAGATGGTCCGGCATCTCGGCGTGCCGCGCTGGAAAGTGCCGCTGATCGCCAATCATATGCGCAGGCTCAAAAAGTCCGCGCTGATCCGACTGTTCGACGGCGTCGACCGCATGTTGCGCGGGCTGTCGGCCGGCGGTCTTACGCTTGCGGTCGTCAGTTCCGACGCCGAGCGCAACGTCCGCGCAACGCTCGGGCCGGAGCTTGCCGCCTTGACCGCACATTACGGATGCGGTGCGTCGTTGTTCGGCAAGGCCGCGAAATTCAAAAGCGTGGTGCGCCGTTCGGGATGTGCCGCTGCCGAGACGATCACCATCGGCGATGAGCTTCGCGATCTCGAAGCGGCGCGCAGCGCTGGCATTGCGTTCGGTGCGGTGACTTGGGGCTACACCAGGCCGGAGGCCCTGCGAGCGCACATGCCAGACGAGATGTTCAACAGCGTCCACGAGATTTGCGATAGGCTGTGCGGCACATGACCAGGAAGCCCATCAAGCCCGCCGCCTTCCTGTTCGCCGACGACGGCTCGGTGCCGAACAATCCGCGCCTGCCGTTCCTGGTCTATCGCGGCGCCATCGATCTCGCCGGCACACCCGACCCCGAGGACGTGGTCGAGAAGACCTTCCACAAGAACGGGTGGGGCGAGATGTGGCGCAACGGCATTTTCCCGTACGTGCATTATCACTCGATGATCCACGAAGGCCTCGCCGTCGCGCGGGGCCGAGCCAAGGTGAGGTTCGGCGGCGCCAAGGGCGAAGAGCTGGACCTCGTTCCCGGCGACGTCGCCGTACTGCCGGCCGGCACCGGCCACCAGTGCCTGTGGGCGAGCCCCGATCTTCTGGTGATCGGGGCGTATCCCAAGACCGGCCGCTACGACCTCTGCCGCGGCAGCAAGGCGGAACGCGAGAAGGCGCTGCGGAGCATTGCCAAAGTTCCTCTGCCCGGCGGCGATCCGGTGTTCGGCGAGGCCGGGCCGCTGATGCGGCTCTGGAGACCATGAGCCGCAGCATGTCCGACTGGATTTCATTCTGGGATTCCAAGCATTCGGTTTACGTCAGCGCACGGCATCTCGATGCGCACTACCGGCGCGTCGCGGATGACCTGCTGCGCTACGTGCCCGAGGGCGGCGCGGTGCTCGACTACGGCTGCGGCGAGGCGCGCGCCCACGGCCGGATCGCGGCGGTCGCCGCGCGGCTGATGCTGTGCGACGCCGCGCCGGGCGTGCGCGCCTTGCTCGCCGAGCAATTCTCGACCAGCGAGAAGATCGAAGTGGACACGCCGGAAGATATCGACGCGCTGCCCGGCGGCGAGATCGACCTGATCGTGATGCACTCGGTGTCGCAATATCTCAGCGACGCGCAATTCGGCCGCGCGCTTTCGCTGTTCCGCCGCCTGCTCCACCCCGATGGCATGCTGGTGCTGGGCGACATCATCCCGCCCGACGTCTCGCCCGTAACCGACGCGACCGCGATGCTGCGGTTCGCCGCGCAGGAAGGGTTCCTCACCGCCGCCGTCGCCGGGCTGGCGCGTACCGCGTTCTCGAACTACGCACGGCTGCGCTCGACGCTTGGGCTCAAGCAATACAGCGAGCCGGCCATGATCGAGCAGCTTGCCGAAGCGGGCCTCAAGGCCGAGCGCGCGGCGCGCAACATCGGCCACAACCCGGCGCGGATGACGTTCCTCGCGCGGCCACAATAACGGCTGTTATTGCGCCTCGAACGCCTTACGGAACAATTCCCGCGAGCCGTTGGAGCCATCGATCAGTCGCAGCGTACGCCGCTTGATGCGCCAGGCTCCGTCGATGCGGACCAGATCCCAACGATTGGCCGACGGCCGCCGCACGCGGCAATCGTCGCCCTTGCCGACAACCAAGACGGTGTAATTGGTGGCAGCCGCCTGGTCTCCGTCGATGGTGATGTGGGGCGCAGTCATGATGTGAGCGAGACCCGCCTCGCGCGAGGCCTGCAACTGCGGGCTACCGACCTCGTTTATAATGTTGTCTTTGCCGTAAGCGCCCTCGAAGTCGCCGCTGTGCTTGTGCGGATCGGCGGCACCCCGGTCGAACACACCGTCCTGCGTCCACACTTCGCCGACGTGGTCGAGCGAGCGCGTGTCGACCGCCAGCGGGTAGCTCATGATGAGCTGATGGATGGCCAGCCTGTCCTCGACCGCAAGAAGCCTCTGCTCCAGGCTCGCCCGCTCTCCTGCAGCCATCGGTATCCTCCCTGCGACATTGCCGGACGCGACGGTAATGGAAGCGCGGCACGCCAGGAAAGTGGATTACACGGCGCGCGCGGCCGCGCAATAATCGCCGGACGCCGCGTTACGACCCAACGAGAACGCAGGCCACGGGAGGAAAAATGATCCGGCACCGGATGCTGGCGGCCTGTGCGCTCGCGCTCGCCTTCAGCGTGACCGCCGCGCTTGCCCAATCGGACTATCCGAGCCGCACGGTGACGATCGTTTCCCCGGTCGCCACCGGCGGCACCTACAGCGCCTATGCCCGCATCGTCGGCGCAAAGCTCGAGGAACGGCTGCGCCAGCCCTTCGTGATCGAGAACCGGCAAGGCGGCGGCACCGTGGTCGGCACCAACTCGGTCGCGAAGGCTGCGCCCGACGGCTACACGCTCCTGATGGCGGGAAGCCCGGCGCTGGCGATCAGCCCGACCGTCAATAAGACCCTGCCCTACGATCCTGCCGCCGATTTTGCGCCGATCTCGCTGATCGGACATTCGCCGCAAGTGCTCCTCGTCAATGCCGCGCTGCCGATCAAGTCGGTCGCCGACCTCGTGCGCTACGCCAAGGATCATCCTGGCAAACTCAACTATGCGTCGACCGGCCCCGGTACCGTGGTGCATCTCCAGGCCGAGCTGATGAAAAACCAGCTCGGCCTGGACCTGACGCATGTGCCGTACCGCGGCGCAGCGCCGGCGCTGAACGACATCGCCGCCGGGCACGTATCGATGATGTTCATCACCTATTCGGCGGCGCAGTCTCTGATCGAGGCGGGCAAGCTGCGCGTCATCGGCATCAGCACCAAGGCGCGCGACGAGACGTTGAGCGACATTCCGCCTCTTGCGGACACCGGCCTGCCTGGCTTCGACACGTCGATCTGGTACATGCTGGTGGCGCCTGCGAAGACGCCGCAGCCGATCACCGCCAGGCTTCATGCGGAGGTCGCGGCGATCCTCAACGACACGACAGTGCGCAAGCAACTCATCAGCCAGGGCGTCACCCCCGGACGTTCGCCGCCGCCCGAAGCCTTGACGAAATACATTCGCACCGAGATCGAGACGTGGGGCACGATCGCCAGAAAAGCCGGGGTCGCCGGAACGCTCTAGGGACTGCTGCGCGCCTATTCCGCCTTGATGCCGCCGGCGCCGATGACCCGCGTCCAGATCGCCCGGTCGCGCTGCAGGTGCGCGACGAAATCGGCCGGCGTGCCGCCGCCGGTGCCAAGCCCGTTGTTGACGATGTGCCTGGTCATCTCCGGCGACTTCAACGCGGCGTTGATCTCGCGGTTCAGCGCCGCGATCGCCTCCGGTGGCGTGCCGGTGCGCACCATGATGCCGAGGAAGCCCGCCGCCTCGTAGTCCTTCACCCCTGCCTCGGCCAGCGTCGGCAGATCCGGCAGTTGCGGCATGCGGGTGGCCGTGTGCGCCAGCGCGCGCAGCTTGCCGGCGCGGATATGCTCCAGCGAGCCCGGAATGTCGGACGCCATGATCTGCACGTCGCTACGCAGCAGCCCCATCATCGATGGCGCGAGGCCCTTGAACGGCACATGGGTGATCGTGGTGCCGGTCGACTGGGTGAACTGCGCCATCGCAAGATGCGCGAAGGTGCCGTTGCCAGCCGAGCCGTAATTCAGCTCGGCAGGCCTCGCCTTCGCCAGAGCGATAAGCTCGGCGACATTGTTCGCCGGAACTGCGGCATTCACCACCAGGACGGCTGGCACCGTCACGAGCAGCGCCACCGGAACGAGGTCGCGCTCCGCGTCGTAGGGCGTCTTGTTGCCCAGGATCGGATTGATGTTGGTGTTGGTGCCGGCCTCGAGCAGCGTGTAGCCGTCGGCCGGCGCCTGCAGCACCGCGCTGGTGCCGGGAATGGTCGCGGCTCCCGGCCTGTTCTCGACGATGACGGTCTGCTTGAACGCTTGCGAGAGCCTGTCGGCCAGGAGCCGCGCAGTCACGTCGGCGTTGCCGCCCGGCGGGAACGTCACCACGATGCTGATCTGGCGCGATGGATAGCTCTGCGCGTGCGCGCCGCCCGACCAAAGCGCGGCGATCGCCAGCGCGAATGCAAATCGCAGCATCAATCCCTCCTTAACCCGCTGGCATTTCGACGAACGAACTGCGGCTGTTGACCGTTTCGACGTCGAAGCCGGCTGCTTTCTTGAAGTTGAACGCAGTGGTTTCCAGTTCGTCCTGCGTCAGCACATCGTGGATGTGCTTGAAGCCTTCCGGCGCCCGCTCCTCGGCGGTCTGCAGGATGGTTTCGAGGCCGAGATTACGGTTGCGTATGATCATGTCGTTCATCGCGGCGATGCGTGCGTCCTGGTAGCGCGTCAGCGCCTCGGCCGGATCGCGAACCGCCATCAGCGAAGCAGCCAGCACGCGGCCATCGACAATCGCCTGCGAGCCGGCCTGCGCGCCAACCGGCTGCATCGGATGCGCGGCGTCGCCGATCAGCGTGACCCGCGAGAAGCTCCAGCGCGGGATCGGATCGCGGTCGACATTCGGCAGTTGCAGCACGGCGCTCGCCGGCGTCCTGGCGAACAGGCCATGCAGGTCGAGCCACGGATAGGTCCAGCCCTGGTATTGGTCGACGCAGGCTTGCTGGTCGGCGGCGGTATCCCAGGCTTCCAGCGGCGGCGAGCCCGGCGGAATCTTCGTATAGGCGAGCCAGTTGACCATCACCTGGCCGCCGGGACGCTTGGCGACCGGATAGAGGATGGCGCGGTGGTGGCGATGGCCGATCACGACCATCGAGGCACCGGTGAGATAGGGCTCGCTCTCGACGATGCCGCGGTAATGCAGGTAGCCGTCGAACACCGCCTTCTCGCCCGGATAGAACTGCCGGCGCACCGCTGAATGGATGCCGTCGGCGCCGATCAAGATGTCGCCTTCGGCCTCGGCCGCCGGCTGGCCAGACGGATCGGCAAAGCGCGCGATCACCTTGCCGCCGCGCTCCTCGAAGCTGGTCAGGCGGTGACCCGCCATCACCGCGTTCGCGCCCATCCGCTGCTTGATCGCGTCGAGCAGAATCTCATGCAACGTGCCGCGCGAGATCGAGATTTGCGGCCAGCGATAGCCCGCCGCCTTGCCGCGCGGCTCGCTCCAGATCAGCTGGCCGTGCCTGTTGTAGAACGCGAGCTCCTGCGTGAGGATGCCTGCCGCGGCGAACCGCTCGCCCAGGCCCAGCGCAAACAATTCCCGCACCGCGTTGGGCTGCAGATTGATGCCGTAGCCGAGCGGGCTGAGCACCGGCACCTGGTCGTACACCCGACACGACACGCCGATCTGATGCAGGCTGAGCGCGCACGACAGTCCCGCGATGCCGCCGCCGACGATGATGACTTGCACCGCAGCGTCCCTTAGTTCGGCGTGATGCCGGCGTCTCGGATGATCTTGCCGAACCGCTCGTGATCGTTGCGGATCAACGCCCGGAATTCATTGCTGCCGCGATAGGTCGAGAGCAAGCCAGCTTTCTGAATGCGCTCCTGCACCTCGGGCATCTTGGAAATCTCCGCAAGCTCCTTGGCGAGCTGCGCGACCAGATCCGGCGGTACCTTCGCGGGCGCGGCAACGCCGAAGAACACTTCGATAGAAAAGCCCGGCACGCCGCTCTCGGCGATGGTCGGCACCTGCGGCAGCGATTCGAGCCGTTGCGGCGAGGCGACGCCCAGCACTTTGGCCTTGCCGTTGGCAACATGAGGCATCACAGCGGTGGGCGCGGCCCAAGTCATCGGAATCTGCCCGGCCAGCAAGTCCGTCACCGAGGCCGCAGCGCCGCGATAGGGCACTGGCATAATTTCAATTTTCGCGAGCGCATTCATCGTCATCAGCGCGAGATGATGCGGCGTACCGACGCCGGGCGTCCCGGCCGAGAGCTTACCAGGCTCCTTCCGGGCGAGCGCGATCAGTTCCTTGATGTCATTCGCCGGAAACGACGGCGCCGCGAACAGCATCAGCGGCGACGTCGCGATCTGTGCGACGGGGGCGAAGTCGGCGACCACGTCATAGGGCACGTCCTTGCGGAACCACTTGTGCAGTGCGGCGGAGCTTTCGATTACCAGAAGTGTGTGACCGTCAGGCGTGGCCTTGGCGACCGAGTCGGTTCCAACCATGCCGCCGCCGGCCGGACGATTTTCGACCACCACCGGCTGCTTCAGCCGCTCTTGTAGCTTCTCGGCAATCAGCCGTCCGGTGGCGTCGACGCCGCCGCCCGCGCCGATCGGCACGACGAGCGTAATGGTGCGCGAGGGGTTGAGCTGCGCCGCAGCGGGAACGCTCATGGTGGCGGAAAGAATGCCAGCTAGAAAATAGCGATTGAGATACATCCCCGCTCCTCCCGATTTCTTGGTTCGTAGCGTATCGCGGCGCATAGGCCTGAGCAAACATCACGCTTGTCGCAGCCCGCTGAAACGGCGCAAACTCCCGCCGCACTGCCGCGGGAGCGAACCATGAACAAGCACGCCGGAAATCTGCGCAACGACTCTCGGGCGTGGATCGAAGTTCCCGCCGACGACAACGGCGACGCCATGATCGCGGCGATGGCCGAGGCCGGCGTCGAGTACATCTTCTTCACCTCGGGGTCGGAGATCGGCTTCTACCAGGAGGCCGTCGCCAAGGCGCACGCCAACGGCCGCCCCGCGCCCAAGCTGATCACCGTGACGCACGAACACGCCAGCCTCAACGCCGCGCTCGGCTACGCCGCGGTGTCCGGTAAGCCCGCGGTGACCGCGGCGCATGTCGATTGCGGCACGCAGCACTATGGCGGCGCGGTGCACACCGCGTTTCACTCCGGCCTGCCCGTCGTCATCACCGGCGGCGGTTCGCCAACCAGCTATCCCGGCAGCTTTAACGGCGCGCGGGATGGCGGCGGCCACATCTGGCTGCAGCAGAGCTTCGACCAGAATTCCATCGTGCGGCAGTACACCAAATGGGATCACCGCATGCAGATCCAGGACAATCCAGGCCTGATGATCTCGCGCGCCTTGCAAGTGGCGCGCACCGAACCATGCGGGCCGGTGTATCTCACGCTGCCGCGCGAGGTTTCGCTGCACAAGGTGAACGGCGCGAAGTTTCCCACGATGGACCAGCTCGGCGTCGCGCGGCCCGCCGCGCCCGACGCCGCGGGCATCCGCGAAATCGCGCAGCGGCTGGTGAAAGCGCAGAACCCGTTCGTGCTGGTGGCGCGCTCCGGCCGCAGTCCGGCGACGGTCCCTGCCCTGGTGCGGCTCTGCGAATTGCTCGGCCTGCCGGTCGCGCAGTCGGGCCTGCGCGCCTACCAGTGCTTCCCGCTCAACCATCCGCTCTACATGAGCGAGGCGCATCTCAAGGACGCCGACGTCATCCTCGCACTCGATGTGGACATTCCCTGGCTCGCCGACACCAACCCGCCGCCCGATAGCGCCTGGGTTGCGATGACCGATGTCGAGCCCTCGAAGCGCCGCATCCCGACGATGGAATTCACCGCCGACCTGCGGCTCACCGCTGACGCGCTGTCGGTGATTGAGGCGCTGGAGGCCGAGGCGCGCAAGCTGATCACGCCGGACGATGCGAAGCGATTCGCCGCGCGCGCCGCGAAATGCGCGGACGCCTCCGCCAAGCGGCGCAATGGTCTGGCCGACGATGCCAAGTCGCGCGCCGGCAACAACCCGATCGACCGGAAATGGCTGTCGCACTGCATCGGCCAAGTGCTCGACGACAATTGCATCGTGTTCGACGAGACCATCTCGCAGAACCAGGTGCATGACTACTTGTCGATCTCGCAGCCCGGCGCGTACTTCCACAATCCGGCATCGAGCGGCGGCTGGACGCCCGGCGCGGCGTTCGGCGCCAAGCTCGCAGCACCCCACAAGGACGTGATCGCGGTCAGCGGCGACGGCTTCTACATGTTCGGCACGCCGATCCATGCGCTGTGGGCGGCCAAGCACTACAACGCGCCGTACATGTCGATCGTGTTCCAGAACCGCAGCTACTCGACCGGCACGCTGCGCATCAACCGCGTCTATGGCGCGGAGAACAGCTACGCCGCCAAGGCCAATTACGACGGCGGCTACTTCGACCCGCCGATCGACTTCGCCAAGGAGGCGGAGGCCGCGGGCTGCTACGGCGAGAACGTCACCGATCCGGCGCAGATCGAGCCGGCGCTGCGACGCGGGCTGAAGAGCATCCGCGAAGGCACGCCGGCGGTGATCTCGGTGTGGCTGGCGCGGCTCTTGCAGAAGGATTGAGCCGGAAGCGGCCGCACGACAATGTCCCCACGCATCGCAGTCTTCGGCACCGGCGCCAACGGCAGCTGCATCGCGGCGAGCCTGATCGACGCCGGGCTCGACGTGACGCTAATCGACCAGTGGCCCGAGCACGTCGAGACCATGCGCCGCGACGGCCTCCGGATCACGATGCCGGAGAACGAACAGCACGTGCGGGTGCGTGCGCATCATCTCTGCGACGTCAGCACCTTCCGCGAGCCGTTCGACGTCGTGCTGCTGGCCGTGAAGGCCTACGACACGCGCTGGGCCTGCGAGATGATCAAGCCGCATCTCGCTCCGGATGGCATGCTGATCGGGATGCAGAACGGCATGGTGGCGGACGTTGTCCGGGAAGTCATCGGGCCGCAGCGGACGATCGGCTGCGTGATCGAGCTGTCGTCGGAGATGTTCACGCCCGGTCTCGTCAAGCGCAACACGCCGCCGCAGAAGACCTGGATCGGGCTCGGCATCCTCGATGGCGGCCCCGCGGAACGGCTTTCCGAAATGCAGTCGCTGCTGCGCCCGGTCGGCAAGGTCGAGATCAAGTCCAACATCCTCGCCGCCAAATGGTCAAAGCTCGTCGTCAACGCGATGTGCCTCGGGCCCTGCGCAATGGTCGGGCTGACGATTTCCGACGCCGTCCAATTGCCCGGCATGCGCGACCTGATCGTCGAGATCGGCAACGAGGCGATGCAGGCGGGGCAAGACCTCGGGTATCCGCTCGAGCCGATCTTCGGGCTGACGCAAGCCGACCTCGCCGGCTCCAACAGCCCGGCCGAGAAGATGTTCGACACCCTGGTGGGCCACATCGGCCCGGGCCGCGGCCGCAACACCGTCCTGCAGGACTTCCTCAAGGGCCGCGCCAGCGAAGTCGGCATGATCAACGGCCTGGTGGTCGAGGAAAGCGAGCGGCGCGGCCGCGCGGCGCCCACCAACGCTCGCATCGCCGAGATCAGCCGTCAGATCGAGGCGGGCACGCTGAAGCCCTCGCCCGCCAACCTGGACATGGCGCTGTCGCGGCCGGGCGGCCGTTGACCCGCCCCACCGGGCGACGCCCGTCTGGCGCGCGGACCGGCAAGATGATCGAATAAGTCCGTTGCGAAGGAGTTGGGCAAAGCTCCGCGTCAAAAAAATAGAAAATTTGCAGTGGAGGAATGGCAATGGGAATTCCGCGCCGTCGATTTCTGCAACTCGCCGCCGGCGCCGCCGCGCTGCCGGCGGTCTCGCGCTCCGCTTCCGCGCAGGCTTATCCGTCGCAGCCGATCCGCATCATCGTCGGCTTCGCTGCCGGCAGCGGCTCCGACATCTTCGCCCGCCTGATGGCGCAATGGCTCTCCGAGCGGCTGGGCCAGTCGGTCCTCATCGAGAACAGGCCGGGCGCCGGCGGCAACATCGGGACCGAAGCGGTGGTGAAGGCGCCGCCGGACGGCTACACGCTGCTGCAGTGGGTGCCCGCGAACGCGGTCAACAACTCGCTCTATGAGAAGCTGAGCTTCAACTTCCTGCGCGACATTGCACCGGTCGCCGGCACCGCACGCGCGCCCTACGTCGTGGTGGTCAATCCCGAGCTGCCGGTCAAAACCATTCCCGAACTGATCTCGCACGCGAAGGCCAATCCCGGCAAGCTGAACTTCGCGTCGGCGGGCGTCGGCACCGGCATCCACATGGCGGGCGAATTGTTCAAGCTGACCACCGGGGTCAACATGGTGCACGTGCCGTACCGCGGCGCCGCCGGCGCGATGACCGACCTGATCGGCGGCCAAGTACAGCTCATGTTCGACACCACGGCGGCATCGATCCCGCACATCAAGGGCGGCAAGGTCCGCGCACTCGCGGTGACCACGACGACGCGCTCGGCGCTGCTGCCCGACCTGCCGACCGTCGCCGACACCGTGCCGGGCTACGAGGCGAGCGGGCCGTTCGGGCTCGGCGCTCCGAAGGACACGCCACCGGCGATCCTCGAAAAACTCAACAAGGAGATCAACGCGGTGCTGGCCGATCCCAAGGCCAAGGCGCGGCTTGCAGACCTCGGCAGCGAGCCGCTCACCGGCACGCCCGCCGAGATCGGCCGCATGCTGGCCGCGGAATCCGACAAGTGGGCGAAGGTGATCAAGGCCGCCAACATAAAAGTCGAATGAAGGTCGCCCGATCCATTTCGCGCCAAACAAAAAATATTCTGGGAGGACGTCGATGAAGCGCCGCCAATTTCTCCATCTCGCCGTGGGGGCAACAGCGGCGCCGTACGTATCGCGCTCCGCTTTCGCGCAGGCCTATCCGTCGCGCGCCATCACGATGATCGTGCCGTTCGCGGCCGGCGGGCCGACCGACGTGATCGGCCGCGTGCTGG
>Ga0190271_10001604_pt1 | contig 13046 bp, 12 predicted proteins | sample Popmic356T_FD_133747 | JGI IMG/M metagenome (GOLD analysis project Ga0190271, IMG submission 133747) | Populus adjacent soil microbial communities from riparian zone of Weber River, Utah, USA - 356 T | ecosystem: Environmental > Terrestrial > Soil > Riparian zone | place: USA: Utah | collected...
GCATTGGAGACCGTGACGCTCCCAGAAACCCTCCTGAACCGGATGAAGCTCGCCGTTGTTGGCGAGCCCCTCGATGGTCATGACTTCGGCGCCGTCGGCCTGAACGGCAAACATGGTGCATGACTTCACCGCTTTGCCGTCGAGATGGACCGTACAGGCGCCGCAGTAGCCGGTCTCGCAACCGACATGGGTCCCGGTCAGGTTGAGATCCTCGCGGATGAAATGGACCAGGAGCGTTCTCGGCTCGACGTCCCCTGACACGGATCGCCCGTTGACGGTCATGGACACATTCATGGAGGCCCCTTTCAATCGACGCCGGAACGGGGCGAAACATATCAAACGGTGTCGGCCCGTGATGCCTGAAGTGAGTCAGTCGTTCAACCTGACCGCCCCAGGTGCGGCCGGGTCGGGACTCGCCTAGTTGCTTCCGGCGCTCAGAGCGATTCCGTTGGTCACCGCGACCCGAAAGTTCTCAAAGTTGCCGAATGATGGGTCGTTGATCGTCCCGTTCCTCATGGCTTCCAAGAAGAAATCGAGAGTCGCCTGGGTCTTTGGTTGCAGCCACCCCTGGTTCCACGCGTGCCGAACCAGTTCTTCGTTCACGGTCAAGTACTGCCACATGCCTTCCTCCTCTTCGTCCGTTGCGAGCGGGCCATCCAAGCTGATCGAGAATGGATGTCTCTGCTCGCCGAGCCCACCTTTCACGACGGACATGTGCCCATGATCCCGATGCGGATTCTTGCTGGTGTAGGGCCGCCATTCCCATGCCTCGAATGTCTTGGTCCTGTACGAGGAGAACATGCGTCCGTCGTGGATGACATACGAGATGCGGGGGTCTTTCGAGAGGCGCAGTGCTTCGGCCACTTCGTCGACCAGGCCGGAGGCCGTTTCGTGAAAGTCGATTGCGCGGACTGTTCCCTCGCCAGTCCGCGGGTCGGGTCGGTGATCTGATGTGGGATGGGCCTGGTCGTGCGCTTTGCTCGCCACGGTCCCATCGTTCCCGAAAGTCCCGGGCCGGAGCACCTCGATTTGCTTCCCAAAGGTCTCGATGGCTCCAGCGGCGCGCCAGTCCTGGCCGGCATGATTTTTCCCCTTGAATCTGAATGCCATATGTGCCCCTTGGTCTTGGTGCGCGGCGAAATTAGCAAGATGCCGTCCGACGATGTCCTGCGAGGGAACCAGGGTTGTCGGCTCAGCCCCGATCTGGCCGACGCTAGCTGGCCCAGGACGGTGGCAACCGGGATACGCAGACTCCGGATGCAGGGACGCCCCACACTTTGGCCGGATCGATGATGATCCGCTCGAACTCCAGACGGTAATGGTATCCAGGGACGAGTGGATCTATAGCTGGTCCCCCGAGGCAATAACATTGAATATCTCGGGCCCGTAGCTCAATCCGGTCAGAGCAGCGGACTCATAATCCGTTGGTTGCAGGTTCAAGTCCTGCCGGGCCCACTCGAACCTTCATGACCTCACGACTTCACAAGTTCATAAAGATCGATATCGGCGAGCATCGCCGCAGCGAGGTCGAGGAGGTCGACCCGAGAGCGCAAGGGAATGGCGAGCGATTGAGCCAGAGGCACGCTCTGGGGATGCGCCTGATGGCCTCTACCCTCCCGCGTTCATGACGTTCGATCGAGCTGTGACGAGCCGGGATCAGCTTCTGCGACGGGCGCTCGGACTCGTCTTACTTCACCGTCGTTTGGAACGTCATCGAAGGTGTGTTCGCAATCTGGGCCGCGATCGATGCTGGGAGCGATGCCCTTCTTCCTCGTCAAGGAAGGACGCGAGGCCATTAGTGGCGAACACGGAGACCAACTACCACGAGCCGACGGCAGATGCGAGCCAACGCGACTCCGCGAGAGGGCCAAGTAGCGTTCCCCATGACCCTCATCCGCCCCACAGGTTCAAGTCCTACTGACCCACTTCGATGTCGATCCGTCTCTTCTACGACCATTGGCCCCAATACCACCATCGGCTCGTGGACGTCGTGGCGGAGATGTCCCCCGATGAGATTGCCCTGCGCCCCGACCCGACGCGTGCCCCGGTATGGGCCATCGTTGCCCACATCGCCGGTGCGCGGGTCTATTGGTTGTGCGGGGTGCTCGGGGTGCCGGGGGCGGAGACGACCCCGTTCCCGGATCCTCACGGCGATGGCTGGGAGGACGACGAGGACTCACCGCGAGATGTCGACGAATTGGTCACCGCGCTCGAGAGCACCTGGCGGATCGTGGAGCGATGTCTCGACGATTGGACCCCGGAGATGCTCGGCGACTCGTTCGAACGAACAAAGGACGGGAAGCCTCAAGTGCATTCACGGACCTCGGTCCTGCAGAGACTCTTCAGCCACGATGCCTATCACTGTGGCGAATTGTCACAGACGCTCGGGATCGCTGGGTTCCGTCAGGTCGACCTCTGGGGCCCTGATGGAAAGGTGAGTGAGCCCGGCCAATACGGATAGCCGTGGCCGATGACGAAGAGCGTGCTGGGATGCACATTGCACGAGGATCCGGGCATCATTGTCCCGACAGATGACGGACACGGGGCGGGCTACCGCAGACCCGCTCGAGAGGGAGAATTCAGCGTTGGCGACAGACACCATGAGTACGACGACGGAGCGATCGCGTGCGCCGCGGTTTCTGGTGTGGGCTCTCGTCCTGGCCGTGCTGGGCGCAGCCGGCCTCCTGCTGACCCTGGTCTGGTTCGTCGGCCCGTCGACCTATGACGTGGCCACGGTGCCTCCCGCCGATGCAGTGGTGCTGTTCGCCGGCGCAACCGAGCGCCTCGATACCGCGGTGGAGCTGATGGAGAACGGCGCCGCCCCGACCTTGGTGATCCCGAACGGGACGGACATCGAGGACGCCGAGGATCTCTGTGAAGGAGGGGCCACCTTCGAGGTCATCTGCCCCGTCACCGACGAAGTGACCACGACCGGCGAGGCCCGAGCGATCGGTCGGCTCGCCGGCGAGCGGGGGTGGTCCAGTCTGATAGCGGTCACCTCGGTCTACCACGTCCATCGGGCCACGTTCCTGTTGGGACGGTGTTATGACGGCCCGGTCGATGTGGTCACACCGTCACAAGACCTGGGTGTGAGCGATTGGGTCGACAAGATCCCCCATGAATGGGCGGGATTCCTGGCGGCTGTTGTGCTCCAGCCGGCTTGCTGATCGGCACGGTCAACTCGGTCATGAGGTTCATGGCACACTGACCGGTGATGACGACTCAGACCACCGCCAGTTGGCCCGTTGGCCGCGTTCTGGGCCTCATCGGCCTTGTCCTATATGTCGTCACCGGAGTGTTCCCCTATCTCGCCTCCGGTCTTGTGGCCCCCTTCTGGGGAATCGCCGTTCTCTATGCGGGTTGGCTGCTGGGTCTGTGGCTGACCATCAGACTCTTCCGAAGCAGATCGGCATGGGCGCTGGCGATGCCGGTGGCGGCAGTCGCCTTCTGGTGGCTGGTCGTGACGCTTGGTGAGTCGCTCTTCGGTTGGACCGCGTAGCAATATTCAGGGCGTGTCATCGTCACAACCGTGGTGGCGCAATGCGGTCGTCTACCAGGTCTACCTGCGCTCCTTCGCCGACGGCAACAGCGATGGAACCGGAGACATTGCCGGACTCCGTTCGCGTCTTCGTTACATCCGATCGCTCGGCGTAGACGCCATCTGGATCAATCCTTGGTACGTGTCGCCCATGAACGACGGTGGCTACGACGTCGCCGACTACCGCAGGATCGACTCCCGGTTCGGCACGATGGAAGAGGCGATCGGCTTGCTCGAGGATGCGGGCCGTTTAGGTCTTCGCGTCCTCCTCGACCTGGTTCCCAACCACACGTCCTCGGACCACGTCTGGTTCCAGGAGGCCCTGGCGTCGCCACCCGGAAGCGAGGCTCGTGCCCGTTACCACTTCCGGCCCGGCCGAGGTCCGAGCGGTTCGCTGGCTCCGACCGACTGGACCAGTGTGTTCGGGGGGCCGACTTGGACCCGGGTGGCGGATGGAGACTGGTACCTGCATCTGTTCGATTCGAGCCAGCCCGATCTCAACTGGACCAACCCGGAGGTGCGCGCGGAATTCCTCGACATCCTCAGGTTCTGGCTGGATCGGGGGGCGAGCGGCTTTCGGGTCGACGTGGCCAATGGCCTCGACAAGGACCCGAACTATCCCGACATCGGAGAGGTCGACCGGGTCAAGCGAGTCCCAGGAGGCGCACTACACCCGTATTCCGATCGGGACCTGCTGCACGACATCGTGCGGGAGTGGCGAGCTGTCGTCGATGAGTATCCCGACGCCATCCTGGTGGCCGAGGCGTGGGTCGAGAGTTGGGAGCGGCTGGCCCGCTATTTGCGCCCGGACGAGTACCACCAAGCCTTCGATTTCGAGTTCATGGAGTCGCCCTGGGAGGAGGCAGCTATGAGGTCGGCGATCAGCATGGCCGTTCCGACCGCCGGCTCGGTTGGGGCGGTTCCGACCTGGGTGCTCTCCAACCACGACATCGTGCGACAGGTCACCCGTTACGGATTGCCGCAGACCGTCGCCGCCAAAGACTGGCTCCTCGATGGCGACCGCTCGCTCCTCGATGCCGATCTGGGTTTGCGCCGGGCCAGGGCGACGGCTCTTCTGATGCTGGGGCTGCCAGGGTCGGCGTACATCTATCAAGGCGAGGAGCTGGGACTTCCCGAGGTGTACGACCTCCCGCTCGAAGCTCTCGAAGACCCGACGTGGACCCGTTCGGAGGGGACCATCAAGGGTCGCGATGGGTGCCGGGTCCCGATCCCGTGGACTGCAACGGGCACGTCGTTCGGCTTCGGGTCGGACGGTTCATGGCTTCCCCAGCCGGCGGGATGGGCCATGCTCTCGATGGAGTCCCAGGAGCATGAATCCGGCTCCACGCTGCATCTCTACCGGAATGCGATTCGTCTGCGATCCGAGCACCTGTCCGGAGACGAGTCCTTCGAGTGGGTCTCGTGGGAGCCCGGCTGCCTTGCCTTCCGGCGAGGACCGGTCCTGGTCGTCATCAACTTCGGCCCGGGATCGACCTCCCTACCCGAGGGTCGGGTTCTGGTGTCCAGCAACTCGCTCGATCCTGGCCTCCTGCCGGCCGACACGGCCGTTTGGCTGCTTACCGACCGCGACTGAATATCAGCGACGCCTGTAACCTCGATACATGATCGATTTCAAGCAGCGAATCGGTGGAGATTGGGTGGATGCGGTCGGCGGGGGATCGTGGGACCTGGTCAATCCGGCCACCGAGGAAATCATCGAGCAGATCCCGTTCGGTGACGGTGAGGACGCTTACGCCGCCATCGATGCCGCAGCGGACGCCTTTCCGGAGTGGTCACATTTGACCGCCTACGACCGAGGGGCGATCCTGGAGAAGGCGGCCGCCTTCATCGAGGCCAACCTGGACGACTTCGCCCGCATCACCACCGAGGAGTCGGGCAAGCCTCTTGCGCAGTCGAAAGGGGAGTGGCAGACCGCCCCCAACCAGTTCCGCTGGGCCGCAGGCGAGGCGCAGCGTCTCTACGGGCGCTGGATCCCTTCTCGTATGGCCAACCGGAGAATCGACGTCACCTACCAGCCGTTGGGTGTGGTCGGGGTGATCACCGCGTGGAATTTTCCGGTATACAACCAGACCAGGGCGATCTCGTCGGCCCTGGCCGCCGGTTGCACCGTGGTCAGTCGGCCCTCGGAGTTCACACCCCGGTCAGCCATGCTGGTAGCCCACGCATTTGCGGAGGCCGGCCTGCCAGAAGGCGTCCTCAACGTCATCAACGGCGATCCCGAGCCGATGGGCCAGGCCATGCTCGACGACAAGCGATTGAAGAAGATCCAATTCACCGGGTCGACCCGGGTGGGGCGGTTGCTGATGGACGGAGCCTCGAAGACCGTGACCCGTCTCTCCCTCGAGCTCGGAGGCAATGCTCCTGTGCTCGTCTTCCCCGATGCGGGTGACATCGCCGCGGTGGCCAAGAGCGCGATGCGCACCAAGGTCCGTAACAACGGCCAAGTCTGCATTGCCCCGCAGCGGTTCTACGTGCACGACTCGGTGGTCGACGAATTCAATGAGAGCGCAGTCGCCACGGCCGAACAGCAGGTGGTCGGAAACGGGTTGGACCCGGACACGACGGTCGGCCCTCTGATCAACGCTCGGCAGCGGGATCGAGTCGTCGAACTGGTTTCAGCAAGTGTCGACCAGGGTGCGCGGGTGCTCACCGGTGGCGAACGCCCCGACCAAGCGGGCTACTTCTATCAGCCCACAGTGCTCACCGACGTCAAGCCCGGGGTGCCAGTCCATGAAGAAGAGATATTCGGTCCGGTGATGCCAGTGATCCCCTTTGACAACGTCGACGACGCCATCGCTGTGGCCAACGCCACCGACTACGGCCTGGCCGCATACGTCTACACCCGTGACCTGGCCACCGCCTTCAAGGTGAGTGAAGGTCTCGAGTTCGGGATGATCGGCATCAACGATTGGCATCCCAGCACGCCGGAGGCCCCTTTCGGCGGGGTCAAGCAATCGGGTCTGGGCAGGGAGTCGGGGCTGGAGGGCTTACACGAGTACGTAGAGCCCAAGACCAGGTATTTCGGCGGGCTCGGCTGATAGCCCTGGCGAGCCGTTAACCTGACGTAGCCGCACCGACCGGGAGGCCAGCGTTTAGACGCTCCACGGTGATCAACGGCAATACTTCTCATCCGGTCAGACCGCCTCTTCTACCGATCTCGCGCCAACCCGTTCCCGGGTTCGCATCGAGGGAGATCGCCAACTGACCACAGCCCCGGGAAATGGGGCGGAGAGAAATCCAATGTCTACCTTTGCCGAGCTCGGCCTGCCCGAGCCCCTGGTCGTGACGCTCGAGCGCCGCGGCATCACCAGTCCGTTCCCCATACAGGCGATGACCATCCCCGACGTCCTGGCTGGCCGTGATGTTGCCGGTCGTGCCCCGACCGGGTCCGGCAAGACCCTTGCCTTTGGGTTGCCCGCGCTGGAGCGTCTCGGGCGCGGGAAGAGCCGCCGACCGCGCGGTCTGATCCTGTCCCCGACCAGAGAGCTGGCCGACCAAATCCTCACCGAGCTCCAGCCTCTGGCCAGGGCGGTGGGCCGCTCAATGCTGGCCGTCTACGGTGGAGTCTCCTACGGCCCGCAGCGCTCACGTCTCCAGCAGGGGATCGACTTGCTGGTGGCATGCCCGGGTCGTCTCGAGGACCTCATCGAACAGGGAGTCGTCGATCTCCGCGACGTAGATCTCGTCGTCGTCGACGAGGCGGATCGGATGGCGGACATGGGGTTCCTTCCAGCGGTCAAGCGCCTCCTCGACATGACCTCACCCACCCGCCAGACGATCCTTTTCTCGGCCACCCTCGACGGGGACGTCGCGGTCCTCACCCAGCGCTACCAGCGCGACCCGGTACGCCATGAGTCCGAACTACAGGACGACGATGCCGCAAACGCCGAGCACCATTTCTGGAGGGTGGAGAGAGCTGATCGCACGGCCCATGTCGCCAGGGTGGTCTCCTCTGCCAGCCCCGCGATCGTGTTCACGCGGACCCGGCACGGAGCTGATCGACTTGCCAAGCAGTTGGCCGGCGCCGGGGTCACCGCAGTCGCCCTTCATGGCGGGCGGTCACAACAGCAGCGAAATCGGGCTCTCAAGGACTTCTCCAGCGGCCGCAGCCAGGCTCTCGTGGCTACGGATGTCGCGGCGAGAGGCATCCACGTCGACGGCGTTGCCAGCGTGATCCATTTCGACCCACCAGAGGACGAGAAGGCCTATGTGCACCGTTCGGGGCGGACTGCACGGGCCGGAGCAGCCGGCATGGTGGTGTCTCTGGTGGACGGGACCCAGGTGAAGAGCGCCCAGAGGATGCAAAAGGCACTTGGCCTCGATTCCCCGATGGTGACCGGGCTTGCTCCGGGGACGTCTTCGCGGACGGTCGCGCCGATCCCGTCGAGGAGTCCCGAACGGCAGCGCCACTCGAGGGAGGGCAGCTCGATCTACGTCGGAAATCTCCCGTTCAGCGTCACCGGACCGGATCTGGAGCGAATCTTCGGCAAATACGGCAAGGTGCACTCGGCGACCGTCGTCACCCATCGTGACTCCAAGAGATCACGTGGATTCGGCTTTGTCGAGATGCCTCCGACCGCGGTCCACGCCGCTATCGCAGCTGTGAATGGATCGAGCGTCGCCGGACGTCAGCTGACAGTCAGGACGGCTCGGCCGGAAAGTCGCCCGCCCCTAACCTGACCCGGTGATCGAGGACACGGCGGTCAAGCCCGGGAAACTCGTGCTGATCGGCCTCGCCGCCGGTCTCCTCTCCGGGGGTTTCGGTGTCGGTGGGGGCATGATCCTCGTTCCGTTGCTGGTGGCGGTTGGGATGGGGCGTCATCGGGCCCATGCCACCTCTCTTGCCAGCATCTTCCCGATAGCGGTGGCAGGGGCGGTCACTTTTGCCCTCTCTGGAGAGGTGAACCTGGGCCTCGGGGTGGCGGTCGGCATCGGTGGAGTTGTTGGCTCGATCGTCGGGGCCTCACTCATGAACCGCATGAGCACCCGCTCTCTCAGCATCTCCTTCGGCTTGCTCTTGTTGGCCGTAGGAATCCGGATGATTTTCAGCTCCGATCCGCTACCGGCAACCAGTGGATTCGACGATCTGACGTTCACACTGATCGCATTCGGCATCGGGCTCGTCTCCGGTTTCTTCGCCGGCGTGGCGGGTGTGGGCGGGGGCATCATCATCGTGCCTGCCACCGTCCTCTTGCTCAGTTTCACCCAGCACGAAGCTCAGGGCACCTCCCTCCTCGCCATCATCCTCACCTCGATCGCGGCCACCGTCATCAATCGGAAGAACCGGCGGGTCAGTCTGCGGGACGCGGTCGTTGTCGGGGGCAGTGGGGCGGTCGCATCGGTGCTCGCCTCGCAAGTTGCTCTCGGTGTCGATGGTCGAGTGCTCTCGGTCCTGTTTGGCGTTCTCGCCGTCTTAATCGCGATCCGCACTCTTTACCAGGCCTACCAGACGGAGCCTCAGCCGGCCTAGCCGATCGTCACCCCACGGGTGCGCATCTCCTCTATGGCCCGTTGCCCATCACCCGGCTCGAGGTCGACCGATGCGCTGGCATCCGGTATCACCGACGTGTCGAAGCCTTCAACCGCATCCAGGGCGGTTTCCTTGACGCACCAGTCGAGAGCGAGACCGACGATCACCACTCGCTTGACCCCACGCTCCTCGAGCATCCCGCGCAGCGCCGTCGGTGTCTCCTCACCTGTCACCGGGTTGCGCATGGTGAACCCGGAGTAGCCGTCATCCCCGTTGGCGCCGTTCTGGACGATCGGGCCCGACATCTCGAGACCGGGATGGAACTCCGCACCCCATGTGCCCTGCACACAATGGACCGGCCAGATACCGCCGTCCTTCTCGAAATGCGGCGTGGACTCGGGATGCCAGTCCTGGGTATAGACCACGAACGCCCCTGCAGAGAGGGCTCGCATCACCTCGATGTTGACCCGGGGGACGACCGCATCCCCGCCTGCGACGAACAGGCTCCCGTTGGGATCCGCGAAATCGTTCTGAACGTCGACCACCACCAGGGCAGTGCTGGAGTCGTAACTGATCACGTTCGGCAGGCTACAACCGGGCAATAGGCTTGGGCCATGGGAATCTCCCGGGGCGCCCTACTCACCGATCAGTACCAGCTGACGATGGCCCAGCTCTATTTCAGACACGAGCTGCACGAGCGCGACGCCCGCTTCGAGCATTTCTTCCGGCGCTACCCCGACTACGGAGAGCACGAGGCCGGATATGCCATCAACGCCGGATGGGGCTGGCTGGGGAGGTGGGCCGACCGGGCTCGCTTTGGAAGCGAAGAGCGCGATGCTCTCCGGTCTCACCACGTCGAGGGGCACCGCCTCTTTGCCGACGACTTCATCGATTGGTTGGGCGAGGTGAGCTGGGACGCTCTTCGCTTCGAGGCGATACCAGAGGGGAGGGTGGCGCATGCCAACGTCCCCTTGACTGTGGTCGAAGGGCCGCTTGCAGTGGCACAGGTCCTGGAGACCGCCTTGCTCAACCATCTCAATTTTCACACCTTGGTCGCCACCAAGGCGTCGAGGGTGGTCGAGGCGACCAGAGGCGGCGCCGTTCTCGAGTTCGGCTTGCGTCGGGCGTCCGACGAGGGAGGCATTGCTGCGACCCGGGCTGCCCTCATCGGAGGCGCAAATGCCTCCTCGAATGTAGGTATCTCACATGAGATGGGGGTGATGCCGCAGGGGACTCACGCCCACTCGATGGTTCAGGTCTTCATGGCGCTGGGCGAGGGAGAGCTGGGCGCTTTTCGGGCCTATGCCGAGATGTACCCCGACGAATGCATCCTGCTGGTCGACACGATCGACACCCTGGAGTCGGGGATCCCTAATGCGATCGTGGTGTTCGAGGAACTGAGACGCACAGGTCACAGGCCGGTCGGCATCCGCCTCGACTCGGGAGACCTGGCCCATTTGTCGGTTCTCGCCTCGCAGATGCTCGACCGGGCCGGCTTCGAGGAAGTGCGCATAGTCCTGTCCAGCGGCCTGGACGAGCTGACCATCTTCCAAATCCTCACCCAGATCGCCGATGAGGCTCCCCGCTACGGGGTCGATGCCGACCGGGTGATCGGTCGTCTTCTCTACGGGGTCGGGACCAAGATGGCCACCTCCGATGGGCGCCCATACCTCGATGGCGTGTACAAGCTGGTTGCAATCGAGGACGGGGGCGAATGGCAGCCGGCGATCAAGGTGTCGGACACCCCGTCCAAGGTCATGAACCCGGGCCGCAAACTGGTCCATCGTCTCTACGACCGGCGTGGGCTGGCCACTGTCGACCTCATGTCATTGGCCGACGAGGCCCTGGGGTTCCCCCTCGAGGTGCGACACCATCGCGAGACCGGGATCGGCCGGACCCTCGAGGAATCGCAGGTCTCAGTTACCGAGGCCCTACTGGAGCCAGCGACACTGGCCGCACCCTCCGACGACCCGGCAGTGGTGGCCCAGGCGAGAAAGCGCCGGGTGTCCGACCTGGAGCGGCTCGATCCGGGCGTGAAGCGCCTGGTCAACCCACATGTCTATCACGTGTCGGTGACCAGACGCCTCGCCGATCTAAAGACTCGACTCATCGAAGAAACCGTCTAGCCGAGGTCGTCCTTCCGCTCCGAGACAAGGATGGGGGTGGTGTCGTCCCTCTCCTCCGCATCGCCACGAGACATGAATACCGGCACCAGGATCGCAACTCCGATCACGAGGAGGAGAACCGGCCAGAACCAGGCTCCGAGCGAGGTGACTGCATCGATCAGGTCGAGTGGGGTCTGTGGCACCAGGAATACGAGGCCGACGAGGGCGGCCACCAACCCGGAGATGAAGGAGATGGCGTCGAATTTGTGCGATTTCATCGTTCTGTTCCTTTCGGGATCAACGTCCGACCTGGATGTCGATGTTGCCCAGATCGACCGCCGCATCGAGGACCACAGTCCCTGCGGGCCCCGGGTTGTCGAATTGCAGGCTCGGGTTGCCGAAGCCTGACGACTCCCGGCCGAAGGCCCCGACATGGCCGACGTCGACCGATGCCTCGCCTTCCAACCCGACTCCCGGCGGTATCCAGATCTCGATGTTGCCGGCGTCGACGGCCACGGTCAGATCGACGGTCTCGCCGTCCCAGGGGAGATCGGTCAGGTCGATGACCAGATTGCCGACGTCCTGGGTGTAGCTCTCCTCGAGCTCGGCGAAGGTGTCAGGTGAGACCGTCCGGTCGAACTCATCCGTGTTCCAGTTGTACTCGAAGACCGGAGAGAAGAGGAGCGTCGGCACCAGCAGGGCACCGATCAAGATCAGCCATCTCGCCCTTCCGACGAATCCCCCGACCATGAGACCCAGCCCGACAACAACGGTGGCCAGAGCGATGTAGTGCCGAGGCTGCGGCTCGATGGGAAGCCCCGGGATGTTGTCCAGGATGGCGAGGACGCCGAGGCTGACCAGCACCACGCCGATCGTGATGCGTCCCAGGTAGGAGGTCTCCTTCGGCTTCGGCGGGGGTGGGGGAAGGACCGGCGGAGTGGGGGTGGGCGTTGGCGGCACGGCGCCCCCCGCGTCACCGGGACCGGATGGTGTGTCGGTTTCCACCAATGCAGTCGTAGGTGTCTCAGTTGTTGTCACTTGTTGAACTCCCTCCTGTTCGTCGCTCCCCTGATTCCTCACCAGACGCGGGAGATCGCCCGTGTAGAGGAGGACACCGACCACAAGCAGTCCTACCGACCAGACGATGCCGGTGGAGAGGAAGGTGAAGTTGTCGAGGAGGATGAGAATGGCCAGAAAGACCAGGCCGATGCCGAGCCAGGATCTCGAAGTCGAGGCGCCCGAGAAGATGCGCTCGGCCGGCGTGGATTCCTCGTCATCGGAGCGAATGAGAAACCACCCGGCTGCGTAGAGAGCGACGCCGAGGCCACCGGCAAAGGTGAGAAGGACAAAGATCACCCTGATCAGCAGCACTGGCAGGTCGTAGCGGTTGGCCAGGCCCTGGGCGACCCCGGCCACGATCCGACCCTCACGGGGGCGAACGAGTTCCCGGGTGACCACAGGGGCCTCGGTTGTGTTGGTCTGTTCCATTGTTCCAATTCGACCGCTGCCGCCCCTGATATTCAATCGGGGACGACCCTGAGATCTCCCCGAGGCTCTCGGGGATGTCCCTTATTGAGGTTGAGGCCGGCTGCAGCGATCATTTGATAGTGAATCGCATCGGACAGCTCCGTTTCCGGCGTCGTGGCCGCGATCGCGTCGTGGCCGGGGTTGCCGGTGGCCTGGCCGACACTCTGGGCGTCAGCGACACCTTCGTGCGCGCCGGCTTCGTCACACTCAGCATGGTCTGGGGTCTCGGGGTGCTCGTCTATCTGGCGATGTGGCTCATGGCTTTGGACCGGGTCGAGGACACCCAGCCCGAGCCAGTGGCGACGCACCAGGCGGTTGGCCTGGGTCTGGCCTTCGGCGGGTCGATGCTCTTCCTGGGAGCACTGGGGTGGTGGCCGTCGAACGC
>Ga0190271_10001605_pt1 | contig 13046 bp, 13 predicted proteins | sample Popmic356T_FD_133747 | JGI IMG/M metagenome (GOLD analysis project Ga0190271, IMG submission 133747) | Populus adjacent soil microbial communities from riparian zone of Weber River, Utah, USA - 356 T | ecosystem: Environmental > Terrestrial > Soil > Riparian zone | place: USA: Utah | collected...
CCTCGAAGCGCTCGGCGAAGAGTTCTATCGCCACTACATCGCGTTGGCCCTTGAAAGATCGGGCGGAGTGCAAACTCGCGCAGCGGAGATGCTCGGTATGAGCTTCCGTTCGTTCCGCTACTACGCCAAGAAATTCAATCTGCGCTGACTGCCAATTCTTGACACCGGCAGTTGACACTTCCTGTCGTCCGAACCACGGAATGGCACATCCGCCGACACTGACACGCCAAGAGCAGCAAGGAAGTAAGCCTAAATAAATGAGCTAATTACGCCGACACGTTGGGAGCGGCACGGCGTGGCACCACGCTTGCCTCATCAGGAAGCGTTCACGAGGCGCCGTGTCGGAGCGGCGGATAAATCGAGTCGGGCCTTCCGGCCCGAGCGCTCTCAAGGAGATGGTTGTGAAGAAACTGCAGAAAAACGAAGGCTTTACGCTTATCGAGCTGCTGATCGTCGTGGCGATCATCGGCATCATCGCGGCAATTGCGGTCCCCGGCTTGCTCCGCGCCCGCATGTCGGGCAACGAGACGTCGGCCATCGGCGGTATGCGTGCAATCAACACGGCGGAGGTGAGCTACTCGGCCGCGTGCGGTCAGGGTGGTTACGCAGTTGCGCTCCCGACTCTCGGCACGCCGCCTCCAGGTGGAAACCAGGCCTTTCTGTCGAACGACCTGACGGGTGTGGCGCCCGTTCTCAAGAGCGGGTTTACCTATACGCTCGCGGCGGGCCTCGGCGGTGCGGCCGGGCCGGTCGACTGCTCCGGCACGCCGACCAATGTGACCTACTACACTACGGCATTCCCGACGAGCTTCGCATCGACGGGCAACCGGTCATTTGCGAGCAATTCCGCCGGCGCGATCTGGCAGAGCATTACAGTAGCGCCTCCCGTGGAACCGTTCGCCGTGGCTGCTGGCATCTCGCCGATTCAGTAGTAATCCGCTTTCGACCACAAGGAAAGGCCGGCTGGATTTCGCAGCCGGCCTTTTCTGTGTACGGCCATTGTTCGACCCTAACAAAGATTGGCATTCCGCGCTGTCACGGTTTGTCAGCCTGCCATCGGATGTCAGTATCGCGCGGTGAAATTCACTCATAGACTTCGTCTAAGCAATTGATAATACAGCGGTTGTTCTGATTGTCGTCGAGACAAAAAAGCAGGTACCGAGCTTGCTCTTACCGGGCCAGACAGGCCGACCGCTAAGGAGGCCGACCGCGCTAAGGAGAAGGTTGTGAGGACATTGAAGAAGAACGAAGGCTTTACGCTCATCGAGCTACTGATCGTTGTGGCGATCATCGGCATCATCGCGGCGATCGCCGTCCCGGGCCTGCTTCGTGCCCGCATGTCGGGTAATGAGATGTCGGCCATCGGTGGGATACGTGCCGTGAACACGTCCGAGATCAGCTACTCAGCCTCGTGCGGCTTTGGTTCCTACGCCGTGCTCTTTTCAACGCTCGGGACGCCGCCTCCAGGCGGAAACCAGGCGTTCCTCTCGAACGACCTCACCAGTGCCGTAGCACCCAGGAAAAGCGGGTTCACCTATACCCTCGCAGTCGGTCTTGGTGGTGGGGCTGGGCCGAACGACTGCAGTGGCACCGCAACCAGATCGGCCTATTACGTGAGCGCGGTTCCGACGAGCCCCGCGTCGACGGGAAATCGCGCATTTGCAAGCGGCCAAGCCGGCGCCATATGGCAGAACGTGAATGCCGCCGGCGCTGCCGCCCCGCCGGAGCCATTTGCGATTGCCGCGGGGATCACGCCTATCCAGTAAGTCGCTCAACCCTTGACCACAAGGGGAAGGCGGGGCCGGCAGTCGAAGCCGGCCCTTCCTTTGTACGGCCGTCCTATAATGCGGAAGATCTGTGTCAACGGCCCAACCTCCAACTCCCAACTCCCAAGAAGACGTTTGGAAGTTGGAAGGAGGAAGTTGGAAGGTGGGAATTGGGAGTTGACAGATTTCTTCAAAAGCTCTGAGCTTTGACAAGAAGGATGGTCATGTCTAGCCGCACCCGTTACGCCCTCGTTGTGCTCTCGGCTCTCGGCCTCGCCGCTTCGCTCGCGGCGCTCTACGTTCACTACCGGCTCATCACGGAACCGGGCTATACGAGCTTCTGCGACGTCAACGAAACGGTGTCGTGCGAGCAGGTGTTCGAGAGTGCTTATGGGACCGTTGCCGGTGTGCCGGTCGCTGCAGGTGGCGCGATCTGGTCCGGTCTCGTCCTGATGCTCTCCGCCTGGGGCATGCGCAAGCCCAAGTCGGATGACGCCGCGCGCGCCGCAGGCTACGTATTCTTGCTCTCCACCGTTGGTCTCGCAGCCGTCTTCTACTTCGCTTACGCGTCGTTCTTCGTGCTGCGTCAGGCATGCCCACTGTGCCTGACGATGTACGCGAGCGTGATCGGGATTTTCTTGTTGTCATCAGCAGCAGCCGGACCGCTGCGCGCGTTGCAGTCTGGAGTGACGAAGGATCTGGGGGGGCTGAAGGGAAGTCCGACGGCGGCATTGCTCGCGGTGATTTGGCTCGTCGCATCGGCGGGTCTCGTGCTCGCGTTCCCGCGCGAGCAGGCAGTAAGCGCGCAGTCCGCGTCGGCGCCAGCCGCTGTCCCGGCCGTACCCGTCGAGACGCTTTCACCCGAACAACTCGCTGAAGTTCATGCGTGGCTCGACCGTCAGCCGAAGGTGTCCGAGGTGATGCCACAGGGCAACGTCAAGGTTCTGCTGATCAAGTTCAACGACTATCAGTGCCCGTCGTGTCGTCAGGCCTACATCCTCTACAAGGACATCATCGCGAAGTACGAGGCGGCCTATCCTGGTGTCTTCCAGTACGAGAACCGGGACTACCCGCTCGAGACCGAGTGCGGAGCCGGTGGCGTTCATGGAGCGGCATGCGAAGCGGCCGTCGCCGTGCGACTGGCCAAGGAAAAGAACCTCGATAAGCAGCTTGAAGCCACGCTGTTCGATCGCCAGTCGATGTCGATGACCGGTGCCGACGTGAAGGCCGCCCTCGAGGAAGTGACCAAGATCTCCCCAAGCGAGTTCGACAGCCGGTATCAGAAGATGCTCGAGTCGGTGCGCCAGGATGTGCAACTTGGGCAGAAGGTAGGTATCACAGGGACGCCGACCTACTTCATCAATGGCATCAGACTCGGCGGGTTCCGCCCGGCGGCGTTCGACGCGGTTATCGCGTACGAGCTGAAGAAGGCAGGCGTAACCTCGTAGGAACCGGGATGGGGTTTGGCCCCGGATCTCCCGATAATCCCGATCAGGTATGGATGCGATCAGGACCGAGGGGCTTACCAAACACTACACAAAAGGATTCTGGCGTCCCCGCCCCTACGCCGCTCTTGAGGATCTGACGCTGCAGGTGGGCCTGGGCGAGGTCTTCGGATTCCTCGGGCCCAACGGCGCGGGCAAGACCACCACACTGAAGCTGCTCATGCAGCTGATTTTCCCCACCTCGGGGCGCGCCGAGATCCTCGGTCGCCCGGTTGGCGACGTCTCGGTGCGGCGACGTATCGGATACCTGCCTGAGAACCCGTATTTCTACGACAACCTCACCGCCGAAGAGCTGTTGATCTACTTCGCGCGGGTCTTCGGCTATTCAGCGCAGGACGGCCGCGCACGTGCGAGCCGCCTGCTCGACGAAGTCGGCATCGGATCCGAGCGACGGTTTCAGCTCCGCAAGTTTTCGAAGGGTATGGTCCAGCGGGTTGGCATTGCGCAGGCGCTCGTCAACGATCCCGAGGTCGTGTTCCTCGACGAGCCGATGTCCGGACTCGATCCGCTGGGCCGTCGTGAGGTTCGCGAACTGATCCTGAGGCTGCGCGACAACGGCCGCGCGGTGTTTTTCAGCTCGCACGTCCTCAGCGATGCCGAAGCCCTCTGCAGTCGCGTTGCCGTCGTCGTGAAGGGGAGGCTTGCCGCAACGGGGCGCCTCTCCGATCTGCTTGCGAATCGCGCGCGCGCCTGGGAGCTCGTTGTTTCGAACGTCAGCCAACCGGTGATCGACCGCATCAAGCCGCGTCTCACTGGAGTGACCCCGCTCGGTGAGGGGCGCTTCTCGCTCGAGCTCCCCTTGACGGTGGCGCCAGAGCAACTGTTGACCGAGCTCGTTGCCACCGGCGGTCACCTCGTTTCTCTCAACCCTGTTCGCGAAACGCTCGAGGACTTCTTCGTACAGCAGATCCGCGCGACCGAGGAAGCCGGCATCGTGCGAGAACGGACCGCCTCATGAGCGCCGTCCTCATCGTCGCTCGCGGCGTCTTCAAGGACTCCATTCGCGACCGCGTTCCCTACAACCTGCTGTTCTTTGCGGTGATCCTGATGGCGGCGTCGTTCCTGCTGGCGCAGCTCACGGCCGGACAGGACGTCAAGATCATCAAGGACCTTGGCCTCGCCGCCGCCTCGTTGATGGGGGTGCTCATCGCCGTCTTCATCGGGATCGGTCTCGTCGCGAAAGAGGTGGAGCGGCGGAGCATCTATAGCCTGCTGTCCAAGCCGATCACGCGAAGCCAGTTCATCCTCGGGAAGTACCTCGGGTTGGTGTTGACGCTCGTGGCGAATCTCGCCGTGATGGCGATTGCCTACTACGGAGTGCTGGCGTACCTCGATTGGCAGACGCCGGCCAACATCAAGCGTGGTTGGGAAGCAGCGGCCATCGATCCGATGCTGCTCAAAGCCTTCGCACTCATCGGCGTCGAACTGATGCTCGTGACGGCGCTCGCGCTGTTCTTCTCGACGTTCTCGAGCACGTTCCTGTCCGCGGCGCTGACGATCGCCATTTACGTGATCGGTCACTTGAGCGATGACCTGCGGACGCTCGAGTCATTCGGCGCGTCACCGGCGGTCGCGATGATCGGTCGCGGGCTCTATTACGCCTTCCCGAATCTGGCTCCGCTCAACGTGACAGCCGCCGTCGTGCACGGTCAGGCGGTGACCGCGCAGCACATGCTGCTCGCGAGCGGCTCGATTGGTCTGTATGTGGCCGTTTTGCTGGTTGCGTCCACGCTGATCTTCGAACGCCGGGACTTCAAGTAGATGGCGACACAAGCCCGAAGCCGGCGCGCCCTGCATTGGATCGCGTTCGTCGTCCTGCTGGTCGCAGCGATCGGCACGCAGACCGTGATCAACGGGGCGTTCGAACGCTTCACCCCGATACAAGAGGTGCAGTGGGTGCGGTCGCCGGGACTCATGCGCCGGCTCGTTCTCGGCTTCAACAGTGTTGCGGCGGACATCTATTGGATCCGCGCAGTCCAGTATTACGGAAGCACGAAGATCTCAGAGGCTGAAAACAAGGATTACGGGTTCCTCTTTCCTCTGCTCGACATCACGACGACACTCGACCCGCGTTTCAACATCGCATATCGATTCGGCGCCATCCTGTTGTCCGAAGACTATCCCAACGGACCTGGCCGCCCCGATGAGGCGATTGCGCTGCTCGAGAAGGGCATCAGGGAATCGCCCGACAAATGGGAGTACTACCACGACGCCGGGTTCGTTGAGTACTGGTGGCGTCGCGATGCGCGTGCAGCAGCCGACTGGTTCGTGCGCGGATCCAAACTCCCCGCGGCGCCAAACTGGCTCCAGCCTCTTGCCGCCAGCGTTCTCGCTGAGGGAGGCGATCAGCTCGCCGCTCGTGTGTTGTGGACGCAAATAGCGCAGACCGCCGAGCAGGAATGGATGCGTCAAACGGCGCGCACCCGTTTGCAGCAGCTCGATGCTGAAGCGGTGGTCGGGCAGCTTCAGCCGATCGTCAACAGCTTCTACGACAAAGCCAATCGATTCCCAACAAGCTGGGACGAGATGATTCGAGCCGGACTCGTCAGGGGCGTCCCACTCGACCCAACCGGCGTTCCCTACACGCTGGACCCGGTATCGGGAGCGGTGGACGTCGCGAAGGACTCATCTCTCTATCCCCTGCGGCGCCGACGGTGAACTTCGTTATCCCCACCTGGATGCCGCCGCTCTTTGCAGTGCTGTTCGGGGCCTGCATCGGAAGCTTTCTAAACGTCTGCGTCTACCGGCTGCCGCGCGGTGAGTCGGTTGCGTGGCCGGGATCGCGGTGCACGTCGTGCGGTCGTGCGCTCACGTGGTACGACAATATCCCGATCTTCAGCTGGGTCACGCTCGGTGGACGATGCCGCACGTGCAAAGCGTCGGTCTCGGCCATGTACCCGATCGTGGAGGCCGTAACCGCGCTCGCGTTTCTCGGCGGCTATCTCCTCTACGGCCTCACGCTGCTCGCGCTCGTTCGCATCCTGTTCGCCTGCGCGCTCATCGTCCTCTTCGTCACTGATCTGCAGCACAAGATTCTGCCGAACAGGATCACACTGCCTGGGATCGTGATCGGGTTCGTGTGCAGTATCTTCTTGCCTCCGGGCCCTCGTGATTCGCTGATTGGCATCGCTGTGGGCGGTGGCGTGCTGTACGCGATCGCCGAAGGCTATTACCGCGTTCGCGGCGAAGAGGGGCTCGGCATGGGCGACGTCAAGCTGCTCGCGATGATTGGCGCCTTCCTCGGCTGGAAGCTCGTGCTGCTTACGCTCGTGATGGCGTCGCTCTCTGGGTCGATCATCGGCGTCGCCCTGATCGCATCCAAGCGCGGCACCATGAAATACGCGCTGCCGTTTGGGACCTTTCTCGCGATTGGCGCCGTGGTGTCGGCCGCCTGGGGCACACCGATCGTGGACTGGTATTTCGGCTTCTATCAATGAGCCTGCAGGCCCACGCACTGCTGGCGAACACGGCGATAATCGCCCTGGTCATCGGCGTCATCGTGTTCGCCGGGTTCCGCTTCCTGTCGGCCTCGCGGAGGAACCGCGCTCACAGTCGCGAAGGTGGGGACTCGGCGCTGATGGCGGTTGCACTCCAGGACGCGATCCAGAAGTTGCGCGCGCAGGAACGCGCGATGACCGAACGCGCTGAAGCGTCAGAGCTCCTGAACACCCAAATCGTCAACAGTCTCAGCGCTGGATTGCTCGTTGTCGATCGCAACGGCCAGGTCCAGATCCTGAACCCCGGTGGACGACGGATGCTCGGGTTCGACGCGATGGGCGAGTGGCCGCATTACACAAAGTTGTCGGTCCCCGCTGCACCGCTGGCAGGGGTGATTGACGAATGCCTGACCACTGGCAAGGCGATCGTGCGACGTGCGCTCGAGATGCCACACGCCGGTGATGTCACGCATGTTGGTGTCACAGTGTCGCCTCTCGGAACGGAGGGCAACGGCGGCGTCATCTGTCTGTTCTCTGATCTGACCGCCGTGGTGCAGCTCGAGGAGCAGCTTCGGTTGAAGGAGACGCTTGCGAGGCTTGGCGAATTGACTGCCGGAATCGCCCACGAGTTTCGCAACGGTCTCGCGACGATCCACGGGTACGGGAAACTGCTCGACCCGGCATCCATCCCGCCACAATACAAGCCGTACGTCGAAGGCATTCGACAAGAGACGGTTGCGCTCGGCGAGGTCGTGACGAACTTTCTCAACTTCGCCCGGCCCACTCAGTTGTCGCTGGCCACACACGATCTCCGCGCGATCGTCGAACGCGGCGTGGACGACATCAAGTCCGACGTTCGTCAACTGAACGGAAACATCGTCTTGGCAGGCGAGTTCGGGCGGGTGGACGCGGATGACGTCCTACTTCGACAGGCCTTCAGCAACCTGCTTCGCAACGCGGTGGAGGCGTGCCAGGGCGCTGGTGTCATTCCGAACATTCACGTGGAGGGTGCGCTCGACGCGACGCAAGGCGTGGCTCGTGTCACGGTCCTCGACAATGGCCCGGGCATTCCGCCCGACGCGCGCGAAAAGATCTTTCGTCCGTTCTTCACGACCAAGAAGACGGGCACGGGTCTCGGATTGGCTCTCGTCCAGAAGATTGTCGTCACGCATAACGGTCGCGTCCTGGCGACGACATCGCCTGCCGGTGGCGCGAGTTTTCAAGTGACGTTGCCGCTCGTCTAACACTTCGGCGAATTCGGTATCGGAGAACCTGCGATCTTCTCCGAGCTACGGTTCTCGTCTCTCCGGCCCATTCACCAGACAACTCTCGACGACGTTATGACTTGCGTGGAGTGTCTTGTGCGCGACCGGCGCTGGCAGCACCGTTGCGATACCTGTCTCCATGAAAGACGCGCAGAACGGATCGGCAACCGATCGAGGTTCGATGCTGGTAGAGGCCCTGGTCGCCGCACTCATTCTCACGACCGGGCTTCTGACGATGGCCGAACTGGTGAGAGTGGCCGCCGCCACTAACGTGGTCGCAAAGAACAGGACGCTCGCTGGAATTCTCGCGGAACAGAAGATCGAGCAGCTTCGCGCGCTGGCGTGGGAGTTCGATGCGAACGGCATTCCCGTGAGCGACGCGAGCACCGATACCACTGTTCTGCCTGAATCACCCTCGGGCGGAACAGGCCTACAATCGTCGCCGGACTCGCTCCGGCAAAACAGCGTCGGATTCGTTGATCATCTCGATGGTGGCGGACGGGTCGTCGGTCGCGGCGTGCAGCCGCCGGCGTCCGGCGTCTACACGCGCCGATGGTCGATTGAACCGAACCCGACGAGTAGCGGCCCTGCTGTCCTGATTCAGGTGCTCGTGACCAACCTTCGCAATCGAGGCCGCGCCGATCAGGGCGCCGTCACGCGATTGCCAGGCGAAGCGCGGCTCGTGACGCTGAAAGTGAGGAAGCCGCGATGACTCGCCAGGAGGGCTTCAGCCTCGTCGAGTTGTTGCTTGCAAGCCTGATCACCGTGATTGTTGTCGCCGGAGCCTTCGAGCTCGCCGCGCCCGCGCAACGCATGTTTCAGGCACAGCCCGAGGCCGCCGACATGCAACAGCGGATGCGCGTTGCGGTCGATGCGCTTCGGCGGGACCTAGTGATGGCAGGAGCCGGAACATATGCGGGACCTGCTCTCGGTCCATTGAACGACATCGTCGCGCCGGTCATGCCGCTGCGAGCCTTCGGCGACACCCCTGATCAGGCGCAGAACACCTTCTTTCGTTCCGATGCGATCAGCTTTCTCTACGTGCCATCGACGCCCTCACAGACCAGGCTGTCTGCGCCGCTCGAACCAGGCGCCCTCGATCCGCTGATTGACACGCCGCAGAATTGCCCCATCACGGCGTCGCCGCAGGTCTGCGGCTTCGCGGGTGGCGATCGTGTGCTGCTTACCAATGCGAGCGGGGATTGGGATGTATACAGCGTCGATCAGGTCGTCAGTGGCGCGATGACGCTGTTGCATCGCGGTCAGCCATCGAGCGCGTCGTATCCAGTGGGTTCGGCGCTGTCTGCGATTCGGGCTGGCAGTTATTTCCTCAAGAGCGACGTTGCAGCGGGAACGTATCAGTTGATGCGCCACGACGGGTGGACCACTGAGCTTCCCGTTGTCGACGAAGTCGTCGCGTTGGAGTTCCGCTACTTCGGCGCCGCGCTACCGCCGCAACTCACCGGTGCTCCGCTCGATGTCACGCCCGGTCCATGGACAACGTACGGTCCGCCGCCACCACCGATCGCGATGACTCGCGGTTCGTGGCCCGCAGGAGAGAACTGCATATTCGCCGTTGTCGACGGCGCTCATGTGCCGCGTCTGACGACGATTGCGCCGGGCAGTCCCACGCTCGTAGAGCTCACTTCCGCAATACTGACGGACGGCCCATGGTGTCCCGATTCGATTTCACGGAATCGATTCGATGCGGATCTTCTTCGCGTCCGCCGGATACATGTGTCGTTGCGCGTGCAATCAGCGCTCGTGTTCCTTCGCGGGCCTGCGGGCGTTCTCTTCGCTCATGGCGGCACGGCACGCGCAGGCGATCGCTACGTGCCGGACTTGGTAACGCAATTCGATATCACACCAAGAAACCTGAACCTGGCACGCTGAACAGAGAACCATGAACCATCCTGTAGCTGGTTGCCCAAAGCCTGCAGCACGATCAGACCGTGGCATCGCCCTGATCGTCGCGATGTTGATCATGGTGCTCCTGTCGGCGCTCGGCTTGTCATTGACTCTGGTGACTGCGACTGAGGAGCGCGTGGCACATTCGTACTCGAGCGGGAGCGAGTCATTCTATGCGGCGGACGCGGCGCTCGAGCTCGCGGTGAGCGAACTTGCGTTGCAGCCTGATTGGAACCGCGTTCTCGATGGTACGGTGACGTCGTCATTTATTGACGCGGCCGCGTCATCTCGTCCCTGGCCCGGAGGGCAGGCGAGGACGAGCTCGGAAGCCACGGCTTTCGTGACGTGCGCGCGAATGACGTGCTCGTCGACAGACATGGACGCACGGAAGGCTGATCGGCCCTGGGGACCGAACAACCCTCGATGGCGGCTGTTTGCCTTTGGACCGTTGTCGGCCATGAGTCCGTCGGGCTCAATCGACTCGGCCGAGTACGTGGCCGTATGGGTGGGCGACGACCCGCAGGAAAACGACGATAACCCTCTCGTTGACGGGGACGAGTCGCGAGGTCCCAATCCGGGCCGGGGAGTGTTGGCGCTGCGCGTTCAGGCTTACGGCAAATCGACGCTGCGCGAGGTGGAGGCGACCGTGGCGCGCGCGGGGAGTGGAGTACGGGTGGTCTCATGGAGGGAGACTCGCTGAGTGCCGACTCTTGCCGCATTTTGCACACCATCACCTGGCTCGGCTGCAGAGTCCCGGCTTTAATGCCGAAAAGAAATGAGTGAGAATCCTCGGTATGGTGCGTCTTCTCGGCGTGGCGGCACTTGTGTTCATCGGCGTGGCCAATGTGGCCGCGGCTCAGTCCCTTGGCGATGTCGCAAAGAAGGAAGAACAGCGGCGAAAGACGGTCAAGTCCGCCGGCAAGGTCTACACGAACGACGAACTGAAGAGAGACCCGACTCCGTCGGTTCCTGCTTCCGCTTCGACTGGCACGACATCCACGCCCAGTGCGTCGTCAACACCGGCGCCGGCGCCCGCGTCGAGCGGCAACAATGCCGACAAGGACGACAGTGCCAACAAGGGCGGGAGTGCCAACAAGGACAGCAGTGCCGACAAGAGCGATGAGAAGACGTGGCGGAAGCGAATCACGAACGCGCGGGAATCGCTGCAGCGCTCGCAGGCATTTGCTGACGCACTTCAGAGTCAGCTCAACGCGCTGTCAACCGACTTCGTCAATCGCGACGATCCGATTCAGCGACAGCAGATCGCGAAACAGCGCGACGGAGTGGTGGCCGAGCTCGATCGCGTGAAGAAGGAAGTCGCCGCGCAGACCAAAGCCATCAGCGATATCCAGGAAGAGGCTCGGCGCGCAAATGTTCCGGCCGGCTGGGTGCGCTGAAGAACATTGGTGATTGTTGATTCTTGATTGTTGATCCCTTGTTGAATGTTGATTCTTGATTGTTGATTTATTGCTCGATTGAGCGTGTCCGCAAGCCCCCCAGTAAATCAAAGATCAACAATCAACAATCAAAGACGAATCGATAATCAAGAATCGCCAAATCATCAATGTCCTCCTCTCTCCCCGTACTCATAGTCGAAGATAGAGATTCCCTCCGGACCATGCTCAGGCACGCCCTCGAGGCGCACGGCCACGCCGTGCTCGAGGCGCGCGACGAGCCGGAGGCCATTCGCGAGCTCCGTCGAACCCGCCCCGTCGTCGTCCTGACCGATCTCAGGCTGCCCGTTGGCGATGGCTTCGGCGTCCTCCGCGCCGCGAAGGAGCTCGATCCCGATCTGCCGGTCGTCGTGATGACCGCGTACGGCAGCATCCAGGACGCTGTGTCGGCGATGCGTGAAGGGGCGATGGATTTCCTGGCGAAGCCCGTCGAGCCCGATCACCTCTTGCTCATGGTCGAGCGGGCGATCGCCCAGCGCAGGATACTCACTGAGTACATTGTGCTCAAAGAGGAACTGGCCGAGCGCCGCGGCGCGCCGCGCATCATCGGCGAAGACGGCAAGCTGCGTCAGGTATCACAGCAGCTGCATCGCGCGGCCGCGACGGATGCGACCGTCCTCCTCGAGGGTGAAAGCGGAACTGGGAAAGAACTCTTCGCCAGAGCGCTGCACGCATTGAGCCCCCGCGCCGACGGACCGTTCGTCGCCATCAATTGCGCGGCCATCCCCGAGTCCCTGCTCGAAAGCGAGCTGTTCGGCTACGAAAAGGGTGCGTTCACAGGCGCTACGCAGCGCAAGCCAGGACGATTCGAGCTGGCCCATCGCGGCACGCTGTTCCTCGACGAGATCGGCGACCTGCCGCTCGCGCTCCAGGCCAAGATCCTTCGAGCCCTCGAGGAGAAGCAGTTCGAGCGTGTCGGCGGTACGCAATCGCTTCACGTCGACGCTCGTGTCGTAGCGGCGACGAACCGCAACCTCAAACAGCGAGTGAACGAGCGTCAGTTCCGCGAGGATCTGTACTTCCGCCTGTCGGTGTTCCCGATCGAGATTCCGCCGCTGCGCGAGCGCGGCGACGATGTGCTGATCCTGGCGCGCCATTTCGTCGACAAGTTCTGCAAGGATCTGAACAAGAAACTGCTGATGCTGGCGCCAACCGCGCTCGACGACCTCAAAGCCTACCCCTGGCCGGGGAACGTGCGCGAGCTGCAGAACTGCATCGAGCGCGCGGTAATTCTGGCCGACGGAGACGCCATTCATCAACGGCATCTCAATCTCTCCTTCCGCAATGCGCCGAGCGGACAGGTTCAGACGGACCCCTGGGATCAGATCGATCTTTCGGGAACGATGACCGACGCGATTCGTCGTGTGAGTGGCGAAGTCGAGCGGCGGAAGATCGCGATCGCGCTGCAGGAATATGGAGGCAACAAGGCGCAGGTGGCGCACGCCCTCCAACTGGGCTTCAAAGCCCTGATGCAGAAGATCAAGGCCTACGGCATTCCGGACGCGTAGGACATCCCGTGTCGACCGCGTCGCGTGTTGCCTAGTTTGTCAGGCCGAGACGTCCGAGCACGGCGTGGAGTTCGTCCTCGCTCACATCATCCACGGTTATCGTCGCGCCGATCTCGATGGCGATGACGAAGTGCAGGCGACCGTGAACGACCTTCTTGTCTCGACGAATCGCTTCGATTGCCTCGGAAATCGGCAGATCGGTC
>Ga0190271_10001606_pt1 | contig 13045 bp, 14 predicted proteins | sample Popmic356T_FD_133747 | JGI IMG/M metagenome (GOLD analysis project Ga0190271, IMG submission 133747) | Populus adjacent soil microbial communities from riparian zone of Weber River, Utah, USA - 356 T | ecosystem: Environmental > Terrestrial > Soil > Riparian zone | place: USA: Utah | collected...
CCGCGAAACCGCGAGTGCACCTGGCGGTTGGCGAGGATCGCCGAACAAGCTGACCCAGACGCCCTTGGATAGCGGTACCTACCCCGTATCCCGCGACACTGAGCGGGCGCAGTACCTGAATCCGAGCAACAGTAAGCCCGTCATCCACGGGGGTGACGGGCTTACTGGGGCCGTTGGCGCTTAGTTCTTGAACGCGTCCTTGACCTTCTCGCCGGCGTCCTTGAGGCTGGACTTGGCCTGGTCGACCTTGCCCTCGTTCTCGGTGCTCTTGTCCCCGGTCAATTTGCCGAGGCCCTCCTTGGCCTTACCGCCGAGGTCGTCGATCTTGTTGCTGGCCTTGTCTTCGGCGCCCACGATGCGCTCCCTTCGATTGGGATGGTTCTAGCTCGGAGATGAGCCGTGCAGGTCGTATACCTCGGGGGCGGTGATCTGAAACGGATTGTGGCGCTCGTCTGGTCAGCCGGTTTCCGTTCGCTTGGTGTAGCCGGTGCGCTTCGCGTTCTCAACGTCGTCCTGGAAGACGCGCTCCGCACCCAATCCGCGCTCGATGGCCTCGTATGCACGTTGCGGCAGGAGCCTGCGCCCGGCTGACGCCACGATGCCGAACGATTTCGGAACCACCACACGGGCCCTGGGCCGTCGGAGGAGGTCGAGTACTGCCTGAGCGACGTCGCCGGGTTCGATGTTCTCGAACCCTCGTGCGCGGCCTACCCCATCGATCATTTCCGTATTGGTCAAAGCGGGCAGCACCACCGAGAAGTGCAGTCCGCTGCGCCGGTTCTCCAGGCGGATGGCATCGGTGAAGCCGAGGACCGCATGTTTGGTGGCCGAGTATGTCGCGATGCCCGGCACGGGCATGATCCCGCTCACCGATGCGATGTTGATGATGTGGCCGCTGCCACGTGCCCGCATCCGGATTGCCGCGAGCTTGGTGCCGAGTATCACGCCGTATCCGTTGACAGCAAGAACTCGCCGGGTGACGGCGTCGGGCTCATCGACAGCCTGACCGACCGAGATGATGCCCGCGTTGTTGACGAGAACGTCGAGGGGTCCCAGCCGGTCTTCGACCGCATCGAGAAAGCTTTCGAATGACTGTTCATCCGTCACGTCGAGATGCCCCGTGAAATCGAGCTTCGCCCGCCGGCCCGCCTCGGCGGCCTCGGACTCGTCGACGTCACCGATGGCGACCTTGGCGCCATGGTGGTGCAGAAGGGTGGCGATGGCCAACCCGATCCCCCGGGCACCCCCGGTCACGGCAATGACCCTGCCGGCTGCGGCCTGTCCCACAAGAGCCTCCCTCGATACGGATCATGCCCTGGCCCCTGCCCGAGCCGGGTCGAAACTGAACTTGTGACCGAACTTTCGCGCTGATCTCACGCATAAGCTCAGTTTCGGCGGTGGATCATTTGCCAAGGGGGTCGCAGCGGTAGGAATCTGCGCGTCCGATCTGAAGTATCTGAGATTCGGTAGCACCCAGATCGCAGGGCATGAGTTCGCGGGCGTAATGACGGACGGCACCCGCGTCGCGGTCGAGGGTTTCTTCGGGTGCGGAGAGTGCGAGCAGTGCGAGCAGGGCGCCTTGAACATGTGTGTGCAAGGACCGACCGCGCCCGGGATGCTGAGTCCAGGTGGCATGAGCGAGTGGTTCCGAGCGCCGTCACACATGCTGGTGCCGTTACCGCCGGACCTTGACGTCTCAGACGCCGCACTGGTCGAACCGGCGAGCGTGGCCTGGCACAGCTGCCACGAGGTCAGACCGCACTCACGGGTCGCCATCGTCGGTGCGGGTGCCATCGGCATTCTCGCGGCGGCGTCGGCCCAGCGGATGGGTGCGGCGGAGGTAGCCGTCCAGGCAAGGCATCCCCACCAGCACGAAGCCCGGGAGCGCATCGGGGCTGTGTTGCCGACGCGTGACTACGACATCGTCATCGAGACCGGCGGAAGCGAGGGTGCGTTGCACCGTGCCGTCGAACTGGCGAGGGTGGGTGGCACCGTCGTTCATCTCGGGTTGTATGACCCAATACAGCCTGGCCCTTCGCTCGGCTACTGCAGCCGGTATGAACGTCGGGACTTCACCGAAGCGGCCGACCTACTGGCTGCCCGTCCCGAACTCACCCACACACTGATCACTCACCGGTTTCCGATCGAGGCCGGTCGAAACTGAACTTGTGACCGAACTTCCGTGCCGATCTCGCGCATAAGCTCAGTTTCGGCTGCTGCTACACCAGCGCTTCGGCGGGCGCCGGCTCGACAGTCACCTTGATGGCCTCGCCGTTCTTGACGATTGTGAACGCATCGAGCACGTTCTCGAGCGGGATGTGGCGGGTGATGAGGTCTTTGACCGGAACCTGACCAGTGGAGATGTACTGCAGCGCGCGCTTGTTGTGCTCCGGCGCCGAGCCGTTGGCGCCGTGGATGTGCAGCTGGCGGTAGTGCACGAGGTTCGAGTCACAGGTGATGGTGGGGTCTGTTTTGGGCAGGCCGCCGAAGAACGAGATCCGCCCGTTGCGCGCAGCCATCGAGATGGCCTGCTCCTGGGCGACGTTGGCGGCGGTGGCGGTGATGACGACGTCGGCGCCGCGGCCCCCGGTCAACTCCATCACCCGCTCGACCGCATCGACCTCGGCGCCGTTGATGATCTCGTCGGGTGCGACGGCGTCGGCCGACATCTGCAACCGGGGTGCGTTGACGTCCACCAGGTAGACCGGCCCGCAGCGGTGCACGCCGCGCGCGATCCGGATGTGCATGCACCCGATCGGGCCCGCGCCGAACACCACCACGGTGTCGCCCTCTTCGATGCCTAGCAGTTCCTGGGCGTTGATGGCGCAGGCGAACGGTTCGGCGGCCGACGCCTCGTCATAGCCGACGTTGTCCGGAATCCGGTTCAGACCGTCGACCTTGAGTACCTGGCGGGGCACGATCATGTACTCCGCGAAGCCGCCGTCGTACTGGTATCCCATCGAGGTCTGGTTCTGGCACACCGCCATCCAGCCCTTCCGGCATTCATAACAGTCTCCGCAGGGGACTGCGGCGATCACCTGAACGCGGTCGCCCTCCTCCCAACTGCTGCCGTAAGTCGCGTTTACGTCGGCCCCGACCTCGACGATCTCGCCGGCGATCTCATGGCCGATGGTGCGCGGCGGGGTCAGGTTCTGGTGGCCGTTGTAGAAGATCTTGACGTCGGTGCCGCACGTCGAACAGTTCCGGACCCGCAGCTTTACCTCGTCGGGAGCGCACGTGGGCTCGGGGACGTCCTCCAGCCGGACGTCCTCCGGTGCGTAGAACCGCAATGCTTTCATGGTGGTGATCCTCTCCATTCGACGACGCTGACTGTTCCTGGATGGTGTGCTCTTCAGCACTCTATCGCCGATCCGGGCACAAAACCACCCAATTCTCTGACCATTTCTGACCGAATGCTTGTGTTGATGCCCGTTTATGCGGTGTAATGGTCGTATGTGACCGGCATCACCGGCCGGTGGAACTAGACCCTCAGAATCGGAGGACTCGAATGTCAGCACCAGCCATCCCGCAGGACGCGCCGCCGCGGACCGGGGCACGAGTGCGCGTGCAGAAACTCGGCACCGCGCTGTCGAACATGGTCATGCCCAACATCGGGGCGTTCATCGCCTGGGGCCTGATCACCGCACTGTTTATCAAGGCCGGCTGGCTGCAGGGAATCTTCCCGGCGCTGCGTGATCCTGACGGCTGGGTCGCCAAGATCGGCGGCTGGGGCACCTATGACGGCGCCGGAATCGTCGGACCGATGATCACCTACCTGCTGCCGATCCTGATCGGGTACACCGGCGGCCGGATGATCCACGGCAACCGCGGCGCGGTGGTCGGCGCGATCGCCACGATCGGCGTGGTCACCGGCGCCGACGTCCCGATGTTCATGGGTGCCATGATCATGGGACCGCTGGGCGGTTGGGCCATGAAGAAGCTCGACGCGCTGTGGGAAGGCAAGATCCGGCCCGGCTTCGAGATGCTGGTGGACAACTTCTCCGCGGGCATCCTCGGGATGATCCTGGCCATCTTCGGCTTCTTCGGCATCGGACCGATCGTCTCGTCGTTCACCCGTTTGGCAGGCAACGCGGTCGACTTCCTGGTTGACAACAACCTGCTGCCGCTCACCTCGATTCTCATCGAGCCGGCGAAGGTCCTGTTCCTCAACAACGCGATCAACCACGGTGTGCTGACCCCACTGGGGACCACCCAGGCGCTGGAGACGGGTAAGTCGATCCTGTTCCTGCTGGAAGCCAACCCCGGTCCCGGTCTCGGACTCCTGTTGGCGTACACGGTGTTCGGGCGCGGTATTGCGCGCGCCTCTGCGCCGGGCGCGGCCATCATCCAGTTCTTCGGCGGCATCCACGAGATCTACTTCCCGTACGTGCTGATGAAGCCCAAGCTGATCATCGCGACCATCCTCGGCGGTATGACCGGCGTGTTCATCAACGTCCTGTTCGGCTCGGGGTTGCGTGCACCCGCCGCCCCGGGATCCATCATCGCCGTCTACGCACAGACCGCCAGTGGCAGCTTCCTGGGTGTGACGTTGTCCGTCTTCGGCGCGGCCGCGGTGTCGTTCGCCGTCGCTTCGATACTCCTGAAGACCGACCGCGGCACCGACGAGCCGGATCTGGCCGCCGCCACCGCCGACATGGAATCGATGAAGGGCAAGAAGTCCAGTGTGGCCGCGGCTCTGGGAGGGGGCGGCGCCGCCACCCTGACGCGTCCGATCTCCACCATCGTGTTCGCCTGCGACGCCGGGATGGGGTCGTCGGCGATGGGAGCCTCGGTGCTGCGCAGGAAGATCCAGAAGGCGGGGTTCGGTGACGTCAAGGTCACCAATGCGGCCATCTCCAACCTGACCGACACCTACGACCTCGTCGTCTCCCACCGGGATCTGACCGCCCGCGCCCGGCAGAAGACACCGTCGGCGGCGCACGTCTCCGTCGAGGACTTCATGAGTAGTCCGCGCTACGACGAGATCGTCGAACAGTTGGAACAGACCAACGGTGCCGGCGGCGCGCCCGTAGAGGAGCCGACTGCCGAGGAGTCCACGGGTGCCGATGTGCTCGCGCTGGAGTCGATCGTGCTGGACGGATCGGCAAAGAGCGTCGCCGACGCGATCAGCGAAGCCGGCCAGTTGCTGGTGGCGGCGGGAGCGGTCGAGCCGGCATACGTCGACGCCATGCACGAGCGGGAACGGTCGATCTCCACCTACATGGGCAACGGCCTGGCCATTCCGCACGGCACCAACGAGGCCAAGGACACCATCCGCCGGACCGGGTTGTCGTTCGTGCGCTACACCGAGCCGATCGACTGGAACGGCAAGCCGGCCGAGTTCGTCGTCGGAATCGCGGGTGCAGGCAAGGACCACATGGCGCTGCTGACCAAGATCGCGCAGGTCTTCCTGAAGTCCGAGGACGTTGCCCGGTTGCGGGACGCGAAGACAACGGACGAGGTCAAGGCCATCCTCACCAATGGCAACACGTAACGACAAGTACCGTGACGTCGGTGGATTCCGACACCCGTCAGACGCGCATCGTCGAGTTCGCCCGGACACGCGGGCGGGTGGAGGTGGCTTCGCTCGCGGACGAGCTCGACGTCGCGAGCGAGACCATCCGACGCGACCTGAAGGTGTTGGCCGGCCGCCGGCTACTCAAACGGGTGCACGGCGGCGCGGTGCCACTGGAGACGGCGTCGTTCGAATCGGGTGTCGAGTACCGCAGTCAGGTGGACCTCGCCCAGAAACATCGGATCGCCGCCAGCGCAACCGAATTGCTGCACGGCGCTGAAACGGTCTATCTGGACGAGGGTTTTACGCCGCGGCTGATCGCCGAACGACTCTGCGAGCGGGAGCTGACCGTGGTGACCTCGTCCCTGCTGGCCGCCGAGGCGCTCGCGCACAGCCGCTCGGTCACCGTACTGCTGCTGGGCGGACGGATGCGCGGCAGAACGCTGGCGACAGTCGATCACTGGGCCGTGGACATGCTTCGCGGCCTGGTGATCGACGTGGCTTTCCTTGGTACGAATGGGATTTCACTTGAGTACGGGCTGACGACGCCCGATCCGGCGGTGGCGGCGGTGAAAAGCACCGCTGTCCGGGTGGCGCGCAGGCCGATCCTGGTGGCCGCCCATTCGAAGTTCGGTGAGAGCAACTTCTGCCGCTTCGCGGAGGTGGCCGACTTCGAGTCGATCGTGACCGGTTCCGAACTCTGCGCCGCCGAGGCGCGTCGGTACGAAGCGCTGGGTCCGTTCGTCATCCGGGCGTGACCGCTCAGGTCGGCCGGTATCGAGCCCGGGCCCGGCGGACCGCTTCATCGAGAATGCGTTGGGCCACGTCGGCCACTTTGCGATGTTCGGACTGGCTGATGGCCCGCAAATGCGTGAACGCCTCTTCGGCGCTGAGGCCGCTGCGCCCGCGGATCAGTCCGATCGCCTGATCGATCACCCGTCGTGCCCGGTCCCGCCGTCTCCCGGTTGCTGCGGATCTGCGATCCGCAGGGCTCGTTACCCGCTGCCGGCACTGTGGACGCAGCAATGGCCACGTTCCCTGACCATAGTGACCGGCCACCGCGCACGATTCGGGTCATCTAGTCCCAATCGGAAGGTCGGACTACAGGGAACGCCAGGGGTTTTCGGGGCTCGATGCGCTCGATGTCAGCCACGCGAGTGGACTACGTAGGAACGAAGGTTTTGCACCTGGTCGAGGGACGGCGGGAAGCCGCCCGCGACTTCGCATCTGCGATCGGGATATCCCTGCCAGACCCCAACCGGTGTAGCGTTGTCGGTGGCTGGGAACGTCAGCCTGCCTGGGATGGGTTCCGCTGTCCGCCGCGGAATTCAAGGAGCATCGGCTCCGAACCCCTGCACGCCGGTGACCGACTTCGTATCAGGATCACCATGACCGCTTCACGGCGTTCGCCCACACCCCAACCATCGATCGTCATCCCGAAACCGACTGCAGCGGTGAGCAATGGGACGTCTGCCACACCTACATCGAACGAAGGGCAACAATCATGAAGGCACTCGTGTATCACGGACCCGGCAGCAAGTCCTGGGACGACGTCCCCGATGCCACCATCAATGAGCCCGGGGACGCGGTGGTACGGGTCGATGCCGTCACGATCTGCGGCACCGACCTACACATCCTCGGCGGGGATGTACCGGAGGTGACCCCGGGCCGCATCCTCGGCCATGAGGCCGTCGGCACCGTCACCGCGGTCGGACCATCCGTACAAAAGCTGGCCGTCGGCGACCGCGTGCTGGTCTCATGCGTCACCTCTTGTGGCGCCTGCCGGTACTGCCGCGACGGCAGTTACGGGCAATGCCTGGGCGGTGGCGGCTGGATCCTCGGCCACCTGATCGACGGCACCCAGGCCGAGTACGTGCGGGTTCCGTTCGCCGACAACTCCACTCACAAGGTGCCCGACGGGGTGACCGACGAACAGATGATCATGCTCGCCGACATCCTGCCCACCGCGTACGAGGTGGGAGTCCTCAACGGCACGGTCCGCCCGGCCGACGTCGTCGCCATCATCGGGGCGGGGCCCATCGGGCTGGCCGCGATCATGACAGCGCAACTGTTCAGCCCCGGCCATATCGTCGCTATCGATCTCGCCGATGCCCGTCTGGAGGCGGCGCGCAAATTCGGCGCAGACATCGTCGTCAACAGCGGCCGCGACGATCCCGCGGTCGTCATCGGTGAGCTCACCGGCGGACTTGGGGCTGACGTGACGATGGAGGCCGTGGGGCTGCCGCAGACGTTCGAACAGGCGGTGCGACTGGTACGCCCAGGCGGTCACGTCGCCAATATCGGTGTGCACGGCGCTCCGGCGACCCTGCATCTGGAGGACATCTGGATCAAGAACCTGACCATCACCACCGGCCTGGTGGACACGTACTCCACGCCGTCGCTGATCGGTCTGGTCGCCAGCCACCGGCTGGAGACGTCGGCCATGATCACTCACCGATTTGGCCTCGACGAATTCGAGGCCGCCTACGACGTCTTCGCCAACGCCGCCGAGACCGGAGCGTTGAAGGTCCTGCTCAGTAGTCCTAGCTGAACATGTAGCGAATCACCCAGGTCGCCGTCTCGGGTGTCGTCGGGCTCGGTTCTGAACCGAGCGCCGGCGACGCGCGTCGGTACGAGGTGCTCGGTCCGGTTAGTCGTCGGGGAATGAAGGTTAGGGCGGCCTTAGAGAAGACGCGCGACCTGTTCGCTCAGTGCCAGACCCAGATCGCGGTTGTTCTGTTCGGTGAAGTGAAGACCGTCCACGCCGCCGGTGGAGATCACCGAACCGGCATCGAAGAACGGCACCTTCACGAACGACGCCATAGCGTCGTACACGTCGGCGAGCTTCGCTGATTTCTCTTGAGCGCCTTCGAAGATCAGCCTGAACCACGGATGCGGCATCGGCGGCAGCGGTGGCGGTGACACCACCAACACCTGCGGCGGAGGGTAGGTGGTACCGACTCCACCCGCACTGGTGAGTACCTGCGTGACCAGGACCGACATCCCCAGCGCGATATCGAGCGGGGTGCGGTGAAAGTACGCTTTGGTGTCGTTGGTGCCGAGCATCAGGATCACCAGGTCCAGCGGCAGATGGCTGGCAAGAGACGACGGCAGATACTTCGACCCGTTCAGTCGTGGGTCGGTCGGATCGTCGATGTTGGTGGTGCGGGCAGACAGCCCCTCCTCGAGGACCACGTGGCCTCTGCCCAACTTCTCGGCGAGTACGCCCGTCCACCGCTGCTCGCGGGGGTATCTCTCGGTGGGCATTCCGTCGGTGACGGGCACCCATCCCCAGGTCAGGGAATCGCCAAAGCACAGAATCCTTTTCAAGGCCACGCCAGTACGCTAATCCTCGATGATCGAGTCGGCCTCTTCATCGCCGGGAACGAGCTCCTTTTCGTCGTCGTCGACGACGTTGTAGAACGAGTCGCCGTCTTCGGGTGTTCCGTCGATCTGCCCGAACGTCCGCCTGGCGGGCCGGTCCTCCGGGTCGCCGGGGGGCAGCACGTCGGGAACTTCCGCCGCGAGCCTCTCGTCGAGGGTCTCGTCCTCATCGACCTCGATCCACTCGTCGGGCGGATCGACGACGATGTCGCCGTCGTCGTTGCGGACTTCGTCGGAATCCAGTGATTCACTGGGCCCCAGGGTGTTGTCGGGGCCGCCATCGTCCCGATCGCCGTTCAAGTCGCCGTCCATGTCGTCGAGTGTGCCCTATCGCGTCAGCGCTCAACCGCGCCGCACCCGCGCTTGGTCCCGCACGGCGTCGATGTCGCACCACATCCGGCGGACGATGTCCGCCACCGGGCGCAGGTCGGTGATCCGCGACGACACCTGACCGGTGTTGGCCACGCTTGCTTCCAGATCGCCCTCGAAGTACAGGTCGGTGATCCGCCCAACGGCAACAACGCCATCGTCGAGGCGCCCAATGCCGACTTGAATCCGCCGCCCTCGACGCCTTCGACCACCAGCGCGTCGACTCCGGCGTCGGCCGCCTTCAGCGCGCCCTTCAGCGACCCGCCGAGGTGAACACGTGCTGCACGGCGGCTCCGATGGACATCGGCACGCTCGTCGGTAGGGATACGATCGGCGTGTCGGCCACCACCGACGTCGACGCCATCCTGGCCCTCGACGCCGACTGCGTTCTCTACACTCCGCGCACCGCCCGCGTCGACGACGTCTGTGCGCTGCTGGCCAGCGGGAAAAACGTTGCCACCACCGCATTTTTGTTCCATCCGCGGCGCATGCAGCCGGCCGATCGTGACCGGGTGCTCGCGGCATGCGAGGCGGGCGCCAGCTCCGTGCACGGCAGCGGTCTCAACCCCGGCAACCTGTCGGGCGTGCTGCCGCTGGCGCTTTCCGGCATGAGCCGCACCATCGACAAGATCACCCTCCAGGAGCGGGCCGACTGGTCGGTTTACGAGAGCACTGGAATCACGTTCGACAACATGGCATTCGGTCAACCGGTCGACATGATCAGCCCGACCGCGACCGAGTTCCTGGCATTCAACAGCTCGATATTGGAAGAACAGGTCTGGTTCGTCGGTGACGCACTCGGCGCGGAGCTAGACGAGGTGACCGCGACCGTCGAAGCCGTTGCCGCGCAACAGGATCACCAGATTTTCGACCACCTGCTGCGGGCGGGAACGACCGCCGGCCAGCGGTGGAACTGGACTGGCCTGCGCGACGGGCAGCCGCTCGTCGAGATCGAAACGCTGTGGACGGTGGGCGGCGAGTACCCGGGCCACTGGCCCACACCGCAACACGGCTGGACGCTGACCATCGAGGGCGACCCGTCGATGCGCGCCCACTTCTACTCGCTGGCCAGCTTCACCCGCGCGGCAAGCGTGGAGGAACACGTCCGGTCGGCGAGTGTGGCCACCGCGATGCAGGTGCTCAACGGCGTGCCCGCGATCTGTGAGGCATCAACCGGCTTCGTGACGACGGCGTCGCTACCGCTGATCTACAACCAGCGCGCCTTCCGTCAGCCGTAGAACATCACCCAGTAATCGGCGCTCCACGAGCCGCCGTCGCATTTGAGCGGAACACCGTCGGGGCTCTGCGCCGCACCCGAGGTATCACCGCACGGCGACCTCAGGGTGCGCACCCCGATCAACGGCGCGAACGACACCCACTGGCTCTTCGAGCTGCAGGCCAGTGTGTTGCCCGAGGCATCCATGCCGAAGTTGTAGCGCGTCTTCTGATTGCACACGGCGCCCAGTTGCGCGTCGTGGTTCACATATGGGACGCAGTCCGCGCCGTCACAGGTGCTCGGCGTCGCTGAGGCCGTGGTTGTTCCGATACCGAGTCCGACGAGGGGAGCAGCGAGGAAACCACCGGCGATTGCCACCGCAGCCATCAGCTTCATGGCCCATAGCGTAGGTCGCCGAGCCGCTGTGGGGAGCGCCGTTTGCGTGCATTGCCCGATGGGTGATCGGGCATGCGAGCAAAGGCCTCCCGCGCGCGCCCCGAGGCGTAGGGTCTCATTCCATGAAGACGCTGGTAGGCGTGTTGCGCGTGATGTCTCTGGGTGCGGTGACCGGCCTCGTGTCAGCAACCGCAGTTGTCGCAGCCCCGACGGCCAGCGCCGACGTGGTGGCCTATCTGGTCAACGTCCACGTGCGGCCCGGGTACAACTTCCCCAACGCCGAAGCGGCGATCGGATACGGGCAGACCATCTGCGACCGGGTGGCTGCCAAGATGAGCTACGCCGAACTCGTCAACCAGGTGAAGGCCGACTTCCACACCACGGATTACTACCAGGGCGGATACCTGATCAATCAGGCCGTCAACGAACTCTGCCCCGCCCAGATCTGGCAGTTGCGGCAGTCGGCCGCCGGCTACATTCCGACCTGACAACCGGCGGCCCTGGCGCCCGCTACGGGCAGGTCACCTCGATTTCGAATGGCTTGGTGACCGGTTGCAACGGGTTCGCCATGTCGACGCCGGTCGCGGTTCCGGAGATCTTGTAGGTGTTGCCGTCCTTCTCGGCCTTGGCTTCACCCTGGCCGACACCGTTCTGATAGCCGAGTGTGACGCCGTTGACGTTGCCCAGACCCACCGATGTGACGGTGGGGGAGTCACCGGTGGTGACCACGGCGCCGATTCCGGTGGTGGCATCGCCGATCGCGATGTTGGTGTTGCCGCCCATGTCGCTGCATACGACGGTGCCCTCGACGGCCTGGTCCTGGCCGTCGATCGTGACCGTGCTCTTTCCCTCGGCCGCGGCGGCCGACGACGTTTCCCCTGTGGTTTCGGACTTCTTTTCCGAGGAACAGCCCGACAGTCCGGCGATGACGATCGCTGCGCCGCCAACGGCGACGACGATTTCACGCTTCACCAGGTTCTCCTTCAGTCGTGTGATTCGTCGAGGGCGGCGAACCATCTCCAGCAGTATGGTCGGCGGCCCCGGCGATTTCCCAGAACCTGACTCGGTCGTGGCATGACAGAGACCATCCTGCAACCTGACGACCGATGTCAGCAGGCGACCTTGATGTCGAACGTGCCGGACTTGCGGAAGCTCGGGTTGGCGGTCTCGAAGCCGTCGGCCGTCCCGGTGATGGCGTAGGTGCGCCCGGTCATCGTCACCGCCGCCTCGCCGCCCAACCCGGCGTTGAAGCTCCCGGTGAACCCGCCCAGATCACGGATGCCGACTTCCTGGACGACGAGTTCGTCCTCGCTGGCCACCAGCGCGGAGATGCCGGGCGCGTCAGGGTTATCCGGGGAACCGGTGGTGATCGTCATCAACGTGCCCGCTGAGCTGCACTGCACGGAGTCGGTGGTCCCGACATCCTGACCGTTGACCGTCACCTGTGCCGTGCCCGCAATGAGGGCGCCCGGAGGCGGCTGGTACTCCGGTGGTGGCGACGAGCACCCCGAGACAGCCAGGACGGCCGCCGCGGCACCAGCGCGCAGGGCCCATCGTGTGATCACAGTGCAGAATCTACGGCGTGGCCGACCCGTTTTCCGATGTTCCGTTTTTTCGAGTAGATGCAGAACTGCCGGGACGGCTCGGGCGCACCGGGGTGATCAGAACCCCGCACGGTGACATCCGTACGCCGGCGTTCATCGCCGTCGGCACGCAGGCCACCGTCAAGGCCGTGCTGCCAGAGGCCATGACAAAGCTTGGTGCGCAGGCGGTTCTGGCCAACGCCTACCACCTGTACCTTCAGCCGGGCCCGGACATCGTCGATGAGGCCGGCGGCCTGGGCGCGTTCATGAACTGGCCGGGGCCGACTTTCACCGACAGCGGCGGCTTCCAGGTGATGTCGCTGGGCGTCGGCTTCAAGAAGGTGCTGGCGATGGACACCACGCGGGTGCATACCGACGACGTCATCGCCGAGGGCAAGGAACGCCTGGCCCACGTCGACGATGACGGCGTGACGTTCCGGTCGCACCTGGACGGGTCGACCCACCGGTTCACCCCCGAGGTATCGATCGGCATCCAGCATCAACTCGGTGCCGACATCATCTTCGCGTTCGACGAGTTGACCACTCTGGTCAATACCCGTGGCTACCAAGAGAGTTCGGTGC
>Ga0190271_10001607_pt1 | contig 13045 bp, 9 predicted proteins | sample Popmic356T_FD_133747 | JGI IMG/M metagenome (GOLD analysis project Ga0190271, IMG submission 133747) | Populus adjacent soil microbial communities from riparian zone of Weber River, Utah, USA - 356 T | ecosystem: Environmental > Terrestrial > Soil > Riparian zone | place: USA: Utah | collected...
TAGGTCCCCACGGTGCCAGACAGGGTGCCGCTGACCGAAGCCTTGATGGCCCTTACTTGTTCTTCGGTGGCTCCAGCAGTGGCGGCGGCCACGCGCGTCGCCTCCTGTTCGATCTCCGTGTTCAGCATGAACCCGCCGAGCGTGTTCACGAGGTTGTAGACCAGCACGAGCATCGCGATGAGCAGCAGGTAGCGCTGCCCGAACACCAGCGTGAACCCGCCAGGTCCGCCAACCGGCTTCTCAGCCTCTTCCTTCTTGGCGTCCTTCCGATGGCCCTCTCTCTTGTGGACGATGATCGTCAGCGCGACCGGCACGAGCAGCCCAAACGCGGCGATGAGCATCAAGGTATACGGGCCCATGCCTTTGAAAAAGTACGCCGTGAGGCCCGCGCCGACGAGCGCACCCAGTGATGCACCGATTCCAACCAGCGGGAACAATCGCTTCCCGCGCTCGGTCGTGTAGAGGTCGTTGGCAAACGCCCAGAACTGCGCGACGGCGACCATGTTGAACACGCCGATCCAGATGTAGAACGCCACGCCGATGCGCGCTCCGGCAGAACCGAGGACGTAGAAGATCAGGAGATGAGACGCGAAGAAGACCGTGACTCCGGAGATCAGCCAGACGCGGTTCACGCGCGACGCGAGCGCTCCGTACGCCGGTACGAAGACGAAGAGCACCGCGGCCATTCCTGCCGAAGCGTAGCTGGCGGCGACCGCGCCGGACTCGCTCAGGATGAGCGCATCACGAACGATCTTGAGGACCTGGTAGAACGCGAGGAGATAGAAGACGTTGGTCGCGAGCAGCAGGGCGCCCACGCCCTCCCCGGCGCGGACGTCGGTGAAGAGCGACAGCGTGCGGTCGAGAAATCCCTTGTGTTCAGCGGAAATTGGTGAGCCCTTGGCCATCGGTTCCGATGCTACACCGAGACCACGTGCTCAGGGCTATCTCTTCGTGTCGAGACGGTTAACGATCCCGTGAGATGTGGCAGGTGTGCTTGCCACCAGGCTCGAGCATCGTCCTGTCCCCAGCTCTCGTTGCAGTGGCAACCGTAGGCCATGCCCAGAAGCTCACCGGCGTTTTGCGGGCGCAACGCCGGGTCCTTCTGAAGACATGCGAGCACGAGGTCGTCGAGCTCCCGCGGGATGGGCATCTCGGTTCGTTCGGACGGTCGCGTCGGCTGCGTGTGCAGATGGTGCATCAGCATCTGCATCGAGTTCTCCGCCTCGAACACCAGCGAGCCGGTCAGCGCAAAGTACGCGACGCACCCGAGGGCATACACGTCCGCGCGGCGGTCAACGTCCACGTCGCCGAGAATGCACTCGGGCGCCATGTAGGCCGGCGTCCCCGTCGTGCTCTGGTCGATGGTCGTCAGCGCGTCGGCTGACGATCGATTCCTGATCTTCACCAGGCCGAAGTCGAGCACCTTGGCAAAGTCGTAGTCGAGACCCATGCGACAGACATAGATATTCGCGGGCTTGATGTCGCGATGGACGAGGCCGCGTGCGTGTGCGTCGGCGAGCGAGTGACAGACCTGCCGAAGCAGATAGATCGTGCGCGCCGCCGACAGGGGACCGAACTCGCGCACAAGTGATTCCAGGTCGCGTCCAGAGAGCAGTTCCATCACGTAGTAGAACGTGCCGTCCTGCGTGATGCCGAAGTCGAACACCTGAATCGTGTGCGGCGAGTTGAGCGCGGCGGTGGCCTGCGCCTCGCGCTCGAAGCGGCGGAGCGTCACCTGCACTTCCTGCTCGTTGCGCGCGCCCAGCACCTCGGGACGAACCAGCTTGATGGCCGCGTCGCGTGCGAGCAGGCGATGTTCGGCGCGCCACACCTCGCCCATGCCGCCGTGCCCGAGCTTCTCGATCAACTGATAACTGCCAAGTTCCTGGGCTTCCTTCAGACGACGGCTCATGCGATGGAGCACTTTGGCGGGTACGACGACCACGAAGGCGCACGCGTAACTCGGCCAGCAGAGGATGAACAACCGCACGAACGTCGGCGCTTCACCGCCTGCCAGCCACAGGAGGAGATGCGCAACGGGATCGAACGACGCCGCGATGAGCGACATGAAGAACATCCGGCGTGGTGCGCCGGGCGCGATCATCGCGAAGATCAGAATCAGGAGCGCTATCCACGACGGACGTCCAATCTCGGGAACTCCGGCAGGGAGCGCGGGCATGGCCCACGCATTCGCGGCGGCGATCAACGCGCCGTTCATCAGCATCATCGCGAAGCCGACGGTGCTCTTGCGCTCGGTCTCCGCGTGGCTCAGATACCACTTCAGGATGATGGCGCCCACGACGCCGGTGATTTCGAGCGGGATGATTCGCCAGTTCCTGACCCATGTGGCGGAGAGCGCGGGCAGGATGGCGACGTCGAGCAGCAGGGCGAACGACCAGAGCACGGCGGCGACGGTTGCGAAAACCGCGAGCCGGGCGGCCTGCTCCGTCAGCAGCTCCGTCGGAAGCCGAGTGGTTCGACCGCTGTCCCGAGTGTCCGAGGTGGCGGTCTCCTCTCGCCTGGCGAGCACCTGCCGTGGCGGGGTCATACAGGCACTATAAACCACGTCAACTCCCAATCTGATCCTTGAGCCAACGCCCAACTCCCAAGAACCCTGAACCTTGGTATTCGAAGTTTGGGAGTTGGTAGTTGGGGTTTTGGGAGTTGACGAGTTTTCCGTTTAGGGAGGTCCTGTGCCCGTCCGTCGCCTCAATTCCTCGAGGTTGAGCATGATCGATTCGTTCGATCGGAGGAGGTCGGCGAGGATCTCGTCGCGCGCCCGGCTGTCGTTCGACTTCCTTGGGCGGTCGCTGAGGAACGGCCAGAGACGATCGCGAATATCGGGAGGCAGGACGCCTTCGAGGTACTCGAGGGCGGTGCCGCGTAGTCCCGGGTCGTCGGTATGGATGCCGCGATATGCGATCTGGAGCGGGGCAGTGGGAAGCACAAGCGAGAGCAGCGTGAAGACGTGAGCCAGGCTCTGCCCCGCGCGATCTTTGAGAAACTCGTCCACAAACGATCGCGCGTCGGCCTCGACGGTATCGAGGAGACGATGGCTCTCCCACACCGGTCGTCCGACAGCGACCTCACGGCGCACGACGTCGAAGACGCGTTCCTTGTCGATGCGGATGCGCGGGTTCTTCTCGATGATGGCGGCCAGCGATCGTCCGCACTGAAATCGCACCTCGAAGCGCAGGTCCTCGAGACCAAGCAGGACACCGTCCACTGCGCGCTGCGAGACGCACACAGAGAACACACGTGCGAGACGTCGCCGCGACGCGAACGGCTGGTTGGGATCGAGCAGCGCGTCCACCAGCTCGCCGACGCGTTCCTCGGCGACTTTCCGCAGCGCCCGCACGGCATCCTCGGCGACCGGATCCCACGCGAGCAGCGGGATCACGTGCGGAATGAGCCCGGCTGGCAGCCCCTCTTCGGCGCGCAGGACCTGGAGCACGGCGTCTCGATTGCGCGACCGCAGGGCGACGATCTCGCGCAGCTCCGGGTCGTTGGCCGGTGTCGGGATTCGCGTCGTCGCATCGCCCGGGGGACGCGTGTCGGTGGTCTGCGGGCGCGTCTCGGTGGGTGGACGCGGGATGTTCGGTCGCTGTGCGCGAATCGTCCGCATCATGACCGTTCTGGTGGTGATGTCGCCGACGTCCGACAGCTCGAGCTCCACGGCGCGATCGAGCAGGCTGCGTTCGAGCGTGTGGATGTATCCGCGACTCAGTCGCTGCGCCACCGCCACCGCAACGGCCGAGCATCCGATGGCTGCCCCCATCAGCGCCCCGTATTGCGATGCGCTCGGCAACATGTTGAGCAGTTGGATCCGTGCGCCACCGACAGCGTCGCCGAGGCGATCGAACCCGACGTCGATGATCGACTTGGCCGCCCGCTTGTCATGCGAAGCGATCGGTGTGAAGAAGATCTCGTAACCGGTCTTGAAGAGAGAACTGCGGAGCGTGGATTCGCCCGCGCGCGCGGCGATGGCGCCACCCAGTCCGGGAAACACCAGCGCGCCGATCCCTCCCACCACAAGAGCCAGCGACGGAGTGGCCGTGGTCACCGCCAGGCCGAGGCGTTCGAGCACGAGCGGAGCGGAGACGCTCTGCACCACGAAAGCCAGCAGGCTCACTCCGGCGTAGTAGAGCGCGAAGAACTGCAGGAGCGCGTCGCCCTTGCCAAACACCTGGACGGCCTGCGCCTTGAAGACGTAGTCCGCAAACGCCGCAGCCACCGTGCCCAGCAGCACCACGGCCGCGAGGTTCCGGAGGTACGGCGCTCCAGCGAGCACTCGAAGACCTGAACGCGGTGATGTCGCGGCGAGGTCCGGTGCCACCTCCATGGCCTTGTCGTGGATCGTCAGAACCTTCGGGCCGGCGAGTTTGCGCACTTGCCATGCGCAGATCAAGTTGAGCACGGCGAGGAGCGGGAGCATCTCGGCGATGCCGAGCGTCGCGCCGATCCGTTCAGTGACGAGGGCGCCGCCGAGTCCTGCGATCGTGCCGATGCCGGCGATGCGCCCGAAGTTCAACCGGGCGGTATGGGGATCGAATCGCTCGGTCGCGATGAGCCAGAAGCCGGAGCCGAGCATCGGTCCGAGTCCGGAGATCTGGAGGTAAACCAGCTGCGCGGCCAGGCGCGGTGCCCATCCAAGCATCAGCCAGGAGCCGATCAGGAGCGCCGCACTGATGACGAAAGCGGCCGACACGAACGTGCCCGGCGTGATCGCGCGCAAGGTTCGAGAGCTGGCGACGACCAGCAGGATTGACACGACTGCCGTGGCGATGACCATCGCCGGCAGCGTTGTGATGTCCAGATGCGCGAGGTAGAGTGCGTCGCGAGTCGCCTTGCCGGCGATGAACTGGGCGCTGACGACGCCCGAGCAGATCATCGCGGTAAGGACAGCAGGATCGAGGTTGCGCGCCGGTCTGGGGGAAGAAGGCATCTAAACTGAGGCCGTGCGGTCGCTCACGTGTCCGCGCGACGCAATCCGGCGCAGGTTCATCGTATCACCCACCACCCTACACGGCTGGGCTGCGAATTGCCTGAGACGGGTCCAGAATAGGGAACTCTTCAAGTGAGGTCGGGATGAACGTTCACTTCGCGCCGTCATTGCGTGCGGCCGCCGTGTTGCTCGCGCTCGTGTCACCCGCGTCGGGCCAGGAGCGTGCTCCCGCCAAAGGGGTCCCGTCGCTCGCTGACTTCGACGACTCCATCGAAGCCCTCGTTCGAACCGTCGATCCGAGCATCGTGCAGGTGTTCACGTCGGGCCTGGCGCCGCTTTCGGGTGTCGTCACCGATCAATCGAGTCTCGTCACCACGCAGCGCTCGAGCGGGTCAGGCGTCATCGTTGACGCGGAAGGCTACATCGTCACCAACGCGCACGTGGTGCGTGGTGCCTCACGCATTCGCGTGGAGATCCCGACCGTTCGAACGGGGCAGTCCCTTCTTGCGCGACGTTCGCGCGTCGTGCCGGCACGTGTGATCGGCATCGACGACGAGACCGACATTGCGGTGCTGCGCGTGGAGGAGCGCGGGCTCGCCGCGCTGCCGTTTGGAGACTCGGACGACCTGCGATCGGGCCAGATGGTGCTGGCATTCGGCAGCCCGCTCGGCCTGCAGAACTCCGTCTCGCTCGGCATCGTCAGCGCCGTGGCACGTCAGCTCGAGCCCGAATCGCCGATGGTCTACGTTCAGACCGATGCGTCGATCAATCCAGGCAACAGCGGAGGACCACTTGTCGATGCGCGGGGCCGGCTGATCGGGATCAACACCTTGATCCTGTCGGGCGGGGTGGCAACGGCTGGTCCCGGCTTCGCCGCGCCGAGCAACATCGTGCGCACCGTGTTCGAGCAGATCAAGCGCACTGGTCGCGTGCGTCGAGGGGAGATTGGGGTGCGAGCACAAACGATCACGCCGATTCTCGCGGCGGGGCTGGGCCTCAAGCGGGAGCAGGGCGCCGTGCTCGCGGATGTTGCGCCCGGGAGCCCGGCCGATCGGGCCGGCCTGAGCGTCGGCGATCTGGTGCTCAGCCTCGACGGCAAGGCCATCGAGAACGGCCGGCAACTGCACGTCAACCTCTATCGGCGTACGGTGGGAGATCAGGTGCGGATCGAGGTCCTGCGCGGAGATAAGCCCATCACGGTCACCGTCGCCGTGGCGGAGCGTGCCGATCCTTTGTCGGCCGCGACCTTGTTGACCGATCCCCGCGAGAACATCGTCACGCGACTCGGTATCCTCGCCGCCACGCTCGATCCCCAGCTCGCCGCCAGCTTGCCGCTGCGGGCCAAGGCTGGCGTCGTCGTAGCCTCAGCGAGTGCGAGCGCGCTGGACTCCGATAACGGCGGCCTGCAACCCGGCGACGTGATTCACGCGGTCAACGGTCAGTGGATTGCGGATCTGCCAGCGTTGCGGCAGGCGGTCGATTCCGCCAAACCAGGCGCACCAGTCGTGCTTCAACTGGAGCGCCGCGGCGGGTTGATGTATCTGGCCTTTACGGTGGAGTAGTCCATGCGAGGGCGCGACGCCGCTCGCATGGACCAGAGAAGATCTACTGGCGGGCCTTCTGGCGACGAACGATGAAGAGTCCGAGTCCTGCGAGACCGGTGAAGATCGTGGCGGGCTCGGGAACCTGAGCGACGGACACGCGCACGAGGAAGTCGTCGTGGTTGTCATCGGGACCCGCACCGCCGTCATCCAGGAACAGATAGACGCTGTTGCAGCTCGTCCCGCCGGCGCCAGCCGACTGGCTGAGCGGATTGCAGGTGGCGAAGAAGTTCGGCCCCAGTGACAGACCGGCGAAGTCGTTCGGGTTCGTTCCGTTTGTCACCGATCCCGACCCGCTGTTCACCTTGAACTTGAACGGGAGCGTGCCGCTTCCACCGATCGTCGTCGAGAACGTGCCCTTGGGAGTCCCAAGGCTCGACGCGATGTTGAGGCCGCCGTTGTGCGTGAAGATCGTGCTGCCCGAATACACGAAGTTGTTGACGTAGCCGGCTTCCGCGCCGAAGAAGTCGATCGTCAGCTTCGACCCGGGTGCAGCGTTGAACAGGATCTGCGAACCGAAATAGCCCCCGATCTGCGGCCCTCCGAACAGAGTTCCAATGAAGTTGTTGTTCGCGTGGGTGCCGGGAATCGTGCCGGCGGTTCCACCAGACAATGTGATCGGAGCAGCGTAGGCCGGTGAACCGAGTGCAAAAGTGATCGTAGCCAGGACAAGCAAGCGTCGAATGGTCTTCATCCGTGTGGACCCTCTCTTGGCGCCTTACTGAGCAACCGATGTGCCGCATCGGCAGGCGGAGATCTCTTTAGTGTTTTCGCAGGTCCACGCGCGAGCCTCAGCCATTAGTTGCCGGGCAGGCAGAGTTTCGGCGCCCTAGTCACCACCTGTCCCTTTGAAGTGGTCTTCTTCGTTGGCGAAGAGCAGGTTGAAACTGGTGAGCGATCCATAGCATCCACTCACATATCCCTGCAGCTTCACCTTCACATCGTCGGGCAGATCCGATGCGTTCACTTGTTGCTCGAGATTGCGCAGACGGTTACGCAACATCACAACCTTGCTGAAGAAGGTCTCGATCGGCCACGTCTTTTCCTGAAGGCCCGGTGTGCCGGGGCGCAGCACCATCGTGCCGCCGCGCCATTTCTGCGCCGGCGCGACCGGCGTGATGCCCGCCTCTTCGCGAATGATGCGACGAAGGAGCAGTTCCAGATCTTCGGGTCGGTCGGAGAGAGCCATGGGCGGTGCGATCCTTTCGCGTTCACTGACAAGAGGAGCGGGCTGAGCCGGACTGCGAGCCGGCTCGCTCGATCGCGCAGGCGTCGATCTCGGCGACGCCGGCTTTGAAGCCGTGTCGATCCGTGGACCGCCGCGATAGTTGTGTTGACTCTCGCAGTAGCCGCACTGCACGCGGAGCGGGTGTCCGTTGCCGTCAACCACGATCACCGTGTGAGAACGATCGGTCTTGCAGGCGCGGCAGTAGTCGTCGATCGATTCACCAGCGCGCCACCGGCGGGGAATGTTCACGATGAATGATGATGCCACGACCAGGACCGTAGACTGAGGACCGGGGACCGTGGACCATGTATCATCCCCTCATGAAGCCGAGCGACTGCATTCTCTTCAGTGGTGGCGCACCCGGAGCCGAGGCGCATTTCGGCTCGTGCGCCGAGCGGCACGGCGTCGAGGAAGTGAACTTTACGTTCGACGGCCACAAGATCGAGCGGCACCGTGGTGTGCGCGTGTTGAATCACGAGGAACTGCTCTCGGGCGACGTAAGCCTCGCCTACGTGTCGCGGTTGATGAATCGCCGTTATACGGAAGGACCCACGCTGCGCAAAGTCCTGCAGACGATGTGGTATCAGGTCAACAACGGTCAGGAGATTTACGTCATCGGCACAGTCCAGGACGATGGAACGGTGCGTGGCGGGACGGGCTGGGGTGCGGAGTTCGCCAAGCTGTGTAACAAGCCGCTCTACGTTTTCGATCAGGACAAGGACGGGTGGTTCACGTGGACCGGGGACGCGTGGGTGCCCTCAGCGGCGGGTGAGCCCGTGATCACGCATCAGCACTTCACCGGCACCGGCACGCGAACGCTGAAGGACAACGGCGCGCGTGCGATCGATGCGCTCTTTGCCCGGAGCTTCAAGTAAGGGACGTCAGGCTTCTGAGACGACGGGAGAGAGTAGCCGTCCGACGATCAGCCTGTAGTAGACGTTCAAACACAGGATGGCGAATGCGCCAGCGATGCCGAGCGTTCGCAGCCACAGCAAGGCAAGTCCGGCGATCGTTCGCGGCTTGAGTTCGTACTTGATGACATCGCTCGCTGGCGCGTCGAAGCGGACCGACAAGACGCACACGCGATCTGCGAACTCGGGATACTTCTCGAGCACCACGCGCTCGAGTTTGTCGTTCGGCCAGTTGTCGTAGAACCCCGGGTATTCGTGGCGAACCTGATTCACGACACTCTGCGAACAGAATCCCTGCCTCAGATCCGCCTCCTGAATCGCTTTCACCAGATCCTCGGGTGTTCCTGCCGGCGTCAGCACGCCGAGGCGGCCGGTGCTCGTGATGAACGTCGGAATCGTGTTGCCCACTTCGGGGCCGGAGCTCCGTGTGAAGGCGTCGAGTGTGCTCAGAACCTGGACGTTGTCGCGCGTGGGCAGTGGCTCGTTGTGTGTGTAGCGGACCAGCGCAACGACCAGCGCGATCACCGCGGTGCCGAAGATGACTTTCAGTACAACTCGAAGCGGAGCGCTGAGGTCGGTGTCCAGCTGATAGCCGAAGAGCGTTCCGGCGAGACCGTAGTCCTTCGATCGCGCCTGCCGCGGGCGAGCGGATGGTGCCGACTGTACTGATGGCTCGCTGTCGAACTTGTAGCCGAGCGCCTCGAGGCGTCGGCGCTCGCTGCCACAGCGGCACGCTTCGACATGGCGCGGGACGTGCCGTCCGCATGTCGGGCATTGCCACGCGCCCGGTCGTCGCTCGCCGCTCTCTGGTTTCTGGTCTGGCACCTGTACACCGCTGCTCGATGTATCGGCAGGAGATGCAGGGGCTCTTAGCGGGCGTCCAGTTCGAGCAACAGGCCTAGAACGGCGTTGTAAATAAGCGTCATCCCGTTGGCCGTCAGCTTGTCTGCGGCATCTGCAGGGGTGTGAATTGTGCGCAGAATTGCAGGCGCGAACCCTGCCGCGAGCCCCGATTCCTTGCCGCCATTGAGCAGCAGCCAGACCTGGTGCGCCTCGAGTGCCGGGAGAACTGCCATCGAGATTGCCGGGATGCCCGCTGCCTGGAAGCTTCGGTCGTCGCCCGTCGGAAAGGCCGCGAGTTTGAGGCAGGCGTAATCTCGCGCCGCGCAGACGCGCGCCAGCGCCTGATGCAGCGGCGCCGTGCCAGCGCCCGTCGTCGGTCCGCTCATGATCGTGTCGCCGTATCCGGCGATGTCGATGTTCACCATCGACGTCACCTTCGTGCGATCGACGGCCTTCGCCATGAAGGCGGATCCCTGAAGCCCGCTCTCTTCCATGTCGAAGAACACAATCTGCACGCGATGCCGCAGCCGATACGTCCGAAGTGTTTCCGCGACTCGTGTCAGGACGATCACACCGGCGCCGTTGTCCACCATCCCGTGACTGAGTGCACCACCGTTCAACGCAACAGCATCGAGGTGCGCGCCGACGACGATCGTTGGTCCGTTACCGCCGAGGGGATCGAGGAGCACGTTCTGTCCCTGTTCGCGTGGATCTCGTTGCCGCGCGTTGTTCGGGAACGATTGCAGAGTAAAGGTGAGCCCGCGTTTCCGTAAAAGCCCTTGAAGCGCGTCCAGTCGCGCCGCATTAGATGGCTGTTCGAGTAGTCGGGTGTCGGCGACGAGATCTGCTGCTGGCGCAGCGATCCCCGGCGGAGTTGTCACGTGCGGAGTCGTGATTGATGAACATCCGAGACTGAGACTCATGAGCAGCCCGACGGTGGCCCCCCTGAATTGAAGTGACATCGGGCCGGATTATGACGTAGTTTCCTGAGACGTCTGTTCGGATGCCGATGATTCGACTTCTCCTCCTCATACTCGCGGCCGCATCACCCGCCGCTCAACAACCAACGCAGCAACAGTCGTCCGGCAATGGCCGTGTCGTGGCGACCGTGACCACACTTGAAGGCACCGTGCAATTGGCCGGCGCGCAGGTGGAGTTGCGCGAGCAGCCTTCGGGCTTCGTGTTGGCGAAGACACCGAGCGACGGTGCAGGGCACGTGGTCTTCCCGGATGTCCCGCCCGGGCGATACACGCTCGGGGCCGTGAGAGCAGGATTCGTGGACAGCGTGTCCACCGCCTTCGACGTGCGCGCGGGAGAAGTCGCGAACGTCCTGCTCGACGTGCAGTTGACGTTCACGGTTCCAACCGTTGACGTGGTCGCGAAGAGTCCATCGCCGACCGACAGCATTCAGCCGGTGTCGATGAGCGACATGCTCGATGGCACGCTCATGGAGTCGTCGCCGCTCGAGGGTGACGATTTCCAAAGCCTGTTACCGCTGCTGCCTGGTGTCATTCGCGGAGCGGATGGACGGTTGCGCGTCAAAGGCGGTCAGCCTACGCAGGCGTCGCTGCAGGTGAGCAGCGCCAGCCTGGTCGATCCCTCCACTGGAGATTTCGATCTCGAGTTGCCGGCGCCCAGCGTCGAGTCGGTCGAAGTGCTCGCCAATCCGTTCGCCGCCGAGTTCGGCCGCTTCGCGACGAGTGTCACGCAGATTCGCACGCGGCGTGGCACCGATGAATGGGAGGTGAAACCCGGCAATCTGATGCCGCGCTTTCGCAAAGGGTTCAGCGGCATTCGTGGCTTCGAGCCGCGCTTGTCCGTCCGTGGCCCCATCGAACGCGGCCGTCTCTTCCTCGCGCAGGACCTGCAGTACCGATTCGTCGAGACACCGGTCAAAAGCCTTCCCGACGAACCGGGTGTCGAACTCACCAGCTTCGACTCGTTCACTCGCCTCGATGCCATTTTGTCTGCGCGACATACCATCGGCGGCGCGCTGATCATCTTCCCGCGCGACATACGTCACGCGACGATGAACACGTTTCGTCCGCCCGAGACGACTCCTAACCTGAAGCAGGAGGGCTGGTCATCCGGCCTGCTCGATCGATTCGCCCTTTCACCGAACGTCGTGCTCGAGACGACGGTTGCCGGCCGCCGGTTCGAGATCGAGGTCAAGCCCGAGGGCGCCGAGGTACTGACGATCGCGCCTCAATCCGAGAGCGGACACTACTTCAACACTCAGGAGCGGCGTGTCCGCAGCTTTCAGTGGGTCGAGTCGATCAGCCTGACCCGTAACTGGCGCGGCGAGCATGTCATCAAGACCGGCGCCGATGTGCAGTGGGCGCGATTCGAAGGCTCGAGCGAAAACCACCCCGTTGAAGTGCGCCGCATCGACGGCTCGCTCGCAGAGCGAACGGTATTCGGGGAGCCGACGCAACAGGAGGTGGCCGGGACCGAAGTCGCCCTCTTCGGTCAGGACCGCTGGCGTGCTGGATCGCGTTTGACGATGGAACTGGGATTCCGCATGGACCGCGATCCGATCACGCGCAATTACAACTGGTCGCCGCGTGCGGGCGCCGCAGTCAGCGTGCTGCCCGAAGGGCGTGCAATCATCCGCGGCGGATATGGGAAGTTCGTCTCGCGAACCGCCCTCAACATCGAAGCGTTCCCGCAATACGAGTCACGAGTCGTCACGCGTTTCGGAGCGGACGGCATCACTGCACTTGGGCCGGCCGCCGCCTTCAGCAATGCGATCAGTGGCGATCTCAGGACGCCGGAAGCCGACGTGGGCAACGTGGAGTGGAATCAGCGATTTGGCAGACGCCTGCTCGTCAAGCTCGGGTTCCTGCACCGCATCGGATCGCACGAGTACATTCTCATCGCCGATCCCGCGGCGGGACAGTTGCAGCTCTCGAGTACGGGCGAATCGCGTTATCGCGAGCTGGAAGCGACGACGAGATACCTTGGCGGCGCCCGGCGCGATTTCACCGTGTCGTACGTCTGGGCGCGCGGCACCGCCGACCTCAATAACTACGATCAGTTCTACGGCAACTTCCGGAATCCGCTGGTGCGCGCCAACGAGAACAGCTTCTCGCCAACCGACGTGCGTCACCGCGTGCTCGTGCGCGGCAACTTCGGGATGCCAGGGCAGTGGGACTTTGCGCCGGTGCTTGAGCTTCGGTCGGGCTTCCCGTATTCAGCCGTTGACGAGTATCAGGATTTCGTCGGCACGCGCAATGACGCGGGGCGGCTCCCGTCAGTGCAGACGCTCGACTTTCAGTTGTCGCGCCCGTGGAAGTTCAGGAAGTACCGCTTTCGAGCGGGGCTCAAGGTCTACAACGTGTTCGGCTCATCCGCCGACCGCGATGTCCAGAACAACATCACCTCGCCCGACTACGGCACGTCGTACAACCCGATTGAGCGATCGATTGGATTTGTCTTCGGATCGGCCAGATAGCCCAGATCCTGCGGTCCGACGGGACGACAGTGCGGCGTGCGACGGTGCACTGCGACGGTCCAA
>Ga0190271_10001608_pt1 | contig 13044 bp, 8 predicted proteins | sample Popmic356T_FD_133747 | JGI IMG/M metagenome (GOLD analysis project Ga0190271, IMG submission 133747) | Populus adjacent soil microbial communities from riparian zone of Weber River, Utah, USA - 356 T | ecosystem: Environmental > Terrestrial > Soil > Riparian zone | place: USA: Utah | collected...
TATCAAGGCCGCGATCGTCACGGCCGATCGGATTGAGGCGTTGAGAACAGTCGCGGCGGGTCTCTACTCCCGCCGTCCGATCAACCATCGCGGCACGCGCGCTTTGTAGCGCGGCCACTCGTCGGGAAACGTGCGCCAGCCACGGCTCTTCATTCGTCACGACCCGCGTGTGAAACAGGATCGCGACCACGACGGTGTAGGATCACCAGCGATCTCGACCTGAAGGCGAGCGTCTCGCCGATCAGGATCAGCAGCACGCCGACGTACATCGGGTTTCGTGAGAAGCGATACAGGCCAATCCTGACGAGATGTCGCGGAGGATCCCACGGGGCGAGCGTTCCCTTGCCCGCGACATAGAAGTCCCGAACACACCACAACAAAACCAACGCGCCAGCAACGAATACAGCGACGCCTTCGCCGTGTGGCGTCGACGTCTCGATCGATGGGATGAGAAGCGCAGGCGCCAGAAACGCCACGATGCCCGGCAACGCCAGAAACGCGATCAGCGCTCGTAGGAACAGCATAGGAAGCCGAAAACCCACCGCATGATACCGTGCGCGGCGTGGCGGCGATCGGAATCGCCGTGGCTATCGGGCTGCGGTAGCAATCAGTTCTGCGCACAGCAGACGCACGCGCTCTTCGACGATGGCGCTGGTCCGGCCGTGCTCGCAGGCCGCGCCTCGTACGCCGGCGATGTCGGCGCCCGTGTCTCCGATGAACGGGAGATCCTCGAGGGTCAGCTTGCCGGCGAGAGCCACGTCCAGCCCTGCGCGATGCGCGGAGGCGACCCAGGTGTCGAGTGCACGCGGCGTCATGAGTCGTCGGAGTCCCGGACCGTCCTTCGCAGCGGTATCGAGCAATACGCCGGTCGCGTGCGCGCGAATGGCTGCCGCGATGAGCGCGGCAGGGTCGACGGATGTTGCTCCGCCGGTGTCTGCGTAGGCGACGGCGACCACTCCGCATCGATGCCCAGTCGCGCGCGCTCCTCTCACGGCAGCGGTGATGAGTCGCTCGACGCGAGCGAGGTCTGTGATGCCGGTGAATCCGATCTTCACGAACCCGATGCCAACGCCTGCATATTCGAAAGCGAGCTGCTCGATAGATTTCTCGTCGCCGGCATCGCCGAGCGCAGCGGTCACAACACGTCGACCCGCCACGACCGAATGGATCTGCCGAAGGGTGTCGAGCGAAACGGCACCGAGTGCGCCATTAAAAGGATCCTTCGCGTCAATCACATCCGCGCCACCATCTACGGCGCGGCGAGCCTCGGTGGGATTCGAAACGCTGACCAGAAGCTGCACGTCGAGACTACCCGGCCGATGCCGTGGCCACCGGAGCGATGACGAGATCCTCGACGAGCTCGAAGAGCGTCCGCCGGTGACTGCGCCGGTCTTCCGCCACCGTTGACGCCGAGGTTGTGACCACGACGAGATCGAGATCCGGCACGAGGATGATGTATTGGCCGCCGAATCCCCACGCGAAGTACGCCTGATGTCCTGCGAGCTCGCGCATCCACCAGCCATAGCCGTACTGGTTGCCGCTGATCGGTGAGACACCGCGCGCAACGAACGACTGCTCGATCCACTTCCGCGGGACGACCTGGCGTGGAGGTGTGACGGGGTCTGACCCCTTCACGGATAGGCGTCCGTGTCGCAGGTACAACTCGCCGAACGAGAGCATCTGCCTCGGCGTGAGCAGCATGTCGTTTCCGCCGAAGTAGATGCCCTGCGGATCCTGCGGCCAGCGCGGCAGCGTGAACCCGAGCGGCTTCGCGAGTGAGTCCTGCGCGAACTGCCAGGTGCTTGCGCCTGTGGCCTTGGTCAGGATCGCGGACAGCACATGCGTGTTGCCGGTGCTGTATTCCATCTCGGCGCCGGGCTCCGCGACGAGCGGCTTTGCCAGCGCGTGCTGTACCCAGTTCCGACTCTGCACCCATGCCCCGTAGTTCCGGTTGCTCGTCGACTCCAGCCCCGAGCGCATCGTCAGGAGATCCTCGATCGTGATGCGCTGCTTGCGCGCGTCCCTGTCCTTCGCGATCTCAGGGAAGTACGTGCGGATCGGTGTCTCGGGGCCAGGTACCATGCCGCGATCGATGGCGACGCCTACGAGGGCCGAGATGATGCTCTTTGACACGGACTTGACGTTGGCGGCACGCGTTGCGCGCGCGCCGTTGAAGTAGCGCTCGAGCACGACCTCGCCGCGCCAGCTTGCGAGCAGGCTGTGCAGACGAGGCAGATCGCCCGCGGCGTTCACTGCGCCAGCGAATCGATCGTCCTGTGCCGCGGCTGCGTGCGCGACGAAAGTCAGCGCGAGCCACGCCAGCACCAGGATTCTTGCGACCACACCGTAGTCTGTCTCAAATCTGGTGTAGATTTCACCGCGAAAGGGGTAGCGATCATGGTGGATCGGCGAACGTTCCTGGCAGCGGCGATTGGATCGGCGGCGGTGCGTGCAGTGGCACACGCGCAGGGTCAGCAACAGATCTCGCCCGTGCCGACACCGCGCGACTGGTCTCGACTGGAGCCGATCGCCTATCCCGATCCCGACATCATCGCGCTCGATCCTCGCTTCCGCCAGTACATCGTCTTCAACACATCGATCAAGCGGCATCACATCGGCACGCAGTGGGCAGAAGGGCCGGCGTGGAGCGGCGTGGGTCGCTATCTCGTATGGAGCGACATCCCGAACAACGTGCAGATGCGTTGGATTGAGGAAGACGGCCGCGTGACGACCTACCGGAATCCGTCCGGTTACAGCAATGGGAACACGTTCGACTACGAAGGGCGGCAGTTGTCATGCGAGCACGGTGGCCGTCGCGTGGTGAGATACGAGCCGAACGGAACCGTGACGACGATTGCGGAGCGCTTCGATGGCAAACGGCTCAACTCGCCCAACGACGTTGTCGTCAATCCTGATGGCGGCATCTGGTTCACCGATCCCTTCTACGGCATCCGCGGTAACTACGAGGGCTTCAAAGCGCAGCAGGAGTCCAAGGAATCTGTCTATCGGGTGGACGGCAAGAGCGGTCAGGTTGCGAAGGTGAGTGACGAAGTCGGGCAGCCCAACGGGCTGTGCTTCTCGCCCGACTACAAGAGGCTGTACGTCGCCGATACCGGCACGCCGCGCGAGATCAAAGTCTGGGATGTCGATGGTGAACGGCTACGCAACGGCAAACGTTTCGTGCAGTTCGATATTCCTGGGACGGGAACGCCGTCTGCGGCAGACGGCATCCGCTGCGACGCAGACGGAAATATCTGGGCGGGTGCTCGTCCGGGCGTCCAGATCTTCGCGCCGAACGGCGATCGCATCGGGATGATTCGTCTTCCCGAAACGTGCGCGAACGTGTGTTTCGGAGGGAACAGGCGCAATCGTCTCTTCATGGCGGCGAGTCAGTCGCTCTATAGCGTGTACGTCGAGACGATCGGAGCACACATCGCCTAGCGGTGTCCTGATGCTGGGTTGCACGCGCTTCTACAGCGTGTCGGCGCCGCCGTAGAAGCGAGTTCGACCAGGTTGAATTCCACCGGGCGCTCCAGGCATGATAGGCGCCTGCTCGGACCCACCTCTCTCAGGATCGCGTGAATTAGAAGGAGGCGGCAGTCATGTTGCCAACGTTTCTGACTCGAAGACGAGTGATGTCGCTTGGCATCGCCTCGGCCGCGGCGCCTGTCGTAGCCACGATGTTTGGAGTGAGCGCGCAGGCGCAAGACTTCGGCCCGGCGAGCGGCAAGATCGGCGTGATCGGCGGGCGGGACGAGAAGGTGCTCTTTCCCGGCCCGGGCTTGCCTGGTGGAGGCCAGACTGAGATCAGGATGGTTCAGTCGATCTACACCAGTGACCCGGACGAGTTGGAAGTGGCGCAGAGGCTCAAGCCCTACGACATGGAGTCGTGGCTTGCCGAATGGTCGCGCGTCGCCGAGAAGAACGAACGCCTTGCGGACGGGTACGCAATGGCGGGCCTGAAAGTGACCGCACACGAGCACTATCGACGAGCGCAGGAGTTCTGGTCCAATGCGACTCTGTATCTCTCGGAGCATCATCCGCAACAACTTCCTACGTACCGGAAGATGCGTCAGATGTTCGACAAGGCCTGGGAGTTGAGCCGGCCGCCGTTCGAACGGGTCAAGATTTCGTTCGACGGCAAGACGCTCGAGGGCTATTTCCGTAAACCCGGAGGCGCAGGCGCGAAGAGACTTCCGACGATGATCGCGTTTCAGGGCGCCGATACGATGGCCGAGAACACGATCATGGGCGGCGCTGGCTCGTATGTCGCTCGTGGTATGGCCTATCTCGCCGTCGATCTGCCAGGGCAAGGCAGCGCACTACGTCTGCAGGGCTTGTATCTGCCTCCCGACCCCGAGCGGATCGCCAAAGCTCTGATCGACTACCTGGAGACGCGTCCCGATGTCGATGCGACACGGATCGGCATGCAGGGCATCAGCATGGGCGGTTGGGGTGCGCCCTGCTCGGCGAGCGGAGATCAACGGATCAAGATCGTGGTCATGTCGAGCGGCTCGTACGACCTGGGATCGGATCTGTTCGACTATTACCCGCCAATCCAGGATCGGGTCCGTTGGATCATCGGCGCCCGCGATCTCCCGGAGGCACGGAAGAAGCTTCGCGAGTACACGATGGAGACGAGAGCGCGGAACATTCGAGCGGCGATGCTCATCGGCTACGGCTCTGACGATCGCATCATGGATCCGCAGGGTGCCTACCGCCTGTACAAAGCTGCCGTCAATTCCAAGCGCGACATGATGGCGGGGCTTGGCCATCCCCACCACGCGGCAAAGGCTGGCGGCCCACGAGACGAACGTCCGGCGACGCTTCAAGACTGGGCGATGAGGGAGCTGCGCGCCGACGTCGAGTCCTGACGGTGTACTTTCTTTTTCTGTTGTCAGGCGCAAGCGGACTCATCTACCAGGTCATCTGGGTCCGCCAGTTCGGGAACGTATTCGGCAACACGATCTACTCGGCCTCGTTAGTGGTGGCCGTGTTCATGCTGGGGCTCGGCGTCGGAAGCTGGGCCTTCGGCGCGTGGTCCGATCGTCAATACGCGGCGCAGCCGCGCTCCCTTCTTCGCGCCTACGGTTACATCGAACTGCTGATCGGCATGCTGGCGCTCGGCGTGTCCGTGCTCCTGCCACAGTTGAGCGCCGCTTCGGCACTCGTCTCCTCCTATTCGCGCGACGCGAACGGCTGGTACGTCCTTTCTACGGCCGGCCACCTCACGCGGGCGGGAATTGCCGTGATCCTCCTGACGCCGATGACGTTGCTCATGGGCGGGACGCTGACCCTTCTCATTCGTCACTTCGTCCGGAGCGATCCCCGAGTCGACAGGCGGAGAATCGCGGTTCTCTATGGCGTCAACACCATCGGCGCCGCGGTCGGATGCCTGTTGACCGACTTCGTGCTCGTGCCACGCGTGGGCCTCCAGATCACGCAGGTGGTCGCCGTCTCGCTGAACGCGATCGCCGGGCTGGGAGCGCTCTGGATAGCGCGAGCGGCACTGCCCGCGCGTTCATCCAGGTCGAGGCGAGCCAGCGCCCATCGATCGATTGACGGTGTCACGTCCCCTGCGGCATCGATTTCGTCGGAAGGAGAGGTAGCGCTCACGGCCGTTGCGCTCGCGATGATGGGCTTCGCCGCGATGGGGATGGAGATCGTCTGGTTCCGCCACATGACCATCCTCCTCGGAGGATTTCGCGCCGTGTTCTCCCTGCTTCTGACCGTCGTTCTCATCGGAATCGGTGCGGGTTCGCTGATATGCGCGTCTGTCGAACGTCGCATCGCGAGACCGGCGCACTGGCTCATGGGAATCCAGGCGCTCCTCGTAGCGTTCACTCTTCTCGGGTTGGCGATTGTCGATGTCGCAACCGTCGACCGCGCACCAGGAGCGGCCCGTTACGTCGCCGCGCAGGTTCAGGGCGTTCCATTCGCGCTCAGCCTGCGATTCTCCGACGTCTGGTTCAACATCCGCCCCATGCTGCTCGCCGTCGCCCTGCCGGCAGTGTTGATGGGATTCAGTTTTCCTCTCGCCAACGCGATCACCCAGCGCACCGAGCGCGTCGTCGGCCGGCGTGCTGGTGTTCTCTATCTGGCGAACACACTCGGCGCAGTCGGAGGCAGTCTGGCTGCCGGGTTCCTCTTGCTCCCGTGGCTCGGGATTCAGGCTGCGGCGAGCGTGCTCATCACGATCACGGCATTCGCCGTGGTGCCACTGTTCGTCGCGGCGGGAACGAGTTCCCCGAGGACACGGCGTGCGTGCGCGGGTTCCCTTGCGGCGGCCGCTGCAGCAATCGCGCTCTGGCTGCTGCTGCCCGGCGACTACGTCGTGATGCGCGCGCTTCAGCCGCTCGGTCAAGGCGAGACGATCGTGAGGCTGCACGAAGGGCTCAACGAGGTGATCAGCGTCACGGATTCACCCGGGACCGGGAGAACCCTGGTGACCAATGGTCACCCCATGTCTTCGACCAGGCGGCTCTCGCAGCGCTACATGCGCGCCCTCGCCCATATCCCACTTCTGTCGATGGATCGTCCGGAGTCGGTTCTAGTGATTGGATTTGGTGTCGGGAATACAGCCCATGCTGCCTCCCTTCATCCAACCGTGCGGCGCGTGGAGATCGCGGACCTCTCGAGAGACATTCTCGATGATGCCGGCCTCTTCAGTGACGCCAATCACGACGTGCTGAGCGACCCGCGCGTGTTCGTCTACGTCAACGACGGTCGTCATCACCTCCACCTGCGACCTCCAGCCTCGTACGACCTGATCACACTCGAGCCGCCACCAATCGGTTATGCGGGCGTGGCGGCTCTCTATTCCAGAGAGTTCTACGAGCTGGCGCGGACGCGACTGACGCCCAGGGGCCGCATGAGCCAGTGGTTGCCCGCCTATCAAGTGCCGACGGCGACGACGCTGGCGATGATTCGTGCGTTCGTCGACGTCTTTCCTCAGGCTGTCCTGCTTTCGGGCGCGGAAGCCGATCTCCTTCTGATCGGAAGCAACGATCCGAACAACCATATCGACCCCGCACAGATGACCAATGCCCTGGCGGCCGCCCCAGCGGTCGCGAGCGATCTGCGACGGCTGGATCTGGGAACTGCCCGAGAGATCGTCGGTACGTTCGTCGGCTCCGCACAGACCCTGGCACGGGCGACACAGGGTGCATCACCGGTGACCGACGATCACCCCGTGCAGGAGTACGGCGTGGGCTCACTGCTCGAACAGGGCAATGCGGTGCCTGCTACGGTCGTCAACCTCACCGATGTGGCGGCGTGGTGCCCCGCCTGTTTCGTGAACGGCAAACCAGTTCCGCTCGTGGAAGGACTCGACACGTATCTTGCGCTGCTCGATCGTGCCTACGCGGCGTCACCCGAGGAAGTCGCGCACGCACGGCATCTGTCGCGCAACGAAGGGCGTCTCATCGCGGGCAGCGCCTACCTCGGTGCAGTGGTGCCGGATTCGGCAGACGTGCACGACATCCTCGGGGTCGACTTCGCGTCCAAGGGCGCTCTCGACGACGCCATCGAGGAGTTTCGTGCAGCGCTCGGTCGCGACCCAAGCGCCCCTAAAGCGCATTGGCACCTGGGGCGTGCTCTGGTGTCCAGTGGACGTCGCGATGAGGGAATCGAGCATCTGCGCGCATCGGTTGAGCTCGATTCCGCCAATGGACAGGCCCGATACGATCTGGCGATCGTGCTCCTTCAGGAGGGACAGCTCGAGGCTGCCATCGAGCACCTGCGCGCGACACTGCAGCTGATGCCGAACCTTGTGGGTGCGCACAACAATCTCGGCATCGCACTCGCCTCACAGGGCAAGACGGACGAAGCGATCCGACAGTTTCAGACGGCGCTCGCGCTCGATCCCGAGTCCAACGAAACGCGGCACAATCTGTCTCTGGTCATGCGAGAACGACCACGCGTGCCTGGCCCTTGAGACTCGTCGGAGCTGCCATCCTGGGCGAAAGTTTTCTGTTGACCGACCCGTGATCGTGCGCTAAGGTTCGCCCCGACTGACAGCCATATCAGTAGGACTACGTGACCAGTTCCGGTGTCGCGCGGAAGGCTGCCACGCGATCCACCGCAGCGAATGAGAATGGCTCCAACCTAAAACAGGTTTCCACCGAGACTGACGGAGGGTGTTCATGATGTCGCCCCGAGTGAAGGAGCTCGTTGTGATCGGCGCAATGCTTCTGGCCCTGCCTGTCGTCGCACATGGCCAGGAAGCGACAATCATCGGAACGGTGACCGACGCCACAAGTGCAGTGTTGCCGGGCGTGTCAATCACCGCGGTACATGACACAACAGGTAATCGGTTCTCCTCGGTTACCGATGCACTCGGCAAGTATCAGATCCCCGCCCGCATCGGCACCTATCAGATTACCGCCAGCCTTCAGGGGTTCACCACCGTGGAGCGTCCCGGTGTGACCCTGTTGGTCGGCCAGACGGTGGCCATCAACATCCAGATGACCGTCTCGACGGTGTCGGAGACCATCACCGTTACGGGTGAGTCGCCGCTCATCGACATCAGCAGCTCAGCTCTCGGCGGCAACATCGATGCAAAGCAGATGGAAGAGTTGCCGGTGCAGGGGCGCAACTGGGCGAACCTCGCGTTGCTGGCGCCGGGAAACCGAACCACTGCCATGGGCGCCGGTCAGCCGATACAGGACAGAAACGATGGCGAGGTTCGAGAGTTCCAGCTGAATCTGGACGGACAGCAGATCACATCGAACCTCGGTACCGGAAATCAGCCGATGTACAGCCGCGACTCGATCGCGGAGTTTCAGTTCATCTCGAACCGGTTCGATGCCACGCAGGGGCGGTCTGCGGGCGTGCAGGTGAACGCCATCACGAAGTCGGGTACCAACCGGCTCAATGGGTCGTTCGGCGGCTACTTCCGCGACGACAACTTCAATGCCGCCGATCCTGTGCTGCACCGCGTTCTACCCTTCTCGAATCAGCAGTACAGCACGACCGTAGGCGGCCCGATCGTCCAGAACAAGCTGCACTTCTTCGGCAACTTCGAATACGAGCGCGCGCCGCGATCGACCGCCTTTAACACGCGCTACCCGGAGTTCAACATCGACTTGAGCGGCACCAACACGCGGAAGATGGGTGGTGCTCGTGTCGACTATCAGTTGTCGCCGAGTACGCGCCTGATGGGAAAGGGGCACGGCGGCCGACGTTGGGATCCGTTCACGGATGGGAACGCGAATCACCCCGCTGGTACCAGCACGACAGTCGAGGAATCGAAGGAGTTCCTTGGCCAGTTCACGCGAGTACTCAGCAATCGGGCGTTGAACGATATCAGAGGTGGGTACTCGAAGTTTCTGCTGTCGAACTGGAATCTGACGAACTGGGACACGAACCTCCAGGCACCGGTGACAGATGGGCTCGGAGGACCGCGGATTCGCTTCCAGGGCTTCCAGGTTCCCGGCAACGCGAACCATCCACGGACGCGCTTTCAGGAGATGTACAACCTCCGCGATGACTTCACCTTCTCGTTCTCGGGTCGCGGCCGACACGATTTGAAGGTGGGAGGCGAGTACCTCTTCTATCACGAGCTGACGCAGAACCGCCGCAACGCCAACATGGTGATCGATGCGGCCGGAGTGCCGCCTCCGGCGAATCTGCCGGCGATCCTGCCGGACTGGGATGACGCCGACACATGGAACCTCAATGCGCTGAATCGAGACATTCGGCGTATCACCATAGGTGTCGGCGACTTCAATGTCGACTTCGATCAGCACCGCCTGGCTCTGTGGGTGCAGGACGACTGGAAGGTCAGCGACTTGCTGACGTTGAACGTCGGTCTCAGGTACGACGTGACCTCCAATGGCTTTGCGAACGACGCTGCGTTCCCGCCGTTCGTCGAGGCGGGCCGTCCTGACGACACCAACAACATCCAACCACGACTGGGTTTTGCGTATCAGTTGAACGACCGGACCGTGTTGCGGGGCGGCACTGGCATCTACTTCGGCGATGCGATTTCCCCCGATGTGAACTGGATGTATGGCAACACTCAGATCGCGACGATCCAGATTCGCAACGACGGCCGGTCTGACTTCGCCACGAACCCGTTCAATGGGCGGCCACTGCCGACTTATGACGAGGCACAGCAGCTATTCTGTCACGTCAATCCGGCCTCTGGCTGTCTGGAAGCAGCGGCGCAGGAACTTGCACCGCCGGCAGAATTCGCGCACTTGTCACGCTCGTGGCAATCCTCCCTCGGCTTCCAACGACTGGTGCGTGACGACATTGCCGTCGAGGCCGATTACGTCTACTCGCACGTCGTGAACGAGAAACAAGTGCAGCAGAACATCAATCTCACCTACAACGAGGCGACGGGCGTGAACAATCCGTTCTCCAATCGCGCGCTCCGGGCGTTCCCCGCGTGGGGGGCCGTTTCGATGAGCTTCCACCAGGGTCTGTCGAATTACCACGGACTTCAGATGGCGCTGACGAAGCGGTTCCGTGATCGGTGGCAGGGATCGGCGACGTACACTCTGTCAACGCTCAGGAATTCAGAAGGGTTGCCGCACAGCGGCGTCACGCAAGTCGCGTTCGATGTGGCCGCGGATCTCGGCGACGATTACAGTCTGGCGGTCACCGACCAACGTCACCGGATCGTCTTCAATGGCATCTGGGACGTCGGCTGGGCCTTCCAACTGAGCGGCCTCTACTTCTACGGTTCTGGCGAGCGGTACGAAACGAGCTACGGCGGTGACCTGCGAGATATCGGCGCCGACGCCAGCAACCGCTTGCGGCCGGACGGTTCCATCGTGCCTCGCAACAGCTTCGCCGGTGACGCGGTCCACCGTGTCGACATGCGAGTGCAACGGCGGTTCAGGTTCGGAAACCGCATGGCGGCCGATGGGATCGTCGAAGTGCACAATCTCTTCAACAAGGCGAACTACGGAACCTACATCACAGAGGAGAGCAGCCCGCAGTACCTGAATCCCGATGTGAATGCGAACATCGCGTACGGACCACGCGTGGTCACGTTCGGGTTCCGATTCACGTTCTAGGAGGATTCGCACTCCCAACTTCCAACTCCCAAGATGGCGACTTTGGGAGTTGGGCGTTGGAGGTTGGGAGTTTCCGTTATTGCGCACTGAACGCGAGGAGCACGTTCCCGGGTGTGCCGTTGCCGAGTCCCGGATACCCCGACCCGACAAACAGCATGCCTCCTGCAACAGTTGGCCCGGGCGCTCCCATCGCTCCACCCTTGGCCTCGATACCGTTCACTGTCGCGAAGTCCTGGAGCATGTTGTAGTCCCAGATCACGTTTCCGGTGTCGGTCGAGAACGCGCGCAATGTGCCGTCCTGTCCACCGGAGAACACGACGCCCGGAATGGCCGTCAGCGCCGCAGTCAGCCCGCGGCGGGGAGACGTTGTCCTCACCGACGTCGACCATCGCTGAAGGCCGGTCGCGATGTCCACCGCCACGAGCACGCCGTTGTCCAACCCGAAATACGCGGCGCGCTCGTCTGCTGCGCCGCCGAAGAGTATCTCCGCCTCACCTATCTTCTTGACGAGCGTTGCCGTCCATACGCGCGCGCCCTGGCGGTCGGGGTCGTGCGCGAACACCTGGCCGCTCTTCTGCCCGGCCAGCAGCAGGCGTTGTCTATCAGGCAGCGTGTGCAGAATCGGCGGCGCGCCGAAATCGAAATCAGGACCGAGATCCTTCGGGCAATTCTCGGATCGATCCTGTGTACAACCCACCAGCCAGGCGTCGTGCTCGGTATTCTGGACTGCCCACAGCACCATGCCCGTATCCATGTCGAGTGCCATGACGGCATCGGTCGTCGTTGGCGCCGGCTCCGTGTAGGCATCACCCGTCGCAATGTAGACAGCGCGTCGAGTGAGATCGATCGTCGGCGCGTGCCATACCGCGGCGCCCGCACCGGTCCATAACTGGGTCCCGATCGAGTTCTTCCGGCCGCGTTTGGCCGGCTCTGAGATCGTGTAAGTCTTCCAGATCAGTTGGCCGGAACTCGCCTCGAGCGCGAGGACGCTTCCGCGGAAAGTGCAGCACGGATAGTTGAGGCTGGCCCCGGCCGCCTCCTCTCTGGAGGAGACTGGAACATAGAGGCGACCGGCGTGCAGCGTTGGTGTGCCTGTGATCGCTGCGAGCGGATGGGTGTCGGCGATGACCTTCCACAACAGGACGCCCGTCGCTGCATCCAGCGAGTACACGTTACCGCGTATGTCGCCGAAATACGCGGCCTCGCGCACACCCGGTGCGTCAACCGGTCCGACGCTGATGGCATTTCGCACGCCAGTCTCCGCCTGAAAGGACCAGTGCACACATCCCGTCGCAGCGTCGAGCGAGTAGACGTAGCCGGTATCCACGCCGATGAAGACGCGCCCGCCGGCGATGGTGGGCTGTCCGTACATCGAGGTCGCGCCGGGGAACCCGAACGCCCATTTCAGCTTCAGGCGCGGCACTGCGTCCGGCGCGAGGCCACCGGCTTTCTGAAAGCGCGCGTTGGCCGAGTCGGGCGACCATCCATTCCACGACGTGCCAGCGGAGAGATCGCCGACGCGCCGATCGCTCGAACAGCGGTTCGGCATCGCGTGAGCGTCGGCACCAGCAGTGCCACCGAGCTTGCGGCCGCTCAGGAACTCGGCCATCGCTCGCTTCACATCGTCCGCGACGTCCTCGACGTGCGCCTGCATCGATCCGCGGGTGATTGCCTGAAAGATCGTCTCCGCTGTCATCCTGCGAAGAGCGGCGGGTGGCGGAGCGCCATCGACGGTCGGCGCGCGCTCTGCGCGGGCATCGACGTGGCAGCCTGCGCATCGCTGATCGATCAAGCGAATGACGCGAGAAGGCGTTTGTGCGGCTGATGTGCTTACACCGATCGCCGCGAATGATGCCGCGCAAAGGAAGACGAGTCGCAGCATGGTGTCGCTCACGAAATCCGCAACAGCTTCTGCAGATTTCCGCTGAGGATGGCGATCTTGTCGGCGTCGCTCAGAAACTTCGCGTGAAGGACGAGGTCCACCGTGACCGGCCAGTTGAGAGGCACGTCGGTACCA
>Ga0190271_10001610_pt1 | contig 13027 bp, 10 predicted proteins | sample Popmic356T_FD_133747 | JGI IMG/M metagenome (GOLD analysis project Ga0190271, IMG submission 133747) | Populus adjacent soil microbial communities from riparian zone of Weber River, Utah, USA - 356 T | ecosystem: Environmental > Terrestrial > Soil > Riparian zone | place: USA: Utah | collected...
CAGCTTGCAGACGATCTGATGTCAGGTTTCCTCTTCCCTCGCACTCCCAGTGGGCGCTCCTCTCTCATTCCGCCTCCGCCCTGGCATTACTCGGGCGAGATGCTCACCGTCGAGTACCGCACCCACCCCGAGCGAGTGGCCGAGCTGCTTCCCGACGGAGTCGAGCTTGCCCCCGAAGATCCGGGAGCAGTGGCACTGATCTGGGCCGATTGGCAGAGCTGCGGCGACACTTTCGAAGAGGTCCTCGACCCGGTGCGCTCCCAGTACAAGGAGTGCTTCGCTGTGGTGCGGTGCTCGTGGGGTGGGGAGACGTGGAGCCGATGCGTGTTCATCTGGGTGGACAAGGATTTTGCGTTGGTTCGGGGCTATCACCAGGGCTACCCCAAGAAGCTGGGCAGCATCTGGATGACCCGCCCGATCACCGTGGGCAGCGCAGGGCCCAGACTCGAGGCAGGGGGGCGCTTCGGGGCGACAATGGCGGCGGCGGACAGGAGCCTGGCAAGGGCCGTGGTCACGCTGGAGGCGCCCGGGCCCAGTCCCGGGTTCGTAAATGGGCATCAGATGCTTCACAATCGAAGGTGGCCGGCGATCGAATCAGATGGCACGGAGTCCCTCGACGAGCTGGTGACCATGCAGGGTTACGACGGCGAGATCGGAGACGTCTGGAGCGGCTCAGCCGAGCTCGAGCTACTCCCGTCCCCCACAGACGAGTTGTCGCTGCTGGCGCCATTGGAGATCATCGCCGGCTACTACCACCGGGTTGGTGTTTCATGGAAAGGTGGCACGACACTGCGCCGCAAGGTGCCAATGGAGGTTGATGGTCAATGACAGCGATCCTCGATGAGCTCAAAGAACACGGGAAGACCGGTCTCTACATCGGTGGGTCTTGGTCCTCGGGCGCCGGCGAGCTGCCCGTCGTCGACCCGGCTACCGAAGACGTGCTGGTCGACGTCGGCCTCGCCGAGGCCAGTCACGCTGCAGATGCGGTCGATGCGGCCGCCGACGCCTTAGGCCCATGGACGGCCACGGCGCCACGTGAGCGAGCCGAGATCCTCCGCCGCACGTTCGAGGCCATGCGCGAACGCGAAGACACCCTGGCCGAGCTGATAGTCCTCGAAAACGGCAAGGCGTTCCCGGATGCCCTCGGTGAGGTGCGCTACGCCGCCGAGTTCTTCCGCTGGTTCTCCGAGGAAGCGCCCCGTATCGGAGGCGAGGTTCGATTGGCTCCGGCTGGTGACAAGAGGATCATGACGGTTCTCCAGCCAGTGGGGGTCAGCGTGATGATCACCCCCTGGAATTTCCCTGCGGCCATGGCGACGCGCAAGATAGGGCCCGCCCTCGCCGCCGGGTGCACCGCCATCGTCAAGCCGGCCTCGGACACGCCTCTGACCACGCTCGCAGTCGTCCATCTCATGGAGGAAGCGGGGCTGCCGCCAGGGGTGGTGAACGTCGTCGTTGCCCGGGGTTCGTCCGGGGTGATCGAGCAGATGCTGCATGACCCCAGGGTGCGCAAGCTGTCGTTCACCGGATCCACGGAAGTCGGCCAAACGCTGCTCAAGGTCGCCGCAGACCAGGTGCTGAACGTGTCGATGGAGCTCGGCGGCAACGCGCCGTTCATCGTGTTCGAAGACGCCGATCTCGACGCGGCGTTGGAAGGGGCGATGGTGGCCAAGATGCGCAACGCCGGAGAGGCATGCACTGCGGCCAACCGATTCCTTGTCCACTCATCGATCGCAGAGAGATTCACCTCGATGCTGGCCGGCGCCATGGGGGCGATGAAGGTCGGGCCGGGGATCGACCGGGGCAACCAGGTTGGTCCCATGATCAACGAGCGATCGCGAGACGACATCGCCAAGATGGTCCAGGAGGCGGTCGACTCGGGGGCTGGCGTCGCGGTCGGGGCTTCGGTGCCAGACCGCACGGGCTACTTCTACGAGCCCACCGTGTTGTCGGGTGTCTCCCCGGACGCTGCCATCCTCGATCAGGAGATCTTCGGGCCCGTGGCGCCGGTGGTCCTATTCGACACCGACGATGAGGCCATCGCCATGGCCAACGATACGGTCCACGGCCTGATCGCCTACGTCTACACCGGCGACCTCGCCCGGGGTCTGCAGACGGCGGAGGCCCTCGAATCGGGGATGGTCGGGCTCAACCGCGGTCTCGTATCCGACCCAGCCGCCCCCTTCGGGGGCGTCAAGCAATCCGGGATCGGCCGCGAAGGCAGCCATGAGGGCATCGAGGAGTTTCTCGAGACCAAGTACATCGCAACCAGCTGGTGATGGCCCGCCTCAGGAAACGGTGCCCTGGCTGATCTGGATGGTCTTGAGGTCTGAGTGGAAATCGAGGGCGTAGTCGCCGCCCTCCCGTCCTATCCCCGAAATCCCGATGCCCCCGAAGGGGGCGGTCAGGTCACGGACCAGATAGGTGTTGACCCAGATCGTCCCGGCCCTGATACCCCGAGCCACTCGCTCGGCGCGCTCCTCGCTGCCCGTGTACACGATCCCGGAGAGCCCATACGAGGTCGAATTGGCCAACGCAACCGCTTCCTTCTCGTCGGCGAAGGTCTGGTACGTGAGGACCGGGCCGAACACCTCGCGCTGAACGATCTCTGAGTCGTTGCCAAGTGGCTCGATCAAGGTCGGCTCGTACCAGAGCCCATCCTGTTTCCATCTCTCCCCACCCCGCAACACCCGGTCCCCGTGCCGTCGTGCCCTTTCAACGAAACCCTCCACCCGGGCCAGATGGTCGGGGTGGATCAGCGGGCTTACCGTGATCCGGGGGTCACGGCTGTCGCCGAGGACATGGGCATTGGTGTGTTCGTAGAACAGCTCCAGGAACTCGGTGGACACACTTTCCTCGACGAGGAGCCTCGTGCCGGCAAGGCAGGTCTGGCCGGAATCGTCGTATTGGCCGGCAGCCTTCATGGCGGCCGCCGCCAGATCGGAATCGGCGAAGACGACCAGTGGCCCCTTCCCCCCGAGTTCGGCCGTGAAAGGGACGATGTTTCTCCCTGCGGCCACCCCGATGTGGCGCGCCGTCTCCGGAGAGCCGGTGAACGAGATCCGTCGGACACGGCGATCGGAGACCAGGGCCGCACCAACCTCCTCACCGATGCCCTGGACGATGTTGAGCACTCCGGGTGGGAGCCCCGCTTCAGTCGCCAGATCGGCCAGGAGTGAGGCCGAAAGTGGCGCCCATTCCGCAGGTTTGAGGATCACCGTGTTGCCCGCGGCCAGCGCCGGCGCCAGTTTCCATGTCGACAGCAGCCAGGGGGCATTCCAGGGGGTGATGACGACGGCGGGCCCCGCCGGCATCCGCTCCACATGGTTGTCGGTCCCCTTCGACGACCAGTGACGGCTCTGATAGGACACGGCGAGATCTGCGTAGTTGCGGAAGTTCTCAGCCCCTCGGTGGATGACCCGCGCCTCGAGGCTCTCGAGCAGCATCGCCATGTCGACGCACTCGATGCGGGCCAACATGCCGACGTTGGCGTCTATCAGATCGGCCAAGCGATGGAGCGGCTCGGCCCGCTGCTTTGAGGTGAGTGAGGCCCAACCGGGAAAGGCGTCCACGGCAGCGCTGACCGCCTGATCGGCGGTCAGCGGATCGCCACGAGCGACGTCGGCGAGATGCCAGTCCCAGTCGAGAGGCGAGCGTACCTCGAAAGTTGCCGGCGAGGACACGCGTTTACCCCCGATGAAATGGTCCGGGGACACGGCCGTGTCGGAGATCTCGACTCTGGTGGAGGGCATAGGGATCGTTAGCTAGCTAAGGATATGCTGGCAGGAAGAACATGCCGAGACGTCTCCATGACCACGACGAGGATGTCATCCTCGAAGCCGAGCGCGATATCCGCTCCAGACTGGGGAACCGGGCCCTCGACTTCGAGGCGATGCTGGCCGTCTCCAACATCTATCGGGCGGCCAACGCGGTCCGTAACCGGATGGAGCGCGAGGTGCTCGGGCCTGCCGGCCTCTCGTGGGGCGGTTTCACCATTCTCTTCGTGCTCTGGGTCTGGGGCGAACGGGAGACCGGCCAGCTCGCCGAAGATTGCGGGTTGGCCAAGGGCACGCTGAGCGGCATGCTCACCACCTTGGAGAAGGGTGGGCTGGTCGAGAGATCGCGTCATTCTGACGATGGAAGACGTGTCGTGGTGAGACTTCTCGACCAGGGTCTCGACACGATCGAAACCGTGTTTCCCGAGTTCAATCGTTACGAGGCCAAGTTCACCGCCGACCTCGCCCACGAGGAGCGACGGGAGATGGCCAGGCTCCTGCGTCGGGTCACGGCGACCGCAGACGGGGCCCGTCTCATCGCCGAGTGAGGACCGGGGCCGGTACCATTCGTTAGGTAGCGAACGACCCGAGGAGGGACCCTATGGGCGATATCGTTGGTGCTGGCCTGATCAGCCATGCCCCCACAATCATGTTCGATGAGGCAACGCGGCTCGAGATCAACGACGGAAAGGAGATCAGCCTGGTCCCCGGTCTGGTCCGCCTTCGCGACGAGGTGTTCGACCGGCTCCAGCCGGACACGATCGTGATCATCGACTCGCACTGGTTCTCCACCGTCGAGCACCTCCTCTCCGCCCACGCCCGGCGGCAGGGCATATTCACCTCATCCGAGTTGCCCAGAGGCATGGCCCAGATCCCCTACGACTATCCCGGCGACCCCGAACTGGCCATCCTCGCCGCGAGTCTGGGTGAGCAGTTGGGGACCCCGACCCACGCCTCCGTAGACGACCACCTTCCCGTCTATTACGCCACGATCAACCTCCTCCATTACCTGAGAAAAGACGAGAACGTCGTTTCCGTGTCGGTGGTCCAGACGGGCGAGACGGATGACTTCATGACAATGGGTGAGGCGATCGGTGAGGCGATCGCGAGACTCGACCGGAGGGCAGTGGTGCTGGCGTCAGGCGGGATGAGCCACACCTTCTGGCCCCTGAAGCAGATCACCAAGCACGAGGCGTCGGATCCGGTTCACATCATCACCCCTGAGGCGCGGGCCGCCGACGAGGAGAGGCTGGAGTGGATGCGGGCCGGTCATCACGCCCGGATCGTCGACACCATGGGCGAGTACTTCGCTCATTCCCCGGAAGGCGCCTTCGGCCATTACCTGATGATGCTCGGCGCCATCGGGGGGCGTGACTGCACGGCACCAGGGGAGCTCTTCTCCGACTACGAGAACGCCACTGGCACGGGTCAGGTCCATGTCTGGTTCGACCGCCCCGCGGGTGGATGGGTGGGCTGACATCGGAACCGGGTCGGCGCATGCCAGAATCCCGGAAATCGTGGACGAGCCCACACGAGACGATCTGGCAGGCGACCTGGAATATCTCGCGTCGTCCCTCGAGACGCTGCCGATCGCCGATATCCGCGAGAATGACAGGCTGATCGCGAGACGCGACTGGATCATCCGCACCATCCGCGATTACCTCCTCCCGCGGATGGGCGAACCCACCGCTCCCCTGATCGTGGTCTTCGCCGGGCCCACCGGTGCCGGCAAGTCGACACTCCTCAACTCGGTGACTGGGGCCGCCCACACGCTTGCCGGTCCGCTCCGACCTACCACCAAGGAACCGTTGGTCTTGTCCTCGGAGACGAGGGCGGGCGAGTATCGGCACATCGGCGGTGTCGTCTGCGACGTGGTGACCGGGCGCGCTCCCATCCTCGAGGAGTTGGTCCTCGTCGACACGCCGGATATCGACTCGACGGCGGTGGAGCATCGGGCCATGGCAGAGACCATGATCGACAACGCCGACGTGGTGGTCTACGTCAGCTCCGCCCTTCGCTACGCCGATCTGGTGCCGTGGGAGGTGCTGCGCAGAGCTCACTCGAGAGGGGTCCCGGTGATCCAAGTGATGAACCGGATAAGGGGGTCGTCCGGAGGCGCCCTTGCCGACTACTCGTCGAGGCTCGCGAACGAAGGGCTGGCGTCGGACATCGTTGCTGTCCATGAACATCACATCCGCCCGGGGGCGCAGACGATCCCACCCGCTGCCGTCCAGGACCTACGAGACCGGCTGGTATCTGTCGTCGAAGCACGGCGGGCCGGCGAAGCAGACGTGGTTCGATCGGTGTTCGACACCACAGTCGAGCAAACCCGTCATGTCATCGACGATGCCGCGGCCCTGCTAGACGTGACCGGCTTCGCGACATCGCATGTGAAGAACTTGCTCGACGTCGATCTGGGACGGATCGGGGTCCGCCGTGAGAATGTGAAGGGGGCCGGGCTCGATCTGCGCCCGCTGGCCGACCTCGGTGGCCGCCGTTTTCGCACCAAGGGCATGATCCGTCGACGCTTGCCATCGTCTGCCGAAGTCGACCGCAGCCTGACCCTGTTCGACGAATCGGTGATCGCTGCCGTGGACGCCGACGTACGACGCCAACTTCACGCCGGTGGCCTCATCCACAGTGAGGAGCGAAAACAAGTCCTATCAGACGCTCACCTCGCCGCGCGCACGGCCGTGACCAGGTGGAGGAGCGAGATGGGAGCTCTCCCCGCGGTGGCATCCTCGAACGATCCTCCGTTGGTGTCCCTGATATTGGGGGGTTGCTGCTTCGACATGCCGGACGGGCGTCTCGAGGAAGTGGTCAGGCTCCTGGCTCCGGCGATCGACCTGTCCGAACTTGCCCCCGATGTCGCGGCACGGCTCGTCGACCGTCTCGTTCCCGTCTATGCCGGCGTCGAGTACCGCGTCGTTTCCCGGATGACTCTCGACACTCTGTCGCGGCGGTCCATCGATCGAGTCAAGGCATCGCGGTGGGCAGTGATCGCGAGGTCGTCTTTCGCCGATGCATGATGCGCTTGTTGGCCTTCTCGACAAGGTCGACACGGCTGTTGCGGAGTCGGCCGGGGCTCTAGATCGAACCGAAGTGGAGTCGGTGGCCGCTCTAGCCAGCGCCACGAGGGTCCGGTTGGCCTACCCGGAGTCCATCGTGGTGGTCGCGCTCGCGGGCGGCACCGGGTCAGGCAAGTCGAGCCTCGCCAACGCGATCGCTGGCGAAGAGGTGGCGCTCACGGGAGGCATCCGCCCGATGACATCCGAACCACTGGCACTGGTGCCTGCCGACAGAGCCGAGGCACTCGATGGGTTTCTGGACGAACTCGGGATCTCTGACCGTGTTGAGCACGATGGCCCATCGTGGTTGTGCCTGATAGATTTCCCGGACAACGACAGCGTGGAATTGGATCATCGCCACCGAGTCGATGTTCTCCTCCCCCGGGTCGACATGGTGGCGTGGGTCACCGATCCCGAGAAATATCGGGACGCAGTGCTCCATCACCAATACATCTCGAAGATGTCTCGCTATCAGGAGCAATTCGTCTTCGTGCTGAACCAGGTCGACTGTCTCGACCCTGAGGACGTCGGGGTCGTCGTCGCAGACCTCGGCAAGGCACTGCGCGAGGACGGGATCCTCGAGCCAGAGGTCATAGCCACTGCCGCCAGCCCGGTGGCGGGGCCCCCCTACGGTGTGGACCTGCTGATCGACTCGCTGGAGGCGGCCCTGGATCGTCGCCTGGCCGTGAGTAGTAAGGCCCTCGCCGACCTCGCCAGCGCCTCGTCCAGGTTGGTGGCATCGTCTTCGATGGCACATGCCGTCGACTTCGAGAGTCAGTGGGCTGACCAGGTGGGATCCGCGTGCGATCTCGCGCTCGCCGGCATGGCAGCAGGCGGCGGGCACGATCTCGCCGAGTATGTGGCCCATCTCGCCACCGAGATGGGCGGCGAGACCGAGCATCGTCTGCAGGACCTCGCAATCGAGACCCATGCTGCCTTCCTCAGATGCGTTGCTTCCCAGGGCCCGACCACCGAGCCTGGGAGGTCATGGCTGAGACGAAGACGTAGCCACACTCGTGCAGGCGGGCGTTTGGACCGCGAGGATCTGATTGCCAGGGTCGACGTGGAGATTGGAGGGCCCATCCGTGACCTCCTGGTGCACAGGGGCCGGGCCCATGCCGCGATCACCGATCTCGCCTTGGCGCTGGGAGATCTAGAGCGGAGGTCGGGCTAACTAGCCTCGCCCGGGATGAACGCGACCGCTGCGAACCCACCGCTGGTGACCGCGATCATCGTCGTATCCGCCGTCGTCCTCTATCTGATCCTGGCCGCCGCGGGCGCCCGATTCGTCGAGCGGGTACGGCAGCGGACCCCTGGATCGGCTGCCCGCGTGGCCACTCTCTGGGTGATGGTGAGGCGCGTGATCCTCATCGTGATCGTCGTCCTCGTCATCCTCATGGTGGTCGACATCTGGGGCCTGAACATGGCTCCGTTTCTCGCTGTGAGCACGGCGATTGCCGCCGCACTCGGGTTCGGCGCCCAGAACCTGGTCAGGGACGTGATCGCCGGCTTCTTCATCCTCGCCGAGGACCAGTACCGCATCGGAGACACGGTGACCATCGCGGCTACGACCGGCAAGGTCGAGGACATCCAGTTCCGTGTGACCGTGCTTCGTGACGGCGAGGGCAATGTCCACTACGTCCCGAACGGTCAGATCACAGTCTCATCCAACCTCACCAGCCTCTACGCATCACCGTCTATCGATGTGAGGGTCGGTTACCAGGCGGATGTCGACCGGGCGATGGAGGTGATGCTCGACGAGTTGGCGAGCATGTCTGCTGACCCCAGCTGGTCGGACATGATCACCAAGGAGCCGCAGATGCTCGGAGTGCAGGACTTGGTGGGATCCGGCGTGCTGATCCGAGCCCGGCTCACCACAGTGGCCGAGCAGCGCTGGTCCGTGCAGCGGGAGGCCTTGCGCCGGTTGAAGAACCGTTTCGCGGGCGAGGAAATCGAAATCCTCTGATATTCAGTCGTCGATGGGTCTCGGCCCGGCGACGATCCGGAGCGAGCCCGGGACCCACTCCACGATCCCGCCGTCGACGAGGCCCAGAGACTCGCCGTCGGCCTGGACGGCCACCGGTGGGTCGGCGGCGACCTCTATCCGCTTGACGTGGGGGACCACGTTCATCTCGGGGACTGTGTCGAGCTCGACGTTGCGGAGGAGCTTGGTGACGATGCCCGGGATGCGGCGGCGTCGCAGCCGGCTGATCATGAGCAGGGTCATCGGGTCGGGCCGCTCCGGCGACACCCGGAGCGGGATAGCCCCGAAGTAGGTATAGACCTGGCGGAACTGCAGGAGGGCGGCAATGCCCATCTCCTCGCTGTCGCCGTGCGTCACCCGAACGTGGGGCTTTCGGCGCGGGAAATCCTTGAAGGCGACGCCCAGGGTCGTGCGGGCATAGTGGAGCGATCCGAATCGATATTTCCGGTACGGATCCTTCTCGGCCTCGAGCACGACCGCGGCATCCAATCCGAAACCACAGGCAAAGACGGCGTGGTGCGTGGTCTCGACCGAGCCACGGGTGAGGATCATCCGTGCCGTTCCCATCGTCAGGGGCGGCTCCTCGCCTTCGACGATCAGACGGGCAGCCTTGACCGGCTTGGTCGGGACTCCCAGCAACCGGGCTATGACATTCGTCGTCCCGACCGGGATGATGCCAAGGGCGGCATCGGTCTCGACCAGGCCCTGCGCGACATGATGGACGATGCCATCCCCGCCCATCGCGACGACGACACGGGCACCGTTCTCGACCGCCTGGGCCGTCTTGATCTCGGCGTCGGCCGGGGTTTCGGGCCAAACCGACTCGACTTCCGCGACCCGACCAAGTACCGACATCACCGTCCGGTGGGCGCCACCGGTGAATTGGGACGCCGAGGGATTGGCGACGACCACGATGCGGTCCATTGACGAGGGAGCCTACAACCGATGGCATGGCGTTCGTTACCCTCCCGCACCGTGACGGACTCTGGACCGAGGTTTTCGCTGGTGTCGGGCGAGGGTGATGGGGCAATGCTGGGGCTCGCCGCCGGCGACACCGCTGGGGGGCTCTGGGAGCTGGGGTACAGCGCAATCACCGAGCAGGCGACCGTGATCGCCTATCAACTGATCGAGAGTGACACCCTGGATCTCGATGCTGTGGTCACCGCTCTGCGAGAGCTGGACGGATCAGACGAGGAAGAGCCGGTGTATCGGGCCGAGAGCCCTCAGTTCCGCGCTTGGCTCGACCGGGCCGCCGCCGGACGGCCGGTGCCCGAGGAGGATCCGTCTCTCGACGCCGCGCCCAGGGCGGTCCCGCTCGGCGTCACCCATCGACGCCACCCGGACCGCCTCCGTGAGCAGGCACTTTCGCTGGGCAGGCTGTTCCACGACGATCCGCAGTCGATCCTGAGCGGTGTGGTGGCGGCCGGAGCCGTTGCCGCCTCCTGTTTCGGCCAGTCGGGGCGGGATCTCATCACCGGGATCGTCGAGATCGCCGAGCCGGCGGCTGCCACCCTGGAGCCCGATCCCGTTTCGGGCGCTGAACCCGGTGACCTGGTCGAAGGATTGCGGCGGATTGCACGGCAAGTTGGCATGATCGACGGTGACGAGGCGCTTTCAGTCGTCACCGATGGAGGTGATCCGGCCCCTTGGGACCTGGTCAGGGCAGGTCTGCTCCTCTCGGCTCCGATCGTGGATCGCTCGCATCTCCCGGTGGAGCAGGCGGCGAGGATCGCAGGTAGCCCGCTGGCCGCCATGGTCGGCGGGATAGTCGGGGCCCGGGTGGGGATTCGTGCCTGGCCCTGGGCCTTCGCCAATGACACCTGGTTCGCCGAGATCGGAAGGAGATTGGTGAGAGGGCCCAACGAAATCCGGGATCTGCCCATCCCCTACGCCGTGGAGCACCACCTCATATCAGGGGAGCGTCAGGGGCTGTATTGACGATCGGTAGGTCGGCCGTCGTCCAACCCCGTTCCGAGTCGTCGACCCGCCGCAACACCCACCATCCGATGCCGATGAAGCCGATCAGAGCGGCCATCGCCACGCGGCGCCCGAGCCCGATCACGTCCACGATCAACGCCCATGTCAACGGTCCGAGAATCGTGGCGAACCGACCCACCGTTGCATACAGCCCATAGAACTCGCCGAGGTGGCGTGGTGGTGAGACCCGCGTCATGACCACGCGATCCGCGGTCCAGGTCGCTCCCAGCGCCATGCCTCCGAGTATCCCGATCGCCCAGGCCAGGCCGGTCTCACCGGTCACCGCGGCGGCGATCCCGGCGCCGATCGCCACCATCCACAACAGAAGCACGGCCCGCAGCACGTGGATCGGCCCGAATCTCTCGACAAGGCCACCGGCTGAGAACGCACCGACGATGGCGGCTGCGATGGCGACTCCGAGCAGCCTGGTCGTGAATTGGCCGTCGAGACCCAACTCCTGGATGACGAAAATGGTGAGGAATCCGCCTATGAGGGTGTTGATGGCGTCGGTGTAGAGGAACCGGCCGACCAGGAATCGGACTACGCCGTCGTAGGTTCCGGCCAGCCTCCATGAGGCGACCAATCTTCTTCCAATGTCCCGTAGGACCGGCAGCGGTGCGTCGTCGTGACCGCCTCGTTCGTCGATGAAGAAGAACGCGGGTAGCGCGAGGACCAGGAACGCGAGGGCGAGCATCAGGAAGGTGGCGGCGTACGACCAGCCGAGCATGTCGAGTGTCACCACGCCGATGCCGAGGCCGATGAAGGAGCCGACATAGCCGACGCCAACCCCCAGCCCGGAGATGTGGCCCCGGTTGGCCGGCGTGCTGACATCGACGAGCAGGGCGTCGTAGACGACCGCGCCGACATTGAACGCGACGAGGGCCAGACCGAGGAGGGCGATCGAGAGGCTGGCAGGTCCTGATGCGAGGAGGGCGGTGGCGGCCACACAGACGATCGTTGTCAGCGCCAGTGTCGGCACCCTGGTGCCCCGGACGTCGCTTCGTGCCCCGGCCCAAGGTGCCAGGAATATCACCAATGCCCCCGCACCGGCCTCGACCAGGGCGAGTGCACTGTCTGGCTCGCCGACGGAGATGAGCCACTCGGGGAAGTAGCGCCCAATGACACCGAGGGCGAAGATGGTGTTGGCCAGGTCGTATAAGACCCAGGACCAAACTGACAACCGGCCCGGGGCCTCCCCGCGACCGGTCATTTCAGCGGGTCATTTCAGCGGGTCATTTCAAAAGGTGACGGCCACCGATATCAGCTCCTCACGTCCGAGCAACCCGGCTGCTGCCTGAAGCGCGCGGGACGACTCGGAGAGCGGGAACTGATGCGAGACGAGATCATCGATTCGGGGATCGGTGTCGATCTGGCGAGACGCCCACTGGTATCCGACCGTCGAGGCCCCCATGGCGCCTCTGATCGTGAGTTGCTTGGCCACGAGGACGTCACTGATGAAATGGAAGGCCCGGTTGCCTTTGGTCGACGCCAATATGACCCGTCCGCCGCTCCGGACCAGGTCGAGCGCGGTGAAGAGTGCCTCCGGATCGTCGGAGGTGACATCCACGACGATGTCCGGCCTCCGCCCGATCGCCTCCGCGATGGCTCCACCCACATCTTCCTTCTCCGCGTCGATGGCCAGGTCCGCTCCGAGGCGCTTGGCCAGCTCGAGCCGGTCGCGATCATGGGACAGCCCGGTGACGCCCACCCACCCTGCGCCGGCCGCCTTGGCGGCAATGAGGCAGGCCAGTCCTCGGGGGCCGGGGCCGAGGATGAGGACGTTCTCGCCGTTCTGGAGATTGGGCAGCTCAACCGCCCAGGTATGGCCCGCCGCCAGGGGATGGACAAAGGTTCCGACTTCGGCCGGGACGTCGTCGGTCAGAGGATGCAGCCGGGCCGCGGGGTCGATATAGAGGAACTCGGCGAGACCACCCCAAAGGCCGGGAGGCTCGATCGAGGGGATGAAGCCATAGGAGTTGGAAGGTCGGCGCCGAACGCAGGTTGCCAGGTTGAGCTTGCAACGATGACACTCCCCGCAGTGGATCCTGGGCTCGACCACGACCCGGGTCCCAACCGGGAACGGTATGGACGGCCCACCCCTGGCAATCCTCCCCACTACCTCGTGCCCGGGTATCAACGGGTACACGACGTCCTTGGCCTCGCCCTTCCACACCTGCACGTCTGCCCCGGAGATCCCGGTGGCCTCGACTGCGAGCCACCCC
>Ga0190271_10001611_pt1 | contig 13024 bp, 14 predicted proteins | sample Popmic356T_FD_133747 | JGI IMG/M metagenome (GOLD analysis project Ga0190271, IMG submission 133747) | Populus adjacent soil microbial communities from riparian zone of Weber River, Utah, USA - 356 T | ecosystem: Environmental > Terrestrial > Soil > Riparian zone | place: USA: Utah | collected...
AGGTCGCCGGTCTCATACCCGGCGCCGGTGGCGTGGACCCAGTGGGAGAGGATCCGCTTGATCGGGTCGCGCACCATGTAGAGCAGGCGCGCGTCGGGGGTGTGCTGCTTGATCCGCTCGGCAGCCCCCTCGAAGCGGGGCAGGTTGGTGTAGTGGGGCGAAGACTCGCCGCGGACCTTGAAGCGGTCGTCGAAGCGGCTCGCGTACCAGTCGATGCCTAGGTCCCAGTTCAGCTCCTCGACGAAGAAGTTCAGCTCCTTCGGCTTCGACATCTGGATTTCCGGATGCAGGCCGAGGTAGTGGTGGATGCTCGTCGTCCCGCACTTGAGCCCGCCGATGATGATCAGGTTCGGCAGCTGCGCGTGGCGTTTGCGCCGGCGCCGCCAGCGGCTCTTGCGATCGCCCGCGTAGCGCTCGCGGGCACGGTCGCACATCGCCACGTCGGCGGGGTCATGGGCAGCGGCGCTGGGGAGGGTGTGCGTGTCGGTATCCGGCACGAGCGTGGCTAGTCTAGCTGCGATGGTCTTCGCTGATCTTCAGGGCAACTTCGAGGCTTTCTTCAGCCGCGCCGCCGAGTTCTTCCGCCATCTGTCGGAAATCGACTGGACGGCGTTCGGGATCGCCCTGCTCTGCCTGCTCGGGATGCAGCTGGCCCGAGCCTGGGCCTGGCGCAACGTGCTCCAGGCCGCCTACCCGGAGCAGCGGATCCCGTATCTGGGGGTCGCCGCCTCCTACCTGGCCGGGGCCGGGATCAACGCGATCATCCCCGCCCACGCGGGGGACGTGACCAAAGTCTTCCTGGTCAAACGCCAGATTCCGGACTCCTCCTACCCGGCGGTCACCTCCTCTTTCCTGGTCCAGACCGTGTTCGACACCACGGTCGGGGTCCTCGTCCTCCTCTACGCGATCACCCAGGGACTGCTGCCGCCGCTGCCGCAGATCCCGAAGCTGCCCGCCTTCGAGATCTCCTTCTGGGCCGAAAACCCGACCTACTTCTTCATCGCCGTCGGGGTGACGCTGCTGGCGATCGCGATCGGCATCTTCTACCTCGCCCACCACGTGCGCCGCTTCTGGGCGCGGGTGCGGCAGGGGCTGGTGATCCTCGCCGAGCCGCGCCGCTACATGCGCGAGGTCTTCGCCTGGCAGGGGATCGGCTGGCTCCTCCGCTTCGCCGCCTTCTGGTTCTTCCTCGAAGCCTTCGGGATCAACGGCTCGTTCGGCAACGTGCTGCTGGTGATGAGCTGCCAGGCGATCGCCAACGTCGTCCCCTTCACCCCCGGCGGCGCCGGCGCCCAGCAGGCGCTGCTCGTCGCGACCCTGCAGGGACCGACCCGGACCGCGGTCCTCTCCTTCTCGGTCGGCACCCAGATCGCGATGGCGGCCTGGTCGGTGGTGCTCGGCTTCCTGGCGATGCTGCTCGTCTTCCGCACCACCGACTGGCGCGGGCTCATAAAACAGGCAGAGCAGGAAGCCGAGAGCGAGAAGGCGGCGCAGGCCGCGAGCCCTTAGCTGGACCAGCCGGGGTAGTGGCCGGCGATTCGCCACTGCCAGGGTGGCTGCTCGCCGGGCGGGAACTCGTAGTGGTTGCGGCCGGGCAGGGTCTCCAGTGGGACCAGGGCCGGGTCGTCCTCGGCGCGGACCTCGACCCCGGTGGCCGCTTCGACGTCGGCCTGGGTGGCGCGGCGGGCGAGCCGTTGCCAGCCGAGGGTGGGGCGGTAGAGCCAGTAGACGAGTTCGACCCAGCCCTCGCCGCGGCGCCGGTCGACCAGCTCGGTGAAGGCGGTGGTGCGTCGGTTGGAGGCGGTCAGGTGGGGACCGGCGGCGACGGCGCAGCTCTCGCGCCGGCAGCGGCGGAAGTCGACCGGCGCCAGCGCCAGGCCCGACGGTCCCGGGATGGCCACCGGCGCCGGCGCGAGCGCCCGCGCCAGCCGCGCCGGCGGCCAGCCGTAGGCGGTAACCAGCGGGTGGTGGCGGCAGGCGTCCGGGAGGCGCGGAGCGCAGCCGATCTTCTTCGCGATCGCTCCGGCCAGACTGCGGCCCGCGTCGACCTCGCCGCCGGCCGCGACCGCCGCGATCCCGGCGATCAGGAGCAGGGCGACGAGGGCGGCCAGCCCCGCCTGCTCGACCGTCGCCGACCCGCGCTCCCTGTCCCCGGTGGGTCCCATGACGCCGACGCTAGGCGGCCCGGGCGCACGCGTGGCGCGCGGAAGGTGACGACTCTCACCCGGCGGTGTCGCGGTTCTGCTTACATCCCGGTCATGGAGGGTTTCAACCTTTTCGGCGACCCCGAGGAGTTCCGCGCTCGCATGGAGGAGCTCTCGGAGCAGATGCAGTCCTCGCAGCGGGTCGCCTGGGCCGACAACGCGATCAAGCTGGCGGTCGAGATGACCGTCGCCTCGATCGGCCGCCTGGACCTGAACGGCAGCGCCGACGAGCAGGCGATGCAGGTCCGCGACGCGATCCGGGTTCTCTTCCCGGAGGCCGTCACCCTGGTCCGCGAGGCCAGGGAAGGCTTGAGCTAGAAGAGCTCCAGCTGGATCTTGATCACCGCGCCGCGGCCGCTGAGGCCGCCGGCCAGCTCGACCGGGATCGCGACCAGCAGCGCCGGGATCGCGAGGACGACGCTGGCGAGGGCGTCGATCCGCCGCTGCCAGGGCTCCGCGGCGCGCACCGCCGGCATCCCGTGCAGGGCGCCGAGGGCGACGTTGCGGCCGAAGGTGACGCTGTTCAACAGCGTCTGCCAGGTGTCGAGGAGACCGGTGCCCGGCACCCAGCGGCGCTTCTTGACCACCTGGTCGCGGCGGGCGACGAGCCGGCGGACCGACTCGACCGTGAACAGGTGCCGCGTCCCCGGCTGCAGGCCCGACCAGCCGGCGCCGCCGAGCGAGCAGGCGAAGCCGGCGCGGTTTTCGATCTGGATCGTGTCGTCCTCGCGCAGCCGGTCCAGGTCGTGCAGGGCCTCCTCGGGCCCGGCCGGGTCGCCGACGACGCCCAGGCCGCAGCTCTCGCAGCGGCGCACCGGACCGGCGAGGCCGGGCTTGGCGCCGACCCAGCCGAAGAGCGGCTCGCCGCAGGCGGGGCAGGGCGGGTTCTCGGGACCGGCACCGGCCTCGAGCGGGACGACGTGGGTGGGCTCGACCTGGCTCATGCTCGGGTAGCGTACGAGTTCTACTTCCGAGAGAGGGGATGAATTGAGGCGAGAGGCAGCTCTGGAATGGGAGTCCCGCTGGGCGGTTCCGGTGGCGATGGCGACGTTGGTGGCGGTGGTGCTGATCATCGCCTCGCTGTTCGTCAGCAACGTCAGCGGCACCGGCGACGCCGAGGTTCTCCGCTCGGTCGACGCCAACAGCGGCTCGGCGATGCTCTCGGCGGTGATGCGGGCGGTTGCCTTCGCGCTGCTCGCCTTCCCGCTCGTCTACCTCTTCCGCGCCGCTCGCGCCCGCAGTGACCGCGTTCGCACCCAGCTGATCGGGCTGGTCGTCGTCGCGCCGCTCTTCCTCGGGCTCTCCTCCGGGTTCCAGGCCTTGGCCCAGCAGGAAGCGGCCGACGAATTCGTCGCCGGCGAAGCGAAGTCGACGCTGACGGCCAAAGAAGCGAAAGAGGACTGCGCCGACGAGAAAAAAGACGACGGCGAGGACCACCTGGTCGACGAATACGAGCCGGCCAAAGGCGAAAGTCCGCTGCAAGCCTGCGAAACGACCAAGCGCGAAGACGACGAAGCGTCGAACGCGCAGACCGAAGCAGCCTTCACCCCGTTCGCCACCGGCCTAGGGATCGCCGGCGGGCTCGGCTTCGTGGTCGCCCTCTTCTACTCCTGCCTCTGGGCGATGCGGACGGGGTTGCTGAGCCGCTTCTGGGGCTCGCTGGGGATGGCGCTGGGGGTCGCCGCTCTGTTCGGCCTGATGCCCTTCGTGCTGCTCTGGTTCCTCTACCTCGCCGTCCTCCTGCTCGACCGGCTGCCCGGCGGCCGTCCGCCGGCCTGGGCGGCGGGAGAAGCGATCCCCTGGCCGACCCCCGGCGAGAAAGCCGCCGCCGAACTCGAGCCGGACGGTGGCTGGGAGGAGTCCGAAGCGCCGAGTCCCGGCGAGGACGACGATGGCGAGAGCGGGCCGAAGCGGAAGCGCAAGCAGCGCGAGTAGTGCGGCGCGCAGCTGCCGCTTGACATATTCCCATATCAGTATATATTGCTCGGCATGAGTCGGATGCCGACCACCGCCGATGCCTTCAACGCCGTTGCCGAGCCTCGGCGTCGGGAGATCCTCGATCTCCTCGCAGCCGGGGAGCGGCCGGTCAACGACCTGGTCGAGACCACCGGGATGGGGCAGCCACAGGTCTCCAAGCACCTGCGGGTGCTGCGTGAGGTCGGGGCGGTGCGTTCGAGAGAGCAGGGTCGTCGCCGGCTCTACCGCCTCGACCCGGAGGCGCTGCGGCCGATCTTCGAGTGGGTCAGCCCCTACCAGCGCCTCTGGGAGGAGCGGTTCGAGCAGCTGGACGATGTTCTGGCAGAGATGAAGGAGGAAGAAGGAGATGCTGATGACCGATGAGCGCAAGGCCGAGCTGACGCTGCCGGCTGACGACCAGATCCTCGTCACCCGGGAGTTCGACGCTCACCGGCACCTGGTCTACAAGGCCTGGACGACGCCGGAGCTGGTCGCCCGCTGGTGGACCGCCAGGCGAGGGACCGCCAAGGAGATGCAGATCGACCTGCGTGTCGGTGGCAATTGGCGGTATGTGATGGAGACGCACAGTGGCCAGGAGGTCGCCTTCCACGGCGTCTACCGCGAGATCGTCCCGGACGAGCGACTGGTCACCACCGAGGTCTACGAGGGCGCGCCCCTGCCGCCGGAGCAGCTGGAGGCGAACGCGACGATCAACACCGTCACCTTCGCCGAGCGGGGCGGCCGAACCCTGGTGACGATGCTGACCGAGTGCCCCAGCCACGAGGTGCGGGAGATGATCGTCGCCTCCGGCATGGAGGACGGTCTGCAGGACGCGCTCGACCTGCTCGAGGGCGTTGCCCAGGAGCTGGAGGGCTGAGTCCGCTACTCCGTGTGGGCGGCGCCGACCTGCTTGCGGTGGGTGCGGATCTCACTCATGATCCGCTCCAGCCGCGGCTCGACCGAGGTGTCGACGTGGGACATGGCGTCGGCCACGCCGGGGTGGACGGCGGCAATCCGCTCGTGCATCGCCTGCGCCACGGCGCGGTAGGTGGGATGGCCCTCGCGGCCTGAGCGCAGCTCGATCAGATGCATCGCCTCGCGGGCGTTGAGGTCGAGCGTGTAGCGAATCCGGTAGGCGAGGCTGAGCGCGTAGGGCGCCTGCTCGGCCAGGCCGGCCTCGACCAGCCGCTCGTACTCCCCGCGCGAGATCTCCAGCGCCCGCTCGAATTCGCCGCCGACGCCGGCTTCGCGCACCTCCTCTGGGATCCCTGCGCCGAGGTCGGGCGTCAGCCGCTGCCACTGGCAGGTCAGCATCCGGTGCCGCTGCAGGTCGCGGAAGGCGCCGTAGTCGGAGACGATCTCGAAGCGGTAGCGCAGGGCCTCGAAGCCGCGGCCGGGACGGTAGCGCCGGTTGCCCCGCTCGCCGACCAGGGCGGCGAGCAGCTCGGCCCGCTCGGAGCGGTCGAGGACGTCGATGCGGGCGAGGACCTCGGTCTCCGAGGCGTTTGCCGACTCGAACAGGGAGGAGGCGAGCAGGTCCTCTTCGGAGCCGTCGACGTGCAGCAGCTCGACGGAGGGCGCGTCATCGCCGTCGCCGCGGCGGTCGAGGCCGAGCCGGGCGACCCAGCTCTCGGTCTGCTCGCGCCGGCGCTCGAGGTATTCGATCCACTCGCCGCCGCGGTCCGGGCGGTCGACGCGGGAGACGAAGCTGGGCATCACCTGCTTCAGCTCGGTGAGGATCATGCCGCCGTAGTCGCGCGCCTCCGGCAGCGGCGAGGCCAGGAGGCGCATGATCAGCTGCTCGTAGGCCTGGCCGGTGGCGTAGATGCCGACGTGGCTGAGGGTCGCCGCCGGCAGCAGCCCGCGCAGCAGGTCGAGCGCCTTGGCACGGATCGAGCGGCGCCACGGTCCCTCCGGTTCGCCATCGCCGCGCGGCCAGCGGGTCGCCGCCCACTCCTCGACCTCGGTCAGCGAGCGCGAGTAGATCGCGAAGATCTCGTCCATCGCCGCGGCGAACTGCGGCCCGAGCTGATCGTCGCGGTAGAAGCGGTAGCCGCCTTCGGGCAGCGGCTTGTCGTAGGGGATGTAGCGGGTGGACTGCTCGAGGTAGGCGGCGAGGCGGCCGCGCTGCAGCACCTTGGTGAGGATGTTGGAGACCCACTCGCAGGCGACGTGGGCGCCGCCGAGCTGGGCGATCGAGTCGTCGCCGTAGCCGGCGAAGACGCGCTCGTAGAGCCCCGCGGCGCGGGCGCCCTCGTCCTCGTCGAAGGGGCGGCCGCCGGCCGGCGCGTCGGCGGCGAACTCCTCCAGGTAGAGGCGCCGGACCGTCCCGGAATACCGCGAATAGCGGGCAAAAAGCGCTCCCTTGACGGTCTCCGGCAGGTTGACGAGGGCGAAGACCGGACGGTCGAGATTGGTGAAGTGGGGGGCGAGCAGGGCTCGCTCCTCGGCGGTGAAGTCTTCGACCGGGTAGCGCACCGGGGCATCGTAATGCGCCCCCAAGACGAGGCGGCCGCAGCTACGTAACCTTTGGGCATCGGCCCCGACGGACAACGGCTCGTCCCGCTCGGCGCCGCCTACCTGCTGGCGGCGCTGTTCGCCGTCGCGCTGGGGCTGCTGGCGCCGCTGGTCCTCGGCGACTACTCGCGCACCCAGGAGACGCTCCTCGCCGTCGCCGAGGCGGCCTGCCTGGTGGCGGTCGGGGCCGGGATCGTGCTCCTGGTCCGGCGCCTGCGCTCCAGCCACGAAGCGCTCTGGGAGCTGGCCCGGCGCGACGAGCTGACCGGGGTCGGCAACTACCGCGCTCTGCACGAGCGGCTGATGGCGGAAATCGCCCGCCACACCCGCCACGGCCGCGAGTTCGCCCTGATCCTTCTCGACCTCGACGGCTTCAAGCAGGTCAACGAGCGCTACGGCCACCTCGAAGGCGACCGCCTGCTGGCCGAGATCGGCGGCTCGCTGCGCAAGGAGCTGCGGGTCGAAGACTCGGTCTTCCGCCAGGGCGGCGACGAGTTCGCGGTGATCGTCCCGGAGGTCAACGCCGAGGAGGCGAGCGAAGTCGCCAAGCGGCTGCGCGGGCGGATCGTCCAACGCGGCTTCGGCAGCGACGAGCTGCGCCCGCTCTCGGCGGCGACCGGCTTCGCGATGTTCCCCAGCGACGGCCGCAGCGTCGACGAGCTGCTCGGCGTCGCCGACGCCGACCTCTTCGCCGCCAAGCCCGGCGGGCGGCGAGCCCGCGACCTGACTTAGGGCTGAGGCGCGGGGGGCGCGGCCATCAGCTCGACCCGGTGGCCGCCGGGGGCGGTCGCCAGCGCCCGCGGCTGCCCCCAGTGTTCGCCTTTGGGTTCGACGCTGAAGCCGGCCTCGCGCAGGCGGGCGACGGTCGCGTCGAGGTCGGGCGCGACAAGGGCGATGTGGCCGGGAGAAGGGACGGTCGGATCGTCCGTGGGCATCAGGTGGACCTGCGTTCCCTCGCGCTCGAGCCAGGCGTACTTGCGCAGCGTCTCCGGCGGCTCGACCCGCACGAACCCGATCAGCTCGAAGAAGTCTGCAGCGGCCTCAATGTCGGCGGGCGCGACCTCGATTCCGACGTGGTGGAGCACGGCAGAGAATTTACAGAGATGGATCTGTTATGTATGTTTTTGTCTGTTACGGTAGATCGACGATGGAGGTAGCGGTCGCAGAGAGGGAGGCAGAGATGGTGGAATGGGACGACGGGCGTCTCGACGAGCGGTTCCGTCAGATCGACGGGAGATTCGATCAGATCGACCAGCGGTTCGATCAGACGGACAAGAAGATGGACGAAGGCTTCGCCCGGGTCGATGCGTCGCTGCGAGAACTCAACGGCCGCTTCGATGCGATGCAGCGGACCCTTCTAGGGGTGAGCGGGGTGATCATCGCGGCTCTGATCGGGCTGATCGCGACCCAAATCTGATCAAAGCAGCAGCGATCCCAGGGCCGCCAGGACCACGATCGCGGTCGACCAGGTCACGGCCTCGGCGGTTATCTCCATGTCGAGGCCGTAGGCGTGGGCGATGACCAGGGAGTTGAGGCCGGAGGGCATGGCGGAGAGCAGGCGGTAGGCGGGGGGGAGGTCGATCAGGGGTAGAGCCAGGAGCATCAGTAGGCCGGGGACGATCGCGAGGCGGGTGACGATGACCAGGGCCACCGGGCGGGTCAGCGGCGGTGGCATCGGCAGCTCGCCGTGTTCGGCGTTCTCGGCCAGGGTGGCGCCGACGGCGAAGAAGCCGATCGGGAGGATGGCGACGATCAGGATCTGGGAGAGGTCGACGAGGACGTCGGGAGCGAGGGCATCCGGTGCCAGTAGACCGGCGATCGCCGCGTAGAGCGGTGGGTTGCGGGTGAAGAAGGCGACGATGCGCTGCTGCGGCGTTTCCCCCGCCTTGGTCCCGAAGGCGGCGCCGACCGCGAAGGCGCCGAGCAGCAGGCAGGGGCCGGTGACGAGGACGTCGTAGAGGACCGCGGTCGAGAGTTCGCCGCGACCCAGCAGCGCCACCGCGAGGGGGTAGCCGAGGTAGCCGGTGTTGACGCTGAGCACGGTGCAGACCACCGCGCCGACCTGGGGCCGGGCAAGCCGGAGGTATCGGGTCGCGACCGACCAGGCGAACAGCCCTCCCAGGGTCGAGGCGACGATCCCGAGGACCAGTCCGACGCCGTGGCTGACGTCGATCTCGGCCGCGGCCGTGTTGAAGAAGATCACCGGCGGCAGCAGCACGTAGAGCAGCAGGGTCAGGGCGCTGCGCGAGGCGCGGGCGGCGCCCTGCGGCCAGCGGCCCTCGGACCAGACGCCGACGGCGACGGCCGCGACGATCGCGACGGTGGTGAGGAGGACTCCGATCGGGCGTTTCTATCCGAAGAGGGCCGCGCCGGCGTGGCTGGCGAACTCGACCAGCGGCTGCGGGACGATGCCGAAGAAGACCGTCGCCGCGGCGGCGAAGATCGCCGGGCCGACCAGGTACCAACGGCGCCCGGCTTCCGGATCGACCGGGTCGGCCTCCGGCGAGGCGCCGGCGATCGCCGGGGTGGCGCCATGAGCAGTAGAAGCGGCTTCGCCTCCGGGCATCCACATCGCCGCCACCACCCGCAGGTAGTAGGCGAGGGAGATCATCGTCCCGATCGCGATCATCACCCCGAGCCAGGTGTAGTCGCCCTCGACCAGCGCCTCGATCAGGTAGAGCTTGCCGATGAAGCCCGCCGTCGCCGGCAGCCCGGCCAGGGCCAGCATCGAGATCGTCAGCGGCCAGGCCAGCAGCGGCCGCTCGGCCCCGAGGCCGCGGACGGCGCGGATGTCGTCTCCGAAGATCGTCTCCCGCTCGCGGGCGACGATCACCGCGAAGGCGGCGAGGTTCATGAAGGCGTAGGCGGCGAGGTAGAAGACCAGCGAGCTGGTCCCCTGGCTGGAGAGGACGACGACTCCGCCGAGCATGTAGCCGGCCTGGGCGACGCCCGAATAGCCGAGCAGCCGCTTCAGCGAGTCCTGGCCGAGGGCGCCGACGTTGCCGACCAAGATCGAGATCGCCGCCAGGGCAGCCAGCGCCGGCTGCCAGGTGTCGAGCTGGGAGCCGAGGGCGACGTCGAAGAAGCGGAGGAAGACGGCGAAGGCCGCGGCCTTGGTAGCCACAGCCATGAAGCTGGTGATCGGGGTCGGGGCGCCCTGGTAGACGTCGGGAGTCCACTGGTGGAAGGGGGCGATCGAGGTCTTGAAGGCGAGCCCGACCGCGGCCATCGCGATCCCGATCAGGATCAGCGGGTCGCCGTCGAGGCCGTTCTGGGCGATCCCGTCGGCGATGCCGCTGAACGAGGTCGAGCCGCTGCCGCCGTAGATGAAGGCCATCCCGTAGAGCAGCGTCGCCGAGCCGACCGAGCCGACGATCAGGTACTTGAGCCCCGACTCCAGCGAGCCCTCGCGCAGCAGGTTGGTGGCGCAGAGGATGTAGAGCGGGATCGAGAGCATCTCCAGGGCGACGAAGAAGGTGACCAGGTTGGTCGCCTGCGCCAGCATCACCATGCCCAGGACCGAGCCGAGCAGCAGCGCGTGGTACTCGCCCGAGCCGGCTTCCTCGGTCGCCTTCTCGCGGATCGAGAGGAGGACGCAGAAGCCGGCGCAGAGGATCGCGATCAGGGAGATCGAGATCGCCAGGTCGTCGAGCCGCAGGGCGCCGGTGATCAGGGTCTTCGGGTCGTCCCAGTGCCAGATCAGCAGGCCCGCGGCGGCGGCGAGGGTGAGCATCGTCAACAGCGGTGCGGTACGCCGCAGCGGCTTGAAGACGGCGCTGAGCAGGACCACGCAGAGGCCGACCGTGAGGGCGATCAGCGGCGAGATGCCGGCGTAGTCGATGCTGGGCTCGTGGAAGTTCATGGGACGAGTTCCAGGCTTCCGTTCTCGACTTCGCTCTTTTCTTTCCTCGACATCTTCGACACCTGCGCCGCCAGCTGCGCCTCGGGCGCTTCGCCGCCGGTCACCTTCGCCACGGTCTGCTGGACCGTCGGCGCGGTGCGCTCGAGGATCAGCTGCGGGTAGAGCGCCAGGCCGACGATGCAGAGCACCAGCGGCACCAGGACGAGGCCGTCTCGGATGCCGATCTCACGCGACATCAGGCCCTCGGGTGCGCGGTTGTGCATCGTCTGCTGGTAGAGGCGCAGGGCGTAGTAGGCCGACATCGCGACGCCGGTGATGGCGATGAAGGCGAAGACGATCTTCTCCTGGAAGAGGCCGTTGAGGATGTAGAACTCGCCGACGAAGTTGGCCGAGCCGGGCATCGCCAGGGTCGCCAGGGCGACGATCAGGAACAGCGCCGCCAGCACCGGCGCCCGCAGCGCCATCCCGCCCATCTCGCGGATGTCCTCGGTCCCCGTCCGCTCCAGCAGGACGGCGACGATGATGAAGATCGGGGCGACGACGAGGCCGTGGTTGACCATCTGCAGGATCGCCCCGTCCGACCCGTCGGCGCGCAGGGCGAAGATCCCGGCGGTGATGAAGCCGAGTTGGGCGACCGAGGAGTAGCCGGCGATCAGGCGCACGTTGGTCTGGGTGAAGGCCATCACCGAGCCGTAGAGGATCGAGGCCAGGGCGATGACCAGGATCACCTCCTGGAATTCGACCGTGGCGTCGGGGAAGAGCGGCAGCACGACACGCAGGAAGCCGTAGGCGCCGACCTTGGCGAGGACCCCGGAGAAGACGACCAGCACCGGCAGCGGCGCCGCCCGGTAGGCGTCGGGCATCCAGCCGTGCAGCAGGAAGGCCGGCATCTTGACCAGGAAGGCGGCGGCGAAGAACCAGAAGATCCACTGCTGGCTGCCGTGGCTGAGCGGCTGCTCGGCCAGCGCGGCGATCGAGAAGGTGAGGTGACCGCCGTCGGCGGCGATGACCGCGGTCGCGATCGCCGCCACCAGCATCAGCAGCGAGCCGATCAGGGTGTAGATCATCATCTTCAGCGTCGCCCCCGAGGCGCTCATCCCGCCCTCGGCGCTGCGGTCGTATCCCCAGATGCCGAAGAGGAAGTAGAACGGCACCAGCATGAAGTCGAAGAAGAGGACGAAGAGCAGCAGGTCCTGAGCGAGGAACGCGCCCAGCGTGGCGGTCTCGGCGACCAGCATCAGGAAATAGAAGTTCTTCGGGTTCTCCTGCTCGCGGAAGGCGGCGAAGGCGGTGCCGCCGACCCAGAGCACCGCGGTCAGCAGCAGCAGGAAGACGTTGAGGCCGTCGACGCCGAGGCTGTAGTCGACGCCGAGGCCGGAGATCCAGGGCTCGTCGACGGCGTACTGCAGGCCGGCGCTGCCGGAGTCGAAGCCGACGGCGATCGCGATCGCGACGCCGAGGGTGGCGACCGTCCCCAGCACCGCCCACCAGCCGACCACCCGGCGCGGCAGGAAGAGGCCGACGAGGCCGAACGCGAGGGGTGCCCAGAGGAGAGCGCTGCTCATGAGCTGCTCAGCAGGAAGTAGAGGGCCAACCCGGCGAAGCCGGCGATCAGGAGCAGCGCGTAGCTGCGGACGAAGCCGCTCTGGACCGTGCGGACGACGCTGCTGGCGCCGCGCACCGTCCCCTCGGTGCCGGTGACGAGGCCATCGACGACGACCCGCTCGAAGACGCGGTTGGCGAAGCGGCCGATCGCCAGCGCCGGGCGGACCACGAGCAGGTCGATCGCCTCGTCGAAGTACCACTTGTTGGCGAACAGGGTGTGCAGCGGGCGGAGGCGCTGTTCGAGCAGCCGCGGCAGCTCGGGCCGGGCGACGTAGAGGAGGTAGGCGACCCCGATCCCGGCCAGGGCGATGACGCCGCCGATCCCGAGGCCGATGTAGTCCTGCTCGAGCGAGGGATGGATGGCGGCCAGCGGCGAGCCCTCCCAGACCGGGTCCAGCCACTTCTCGATCACGTCGTCGACGCCGGGGATCTGGACCAGCCCGCCGACCAGCGCCAGCACCGCCAGCACGCCCATCGCGACCCGCATCGGCAGCGACCCCTCGGCGATGTGGTGCTCGGCCCCGGGGAAGCCGACGTCGGTGTCCTCCTCCTCGCCGGTCGCCGGGTTGACCGGGGGGCCGTGCGGGTGGTGGAGGTGGCCGGTGTCGATCAGCTCCTGCGCCTCGGCGACCGGCTTGCCGGGCAGGACCCGGAAGACGAGCCGGAAGGCGTAGATCGCGGTCAGGAAGGCGCCGACGTAGCCGAGCACGGTGAAGATCAGGTACATCCCCCCGCGCGCCTCGGCGAAGGCGAGGATCTCGTCCTTGGAGAAGAAGCCGGAGGTGCCGGGGAAGGCGGCGAGGGCGAGGGCGCCGCAGACGAAGGTGATCGAGGTGAACCGCATCGCCTTGCCGAAGCCGCCCATCTTGTCGATGTTCTG
>Ga0190271_10001612_pt1 | contig 13023 bp, 11 predicted proteins | sample Popmic356T_FD_133747 | JGI IMG/M metagenome (GOLD analysis project Ga0190271, IMG submission 133747) | Populus adjacent soil microbial communities from riparian zone of Weber River, Utah, USA - 356 T | ecosystem: Environmental > Terrestrial > Soil > Riparian zone | place: USA: Utah | collected...
CATGCCCCTCGCTGGCCGCATCGCTGCCGATGACGATACCAAATTCGCCACCTCCGTGCTGCATTTCTTGAAAATGATTGCCGTGGTTGCCGTCACAGCCATTGCCACTATCGTCACCGTCCCAGTCGATGAGGACGCAGCAGGTATTGGTTGCCCTGTGCCAACCGCCGCCATTGCCGCCGCTGTGGACCGAGAACTTGTCGAGACAGAGGTCACTGCATCCATTCAGGTGAAGACTGGGCAGCAGCGTTGGTGAATCCTCAGCTTGCCACGGACCCCAGATCTGGGATGAATGCTTGCCGGGTCCATATATATGTCCGCCGACAACCTTCGTCAGCGTGACGGTGGATCCCCATACGAATCTTCCTCGCGGAATGCGCACCGGCTTGTTCAGGTGCCTATTGTCCCAGCCATTGGGCACGCCGTCCGTGGTGAATGCCTTGTCGAAGGCCGCCTGAAAACACGGAGCGTCATCCCCTAGCCACGAGCCGAATGTTCCGGCACCTTCGTGCAGGTTGGCAAATTCAGAGACGTCGACCACGTCACCGAATCGGTCATTGATGGACCGGGCAACAGCACCATTTGCTGATTTGAACGGAGCAAGTCTGAACGGAATGCTCATTTTATATCTTATATCCTCACTTCCAGTTTGAGAAGCCAGACGGTGCCGCGCTCTGAAAGGCGGTGGCACCGAGGTTGATTGTTAGTATGCCATCAGCGACGGTCGTAGGGCGAAAACCACCCCAAGGAAAGAGACCTTGAGTGAGACCTATTCCGGTCATGGGACAACCATCCGTGCCTGTCACAGGGTTGCCCCTCAGCCACGTTCCATTGTACCTGAACCAGACTCTGCGAATAACAGCGTCGTAGGCCACGCCTATAACGTCACCGTTTGCTACTGTCGGGTCAGTGGTGAAGGTGTATACCGTGCCGGTGTTGTAGACAGCATTGTTGACGTTGCCGCCTACCGCGCGCAGCACCACGCCAGCAGTATCGGACATCCCCGCGAAGGAGTTAGCATCCTCAACATCAATGTAGGTTGTTGGATTTGCAATCCCAACAGCCCAGTGATTTGTTGGAACGTCTGTGACTGTAACCTCAAAATACCACTTGCCGCTTTCACTTCCGTGGTGCGGGGACGTTGCGCGAATATCCATATTGTTGGGACTAGAACCCACGTTCGCCGAGACAGACATGTTGCCGTTTGAGAGGGGGAGCGTGCCGCCCCTGATGTTGGCGTTCCAGTCATATGGATTCCAGGTGCCGTTCTCGGGCGGGTTGATCCTTACGCCATCCTCCCAGATATACGTGCTGCCTCGATAGTGTGCGAGTGAAGGGCCGTAAGGGTTGGGGTGACCAAATTCATTTCCAATAAAAAACTGTCCAGGAGAGCCCATCCAGCCAGGATTCTCGTAGTGAAAGGTTCCACCGTCGGCGTCAATTCGCCCATTCGTGGAGCGATTGCCGATCATTATCGCCCCTCTGGCAGCAGTAGGTATATTGAGTGGATTATTGTTCGAGTTCACAAAGAAATACCCTACGGTAACACTATCGTGCGTATTGCTGTTGATCACGCCGTCTGCTGAGCAGAAATTTGGCGAGAAGCTGTAGCAGCCCATGATATTCACCGCGTTTCCAAAAACATAGTAGTCGATAATAGAATTGCTCCAACTGTGGCAGAAAAAGAAGCTGACCGACCCGCCCTGACCAATCTGATACAATCCCCACTGATTGTCGTAGAAATCACACGCATAGAAAAAGTGATTAATCGTGTTGCCGCCATATATGCCGTAGCCGCGCACGCAGTTGGAAAACTTGCACTTGCACCAAGTGCGCTCAGACCCCATCGCCGCGCCGCTGTAGATGACACCCCAACCGCCCCCCGGACCAGTAATGGCCACGGCACCCGTGACATGAACATCACGATAATATCCATCGCTACCGTCACCGTTCCCACCTCCACTAGGATGCGTTCCGCAGTGATACACCGCGTTCTGCACCTCACTGGCGTCAATGGTCATGCCTTCCATGTGGGTGTGCCAACAGGTGAGTGCCTCGATCACGGGGAAAGCAGTAGGTACAAAACTGCTTTCAACCGGGTCGGCCTCCGGGTCCCAGAAGATTCTTACTTGATGCTGGCCCGCGCCAATCAGGGTAATCGACCAGACGTGACTGAACAGCAGAATGTTTGAGACTTTGTATTGACCACGCGGGAAGAATATGACTCTGTTCGCGCCCGAACCCGGCTGCACGCTAGCTATCGGATGCTCGCCGTGCTCGTCGCCAAACGGGCCATAGGCAAAGTTTATGGTCGCTTGAATTGCCAAGGTATCGTCCGCTATGCCGTTACCGACCGCACCAAAATCTTGAGGCGTGATCCAGGCGTCCTCCAGGCGATCAGCAAATGATCGCTTCGTCGTCCCGTAGTCAAGCGCGAAGTTTGCTGTATTGATGTTGACCATAGATGGCTTTATCTGTGTCCGTAGTATGCAGCTTGGTTTGCGGCGATGGCTGCGCGGTCACTCGCACCATACGCCATTGGACCCCAGCCAGCTTCAAACCAATGAGCGAAGAAAGAGTAAGCTGGCATTTGCAGTACCTCACCGACCTGCATGGGCCACGCTCCCGTATTGGTGTGCAGATGATCGACACCATCAATACAGACGTAGTTATCACCACTGTAAACTCTTACATTCACATCGTGAAGTACACCATCAGTGGCGTCATCCCACACTGTTCCGCTGGCAGCGTTATAATAACCGATTTTGTTTGGGGTCGATAAATTTCCAAACTGTATTTGCATGGCACCCCCAAGTACCAGACCCCCACCACCATAAGTCGCGTGAGCTGTTCCTACTTTTTTCATGACGACGGACCCCCCGAATGGCGCCGAATATTCCGCTGTGAATACGGCTGTGTACATCCGTGCATTACCATCGAACGCGTTCATACCGGGACGCGACCCAATAAGATTGAAGGCAAAACGCGGCATGTCGGAATTCCATATGTCTTGCCCAGTCTGAGAGTGTCGGTCAGCGACCTGATCATACATTGTATGAATGTATCCCGTCGTCGACGTAAGAAACGTCGTCGCCGCAGCTATGTCAAAAGAACCATCCGGCAGTGTACCAAAGTCCTGCTTAACGGAGTCGCTAAATCGCAAAATCTTGCAGCAGGGCTTCACGCCAGCCGTGGCCGCACTAAATGCGCGGAATCCGTACCAAGAATTCCAGCCCGACACGAGGTCACCCGGACCTTGATAAGTAGGGCCGCCGCTCATCAATGAAATCTGTCCGGAAAAAGCAAACGCACCGCCCATGGTCACCGGTACAGGTGTATCAAGTTGAATGACAGCGAGCAGACGCGAATTAGTGCGATCAGTCACAGCAAGAAAACCAGCGGGACCAGCACCGTCGATAATGCCGTCACTCGCCAATGTTGCCACCACCCTGCGCCCGCCCGCTATCGATTGGGGTGCACCAAATATCGAACCCGCTGAATACGACCGAAAGCCAAGATTGTAGGCTGTTGTCGCCTGAACATAGGTCGTCGGTTGTGATGTACAGACTTCAATATGAGTTGCCTCAGTATCAAGAACACTGAGTCCGAAATCCAGGACACGATCTGACAAAATAGTGGTACTCATTTCAGCTCTGCCTCGATTTTTGCGATCACGCTGTCCCAGTCACGAAAACGCGGCTGCCGGAAAATACGAACAGAATCATACCAGATGGTGGTCTCATCCTTCAGGCCCCACCGCCAGTCTGGGTCGAACGACAGCATCAGCCATGTTGGAACACCCAGAGCACCGGACAAATGCGCAATCGACGTATCCACCGTGATCACTAGATCAAGCTGCGTTATAGCAGCCGCCGTGTCGGCAAAGGACTCGAACTGCCCGCTGTTGACCAGCGACAAAATCGGCCCGTGGTCACGCATAAGCTTGTCGAGTTTCTGCACCGGCACGTCGCGCGTGAATGGCCGCTCGGACCGCGCTGATCCTTCCCAGCACACACCGATTTTTGGCCCGTTGCGAATACGCCAGCGTTCTACCAGTGCGGGGTCAGCGTGCAGATACGGATCGCTGCGCATCACGGCTTCATCGGCGTGCAGCACGGCGGGCGTGGACGGCAGACTGCAATGTTGCGCATGCGGCGGCAGCGTGCGCCCCAAGCGGTGCAGGCAGCCCGGAGGTGCCATTTTCGAGGTCTCGAACAACTCGTAGAGTTCGGGCTGCACTTCCAATATCGCGTTCGGCACTCGGGACAGCACGTGATTGAAGAACCTGCTGAACATGATCGTGTCACCAAAGCCTTGCTCACTCCAGATCAACACGGTCTCATCAGTGTGGCTGCCGTCCCACTGCGGCACATCGTGCTTGCGATGACCACCGAAGTAATGCAGATTCCGTTGCAGGAAACGCAGTTCATAGGCGGGCCAGCCTTCGGCCCAGTTGCCCCGTTGTAGCTTGCGCAGGCCGATGATGGCGTGCGTTGGAATATGCGCTGGATCACGCCGTAAATTTTCCTCTAGCGCGGCATGGACTTCATGATCGCGCTGCATCAGGTTCTGGTAATGCCCGATCATCAATCGAGAATCCAACTCATCAGGCTTATAGGATAAATACCTGGAGTAACGCTCGATCTCACGGTCGAACATAAGATCATCTTGCCGAATGTCCGCCACCTCATCCAGCTGCTTGACTACAATGCCCCTATCCTCGGCCACGCACACCATGTTCATGCTTACCACGTTGCCGAACACGTTCTGTTCGCAGCCATTGAAATTGTTCTGGTCGAACAGCGGCGGCCGATGCCAGAACATTCGATAGCGTTGTTCTACAAGTTCCGCGACCAGTGCTTCGCTCTTGTCCTCCCTATCATTCTCAACATACAGCACCGGGCGATACTTTGCCAACGTGGCACGCATGCCTCGGATAACTTCAAGTTCATGACCTTCGACGTCTATCTTGACAAAGTTCACGCCATCCAGGTGCAGTCCATCGATGGGAATCTGATTGACCCTGAGACTACCAGATCCAGCTTCGACCCGACCGTAGTTGTGATGACCTAACTCCTCGAGTGATTGAATTTTCACATTACGGTAGTTGGTCCCCACCGCTACGTGCATCACGGTGACATTGGTGCAGTTGTTCGTTTTCAGATTCTGGCGCAGGAGTGCGACATTATCAGGGTTGGCTTCGAACGCGAACACCTTGCCCGTTTCACCAACAAGGCGCGACATCGGCACCGTGAGCGCACCGATATTTGCACCGATGTCTAGAGCTATATCGCCGGGGCGAAGCACCTTACGATAAACGTCGATCTCCCGCTCGCTGTATTCTCCATACTTGGCGAGTGAGAGACCGACGAACTCGTCGTTCTGATAGAAGGTGAATTCGCCGTGCCGACAGCTACTGCTTGTCAGCTGCTTCGTCATCGTCAGATTCATCATCAGGGGGTGTTGTTGGTGGATTGGCCGGCGGAGGTGCCGGTGCCGGTGGATCTGGTACTTGGCTCCCCGGTTTTCCAGGATTGACAGAAAGTTGGGGAGCCCCCAACTCTGGCTGTTTCAAGTTGACATCTTCACTCATCGATAGTTCTCCTCTTGAGGGGTGCAGTATTACCCAAGCGGGGATCCCGGAGCAAGCTTACTGATTCGGGATCCTGATTTCAAACGACGCAAGCGTGAAAGTGTTGCCCGATGTAACCGCCTGCGAAGCAGACAAGCTGCCGTGCGCGTACAGCGTATTCGTGGCTGTGATCGCCCACCATGCGGCGGTGCCGCTGGTCGTGATCGTGCCGTCTGTCACTGCTACGCTGGCCACCTTGCGGCCATTGGGCGAAGCAGCGGCAGGCGCAGTAAACACCGATCCGGCGGCGACACTCTTGAACCCAAGCAAATACGTGGTAGTTGCCTGAGCATAGGTAGTCGGCTCAGTGTTGCAGATATTGATGTGCGTCGGCAGCGTGTCGAGCACATTGAGACCGAGGTCGAGTACGACATCTTCTAGTGACGGAGGCATTACAAACTCCTTTTCAGTGGGGGGTTAGATATTCTCAGGCTGCGACGCACCGAACGGGGTTGATGACGGCGTAGTCACTGATGGCTTCTGCCGGGTTTCACTCTTGAAGTTAGGGTTCTCTACGTTGATGCGAGTCGTGTACCCGCCCGCGCGCGTGTAGTTGTGCTCTACCTCCTCCATGGTATAGCCGCCATCAACACCTGGACGCGCACCGATGATGACGAGCTTGTTGCCAGCCGCCGCAGACGGTTCACCGTTAATGATACACCACCCGCGCCCGCGCTTGTTTTCAGATTCGGCTTCAGCACCGCCATTGTACTGCGTGCCAACCTGCGCATTGGGTGCCATAAGTGGCGTGCCTGCGGTCGCCTTCGACTTGCCGAATACACCACTGCCACCGATAGAATCAGTGACACTCTTAAAAGCACCTTCGAAAATATCGAAGTAGCGCACGCTCGCGTCCTTGTATTGCGGACGACCAGTGAACGGCTTGATGCGCCATGAAATGAGATTCAGTCCCCATACTGCTTCAACCGTCGGGAGGTTTTGCCCGGCGACATTCAATCCGCTGGTCGCAGAAGAAACGGTGATATTATTACCGACGATCTTCATATGACCGCCCATCTCTTTAGCCAAACGCTGTATGAAATTGAAAGTAGACTCGTTCTGATACACGAAATGCCGCGACATAGCACCCAATGACTTGTCGATCTGTGCAGTCATGCCGATGCTTTTGGCAGCATCCTGAATTATATTCTCCATTTTCATGCCGCTGCTTTTTCCATCCTCGCCTTCGCCAAATGATTTTTGAAGAACTGACTTACCCTTTCCTTTCAGGTCACCGCTTTTCGCCTCGATCCACATGCGTCGTCCACCGCCGCGTCGCGAAAATCCAGACTCTACTGAATCAACCGTACCGTTGAACACCGCCTGCATGCCGCTGGCTTCCCACGGCAAGCCGTCCGGTGGTTCATCACCCGGCTTGATGATAATGTCATAAACTTCCTGAAGATGCCGGTAAATCGGAATGCGCGGCCCGGTGCCCGCCCAGCCGAGCTCCACTCTAATTTTCACACCGTCGCCCGGTACTTCAAGCTTTGCCTCACGATCATCCAGTTCAATATGCGCTGTGTCCATACCAGAACGACGATCAATCACACGCACAGAAATCAGGTACGGATCAAAACGATCTGTCACGTCCTTGTCGTTAACAAAGACTTTGCAATGAGCACGCCGGCGATGACCCTGATGGCTGGCAGATTGAAGCTGAATATTCATTCTTCTTCGATCCTGTCGTAAAGCGTTACGGTCTTAAGCGCCTTGGGCGTACCCCGCAGAATATCTGGATCAATCGGCACGCGCACTTGCGTTCCCACAGGGATAAACGGTCCATTCCGATGAAGGCGCGCCAAATGTGGATTAGTGTCTAGCAACGCCTCAACGATACCGTAAGAAGGACATTTGTAGCGACGCCAAACAAGAAGATCAGCGGTGATAAACTCACCCTGCACTGTCACGTACTCATATGAGGTTATCGCCATGTTATCCAGCACCGCCAGTAGCACTGAGATTATCACCGCTGTAGAACGAAGTGTAGAATGTTGACGGATCAGGCACCGGCACACGTATGAACGATGCCGTGAAGTCTATCTGTTGCCCAATGCCGTCTGGTCCCAACAGGCTATGTCCGCGCGCCAGTTTCTCTAGAATAAACCACCCAACCTTCCAACCGTCGCCACGCATCAGCAAATGCGACTGTCCCAAACGACGAATGGTGTCCAATAATTCGAGAGTGTAAAAGCCGCCGCCTGATTTATCACCACCACCGCCCGCTCGTCGCAAATGCTTGGACATGAAGTGCGGGTGCAAGCGCCCGCGCAGAATAATTTCTTCATCACTTTCACCGACCCACTCACGATACATGGCTGCGCCGGCGATTTCTTTCTTTGCCCAGTCAGACCCAGTAGAGTGATCCACGTTCTGCACGTTCAGCGGAAAGACCGTGAACTGAATGGCCGGGCCGAATGAATATAGATAGTTTTGAAGAGCCATAGTTACGTGGTCCTGATATCAGCATCATAATTTGTAGTATCGTAGCTGCGCCACATCTCGGCTGCCGCATGCCGTTCCATGGTTGAACGACGAAACTGGTCGGTGCCCGCCTCGAAGCGCGTGCGGATAGTAATTGGCTCATTCATTTCTTGTCTCAACTGACGCAACGAGCTATCTTTCCAACCACTGTCGATCCGTTTATTTACGTCGCCTTCACTTGGTATTTCTGGAAGATCGGATGGAGAACGTGTTGACGCTTCTGATCCTGTCGTCGGTGATGGTGCTGCATCTGCTGGCACATGCGGTGAAGGTTTAGGCTTGGCTCGATAAAAATCAAAACCACCCACCGGATATTGCGAACGCATGCTGCGCCCCTGATTGCCACCTAACCCAGTGAATGCTCCTCCATTAACATTTTCAACCGTGGTGACGTGACTACCCTGCGTGCCGGTAGCTGCATATCCGCCGTAGCGCGAACGGCGACGCACGGCAATATCTCCCGGCTCAGGTGCACCCGTTACAGGGTCACCCCACTTGCGCCAGTTAGAAGCAAGCGCAGGATTATCAGGCGGTGTCCCTCCTGCTCTTCGTACTGCCATGGCCGCAAAGTCACCGCACCAGTTGTCATTGACCGTATAACCTTTATCGCGCATATATTGCTTGACGGCCTCCGGCCCGCCCTGCGCCGCAATTTGCTGCGCGCTGGCCAGCACTGCCGCTGGCGGCGCACCGCCACCCTTGCCATCGGCACTGCCAAGACGGGATCCTTCCGCGGCAGGCAACCCTTTGCGTGCAATCAGCGATCGTTGTTCAGCGGTCGGCACATCGTTGAGACCAATACCAGTCGCCTTCGAAACGTTCTTCGCCCAGTTAGGATCATTCTCGGCCCAACGTGCACCAATTTCTGAAAGTGTCTTACCTGCATAACCTTTGCCGCCCAGCAAAGATTCCGCCGCTTTGAAACCAGCTTCACGATCAGGGAATACCGCGAAACCGCCTGAGTCAGCGTGTGTTGCACCATGTCGCTTGGCAAAGTCACCAAACTTGATATTACCAGGATTGTTATTGCGATCTGCGCGCGTACCAGGACCGCCGCCTGCACCGCCTGCACCGCCTGCACCGCCTGCACCGCCTGCGGCAGCGGCAGCCCTGCTGCGTGCACCGGGGCCAACACCGCGCCTGAACGTGGGACCACCACCCCCACCATCTCCACCGCTGCCTTCACCTTCACTAAGTGAATCGCGCAGCAGTTCACGAATATCAATCAAGGTGCTACGTATTGTTTCTTCTTCTTTCAGCGAACGTTCTGATATGCGTGCAAGCGCGCTTACATCACCTTCATCACTCGCCGACGCACCCAAATCATCACTCGACGCACCAGAATCACCCGAAGAATCATCTAACATACGTTGTCGACGAAGTCGATAACGCGAACTCCCTCTTCGATCCGTTGGCGGCGGAGGCGCAGGTGGCGGATCATTACCGCGTGTAGGAGGATACAGAGGCTCAATATCATCCCGTGTCGCTGGAACCCATCTTGGGCTCGGTGGAAGTTCAGGACCAAGAATAGTTTTTCCGCCAAGTTTCTTGATCTTCTTTCGGTTTTCCATATCGATTATTTTGAGATCAAGATCATTCAACGCACGCCGCGCTTCCATCTCTGCTTCTTTGGATCCAGCACCAACGGTGTTTTTCAACAACTCCCATTGCCATTTCCAATAGGCTTGCACTGCTTCCCAGTTGGTGCGCAGCCCGCTAATATTCAAAAACGTATCCCAGTCCAACGAGTCCGCCGCCAGCAGTTCATTCATTTTCTCCATCATCTGGGTTAGTTCTTTGGCACTCTCCAATAGCTGACCAATAATCGTTGCATCAGGACTGCCGCCAGTAGCGACCAGCTTGTTGACCTGAGCAATGATATTACCCAACTCGTACAATAGATCTTTCGAACTTTCACCCAACCGTGTCAGATCTTCTGCGGCACCCGTCGACGCTGTCTTGTAGTTCTTCCGCATCAATCCGGCCGACTTATTCATGGTATCATCCATGACCTTGCCAAGTTCCGGATAGATCGCAATCATTTCCTTGATGAAACCAGCATGCCGTGGTCCAAACAAATCGTTGATCGTCTTGCCAGTGCTATTCACCGCCTGATTAACGAGATCGATAAATACGCCGACCACGTCCTCACCATTCTCAGCAGCTTCACTCAAACGCTTATTCAATTTCTCAACATCAGAACCCAGTGCAGCGGCAACCTCTGAATTTCCCATCGTATTCATCATGCGCGTGACCATTTGAATGGCCTTGTTTGTATCTCCATATCTGTTCTGCAGTTTACCCAGAATACCGAGCACTTGTCCAAGATCTTTTACACCACTGTAACCAAAATCCTTCATTGCAGATGTAAGTTCAGGCAACCCACGAACCATGTCAGAAGTTTTGAGTTGGAGTTCCTCCTGCGCATAATTCAACATGTCCATGACTTGGACAGCATCATCACCCTTAATGCCAAAATTCAACATCATGGTACCAAATAGATTTGCAGTCTCCTTCGCGGTTACGCCCAAAGACTTTGCCCCCTGAGCAATGGTCGGATAAATTTTCATTGTCTCTTCAACAGACAAATTGGCACGCTCGCGCAGCATGTCAAAACCTTCGATCTGCTCACCAATCGAAGTCGCTGTTTCGTGTGCCAATTCACGCAATGCTGGCTTGATCTTGTTAATATTCGCCGCCGTTTCACCAGCTTCGATTTGCAGTCGCCGAAACTGCTTGTCCACGTTCGCAAATTGCGTGAATCCCTGATAAAGCGCCGTGGCCGCCCCGGCAGCCGTTAGCATCCCACGCGACAATCCCAATACAGAAAATGCCGCACTATCAAATGAACTGGTCGAAGTCCGACCCACACTACGTGTTTGTCTTTCAGTCTCGTTAAGCGTCCTAGCATATCTTTCAACAGCGCCACGCAAAAGATCTACGTTTACCGATCCAGTCCTACCAAGTTCATTCTGCAACACCTGAGCCATACGCTGGCTCGCCTGTGTTGCCGTGGCGGCATGTCTTGCCATCGTTTGAAAGCCAGTGCCCGAACGCACCGCACGTTCAACTGATTGTGTCGCCCGCAACTGAGCAGCATGAGTCGCGTCAATCTCCCGCCGAATCCTACGAAAGGACTCTTCGGTATTGGAGATAACATTGACGCCAATGTTAAAGTTTTGTTGCGGGATAGACATACGTTAGCGTTCCATGTCAAAACTACCGATTTCTTCGGGTCGGGGTGGCGGCGGAGGTGGTGGCGCTGCCGGGGACGGATAATTAGGTCCCCAGTCTTCGGGCTTTTCAGGTAACTCATGCACAGGTAATGACTGTTCCGAACTAGAAAACAACGGCGCATTACCAGATGTAATATCGTTGATGATTTCAGGCGGTAGCATCTGGAAAAACTGCGTTAGCACGCGGTCAACGTCAGGATACATGATACCGCGCAAGGTCGCTTCGGTCAGATTACTGACCTCTATCAACAAATCGATAGATCTGGTAAATTTTTTCTCCTGCCAACGTAGAACAACGTCCCATGTAATAGGGTTGAGATAGACATAGTCTATCTGGTCCCCCATCGTGCTTCTGAAGGGCAGAAACAAGAAGATCTTGCGTCCGCCCTTCAGGTCAAGTTCAATGTTACTCATTCGTTATCCTACTGTCGTGCCGCCGAGATCACCAGCGATGCCACCGCTGACGATACCTAGAATTGCGTTCTCTTCGGCCCGAATATTGATTTCACCCACCCTGAACTCCTGCGCGAAGAAGTCCCAGTAGTAGATGTTCTGCAGCGTGTTCGACGGCTCAGTGTTGCCAGCGGTCGGTCCCGACTGCATGGACAGTTCATAGTGCGTGATACCCCGGATGGAGTACTCGTGGGCCATCAGGTCACCCTTGCGGTAGTTGGTCGGATTCACCCGTCCCATGCGCCCCCACAACAGAGCCATGGCTTTCAGCGCGCGGCCAGACCGTTGATCGCGGATCACGCCGTACATCGTATAACGTTGCACCGCGCGTGCTGATCGACCGATCAACCGCATGATGTTGGGCTGCCAACCGGCAAGACTGAAAGTCGCTTCCAGCCGGTTGACGTGCGTGTTGATTTCGATAGCGACGGGTGCACCACCCGGCAGATAGTCCACGTAGTTTTCTTCCAGACCGGGAAGCTTGATTTCCTGGATCGAGAGGTAGGTAGAAAGTCCCGGCTGTGCTTCGTCACCGATGTCTCCGCAAACCAGATTGACGGCTTCCATCGTATAGACTGTTGAGGGTTCAGCAGGCATATGCCAGCCTCCTTATTTGAGGGTTGATAGTTTACGCGGCCAGATTGAGCTGAGTCGTGAGGTCAGCAATCATCTGGTCAACCGCCTGACGATAACGTGCAGACTCGATCGTCAGCACGCGCAGCGGAGTGGGCTCCTCGGCCGCAAATCCGACCGTGAGATGGCCGAGGCGAATTTCGTCGGCGGAGTTGCTGTCTGGGCTGAAGGCCAGCTTGTAACCCAGAATGTGCCCGTCCGCTTTCAAGTCACGCAACACCGCGCGCTCAGCGTTGATGATAGCCTGAACGGTATGCGGTGTGATGTTGTAGCGGCCGAGATAGTAGCGCATGGCGCGCAGGAGCGTGAGATGGATGAAGTCGCGCCCGCGTACCATGTTGTAGAAGCGCCAAAGTTCATCCTCGCCGGCATTGTCCGTGCCGATGAAGATAAAGCCGCCACTGGCAATGGCAAACTCGTTGCCGAGTTCACCGCGGATCAGCACGCCGATGTTGTGACCAAGGAGATCTTGAGCTTCGTTGGCGTCATCGGTAAGCGCGAACGGAATATCGCGGTTCGGGCCAACGATACCCTGCACCGCTTGGTTCGCCCAGCTATGGAACGGTGCACCCTTTTCATGGTCAC
>Ga0190271_10001613_pt1 | contig 13021 bp, 14 predicted proteins | sample Popmic356T_FD_133747 | JGI IMG/M metagenome (GOLD analysis project Ga0190271, IMG submission 133747) | Populus adjacent soil microbial communities from riparian zone of Weber River, Utah, USA - 356 T | ecosystem: Environmental > Terrestrial > Soil > Riparian zone | place: USA: Utah | collected...
ACGGCGATCCAGTCACCTACAACATCGATCCGGACAAGTCCGTCGATCTGATCCTGCTCGCCGGTGGCGGCAGCGCCGTACTGTTCGATGGTCTGACGGTACCGGCCGGCAATTACGAATGGATGCGGCTGCTGATCGCGGCGCAGCAGAATGTCATGGACTCCTACATCGAATTCCGCGATGGCACCCAGCATCCGCTGTTCGTGCCCAGCGGCGAGGAGACGGGCCTGAAGCTGATCCGCGGCTTCAGCATCGCCGCCGGCGGCCGTACGGATTTCATTGCCGACTTCGATCTGCGCAAGTCAGTGGTGGCACCGCCCGGACAAGCGCCCAACTATCTGCTCAAGCCGGTGGTACGGCTGATCGACCGCCTGCAGGTGGGCGTCATCTCCGGCACGGTGGCGACGGCGCTGGTTCCAGCGGGCTGCACACCCTTCGTCTATGTGTTCGGCGGCAGCAACGTGGTGCCCGATGACCTGGACCCGGCGCCGGCACCCGACGTGGATCCGCTGCTGTCGGTGCCGGTAAACCTGAACACCAATACCGGCGTCTGGGGTTTCCGCGTGTCCTTCGTTGAGGCGGGCAGCTATACGACGGCCTTCACCTGTGATGGCGCGAAGGACGCACCCGACGCCGAGGACACCCTGGTGTTTTCACCGCCGGTCAACGCGACGGTGACCGCCAATCAGACGACGACCATTTCGTTCTGATCAGGCTGCGGGGCGTTTGCGCGGTGCAGCGGCCGCACCGATGCGATCGGGCTCTGGCGTCTTTGCTGCAAAGGCGCGCAGACAGGAGGCCGAGCAGATGTAAACCCGCGGATCCTGCTTTTCGATCGCGCCCGGGTTGGGTACGCGGCTGACTTCGAAGTGCGCCCTCGGCCGGCTCTCGTCGGCCGCGCCAATATCACGCTCGCAGACATCGCAGGTCATGATCATGATTTCCTGCGGAACGTGGTGCCTGCCGGATTTTCGCCAACCCATTGCGGATCACGGTAGCAGATAGCCATGCGCGGCGTACGTCGGGCTGCAATCCGCGTATGCTGCCTGTCGCATGAACCCGCCCTCTGCTGCCAGCCCCGCCGACCCGGCGGATCGATCGACGTGGAAGCAGACGGTGGCGCGTTATCGCCAGCCATCGCTGGGCAAGGCCGTATGGCAGCTGCTCAATACCCTCATTCCCTATGCAGGGCTGTGGTACCTGGCGTGGCTGGGCCTGAAGGTCTCCATCTGGCTGGCATTGCCGCTGATCGTGCTGGCCGCCGGCTTTCTGGTGCGCGTGTTCATCATCTTTCACGACTGCACCCACGGTTCGTTCTTCCGTTCCAGGCGCGCCAACGATGTGCTGGGCTGGGTGACCGGGCTGCTGACGTTCACGCCTTATCACTGCTGGCGTTGGCAGCATGGCAATCATCACGCCACCTCCGGCGATCTGGACCGGCGCGGCGTCGGCGATGTGTGGACACTGACGGTGCAGGAATATCTGGAATCCTCACGCTGGAGACGCCTCGCCTACCGGCTGACGCGCAACCCGTTCATCCTGTTCCTGCTCGCACCGCTGTTCCTGTTCGTGGTGATCAACCGCTTCAGTCCCACCGGCGGCGGTCAGCGCGAGCGCCTGTCGGTGCACCGGATGAATCTGGCGGTATTGATCATGGCGGTCGCAATGAGCGTGGTGTTCGGCCTCAAGCCGTACCTGATCATCCAGGGCGGCGCCATGCTGCTGTCGGGCACGGCTGGCGTATGGCTGTTCTACGTGCAGCACCAGTTTGCCGGCGTTTACTGGGAGCGAAACGAGAACTGGGACTACGTGGACGCGGCGTTGCGCGGAAGCTCCTATCACCAGCTGCCCGCCATACTGCGCTGGTTCTCCGGCAACATCGGCTTCCACCACATTCATCATCTGAGCCCGAACATTCCCAACTACAACCTGCAACGCTGTCACGAGGCCGAGCCACTGTTCCGGCAAGTGCCGCCGGTGACGCTGCTTTCGAGCCTGCGTTCACTGACTTTCCGGCTCTGGGATGAACAGCAGAAGCGGCTGGTGGGATTTGGCCACCTGAAGGTGACCGGGAAGGCGATCGACTAGTGCGCCGGCTGTCGATCCGGCATGTCACCCGCTACAGCTTCCACGGCACGGTGCGACTCGACCCGCATCGCCTGCTGATCCGTCCGCGCGAAGGCCCGGAACTGCGGATCGAATCCTCGCGACTGGTGACCACACCAGCGTCCACGATCCGCTGGTTTCGCGATGCCTATGACAACTCGGTCACCATCGCCAGTTTCGACACACCCACCAACCAGCTCGAGATCGTCAGCGAAGTCGTCGTGCAGCACTACGATGAAGCGCCGCTGGATTTTCTGGTGGCCGACCACGCGGTGTACTACCCGTTCTCCTATGAATCACGCAACACCGCGGTGTTGGCGCCGTACCTGGCCTTGCAGCCTGGTTCGGACGGCGCTGCGCTGCGCTCCTGGGCTGCCAGCTTCTGGCAGCCGGACATGACCATCCAGACCTATACGCTGCTGGCGAGAATCTGCGCCGGCATCCGCGACACGATGAAGTACCAGATGCGCGAAGAGCCGGGCGTGCAAACCGCCGCCGAAACACTGCAGCGCGGCGTGGGCTCCTGCCGCGACTTCGCCAACCTGTATATGGAGACTGTGCGCGCGCTGGGTCTGGCGGCGCGCTTCGTCAGCGGCTACCTGGACGCGGGGCTGCCGGACAAGCCGGGCGCAACGCATGCCTGGGCCGAGGTCTACATTCCCGGTGCCGGCTGGAAGGGATTCGACCCCACCCTCGGCAACATGGTCGGCGCCGATCACATTGCCGTGGCCGTCGCCTGCGTGCCTGACAACGTGCCGCCGGTCAGCGGTGCATTCTTCGGACCGCCGGGCGCCGAGCTGGCCGTCGACGTACGGGTCACGACGCTGTAGCGCGACTCAGGACTGCTGCATGAAGGCCTTCGCGGCCTTCTTTTCCTTCTTCGCAGCGCGCTTCTCCTGCAGGTTCTTGGCCGGCTTTTTCTTGCCTTCCTTCTTGCGCTCCAGTCCCTTGCTCATGTCCGCTGCTCCTTGATGACTACCACATGTCCTTGAGTTTGGCGCCCACATCCAGCGTGACAGCGCGGGCTTCGGTCAGCATGTCGGCGCCTGAACCGGAGCCATGGAAGGCCGTCTGTTCAACGCACTTCAGCACCTTGTCGTTGACGAAGCGGCTCCGTGCGCCATAGACATGCCCATCCCCATCGCGCGGCTGCTGCGTCAGCTGGAATTTCAGCGGCACGCACAGATGCAGCTCATCGCGGGCACGCGTCATCGCCACATACAGGAGCCTGCGCTCCTCATCGATCAGTTCGGCACGGCCGGTCGAGAACTCGGAGGGAAAACTGCCATCCACCACATTCAGCACGTAAACGGTGTCCCACTCCATGCCCTTGGCCGAGTGCACCGTCGACAGTACCAGATAGTCTTCGTCGTGATGCGGAATGCCGGACAGGTCGCCGGCCGCATTGGGTGGATCCAGCGTCAGCTCGGTGATGAAGCGCTCGCGCGACGGATAACCCGCCGACAGCTGCTCGAGCTGGTCGATGTCGCCGACGCGGGTATGCACATGTTCGTACAGCCGCTCCATGTGCGGCTGGTACCACTCACGCACCAGCCGCACCTGGCCCGGCCACGGACGTTCCGGTTCGCAGAGCGCGGCCAGCAGTGTGGCCAGCCTGGGCAGATCGACGCGTGCGGCGGCCGGCGGAGGATATTCGCTCAACGCCTTGATCGAGCCGCGCTGCTCGATCAGATCCAGCGCCTTGCGTGCATTGACCGGTCCCATGCCGGGCAACAGTTGCAGCGTGCGGAAGGCCGCCAGCGAATTGCGTGGATTGTCGGCCCAGCGCAGGATGGCCAGCAGATCCTTGACGTGCGCGGCCTCGAGGAACTTCAGGCCGCCGTACTTCACGAACGGAATCTTGCGCTTCATCAGCTCGACCTCGAGCACATCGCTGGCGCTGGCGTTGCGGAACAGCACCGACTGCCTGCGCAGCGCGACGCCGGCTTCGCGGCGCTTGAGGATCTGCCCGCACACATATTCGGCCTGCGATTGCAGGTCTTCGGTGGTCACGTACAGCGGCTTCGCGCCCGGGCCGCGCACCGACAGCAGATGCTTGCGATGCTGGCGCGGCGCGTCGGCCAGCACGGCATTGGCCACATCCAGTACCGGCTGCGTGGAGCGGTAATTCTGCGCCAGCGTGATCAGCTCAGCGCGCGGTTGGTACTGATCCGGAAAATTCAGGATGTTCTCGACCATGGCGGCACGGAAAGAATAGATCGACTGCGCGTCGTCGCCCACTACGGTAATGCCACTGCCGTCGGGGCGCAGACCCTTGAGAATCTCGGCCTGCAGCCTGTTGGTGTCCTGGTACTCGTCCACCAGCACGTGATCGAAATTGGCGCCGACCTGCGCGGCCAATTTCGGCTCGGACATCATCAGATTCCAGTACAGCAGCAGATCGTCGTAATCGAGCAGCGCGTACTGCTGCTTGCGTTGCACATACGCGCGACACAACTGTGCCAGTTCCTTCTCCCAGTTCTGGCACCACGGAAACTGCTGTTCCAGCGTTTCCTGCAGCGACTTCTGCGTATTGACGCGCCAGGAGTAGATGGCAAGGCAGGCATCCTTGCGCGGGAAGCGCTGGTACTGCTCGGCATGGCCGAGCTCCTGGCGCAGAGTGTCGAACAGGTCGGCCGAATCGCCACGATCGATGACGGTGAAGCCGGGCTCCAGCTTCAGGTGCGCGGCGTAGTGGCGCAGCAGCCGGTTGCCGATCGAGTGGAAGGTGCCGGCCCACACCAGTCGTTGCAGCACCACCTGGGCCTTGTTTCCCAGCGCATCATCCAGTGCCTGACGCACGATGTCATGCGCGCGTCGGCGCATCTCGAGCGCGGCGCGGCGCGTGAAAGTCAGCAGCAGGATGCGCGCCGGGTCGACGCCATTCATCACCAGGTGCGCCACGCGATGCGCCACCGTACTGGTCTTGCCAGTGCCGGCGCCTGCGATAACCAACAACGGCCCGGCACGCACGCCCTTGCGATCCGGCAGCGGTTCGCCAAAGGTAGCGGCGCGCTTCTGCGCGGAGTTGAGCAGTGACATGGGGTCGGCGGCGGGCATGCGATGAATATAAGGGGGCGTTGCAGGGCAAGTCACCGCCCTGCTTCACGCTCTTGCCATGCAACAATCGAATGGGGAACATGTGCCATGGCATTGGAAAAACTGCGCACTGTGTTCACCGGCCGCGTGATAACGGTCACTGTTGAGACCGTTCGACTGCCGAACGACCACGTCGTTGAGCTGGAAATCGTGCACCACCCGGGCGGCGCGGCCACGGTGGCGCTGGATGGCGAGGGCCGGGTGTGCCTGCTGCGCCAGTTCCGCCATGCCACCAATGGCTGGGTCTGGGAGCTGCCCGCGGGCAAGCTGGAGCCCGGCGAATCGCCCCTGGTTACCGCACAGCGGGAGCTGGTTGAGGAAGCCGGGGCCGAGGCCCGGCACTGGGAAAGCCTCGGCGCTTATGTCACTTCTCCGGGGGTTTTCACCGAAACAGTGCACCTGTTCCTCGCCAAGGGCTTGAATTTAGTCAGGATGTCGCATGAAAGTGCAGAAATGATTGAGGTACATTGGCTAAACTTTGAGCAGGCCTGCCACAGGGCAGCGAATGGCGAGATCGCCGACGGCAAGTCGGCGCTGGGTCTGTTGAGAGCACAGGCAAGACTAACGACATGAATCCGGAAAAATTCGAGCTTCATCACCTCGGCGAAGACGAGGAAAGCGAAACGGCCAGGATTCAACGGCTGTCGCTGGAAGACACCGTGACACAGCGCCTGCGCGGCCTGCGCACTGCCACCACCAAGGGCAAGGGTTACAACCCCTACGACACCTTCCCCAACACCTCATCCACGGGTGCGTTCGCCCAGCACCGCGACCTGCGCGAGCTGTCGAAGTGGATCCGCGCCAAGCGCCAGGTCGAGAAGCTCCGCGACGAAGAAAAGGCTGAAGCCACCGGCATTCACTCCATACCGCCGCAGGACAAGAAGTAGCGTCAGCGGCGGATGCCGATGCGGATCGCCGCCGTGGCAATGAAGACCTCGCGCAGGAAGTACAGCAGCGCGGCGACGAAGGCGATCATTGCGGCGATGAACAGCACGGCAATGGTGCGCACCACGCCGAATTCGAAGAACGCCGCCAGAAAAAGCATCACCACCACCATCGACACCAGCAGCGCGCATACAGTCAACAGCGTGATCGCTTTGCTCAGCAGCCGCGCGCGCCTCGCCAGCACGCCGAGCTGGCGCGCGACATCGGCATCGACCGGCTGCTGCGGCGCTTGCGCCGCACGACCTTCCAGCAGGCGCGCGCGATCCACCGCCCGCGCCAGGCGATTGGTCAGCACGGTCAGCATGATGCCCACGCCGGACAGCAGAAACACCGGCGCCACCGCCAGCCGTATCACCTCGCCGATGGACTGAATCCCGGCTGCGGCCGCGTCGATCATCAGCGCGTCCGGCGCACGAAGCGGTAGTACGGATCGGCCTCGTTGCCGGCCACCACCCGGCCGGCCGCGTCGAAATGGCGCTCGCTGATGGCCAGCTCGTCGCCCTTCAACTCGGCGCGGTACTCGACCGTGACCACTTCATCATCGACACGCGAGTTGGCGCGGCAGGTGGCGCGCTGATTGGCGGCGCTGAATCCGTCACTGGTCTTCTGCCAGACCAGCTCGCAACCATTCAGCGGCCTGGTGTCACTGGGCAGCAGCGAGCGGAACAGCTGCGGGTCCCCGGTGCGCCAGCGCTCCGGCTCCGCCAGCAACAGGATGCGCTGCACGATGCGTTTCCCGTCCACCACCGAGAAAGTCCAGATCTGCTGCGAAATCAACCGCCGCGGATCATCCACGGCGGTTTCGCGCACATGCAGCACATGCTCGCCGAGCACGGGCACAAAGAACGAGGTGACCAGCAGATTCATCACTGCATGCGGCGGAGACACGCCTGCCGCGGCATCGGCGCGTGCCTGCGCGCCGTTGTTGTAGACGCCGGGCAGTGCCGCCATCAGCTGCTCCAGTTCGCCCTTCCGCAGCTTCTGCTGGCTGGCGCAACCGCCCAGCTGCAGCATTGCCAACGCGCACATTGCAACCACGCCCCACGCTTTCAACTTCATGCCTGCTCCCGGAGGAATTCCTAGTGGCGCCACTCGGCCCGATAGCTGCGCCCCAGCCGCATGATGCGCCCGAGCAGCTGTGCATAGTCAATGCCCGCCGCAGCGGCGGCGGCCGAAAAATCCTCGGCGCGCGCCAGATTCGGATTCGGATTGGCCTCCAGCACATACAAGGCGCCGTCGCTGCGCAGGCGGAAATCGATGCGGGCATAGCCCGACAGGTGCAGCGCGCGGTAAATGCGCCGGGCCATGCGATCGATGCGCTCCAGCAGCGGCGCCTCGACCTGCTGCGCGCCGCCGGTGCTGATACCGTACTTGCGCTGGTAATTGCGATCCCACTTGATCTTGCGGGTGGCGATGGCGGGGAGTGACTCCGGGAGGCTGCCGAAGTGCATCTCCCAGACCGGCAGGCTTTGAAGCCGCTGATTGCCGATGACGCTGACATACAGCTCGCGCCCTTCGATGTACTCCTCGACCAGCGCATCGCAGCGGATCTGCTCGTGCATGAACTGCACGCGCTCACGGAGCTTGCCCGCATCCTCCACCACCGAGGCCTGCGCGATTCCCAGCGACGCGTCTTCGGTGGCCGACTTGACGAACAGCGGGAAGCGCAGCCGGCGCGGCACATGAAAGCGTTCGCCGCGGCGGAACACCGCGAATTGCGGGGTCGGGATACGGTGAAAGGCCAGCAGCTGCTTGCACAGCACCTTGTCGCGCGACAGCAGCAGACCGCGCGGATTGCAGCCGGTATAGGGCTGCCGCATCAGTTCAAGGAAGGCCACCACATGCTGGTCGTAGGTGACGATGCCGTTGAACTCTTCCAGCAGGTTGAACACGATCTCGGGCGGCGAATCCATCAGCGCCGCACGCAGTTCGGTCAGCGAGTCCAGCACCCCGAGAACCTGGATGCGATGCCCGGCCTCGCGCAGCGCCGAAATCACGTCATATTCGGTGCGCCACTCGTCGACCTGCCGCTCGCTGTAGCCATCCAGGCTGTCGGGCGGCACCAGGCTGCTGTGCACCACCACCAGTACACGCTGCGAACTCATGGCGTCGGCTCCGGGGTGCCGATGCGCTCCAGCGCCAGGGCCAGCAGCCGGTCAGCCAGCGACTCGATCCGCCCTGAGTGCAGCAGTGCCGCGCGCCAGCTGCCCGGAATGGCGCTGACGCCATAGTGGGCGCCCGCCAGCTGGCCATACACGGCGCCTGCCACGTCGGAATTGCCGCCCATGTTGACGGCGCACAGTGCGCCACTGCGGAAGCTGTCGGTGGAACCCAGCGCCCAGCGCGCGCTATGCAACGCGGTCAGCGCATTGCCATTTCCTGCCGCGGCGGGCGGCGCCTGCGCCAGGGGCATCCCGATGATGGCCGTCACTTCGGGCTTCAGCGGTCGCGGGGCAAATTGCGCGGCGGACGGGCTCAGCAGCGATTCGCGGCTTTCGCCGCGCAGCGCGGCGTGCAGCATCGCCGCCAGCAGCCGACACCCGTCCAGCACCAACGGCGCCTGGCAGGTGATGCGCGCGGCATCGACGGCCTGCGACTGGGCCAGTGACAGCGAGCCATAGGCGTGCAGTACGGCGGGCGCCACGCGCGACAACGGTTCGGGGTCGAGCTGCGCCGGATCGTGCGAACCGGCGAAGGGCTGGCGACGCCATTGCGCCGCCGCCAGCGCGCGCGCGGTGGCGGCGGTAATGCCGAGGCATTGTCCAGTGGCGGACAGGTGACCCTGGCTCTGCCAGCGCAGCAGACGATTGACCTGATCGCGTGGATCAAAGCGCTCGCGCTCTGCCAGGCTCTCGGCCAGGCACAGCGCCATCGCGGTATCGTCGCTCCAGCCGCCACGCGGCAGATCGAAAGGTCCGCCGCCGAGCAGATCGCCCACCGGCGTGAAACTACCGGCGCGCCGGTACTGGGTGGCCGCCGCCAGTGCATCGCCCACCGCCAGCCCCATCAGCGCGCCGAGAAACCGTTCGCGCAGCGAACGCACCACGCCCAGTTCGCCGTCATTGAGCCCATCGCCCGCCGCCTCTGCGTCCGCACGCGGGCGCCGATGCTGTACCCAGTCGCGCACGTAGCCGGTCTGCTGTTCGGTCTGCGGAATCGAGGTCCAATTGGCCGAACGCGCGCTCTGTGGCCACAGGCGATTCAGCTCATCGAGCGCCGCATCGCCATCGAGGCCATGCTCGACCAGGTAGCAACCCGCCGCCATGCCCGTGCGGCCCACGCCGGCACGACAATGCAGGTACAGCCGCCGGCCACCCGCCAGCGCCGCCTCGATCTCCAGCTGGATCTCGCGCATGTGCGCGATCTGGAACGGAATGCCATGGTCCGGAATGGGCCTTCGCACATATTCAACGCCGGACGGCAGCATCTGATCGTAAGTCGGACACTCATCGGGCTCGGTGAGGTCGATGAAGCAATCGATGCCGGCCGCCAGCAGATCCGCGACCTGCCCGCCGCTGTCGAACGCCAGGCCGAGCGGATACTCGCCGGCCAGCAGGCGGCCTTCGATCACCCAGTAACTGTTGGCGAGCGGCCGCTCGCTCACGCGTTCTGCACCGCAGCCCACGGGCCTTCGATCTCGGCTTCGATATCCGCCACGCCCGAACGCAGTGCCGCGAAATCGAACAGCGCAGGGTCAGCCAGATGCGCTGCCTGCACATTGCACAGTGCCGAAAAGATCGATTCGGTGCGTCCGGGCTGCTCGCGCTCCCACTCGGCCAGCATGCGCTTGATCCGCACGCGCTGCAGGTTCTGCTGCGAACCGCACAGATCGCAGGGAATCAGCGGAAACTGATGGCCGCGCGCATAGCGGGCAATGTCGCGTTCGGCCACGTAGGCCAGCGGACGGATCACGATGTGGCGGGCATCCTCGGAGCGGAGCTTGGGCGCCATGGCCTTGAGCCTGCCGCCGTGAAACAGGTTCAGGAACAGCGTCTCGACGATGTCGTCGCGGTGGTGGCCAAGGGCGATCTTGCTGATGCCATTTTCGCCGGCGTATCGATACAGCGCGCCGCGCCGCATCCTCGAGCACAGCGAGCACATGGTGCGCCCTGCCGGAATCAGGCGCTTGACCACGCTGTAGGTATCCTGCTCGATGATGTGGTACGGCACGCCGCGCGATCGCAGGTACCCGGGCAGCACATGCGCCGGAAAACCGGGCTGCTTCTGGTCCAGATTCACCGCCAGCAGTTCGAAACGCACCGGCGCGCTGCGCTGGAGCGAGAGCAGCAGATCGAGCAGCGTGTATGAATCCTTGCCGCCGGACAGGCAAACCATCACGCGATCGCCCTCCTCGATCATGGCGTAGTCCTGGATGGCCTTGCCGACCAGCCCGCGCAGTCGCGCACCCAGCCGGCGCAGCGTGGCCGAATCCTGCATCGTCGCGACACTCATGCCTTGCGCTCCAGATACTTGCCTTCGAGATAGCGTAACAGGGCATTGGCGCCGAGCGCGTGGCCGGTGGACTGCCGGACCAGCTCCCTCACCTGCAGCTTGGCGCCGAAGCCATGCACATGCTGGCGCAGCCAGCCGAACAGGCCGGCGAACTCGCCGCGCGCAATCTGTTCATCCAGACCCTCGACCTGCCCGTGCAGGCTTTCCCACAGCTGCGCTGCGATGACGGCGCCCAACACATAGGACGGAAAGTAGCCGAATGAACCCAGCGCCCAGTGGATATCCTGCAGACAACCCTCGGTCACGTTGGCAGGACGCGCGCCGAAGCGCTGCTCCATGCCCACATCCCACACCTGCTGCAGGTCGCGCACCGCGAGCTGGCCCGACAGCAGCTGGCGCTCGATGTCATAACGCTGCAGCACATGCAAGGGATAGCTCATCTCATCGGCATCGACGCGGATCAGCCCGCGCGTGACGCGATTGAGTCGCCGATAGATGGCGTCGGGTTCCCACTCGGGCCCGCTGACTGAGAAATGCCGCAGCAGCAGCGGCTGCAGATAGCTGACGAAGGCGCGGCTGCGACCGACCAGCATCTCCAGCAGCAGCGATTGGCTTTCCTCCAGCGCCATGCCGCGATCGCGGCCCACCGGCTGGTCGCGCCAAATTTGGGGCATGCCCAGGTCGTACATGGCATGGCCGGTCTCGTGCAGCGCGCCCAGCAAGCCGGTAAAGGGGTCCGCGGCATCAAAACGCGTCGTGACACGGATGTCGCCGGCCACGCCTTCGGTGAAAGGGTGCTCGCTCTCATCCAGCCGGCCACGATCGAACGGAAAGCCGATGGCCTTCATCACTTCCACCACCAGCGCCCGCTGCTTGCCGGCGGCAAAGCGTCCGTTGAGGGGCGGCAGCACCACATGGGTCTGCGCAGCAATGACCTCACGCGTCATCGCCGGCAGGCGGCGCGACAGACTGCGGAAAATCGCATCGATGTCGGCGGTGGCGATGCCGGGGCTGAACTCATCGACCAGCGCATCGTAGGGTTGCAGATTCAGCGCCTGGCCCAGCAACGCGGCCTTGTCGCGCACCAGCAGCACCACTTCTTCCAGATGCGGCGCGAACAGCGCGTAGTTGTTCTGGCGACGCGCCTCGGCCCAGTGCGACTCGGCGCGCGCCGTGGCCCGGGCCAGCCGCGAGATCAGCATCACCGGTGTGGCAATGGCGTGGTCGCGCTGGCGGCGCATCTCGCGCAGGTTCGCCAGCTGCCAGTCTTCCAGCCCGGGGGCGTTGGCCTGCGCGCGATCCAGCAACCGGCTGATCTTCGGCGCCGTCAGCAGCGCGTGATGCTCGGTTTCCAGCGCCGCCAGCTGTTCACCACGCACCTCGGCGCTGCCGCGCGGCATCATGACCGCAGCGTCCCAGCGCAGCAGCGACAGCGCGCCACGAAAGGCATGCAGGCGGCGCCATTCCTGCTCGAGCTGTTGGTAGGGTGTTGCTGACACGGTTTGTCCTTGAGTACGAAATTCTACCAGCTGACTCAATCAGTTATGATCACGACTATCAGATGGCGGGGGTTACATGAAGCAGATTTACTTGAGTGTCTTGCTGATGTGCATGGGCATGTCGCTGGCACAGGCTGGGGTCCGCATCGAGTCCGTGACCCGAAATATCGCCAGCGGCAAGGAAGGCGCGGCACAGATCATGTATGTGCAGGGTGGCGCGCTGCGCGTCGAAACCTCGAACGGCGAGATCATGCTGTTCAACAACGACACCATGTACCTGATCGACAATGCCGACCGCAGCTATCGCTCCATCGACAAGGCCACCATGGAGCAGCTGGCTCTCACCCTCGGCGCCGCCATGCAGCAGATGCAGGCGCAGCTGGCGAAGCTGCCGCCCGAGCAGCGCGCGCAGATGGAACAGTTGCTGGGCAGCCGGTTGGGAGGCGCCGCGGCGCAGAAGCCTGATGTGTACGAATCCGTGGACACCGGCCGCAGCGATTCGGTGGACGGCCGCGCTTGCCGCACCTGGCAGATCAAGCGCAATGGCATGATTGACAGCGAAGTATGCGTCGTGCCCTATGCCTCGCTGGGCGGCAAGGAAGACATCCAGGCCCTGCTGCGCAGGATGGCCGAAATGTTCGAATCGCTGACCAAGGCACTGCCACAGGCCGCAGCCAGCGTCACCGGTGCCATGCATGCCTATACGCGCATCAATGGCTATCCGGTGCGCTCGCGCGGTTTCACCGCTGGCAAGCCCGACGGCGACGAAGAAGTTCTGAAGAGCTGGAAGGAACAGGCCGTCCCCGCGACCATGTTCGAGCCACCGGCCGGTTACAAGCGCATCAATCTGGCTGATGAACTGAAGTAAGTCAGGGCGGAGTGCACCAGCCCAGGCGCGTGCACCATTGCGGCCAGTCAGC
>Ga0190271_10001614_pt1 | contig 13019 bp, 14 predicted proteins | sample Popmic356T_FD_133747 | JGI IMG/M metagenome (GOLD analysis project Ga0190271, IMG submission 133747) | Populus adjacent soil microbial communities from riparian zone of Weber River, Utah, USA - 356 T | ecosystem: Environmental > Terrestrial > Soil > Riparian zone | place: USA: Utah | collected...
GGCGCGGTTCGCACGTACGCGAGGCGCGGTTCGCACGTACGCGAGGCGCGGTTCGCACGTACGCGAGGCGCGGTTCGCGGGTCAGGTGTTGCGGGCGAAGACGATCTCGAGGCCGAGGAGGGTGAGCCAGGGCTGGTGGTCGGTGATGCTGGCGCACTCGTCGATGACCAGCGGGGCGAGGCCGCCGGTGGCGATGACGTTCACCTCGTCCGGGTCGTGGCCGAGCGCGGCGGTCATCCTGGCCACCATGCCGTCGACCTGGGACGCGAAGCCGTAGAGCACCCCGCTCTGCAGTGCTTCGACCGTGTTCTTCGCGATGACGGAGCGGGGCCGGAGCAGCTCGACCTTGCGGAGCTGGGCCCCCCGACGGCCCAGCGCCTCGAGCGAGATCTCGATGCCTGGCGAGATCGCGCCGCCGACGTACTCACCACGCGGGCTCACCACGTCGAACGTGGTGGCGGTGCCGAAGTCCACGACGATCGAGGGCCCGTCGTACAGCTGCGCCGCGGCCAAGGCGTTCACGATGCGGTCCGAGCCGACCTCGCGAGGGTTGTCCATGAGCACCGGGACCCCGGTCTTCACCCCGGCCTCGACCACGACGTGCGGGACGGACGGGTGGTAGTCCTCCATCATCTGCCGCCACTCGTGGAGCACAGAGGGCACCGTGCTGCACACGGCCACCCCACGGAGCGCGGGCGGGCCCTCGGGAGCAGTCGCCGTCAGCAACGCCCGCAGCAGCACGCCCCACTCGTCGGCGGTGCGGCGTTCGTCGGTGTTCACCCGCCAGTGGTGGGTGACCTTGCGGCCGTCGACGAGGCCGATCGTGGTGTGGCTGTTGCCGACGTCGGCGCAGAGCAGCGGTTCGCCCGCCATCACGACCGCCCCAGGTCGAGGGCGGCGTTGTCGATGAGCCGCGTGCTGCCGATCCGCGCGGCAACCAGCAGCCGGGCGGGACCACGCTCGGGCGCCGGACCGAGGTCTGGGTCGGTGACCTCGACATAGTCAGGCTCGACCCCCGCGTCGGCCAGCAAGGACGCTGCGGCCTGCCGGACCGCCTCCGGACCGGACGGACCGGCCGCCAGGCCGGCGCGCAGCGCCGCGGACAGCGCGAGCCCCTGCACCCTCTCGTCCGGTGAGAGGAAGCGGTTGCGGCTCGACAGCGCGAGGCCGTCGGGCTCGCGGACGGTCTCGGCCCCCAGGATCTCGACGCCCAGGCAGAGGTCCTCGACCATGCGCCGGATCAGCGTGAGCTGCTGGTAGTCCTTCTGGCCGAACACTGCGACGTCGGGGCCGACCAGGCCGAAGAGCTTGGCCACGACGGTGAGCACCCCACGGAAGTGGGTGGATCGCACGGCACCCTCGAGCACCGCGGCCAACGGGCCGGGGTCGACGGTCACCTGGGGGTGGCCCCCGGGGTAGACCTCGTCGACGCTGGGGGCGAACACGACATCGACCTGCTCCTCCACGCACACGCCGAGGTCGGCGTCGAGGGTGCGCGGGTAGCGGTCCAGGTCCTCGCCCTGACCGAACTGCAGTGGGTTCACGAAGATCGAGACGACGAGCAGGTCGTCTGGTCCCCTCCGGCCGCGAGCCGTCCGCACCAGGGAAGCGTGCCCGTCGTGCAGGGCACCCATGGTGGGAACCAGCAGCACCCGTCCGCCGCGTGCCCGGGCTTCGTCCACCGGGACCCGCAGCTCGTCGCGTGTGCTCGCCAGCAGGAGAGCGGTCTCCTCGTGCGACTCGAACCCCGAAGGGAGCTCGAGGGCCTCCGGCTCCGATGTCCCGGACGGGAGACCGGTCACGCAGCGACCTGGGCGAGGGCGTCGTTGAGGATGCCGACCAGCTTGGCCGCCCGGATCGGCAGCAGCCGGCCGTCGAGCACGGCGCTGTTGGCGGTCGCACGGGCGAGCGCGACGTAGGACGGCAGCGTGTCGGGATGCCAGCGCGCGATGTCCGCCAGGTGGGCCCGCACGGTCTCGACGTCTCCACGGACGATCGGGCCGGTCAGCGCGGCGTCGCCCATCTCGAGCGCGTTGTCGAGGGCCGCGGTGAGCAGCGGACGCAAGGTCGCTGCAGGGTCCGTCGCACCGGAGTCCCGTAGCAGCGCCATCGCCTGCGAGACCAGCGTGACGAGGTGGTTGGCGCCGTGGGCCAGACCTGCGTGGTAGAGGGTGCGCTTGTCCTCGGGCACCCAGACCAGGCGGCCGCGGAGGTCGGAGACGAGCGTCTCGGCGAGGGCGACGGTCAAGGGCTCGCCGGCGGTGACGCCGAAGGCGCAGCCACGCAGCCGCGGGAGGTCGAGGTCGGTGCCGGTGAACGTCATGGCGGGGTGGATCGCGAGCACGTGGGCGCCCACGTCCGCGGCGGGCTGCAGCACGGCCAGCCCGTGCCGACCGGAGGTGTGCGCGACGTACTGCCCCTCCCGGATCGCACCGGACGCGGCGAGCTGCGTGACGACGTTGGAGAGCATGTCGTCGGGCACGGTGAGCAGAAGCAGGTCGCAGGCCCGGCTGACGGCCGTGGGCTTCTCGCGCGGGACTCCGGGCAGCAGCGCCTCGATGCGGTTCCTGGAGGCATCGGAGTCTCCGGCGGCGGCCACCACCTGGTGACCCGCGGAGCGGAGGGCCGACGCGAGGACGGCGCCGACGCGGCCGGCTCCCACGACACCCACCCGGGCGCCGACGGGCACGGCCGAGGTGACCTGCTCGGTCATGGTCATCGCCTTTCGTTCCAGTCCCACGAAGGGGTACCGGACGGTTTGCTGACCCTCCCAGAGTACGTCGGCGGGGTCGGCCGGGTCAGCCCAAAGGACGGGTGGGGTCCGTCACAGCGGGTCCTGGTTTGGCCGGTCCCGAGGCCGGGGAACCCGGGTCCGACGCCGCGATCCGGCGTGCCGCGCGGCGAGCGGTGCGCCCGGCGACGACCACCTCCTCGCCCTGGTCCCGGACCAGGGTGTCCGCGCGCAGGTGGCCGGTCACGGTGACCGGACCCGGCGGGCTGTCCACCCGGAGGTCGGCCAGCCCCAGCCGTCCCTCGACCGGTCCCTGGGTCACGCGCACCGACTGCACCCGGGCCAGCGGCACGACGTCGAGGCGGCGCACGAAGAAACCCCGGCGGCTCACCACCAGGTGGTCGTCGTAGCCGAACGCCAGGGTCCAGAAGGAGAGCGGAGCCAGCCAACGCGCCCGGCGCGGAGGCGGGGTCAGGGTCACCGACGAGACCGACGACGAGGCGAGGACGTGGTCGAGCAGCGCCACGCACTCAGCGCGGGGTGCCACCGGCATGAGCGTCGAGGAAGGCTGCGCCCGGTCGCTCTCCGAGGAGGCGTACCCGGCCACGGACACCTCGAGCTTGGCCCAGCCGAACGGCCGCCAAAGCACCGGCTCGCTCAGCACCAGGCCCTGGATGCGGATCCGGGCGATCGTCTGGCTCGACAGCGAGGTGAGCCCTCGGCTCACGTGGAGGCCCGCCGCGGACTCGGTGAGCCGGAACCCGTAGTACGAGGTGAGCCTCTTGCCCAGGGCGATGGCAAGACCGATGGCGGCCGGGAGGATGGCACCGGCCACGGCGAAGGTCCCGGTCACGGCGAAGGTGATGCCCACCGCCGCAGCGGCCACGCCGGTGAAGATCGCCTCGGGTGACAGCACCAGGCTCGCCACGAGCAGCCCGAGGTCGAGTCGGCCGAGCTCACGTTCGGGCTCCTGCCCGGGTGCAGCGGACTGTTCGGTGTCGGTGCGCGCGGTGCCGTCGTCCCGGAGGTCGTCGCGGCGCCGCAGAAGGGTCGCCCGCAACGCCAGCGCCTCCTGGTGCGGCAGGAACGCCAGGGAGCCCTCGCGGTCGCTGCCGGACGCCACGTCGAAGCGGAGCTCGGCGAGCCCGAAGGCACGCGCGACCAGGGGCTGCACGATGTCGACGCCCTGGAGCCGGTCGATCCGGATCCGCCGTGACTGGCGGGCGATGACGCCCTTGTCGACGCGAAGCTCGGCGTCGTCGATCCAGTACTTCGTGCGGATCCAGGAGGCGAGCCCCCACAGCAGCCCGACCGCCAGGAGCGCAAGGACGGCGAAGGCGAAGAGGCCGATGTCCTCGCCGTTGACGATCTGCTGCCAGGAGCCTCCGATGAACGCGAGCGTGATGATCGGCGCCCGCACCACCGGCGTCAGCGGTGACAGCCTGCGGTGCTCCCGCTCCGGGACCAAGCCTCTGTCGTCGGTGCTCACAGGCCCGCGGCCCAGGACTCACCCATCGCGGTGAGTCGGTCCCGGAGCCGCGCGGCCTCGGCGGCCGGCAGGCCGGGGATCCGGGCGCTCGTCCCAGGCGCCGCGGTGTGCAGGTGCACCGAGGCGATGCCGGCCAGCTGCTCCACGGGTCCGGCCTGCACGTCGACGAACTGCATCCGCCCGTACGGCACGACCACGAGCGCGCGGAACATCGCCCCTCGCGTGATGTACAGCTCGTCCTCCCCCTCGGCGTACCCCCACCGTCGGGTGCTGCGACTCGCCCACCACCAGCCCCAGACCGCTCCCGCGACGACCACCGCGAGGCCGAGGGGCAGGAACCAGTCCGGGATTCCGCCGACCAGCAGCGCCAGCGCGACCACGCCGCCGGCAGCCACGACGGCCAGCACGGCGACGAAGGAGTAGCGCACCACGGCGAGCCGGGGTGACACACGTTGCCAGGCCGAGCCCGGCGGTGCGAAGAGGTCGTCCACGGGCACGCCAGGATCCTAGCGAGCACACCTGAAAGCCTGCGCCGACCACGTGAGCCGATGAGAGGGTGTCCCCCATGACCTCGACCCCCAGCCCCGAACCCGGGGAACGCCTGAAGAACGTAGCGGTCGTGCTGTCCGGCGGCGTCGGGGCACGGGTCGGGCTCGGCATCCCCAAGCAGCTCATCAAGATCGCCGGGCGCAGCATCCTCGAACACACGATCGCGGCGTTCCAGCAGCACCCCGCGGTCGACGAGATCTACATCCTCATGGCGCCGGGTCATCTGGACGCCGTCCGCGACATGCTGCGTGCCGGGCGCTACCCGAAGGTCGTCGAGGTCCTCGAAGGCGGCGCGACGCGCAGCGAAACGACGATGACCGCACTCGACCGGCTCGGCGACGAGGAGTGCAACGTGCTCCTCCACGACGCCGTGCGGCCGATGGTGACCGCTCGCATCATCGGCGAGTGCTACCAGGCACTCCAGACCCACCACGCCGTCGACGTCGCGATCCCCTCCGCGGACACGATCATCCAGGTCGACGACGACAACACCATCGCCGCGGTCCCTCCTCGCGCCACGCTGCGACGCGGTCAGACCCCCCAGGCGTTCCGGGCCTCGGTCATCAAGGAGGCGTACGCGCGGGCGGTCCGCGACCCGGACTTCACCGCCACCGACGACTGCTCGGTCGTGCTGAAGTACCTGCCCGAGGTGCCGATCTGGGTGGTGCCTGGGGACGACCGCAACCTCAAGGTCACCGAGCCGATCGACGTGTACCTGGCCGACAAGCTGTTCCAGCTCGCGAGCATCAACGCTCCGGAGGCCGGCACGGAGGCGACGTACCACGCCGCGCTGGCGGGAAAGACCGTGGTCGTGTTCGGCGGCAGCTACGGCATCGGCGCGGACATCGCAGAGCTGGCGCGGGAGTGCGGGGCCGACGTGCACGTTTTCAGCCGGTCCAGCACCAACACCCACGTCGAGCGACGTGCTGACGTCGCCGCCGCGGCGCGTCAGGTCCTCGCGGCGACCGGGCGGATCGACTACGTCGTGAACAGCGCCGGGGTGCTGCCACGCGGGCCCCTCGTCGACACCCCGGAGGAGACGGTCTTCGCCGCGACCGAGATCAACTACATGGCGCCGATCTTCATCGCCCAGGAATTCCACCCCCACCTCGCCCGGACGAAGGGGGCTCTGCTTCTCTTCACGTCGAGCTCGTACACGCGGGGTCGCGCCGACTACAGCCTCTACTCCTCCGCGAAGGCGGCGGTCGTCAACCTGACGCAGGCGCTGGCTGACGAGTGGACGGCGACCGGTGTCCGGGTCAACTGCGTGAACCCGGAGCGGACCGCGACCCCGATGCGCTCCAAGGCCTTCGGCGCGGAGCCCTCCGACACCCTTCTGGACTCCCGCGCGGTCGCCCGCAGCAGCGTCGACGTGATGATCTCCGACCAGACCGGCTACGTGGTCGACGTCAGACGCACCGACCCGTTCGCGGACGTCGCCGACGTCGAGGACTTCGCCGACGTCGTCCAGGTCGAGGACATCGAGGTCGAGGTGGCGGACCGCTCGACGCCGTAGGCGACCGGCTGCTCGCTTGCTCCGGGCCCTCTTGCTCGGGTCTGGCTCAGGCGCGCTTGCGGCGCTCGGTCGCGCCCCCGGCGGAGCCGCGCTCCTCCCACGCCAGCAGGTCGACCACGGTGTCGACATCGAGCTGCTCGCGGCGGGCGCTCTCCCAGCTGGCGAGCTCGTCGGCCTCCTCCGCGGTGCGGATCTCCAGTGCGACCTCGAGCTCGGCGACGCGCTGCCGGGCCTCGTCGCCCCGGCGTGCCTCGCGACGCACCCGCCCCTCCGCGTCGGTGGCACGGCGCTCGGAGAGGCGCAGTGTCGCCTCGAGCTCCCGCACCTCTCGCTCGGTGTCGCCGAGCCGGTCGGACATCGCGGACGCGAAGGCAGCGTGCTGGGTGGCCCGCTCGACGAAGAGCCCACGGAACGCCTGGGCCTGCCGGGCGCGGTCACGCGCATGCGCGTGCCAGGTCTGGCGCAGCTCGGAGTAGACGATGCGCGCCGCCGCCCAGCCGCTCACGAGCGCGAGGACGCAGGCCGAGCAGAGCAGCGGGACGGTCCGCACCGACAGGGCGACGAGGACGACCGCGGTGGCGAGGGTGAGCAGGAGCACCGCGACCGTGACCCGGATGCTGCGCTGCCGACGACGGGGGGAGGACGTGGTCGCCATACCGGGATTATCCGGGCTCCGACCGTCCGTTCCCCACGCGACACGCACGTTCGAGAAGCAGGGATGCGGCCACGGTCAACGCCGCCCCGGCCGCTGCGACCAGGCTTCGGACGATGCGCTGGTCCGCGAGCTCGGCCTCCATCCCGACCCAGGTCAGCGCGTAGCCGAGGTACCCCCCGGCAGCGAGCGATCCGACCACGGCGCAGGCCTTCGCGAGCACGAGGCGGTTGAGGGCCTCGTGGGCACGGAGAGTGCCGCGCCGGTGCCGCAGCGTGCGGTACGTCGAGCGGGCGAGCACGCCCAGGATCGCGGCCACGAGGAACCAGGCGAACGCCTGCGGCCAGATGATCCGCGGAGCGGTGAAACCCAGCGCCACGAACACCGGACGCACCAGCCATCCACCCACCAGCCCGGCCAGCGCCCAGCCGGCGATCACCGTCGGCGGGGTGAGCCGCATCCGCCCGGAGGACGGCGGCGGCTCAGGTGCCTCGGGGTCGTCGTCGGGGTAGGGGTCGCGACTCACCGGAACACCCGCTCGGCGCGTCGGGTCAGTGGATCTCGAGCTCGAGGTCGTCGAGACGCTCGACCCCGTCCGTGCCGACCTCGGCCAGCAGCTCCTTCACGTTGCCGACGTCCGGGATCCGTGCGTCGGGCTCGACGTCTGCCCACGGCGCCAGGACGAACGCGCGTTCGTGGGCGCGGGGGTGGGGCAGGATCAGCCGCTCGTCGTCCGCCCGGCGGTCACCGACGAGGATCAGGTCGACGTCGAGGGTGCGCGGTGCGTTCTGCACCTCGCTCGGCAGCCGCCCGAACGCGGTCTCGATCGCCTGCCCGCGTTCGAGCAGCACGTGCGCCGACAGCGTCGTGTCGATCAGCACGATCGCGTTGAGGAACTTCTCGGAGCCCTCCGGTGCCTCCACCGGCTCGGCCTCGTACACCGGGGCCACCGTGGTCCCCCAGACCTCGGGGGTGTCGGACAGCGAGTCGATCGCCCCCTGCAGCTTGGCCAGCCGTTCGCCCAGGTTGGAGCCCAGCGAGATCACGCAGCGCCGGATCGGGCGCATCTCCCCCGTCAGGGTGTCCGCGTCCACGATGTTCGGGTTGGGGGTCTCGGTCATCCACGCCTCCGCGAGATGGTCAGGGTCACGTCGGTGAACGTCGCGTCGATGGGCGCCTCGGGCTTGTGGACCGTCACCTGCGTCCACTCCACCCGGTCGTCGGCGAGGCACACGTCGGCGATCCGCTGGGCGAGCCGCTCGATCAGGTTCACGGGGTCGGTCTCCACGGCCGTCCGCACCCGACCGACCAGCCCGCCGTAGTCCACGGTGTCGTCGAGCGCATCACTGGCCGCCGCCCCGGTGGTGTCGAGCCCGAGCACCAGGTCCACCCGGAAGACCTGGCCGTCGCGTCGTTCGTGGTCGAACACCCCGTGGTGGCCGACGGCCTCGATGCCCGTGACGCTGAGCCGGTCGCCGGTCAGGTCGGTCGGCCGCTCGGGCGTCGTGGAGGGGTGTCCGCTGGTCGTCATACGACCTCCGACCCTACCGGCGACGCTTGGTGGATCCACAGGTGCCAGCCTTCCGTGGACCTCGTGAACACGTTCAGAGCCTGCGCCTTGCCGCCGGCGAAGGGCGCCGGGGTGTCCTGACCTGCGATCTCGCCCACTTCGGAGCCGCCCTGGCCGGCGGTCAGGATGTTCTCGGTGCACGTGACTGCGGCGACGTCGCCGCTCAGGGTGATCTGCACGTCGGTGAGGAAGAACTGGATGTAGTCCGTGTTCGCCATGATCAGCGACCAGCTGCGCAGCACCGCCGAGGTGCCGTGGATCGGCTCAGCCCCGGGATGCACGCACACCGCCTCGCGGTCCCGCGTCCAGACCGACCGGAGGGCGTCGATGTCGCCGTGCTCCACCGCTGCGTAGAAGGATTCATTTGCGGCTGTGACGGCAGCCAGATGGCGTCTCTCTGCCTCCGTGCGGTCTGTCACTGCACGAGCCCCTTCGCGGCCTCGGCGCTATGCCCCTCGGCGGCCCGCTCCCCCGGCGCCCGGACTCCCGCCGCCCACCGAGCCGCGACCCGCACCGCGTCGGCACTGGGGCGGACGGTGTGCACGCGCACGCACCAGGCGCCCTGGACCGCGGCCAGCGCCGAGGTCGCGGCCGACGCGTCGTCTCGATCGACCGGCGCGCGCAGCCCGTCCTCGTCGGCAAGCAGCTCACCGAGGAAACGCTTGCGGCTGGTGGCGACGAGCACCGGGTGGCCCAGCGCCTTCACGGTGTCGAGGTGCGCGAGGACCTCCCAGTTCTGCTCCGCCGTCTTGGCGAAGCCGATGCCGGGGTCGACCGCGATCCGGCCGGGCTCGATGCCGGCCGCGACGGCGGCCCTGAGCTGCTCCGCGAGCTCGTGCGTCACGTCGACGGCCACGTCGCCGTACGTCGTGTGCTGCTGCATGGTCGCCGAGTGCGACCGCCAGTGCATGAGGACGTAGGGGACGCCGAGCTCGGCGACCGTGCGCAGCATGAGCGGGTCAGCCCGACCACCTGAGACGTCGTTGACCATGACGGCGCCGGCCGCGACGGCGGCTCGGGCGACGTCCGCGCGCATCGTGTCCACCGAGACCCGCAGGCCGTGTTCGGCCAGCGTGGTCACCACCGGAAGCACGCGGTCGATCTCCACGTCCAGCGGGACGCGCTCGGCTCCGGGGCGGGTCGACTCGCCACCGACGTCGACCAGGTCCGCGCCCTGTGCGGCCAGGTCCAGGCCGCGTGCGACGGCCCGGTCCCGGGCGAGGTAGAGCCCGCCGTCGGAGAACGAGTCGGGGGTCGTGTTGACGACCCCCATGACGAGGCACCGGGCCGGACGAGGGAGCCCGTCGACGTACCGCTCCGGCGTGCCTCTCATCCCCGGATCCCGGGAGAGCGCAGCGGCTCGGTCATCGCGTGCCGTGCATGATCAGGCTCATCGCCTCGGACCGCGTGGCCGCGTTGTGCATGGAGCCGCGGATCGCCGAGGTGATCGTCTTCGCGCCGGGCTTGCGGACCCCGCGCATGGTCATGCAGAGGTGCTCGGCCTCGATCACCACGATCGCACCGCGGGCCTCCAGGATCTCCATCAGGGAGTCCGCGATCTGGGTGGTGAGCCGCTCCTGCACCTGCGGCCGGCGGGCGTACACGTCCACGAGCCGGGCGAGCTTGGACAGACCGGTGATCCGGCCGTCCTCGTTGGGGATGTAGCCGACGTGCGCGACGCCCGTGAACGGCACCAGGTGGTGCTCGCACATCGACCACAGCTCGATGTCACGGACCAGCACCATCTCGTCGTGACCGAGGTCGAACGTCGTGGTGAGGACCCTACGCGCGTCGCTCCGGATGCCGCGCACCATCTCCTCGTACGCCCGGGCGACGCGGCCGGGGGTGTCCCGCAGCCCCTCCCGGTCCGGGTCCTCCCCGATCGCGTGCAGCAGCTCGCGCACCGCCGCGGCAGCACGCTCGTGGTCGAACGCCGGGACGTCGTCGTACGACGGGGTGATGACCGGGTCAAGCGCCATCAGGACTCGCGGCCCATCGGCGGGGTGCCGTGGATGTCACCGCCCGATCCCGGTGGCGTGAGGATCGTGGTGCCCTCGGTCTCCTCGGGCTTGGTGCCGTTGGACGCCGACTTCGGCACCGCGACCGGAGGGATCTCGGAGGGCTCCCGGGTCGGGGAGCCGGTCCACGCGGGACGCACCGGGCGGAGCCGCAGCGCCTCGAACACCGCGGCCACCTGCTCCTTGTCCAGCGTCTCCTTCTCCAGCAGCGCCAGCACCAGCGTGTCGAGGACGTCGCGGTTCTCCACGAGGGTGTCGAAGGCTTCCTGGTGCGCGGCGGCAAGGAGCTTCTTGGTCTCCTCGTCGACGACCGCGGCCACGTCCTCGGAGTAGTTGCGGGTGTGCCCGAAGTCGCGACCCATGAAGGGTTCGGCATTGCCTTCGCCGAGCTTGATGGCGCCGAGACGCTCGGTCATGCCGTACTGGGTCACCATCGCGCGGGCCAGCGACGTGGCCTTGTCGATGTCGTCGCCCGCGCCGGTGGTCACGTCGTGGAAGACCATCTCCTCGGCGGCCCGGCCGCCCAGCATGTAGGCGAGCTTGTCGAGCATCTCCGAACGCGTCTGGGAGTACTTGTCCTCGTCCGGCAGCACCATCGTGTAGCCCAGGGCGCGGCCGCGCGGCAGGATCGTCACCTTGTGCACCGGGTCGTTGCCGGGCAGCGCCGCGGCGACCAGGGCGTGGCCGCCCTCGTGGTACGCGGTGATGAGCTTCTCCTTCTCGCTCATCAGGCGGGTGCGCTTCTGCGGCCCCGCGATCACGCGGTCGATGGCCTCGTCGATCGCGAAGGCGTCGATCATCTTCTGGTTGGCGCGCGCGGTCAGCAGCGCGGCCTCGTTGAGCACGTTCGCGAGGTCGGCGCCGGTGAAGCCGGGAGTACGCCGGGCGACCGACCTGAGGTCGATGCCCGTCGCCATCGGCTTGCCGCGGGAGTGCACCTGGAGGATCTTGTGGCGGCCGTCGAGGTCGGGAGCGTCGACGGCGATCTGCCGGTCGAAGCGGCCCGGGCGCAGCAGCGCGGGGTCGAGGATGTCGGGCCGGTTCGTGGCGGCGATGAGGATGACGCCGCCGCGGACGTCGAACCCGTCCATCTCCACGAGCAGCTGGTTGAGGGTCTGCTCGCGCTCGTCGTGACCGCCGCCCATGCCGGCGCCGCGGTGTCGTCCGACGGCGTCGATCTCGTCGATGAACACGATGGCCGGCGCGTTCTCCTTGGCCTGCTCGAACAGGTCGCGGACCCGGCTGGCGCCGACACCGACAAACATCTCGACGAAGTCGGAGCCGGAGATCGAGTAGAAGGGCACGCCTGCCTCGCCGGCGACGGCGCGTGCCAGCAAGGTCTTGCCGGTGCCGGGCTGGCCGTAGAGAAGCACGCCCTTGGGGATCTTGGCGCCGACGGCCTGGAACTTCGCCGGCTCCTGGAGGAACTCCTTGATCTCGCCGAGCTCCTCGATGGCCTCCTGGCAGCCGGCGACGTCGGCGAACGTCGTCTTCGGCATGTCCTTGCTGATGAGCTTCGCCTTGGACTTCGCGAACTGCATCACCCGGCCGCCGCCACCCTGGGCCTGGTTCATGAGGAACAGGAACAGCAGGATGATGAGGATGAAAGGAAGGGCGAACGACAGGATCGAGCCGAGCAGGCTGGGCTGCGGGTTCTCCGAGTTGTAGCTCTCGATGCTGCCCTCGTCGGACTGCTTGACGGTCTCCGCGAGCAGCGTCTCCTGCTGGCCGAGCACCCAGAACGACATCACCTTGTCGCCGTTGTCGAGGATGGCGCGAATCTCCTGATCACCGTCGATGTAGGTGATCTCCTTCACGTCGCCGTCCTCGATGTGCTGGGACATCTTGGAGGTGTCGATCTCGTCGTACCCGCCGTTGGGCGCGAAGTACTGCAGGGCGATCAGCACGCCGATCACCGCTACCGGGATCCAGAACCAGGGGCTCCGGAAGATGCGCTTCACGTCCATGGCTGCGGGGCCGGACCCCGATCTCCCACCTTCCAGCACGCGTCTTCAACAGGGTGTCTGGGGCCGCTTCCTGGCCCCTTCCTGCGGCGAGCCACGTGCACGACGACAGGCCCGGGAACGAACCCGGGAGAGATACCGACGGTACACCGTGAAGCCAACAGCCGACTCAGGAGTACTCAGGAGTAGACAGAGGGGGCGAGCGTCCCGACGCAGCGCAAGTTGCGGTAGCGCTCGTCGAAGTCGAGGCCGTAGCCGACGACGAACTCGTGCGGGATGTCGTAGCCGACGTACTTCACGTCCACGCTCATCTGGAGCGCGTCCGGCTTGCGCAGGAGGGTGCAGATCTCGACGGATGCCGGCGCGCGCGACCTCAGGTTGGCGACCAGCCACGAGAGCGTCAGTCCGGTGTCGATGATGTCCTCGACGATGAGGACGTGTCGCCCGGAGATGTCGGTGTCGAGGTCCTTGAGGATCCGGACCACGCCGGACGACTTGGTGCCGGAGCCGTACGACGAGACGGCCATCCA
>Ga0190271_10001615_pt1 | contig 13011 bp, 12 predicted proteins | sample Popmic356T_FD_133747 | JGI IMG/M metagenome (GOLD analysis project Ga0190271, IMG submission 133747) | Populus adjacent soil microbial communities from riparian zone of Weber River, Utah, USA - 356 T | ecosystem: Environmental > Terrestrial > Soil > Riparian zone | place: USA: Utah | collected...
CACGCAGCGGCGCAATCAGTTGCAGCAACGCCGCCGACTCGGCAGCGGTTCCGCCTTCCTTGAACGAGCGATTTGGATCGACGGAATTCGGGTTCCAGCGATGAATGCGCTCGTAGGCCCACGGACTCACGCAGGGCACGGCGAGGAGATTGATTGGATAGTCCGCTGCGCGTTGCTCGAGAAACTGCAACGCGCCATGGACTCCGCTCGTCTCGTAGCCGTGCACTCCGCCCGTGACCAGCACCCATGGGCGACTCTCGGGCGCCGTCCGACTGCGCAGCGCGAGCTGACGATAGTGGTCGGGCGGATAGTCGAGATGTCCGTATTCCTCTACAGCGAAGCGCTCCGCGAGGCGCTCGATGCGAGTGACGACGTCGTCGGCATAACTGCGCAGCTTGCGTTGCTGCGACAGCCACAACGCGCGTTCGGTCGCGCCCCAGGCGAGGCCGGGTGTGCCGATCGGATAACTGATCGTCGTTGCGCGCGCCACCATCGAGCGCGAGTCTAACGCTCGTCCTCGCGCTTTTCCTGCGCGTCGAGTTCGCGGTTTCGCTGCTTCGCGCGTTCCAGCACTTCCGGCGATCCCATCGGGTTGCGACGGCCGCGTAACAGGCCGAACAGGGCGCCCACGAGGACGGCGCCCACGACGATCATCGAGATGACGAAAGGGGTCACGGTCTAACTCTCGAACGTGATCTTCACGGAGTCCGCCGACTTCTTCTTCGCCGGGCCGTGGAACACGACTTCGATGTTGTTGCCGTCCGGGTCGATGACGAAGGCCGCGAAGTAGCCGGGATGATAGGGACGTTCGCCGGGCGCGCCGTTGTCACGTCCGCCTGCGGCCAGCGCCACTTCGTGGAACTGCTCGACCATTTTCCGGCTCTTCCCCTGAAACGCGAGGTGCATCCTGCCCGTCAACGCGCCTTGCGCCGCGGTGCTGTCCCTGGTGGAGATGAACAACTCATCGGCCCAGAAGTAGTCGTCGCCTTCGCCGGCGAGGGGAATCTCGATGACCTTGAACACGGCGGTGTAGAACCGCTTGCTCGCCGCGAGGTCCTGGACCACGAGCTGGAGGTGATCGATCAACCGGCCGCGATGCAGTTCCTGCGTTGCCATGGTGTCGCTCTCGAGGAAGTTTTGCGAAACCTAGCATCGCGGCCTCTCCCGCGAAGTCAGAATCCATAACGCCCAGCTCCACCATTGCGCCAGTCCCTCAATCGGGGCATTTTCCCGTCATGCGCTTTACTTATATTGCCGGCGAACGAGTTCCTGTTCTGGGTCAGGGCACCTGGCAGATGGGCGATCGTCGCCCGCAGGAAGTTGCCGCGCTCCAGGCCGGTATCGATCTCGGTCTCACGTTGATCGACACGGCCGAAATGTATGGCGATGGTGCCTCCGAGGAACTCGTGGGCGAAGCGATCGCGGGCCGGCGCGACCGCGTTTTCCTCGTGACCAAGGTTCTGCCCGGAAACGCCACCAGCGCGAAGAAGATCACGGCCGCCTGCGAACAGAGCCTGCGCCGTCTGCGGGTTTCCCATATCGACCTCTATCTGCTGCACTGGCGGCAGAGTGAAAAACTGGCCGTGGTCGTCGACACCTTTGCGGAACTGGCGCGGTCCGGAAAGATCCGCCACTGGGGCGTGAGCAACTTCGATGTCGATGATCTCGAAGAACTGCAGCGAGTGCCTGGCGCCGCCGCCGTGGCCAGCAACCAGGTGTTGTACAACGTCACCCGTCGCGGCATCGAGTTCGACCTGCTGCCTTTGGCGCGCGCGAGATCACTCAACGTGATGGCGTATTCGCCCATCGAGCAGGGCCACATCGTCGGCAACGCTTCGCTTGCGCTCATCGCCGCGCGCCATGACGCAACGCCGGCGCAGATCGCGCTGGCCTGGACGATCCGGCAGGACGGCGTGGTGGCGATTCCGAAGGCGGGCACGAAGGCTCATGTGCAGGACAACGCACGTGCGGCCGGGATCGTGTTGACACCGCAGGATCTCGCGGATATCGATCGCGCCTTTCCTCCGCCGGCCCGCCGGCGATCGCTGGAAATGATCTGATGCCCGTATCATCGCGAAAACCAGGGGAACTCCGTGAAGTTCAATCGCCGCCGGTTCGTGTCCGCCAGCGGCGGGTGGCTGCTGTTATCCGCCGCTCTGCGCGCAAGCACGGCGACACCTGACCGTTTTCCCATGACGCTGCACGAGATCAGCCTTCAATTGACCGCCCGCAAGCTCACGAGCCGCCAACTCGTCGAGCAGGCGCTGGCGCGCATCGAGGATGCAGGGGGAGAGGGTGCGCGTGCATTTATCCGTGTCCATCGGAGCGCTGCGCTGGCGAGCGCGGATCGCATCGACGGCGAACGCAAGCAAGGCGTCTCGCTACCGGTCCTCGCGGGAATTCCGATCTCGATCAAGGACAACTTCGACGAAGCCGGCCTCGTGACGCTCGCCGGATCGAAGGTGCTGGCTGCTGCGCCGGCGGCGGCGCGCGATGCGATCGCGGTGGCGCGCCTGCGCGAGGCGGGCGCGGTCATCATCGGGCGCACCAACATGACCGAGTTCGCGTACTCGGGTCTCGGCATCAACCCGCACTACGGTACGCCGCGCAATACCTACGATCGCGCCGCCGCGCGTATTCCCGGTGGTTCTTCATCGGGGGCGGCGATTTCCGTTGGCGATGGCATGGCGGCCGCTGCCATTGGCACCGACACCGGCGGCTCGACGCGCATTCCCGCCGCGCTGAACGGTCTCGTGGGCTTCAAGCCGACCGCGCGGCGCGTGCCGCTCGACGGCGTCCTGCCGCTCTCGCTGACGCTGGATTCGGCGGGCCCCATCGCCCGCAACGTCGCGGACTGCGCACTGCTCGACCAGGTGTTGTCGGCATCCACGGCCAATCTACCGGTGGTCGGGTTGCGTGGATTGCGGGTCGCCGTGCCGCAGACCGTGGTCCTCGATGACCTTTCCGCGTCCGTAGCCGCGGCGTTTTCCGCGGCATGCACGAAACTGTCGGCCGCGGGTTCCGTCGTCGTCGAACTGCCATTGCGCGAATTCGCGCGCGCCGCCGAAGTGAATCCGCGCGGTGCCATCAGCAGCACCGAGGCCTGGTGGTGGCATCGATCCTGGATCGGGAAGGCCGCCGGCCAATACGATCCGCGCGTCATCCTCCGAATCCGGCCAGGTGAAACCGTCAGTGCCGCGGACTACCTCGAGTTGCTGCAGCAACGGCGTCGGTTCGTCGCCGACGTGGAGGCGGCGGCGCGTGGCTTCGACGCGCTGTTGATGCCAACCACGCCCGACACGGCTCCGACCATCGCCGAGGTGGTCGCGAATGACGAAAGCTACTTCCGCTTCAATGGCCGGATGCTGCGCAATTCGGCGTTGGTCAATCTCTTCGACGGCTGCGCGTTGTCCATTCCCTGTCATCGGACGGGCGAGGCCCCGGTGGGACTCATGCTCGCGGGCCTGCAGGGACAGGACGCCCGCGTGTTGTCGCTCGGTCTGGCCATCGAGAGTTTGTTGCGGCCGCAGCTGGCGTGACACGGGCGCTCATCGGGTCAGGATCAGATCCCGGAACGCCCGTGCGATCGGTATGCTTACCTCAACCTGCAGGCCTGGCACGGCGGAGAGCCATGACATCGACAAAATTCGTGAGTGTTCTTTTGGTCAGCATCGCCTCGCTGGCCGCCTGTTCGCGCAATGAACCCGCGGCGCCGCCGCCGGCGGCGTCAATGCCTGCACCCGCAGAGCCTGCGCCTCCTGCGGCAGAGCCCGCTCCCGCTCCGCTGACACTCGATCAGGTTGCGAGGCTGGTGCGGCCGCATTCGCCGATCTTCGGCTCGAAGAATGCGCGCGTGACCGTGGTCGAAGTGCTCGATCCGGCCTGCGAAGCGTGCAAGGCGTTTGCGCCGGTGGTGGAGCAATTGCTGTTCCTCTATCCCGAGGATGTTCGCGTGGTGGTGCGATATGCGGACTTCCACCCGGTCTCCCTGCAGGCCATCCGCCTGCTCGAAGCTGCTCGCGCGCAGGGCAAAGTCCACGAAGTGCTTGCGGCCTTGTTCAGTCGACAGCAGGAATGGGCATCACACACGGCGCCGAATCCCGCGCAAGCGTGGGTCATCGCGAGCGAAGCCGGTCTCGACATGGGCAGGGCGCGGAAGGATGCGCTCGCCAAGAGCGTCGACGACATGCTGAATCTCGAGGCCAAAGACCTCAGCGTTCTCAAGGTCGAACGCACGCCCACCTTCTTCGTGAACGGCAAACCACTACCGGTCTTCGGCGCCGATGAACTCCTGGCGATGGTGGCCAGCGAAGTTCAGAACCGGTAGCGCAGGCCCAGCCCCACGGCGTTCATGCCGCCTTCATCACCCATGAGGCCGTAGGCAACCGAGCGGTGATGCAGGCGCAGTGAAATCTCCCACGGGGCCGCGAGCGGTCCCGCGGTCAATTCCATGACCCAGTAGACGAGCAACTGGTGGCTTTCGCCTTCGAGCGCTACCTCCACGGGCGGCAGTTCCGTGGCATACGACAAGCCGAGCCCGAATGCCGCCGATGAGTTGAATCGCTCGCTCCACGGAAAGCGTTTCCAGCGCAGCACGATGGGAACTACGTTGAACTCCCAGAACGTCTGGTCGTGGAAGTGATAGACGACCTGGCCTTCCGCCTCGAAGGCGAGCGCGCCATCCTTGCGTTCCGCGTACTGGCGTGAAACCGCGACGACGGCAAGATAGGAATCCACGAACTCGGTGTCGGGCGCATCGAAGATGATGTCTTCCCAACCGGGCTGCGTCGAAATGCGCGCGCCGTAAACCGTGGCATACCAGTCACCCACCTCGGCGCAAGCGCAGGCCGGCAACATCAGAACGAGTGCGGTCACCCATCGTGTATTCATCTGCGAAGCGTACCTGTGGTTATATTTCGCGGCTGTGGGAATTCGCGCCAAATCTGACTACAAGGACGCTCTCTCAGGGCTTCGCCTGGTATGCCTCGACCTGCCGGAAGTCGTCGAGGAAAAAGCCTGGGCGGGCATTCGCTGGTGCGTGAAGCGGAAAAACTTCGCTCACCTGCTCACGATCGAAAATGGCTGGCCGCCCGCGTATGCGAAGGCCGCGGCCACCAGCGGGCCCGCAACCGTGTGCACGTTCCGGCTCTCGCGACAGCACTGCACTGTCGCGCGGTTCACCCGCGCGCCATATTTCCGTCCGGTCTGGTTTGCGAATATCGCCGGTGTGGTGATCGACGCACGCACCGATTGGGACGAGCTCGATGAGTTGATCCGCGACAGCTATCGCGTGCTCGCCCCGAAGAAACTCGTGGCGCGCATGGCCGGGTAAAAAGTCTTCAGTTCTCGTGAAACACCGGTCCGTCGCCACCGAGGCGGAACCACTTGGTGACGATGATCTTGTGCCCGCTGATGACCGGCTCGCCACAGTGTTTCGTGTCGAGATTGGGCGAGCCGTCGTCGTGCAGGTTGTTCCAGAACAAGGCCATGCCGGCCTTCGGTTGCACGGCGTAGTCGAGTTCGGTGAAGCGCGTGCCGCCACCTTGCATGCCTTCGTTGAGATAAACCATGAAGGTCCAGGTGCGATTGCCGCGGATGCCGGCGAAGCGCTGGTATTCACTGCTGCCCGGCGGAAAGCAGTCGAGGTGCGGCTTGAATTGCTGGCCGACATCGTAGCGCTGCGCCTGGATGCCTTCGCCGTATTCGGCGCGAATGCCCAGCGTCTTGCAGATCTTCGCGTCGAGGTTCACCGCGGCAGGACTGCGCAGGCTGGCGAGCAGGCAGGTCTGGCTGGTGCGGAAGTCGCTGTCGCCGCCGTATTCGGCGAGCAGCGAAGGCCGCAGGTGATGGCCGATCAGCGCAATCAAGCGCTCGCAGTCCTTCGCGCCCAGGAAGTCCTCGAGCAGGTAGAGATTCGCCTTCCCCAACTCGACCTTTCGAAGATTGGGCGGCATTCGCCGCAGCAGCGGAGGCGGTTCCAGTCTGCCGGTAGAGAGGGCGCTGCCCCGGGGCTTCAACGCTTCGAGGCCGGCGGCGATCGCCTGGTCGGGCACGGAAGCCTTGCGCAGCGCGCCGATCGCGACGGCGAGATCGGCGCCCAAGGCTATCTGTTCGCGCAGCCAGCCGAGCCACTGTGGCTCACGTGCACTTTCACGTTTCATGAGCGCGACTTTTAACACATCGATGTCGAAAGCTTGCGCGCAAAAAAAAGCGCGCCGGTCTTGGTCCGGCGCGCCTTTTCAACGAGACCAGCTAAGAGCGCTTAGCCGATCGGTTTCCTGCTCCTGCCGATCAGTACTGCCACGTCAGACCAAACTGCCAACGAGCGCCGCCATAGCTCATCTGTTCCAGGGTCGGAGCCCCGTCAGAATAAGTGTTGTGCGGCTGAATCGTCCGGTACGTCAACTCGCGGGTGACGTTGCGTCCCGACACGTAGACGTTCCAGTGCTCGTCGAACTGGTAGCTCAATTTCAGATCGATGAAGTCCGTGGCATCTCGAAAGTTCGTGCCGCCCGGATTGTAGGGCGTACGGATCGTCTGGCCCGGGCATTGCCCGAACGCCGTCGGGTAGTTGTTGATGGCGTTCGAACAGGACGAGATGAAGTCGAAGTACTCGGACTGTCCCTGGTAAGACAGTCGCGCACTGAACCTGCTGTCGTCGTACCACAGCGTGAAGTTCTTGAAGTACGTGCGCTGCTTTTCCGGCGGGTTGTAGCCACCGGTCATCAGGTCCTGAGATGTCGCGAAATCCTCGAAGTCCAGTTCGGAATAGTTCAGATCCACGCCGGTGTGCCTGAAGATCCATGGCAAGAACGTGAGCGCCACTTTCGCGGTGTATTCCATGCCCAACTGGGTTCCGGACGGGCCGTTGACGAAGGACGGATAGGTGAAGTCAAGTTCCGACAATGGCTGCCCGGTCACGGGATCAACCGCGTCACTACCCTCGAAGAGGGTCGCGGCCGGCATATTGGCGGTGATTGGGGCGCCAGTGACGATCTTGTTGCGATAGCCCGCGATCGAGAACATCAAATCTTCCGTGGGATACCACTCGACCGTAAGGTTCTTGTTTTCTCCCTTGAACGGTAGCAAGTCCGGATTGCCGACGCGTCCCGTACAGGTATTCGGATTGTCGGTTGTCCCATTGACGTCGGCCTCATTGCGCTCGTCGACGGTGCAGGTTCCCGAGGGCAGCAGATTGCCCACGGGCGGGCGCGACATGACCGTGCCCTGGTAATAGCGGAGCACGATCTCGGGCGTGAACCAGAGATTGAGGTTGGCGGCCGGCAGCCAGTCCTTGGTATCGCCCTCGAGCGACGTATTCAATGCGACGCTCGAGGTGACGACGGCGTTGGGATTCGTGACCGGGTCGTAAGCGGTCGTCACTCCCGTATGGGTCAGCGTCATGAAGCCCGTGGCATTCGTCGAGGTGATGACATACCGCGAGCCGATGTTGCCGTTGAAGAGCATGTCCCACGGCAGTTCCTGTTCGAAATTGACCATGAGGTAGCCGGCATCGGTGACTTCGTTGTAGGCGAAGTGCTGCTGCTCATAGACATTGCCGTCATTGGCCATGCATTCCTTCATGCAGTGGTAGTCAAAGACCTGGGATATGCCTTGGGCGATGGAGTGCGGATCGATGAAAGGCCAATTGGTCATGACATCGCCCTTGTCCGGAAAGTCCCCCAGGAACGGATAGTCTTTCGTGTAGAGGGAGCGCTTGATCAGGGCGTCGAGGTCCGTGGGCGTGAACGTGTGCGTGCCGTACAGCGCGTTGTTCAGGTTGGCGACGGGGCTGTTGTTGGTGCCCACCGCGGTCCCTGCGGCATAGCCGTATTGGCAGGGCTGTGTGGAGGTCGCCGTCGGCATGCACGAGCGATAGGTGACGGTGAGGTTTTCGGTTGGAACTATGACTGGCGCCACGTACCCCGGGGCGCCCACGTTGCCTGTGCCGGGCCTTACGGTGTAGCCGCCGCCGCCCCATCCATTTCCGCTGCGATCGCGGCGTTGAAAGCCCGCCTGGAAGCTGGTCGCGAACGGAAGCTTCTCCTGGGTATCGAACGTGAAATCCATCTTGGCCTGCCGCTCGGCGTCATCCGACATCGAGGGTCGCCAGGTGAGAGTGAAGTTATTGCCCCATTGCGCTGCTTGAGCTGCCGTATAGGCCGGCGATCCCGCCTGAAAGGTGCTGGCGTTGGACACGGCTCGCGCGATGACGGGGTTCAGGGATGCATAGGGCAAGGTCGCCAGGTCGAGTCCGGCTGGAAGGTCATAACTCCAGAGACCGGACGGCGTGATGTGTGCGTCCACGCCACCGTAGGTGTAGTTCACGGCGGTGCGAAGCTGGCCGCGCTGGAAGGTCGAGCCGGAATCTCCATACATCAGTTCGACTTTGAGATCCTCACCTTCGAACTTGAGACCGGTCTGCCAGTTCCAGGTTTCGATGTCCGTGTCGTAATTGATGGCGTCGATGTTGGCGTTGCCATCGGCCAGGTGGAACGAGGTGACGTGGTGGGTGTCATCGACCACGACGTTGGTCATGTTGCTGGCCACGCCGCAACCCGTCGTCGTTTGCGCTGCACCGGTCCCCGTTACGGTCGGAGGGCCGCACAGGCCGGTTGAATGGTAGCCCGCGCCTATTCCGGTAAGGACGGTGCGAGGTGCGATCAGTGCGTTCGTGCCGGGCGCGCCCGCAGGAATGGCGGCCTGGTTGAAGCTGCCGGCAATGTTATAGCCGGGGCTGCCGAGATTGAGCGTGTTGTCCACGCTGACGAGGTGACGGTCCGCCTTCTGATAAGCGGCATACACCGTCGTCTCGTCGTTCATCCGAAAATCGACGCGGAATTGGGCCGAGTACCTTTCCTCCTCGGACTGGCGTGGGAGCGAACGAATGAGCGAAGGCGCGTAGTCGTTCCATTGGTTCAGACAAGTCTGCAATCCGTTGGTCTGCTCCAGCTGCGCCGCGGTGCGGTTGTTCGCTTGGGACACCGCGGGTGTCGTGACAGTGCCCAGGACCTGGTCGCCTGCCAGAACGCGGTTCAAATCCGTCTGCGTCAGCGCTGGAAACGACGCAAGGCAAGCCGCCGGAGACGTGGCTGCAGCCGACCTTGTCAGGATTTCGATGGGCGACAGCGACGAATAGCCGTTGGGCCCAAGAACACGGAAATTCCCGAGCGTTGCGGTCGGATCAACCAGGCTCGGATCGTAGGTGAAGGTCTTTTCCGGCGATTGATCGAAATCGGCATTGCGGAAGGGTCCGGCGTTGCCCGACGTCTGCGGCTGCTGAAGATCCGTCTGGGTTTCGAATTTCGAATAGTTGGCGCTGGCGAAGATGCCGAGGCGGTCGTCCATGAATTTGTTCGCGAAAATTGCCGAACCGCTCGGCGTCAGATTTTCGGTGATGGAATTCATCTGTCCGTCGGTCGCGAACTGGAAGAAAGGTTTGTCGAAGTCGAGACCGTTTCGCGTTTCGATGTGCACCGAGCCGGCCAGCGAACCTTCCGTCATGGCCGCCGTCGTGCCTTTGTAGACGTCGATGGTCTTGATGATGGCGGACGGCAATTCGCGCAGGTCGGCCGTGCGGCCACCTCCGGCGTTGGTGCCGCCCGACAGCGCGCCGCCGGTGTTCAACACAGTCATGCCATCGATGTCGACGCGGGTCATATCCGCGGTGGTGCCGCGCACCGAAATACCCACGCCTTCGCCGTTGTCGCCGCGATCGAGCGCAACGCCCGCCACGCGAGAGATCGCTTCATTGACGTTCTGGTCGGGGAATTTGCCGACGTCCTCGGCGGCGATGGAATCCATTGCCGTTGCGGCTGTCTTCTTGCGTTCGATCGAAGTGCGTTGAGCAGCGCGCGTGCCGACGACGACCACCGATTCCAGTTCTTGCGCTTCCGGTGCCGGTGCGGCCGCCGCGGTCGATTCGGTCGGCGCAGTTGCGGGTGGCGCCGTCGGCGCAGTCGCGGCCGGCGCGGTCGGCGCCTGCTCGGCATTCTGTGCCGAAGCGAGTGGTGTCGAACTCAGTAGCAGAGCCGCAAGGCTCGCCGAAGATCCAATGAACCGATCGCCTTTACGGCTACCGAAAGTGCGCTGGCGCGATGATTTCCGCATGTTGCCCCTCTCCTGAGTGCAAGTATTTGCGCGTTCTTCAAACGTGTAACGAAAAACGGACAAACGCATTCCGTTCTTCGCATGCCGCTGGTTCGGCAACTTTTTTTGCTAGACCTGTGGCCGTTGAGACCGCCACAAAGATTCCAATTGCTCGACAATACGATTACTTATGATCGTATTTGATTGTTTTTGATGTTCACCCCTAGTGGTACGACTGTCAATGATGTTTTCCGTCAAATGCGATACGTGCACGCTTATGGATATTCGGATGCCCGGCTAACAAGCGGATTTGCCATGGTTGGGGATTCGAACGGGCGTCGAATTCGAATTAATGAGTTACATCGCCTAATGACCCTCGCCGCACTGAGTCTCGTGTTGCTGGCCGCCTTCACGCACGCCAGCTGGAATCTCTCCGCGAAATACGCCGCCGAGTCGCGCCACTTCGTCTGGCTTTTCTCCGCCGGGTCGGTACTCGTCTACGGACCGGTGGTGCTGGCCGTGGTCATCGTCGAGCAACCAGTGTTCGAAATGCGTCATTGGCTGGCGCTCGCCGCAACTTCGGTCCTGCACTTGTTGTATTCGCTCAGCCTGCAGACGGGGTACCGACATTCCGATCTCTCGGTGGTCTATCCGATTGCGCGGGGCACCGGCCCCATGTTGTCGTTCATCGGCGCAGGACTGTTGTTAGGGGAGGCACTGACGCTGCAGTCCGCCGCGGGGCTGGTGCTGATCGTGAGTGGCATCCTGCTGGTGGCCGGAATCGTCGGTCACCACCGGCGCGCGCCGCGTGTCGGAGTGTTCTATGGCTTGCTGACCGGAGCGCTGATTGCCGCGTACACGCTCAACGATGGCTGGGCGGTGAAGGTGCTGCTGATCTCGCCGTTCGTCATCGACTTCACCGGAAACCTGTTTCGCATGGCAGTGCTCGCGCCGCGTGCCTGGGCCGATCGCGCGCGCGTGGGCCTCGAAGCGCGCATCTACCGCAAGCCCATCATCATCGTGAGCGTGCTCGGGCCGCTCGGTTACATCCTCGTGCTGTTCGCGATGCGCCTGGCGCCCATAAGTCACATTGCGCCGGCGCGTGAGCTGTCGACGCTGGTCGGAGCGTGGTTCGGTTCGCGCCTGTTGCGCGAGGAATCGGGTCCGTGGCGCATCGCCGGAGCGGCGCTCATCGTCGCCGGTGTGATCGCGCTGGCGGTGCCGGCCTGACAAAGGATTCCGGCTTTCGGACGTTACCCGAGTCGGTCCGTTTCTCGCCGGCTGGTGAGTTCGGCCAGCGCCGCCCGCAGTTCGCGAATGCGCGGCGGCTTTCCCAGCAATCGGTCGACGTTCGGTGGCCGCTCGACACGATCGGCCAGCTGATGTCTCCATCCGGTGAGCAGGATGATCGGTGTGCGGGGCGAAATTGCCCGCAGGCTGGCGATCACCTGGCGACCATCGACGTCGGGCATGGCCAGATCGGTGATCACGATGTCATAAGGCATGCCGGCAGTGCGCGCTGCCCGAAAGGATTCGATGCCCGACTGCCCACCACCCGCGGTGCTCACCTTGTGGCCTTCATCGACGAGGGCGCTGCGCATCGACTCTATTAGAGAAGGGTCGTCATCGATGAGCAGCACGCGAAGGCTTCGGGCGGCGGGTAGCGTCATGCGCCGCTGGTCGATGCTCTCCGGTTCCTGGGTCCGGGGCCGATCGATCTCGCGCAAACGCGCGACGGCGAGGGCCACGTCATCGACTGCGCGCCGAATGCTGGTGACGTACTGGCGCGCACGCGCATCGAGTTGTTCACGCTCGAGCAGCGCATCGGCGTACAGCGAGATCGGCGACATCGCAATGTCGATGTCGTTGGCGATGGTGCTCGCGGTTTCGCCTTGTGGATGCGGGTTGGTGACCTGCTCGAGAATTTCTGTCGCCGGGGTATTCCGTTCAGCGCTGTTCATGGTGCGAAGCCTCTGATCGAGCGACACAAAACACTAGTAGTTTGATAGGGTTAAGTCACTAAGGACTTCTCCCAAGCCGTCATGCCCTTACGCAGCGACATCGATTTCATGCGCCTCGCCCTGGAGGCCGCGCGAGGCGCCGAAGCGGCAGGCGAGGTGCCCGTAGGTGCGGTGCTCGTGCAGGGCGATGCCGTCCTCGCGGTTGCCGCAAACCGGCCCATCGCCGGCTGTGACCCGACCGCCCACGCGGAGATCGAGGCGCTGCGCGCTGGCGGCAAGGCGCTGGGCAGTTACCGGCTCAACGGCACGACGCTTTACGTGACGCTCGAGCCCTGCGTCATGTGTGCCTCCGCCATCGTGCATGCGCGCATCGCGCGGCTGGTATTCGGCGCCTGGGATCCGAAGGCCGGCGCCGCGGGCAGTACCACCGACGTGTTCACCATGCCTTCCATGAACCACCGGGTGGATGTATTTGGCGGCGTCCTCATGGAAGAGAGCGCGCGTCTCCTGAACACCTTCTTCGCGGCGCGTCGGCGGGATCCGACGTAGCCATGGGGCGCAGCGCCATACGCACTTTCGGTGTGTTAGCTTCGCGCTCCCTCGCCCTGCCCGCCACATGGAGGATTATTGCCGTGCACACTTCAATGCGACCCCTCGTTTGCGTCTTCTTCGGCGCATTTGCCTCCGCCGCCTTCGCCGCGCCGGTCACCTACAACGTGGATCCTGACCACACCTTTCCCAGCTTCGAGGCCGATCACTTCGGTGGCATGTCGGTTTGGCGCGGGAAATTCAACCAGAGCAGCGGCAAAGTCGTGCTTGATCGGGAAGCGCAAAGCGGCACGGTGGACATCACCATCGATGCGAATTCGATCGACGCAGGCCACGAGAAGTTGAACACGCACCTGAAGGGTAGCGACGCGGGGATGTTCGATGTCGCGAAATTCCCCACCGTCACCTACAA
>Ga0190271_10001616_pt1 | contig 13007 bp, 11 predicted proteins | sample Popmic356T_FD_133747 | JGI IMG/M metagenome (GOLD analysis project Ga0190271, IMG submission 133747) | Populus adjacent soil microbial communities from riparian zone of Weber River, Utah, USA - 356 T | ecosystem: Environmental > Terrestrial > Soil > Riparian zone | place: USA: Utah | collected...
AAATATTTTTTTCTGGGAGTAAGTAGGAGTGGCAATTAATGTGAACAGTACCATAACAAGCAAGTATCTCATGATTGGTTTTTTAGATAGGTGACCAAATTATAAAAATATCTTGACTTTTGATTGCAAATGACAATCGAAATTAAGAACCAAGAAACCAAGATGCCAAGAACCAAAGAAGGAATACAAAAGAAAGCCAAGAATCAAAAAAAGAATACAAAAAAATACAAAATGGTCTCCGAATTATCTGAAGCTATTTTGTATTTTTTTCTTCTTTGTATTTTTTCTTTGGATCTTGGTTCTTCGGTTCTTGGTTCTTTTCATTGATCTTAGTTATCTTACCAAATTAACCAACAGTAACCCCTAATGTCTTCACAACTTCAACGCAAACTGGGCACCTGGGCATGTGTATCCATTGTAGTAGGCGCAATTATTGGTAGCAGTATTTTCATGAAACCTGCTACCATGGCGGCGCAACTGGGTTCGCCCCTACTATTACTTGCGGTTTGGATAGGAGCTGGTATCGTTTCATTATTTGGAGGTATGATTAACGCGGAGATTGGATCCTTGCTGCCACAAACTGGCGGTCAATACATTTATTTCCGTCATATGTATGGCGATTTTTTCGCGTTTATTTCTGGTTGGGCTTATTTTATTGTTATTAACACGGCAGCAGTGGCTGCTATAGCGTTTGTATTTGCGCAATACGCAGAATATTTCATTCAACTTCCCCGGTTGGATGCAGCCACCGAACATTCATGGGTGATTTCGATTCCTTATGTTGGAAAATTATTTCCATTGGAGAATCTTGGAGTAAAATCATTGGCAATTTTTATTATTGTTTTTATTACGTGGTTGAATTATTACAGCTTGCGTATCAGCGGAACTTTCCAGGTTTTTTTTACCGTGCTTAAAGTATTGGTCTTATTACTTTTGGTAGGAATCATTTTTTCTTCTGGAAAAGGTTCAACGGAAAATTTCTTCCAAAATTCGGAGACTATTAAATTATCCGGTTGGGCATTAGTGGGAGGTTTGGTCGCTGCAACTTCGGGAGCTCTTGCCGCCTACGATGGCTGGAATAATTTAGGCATGGTGGCGGGAGAGATCCGTAATCCGCAAAGAAATATTTCGAGAGGTTTGTTGGTTGGCCTTGGTATCTGTATTGTAATGTATGTATTAACAAACCAGGCTTATCTCTATATGCTTAATGTAGATGAAATGAGCAAATCGACACTTGTGGCCTCGGATGCATTATATAAAACGATGGGAGTTGCAGGAGGTGGATTGATTGCATTACTGGTTATGATATCTACTCTTGGCGCGGTGAATGGAAATGTACTGCCCTGCGCCCGTATTACATTTGCAATGGGTGAAGAAAAACAATTTATAAGTTGGGCTGGAAAAGTACATCCGCGATTCAATACACCTGGTAATGCGTTATGGCTTCATGGAATCTGGAGCAGCCTGTTTGTATTAACAGGGTCTTTCGATATGTTGACAGATTTATTCGTTTTCATCACCTGGATATTTTATGGTTTTGCTGGTGTAGGTATCTTTATTCTGAGGAGGAAAATGCCGGATGCCGTTCGCCCATATCGTGTTTGGGGGTATCCATGGATTCCTGTTATTTTTATCGCCTTTACTATCTTTTATTTTGTATTTACGATCTATAATGATGTATCGAATTACATTCAAGGGAAAACGCCGATGATCAATTCTGTACTGGGATTGTTATTGACAGCCACCGGAATTCCGATGTACTGGTATTTGAAAAGAAAAAGAGGAAATCTTCATAAATAAATTTAGCTACGGGTCAATTGATTAATCAGTGAAGCATACTGTGGATATTGATTCGATAAAGCAGTTCTATCTGCTAATTCAAAATCAGCAAAATCAAATCCAGGCGATACCGTACATCCTACCAACGCGTATGTTCCGCCTTCCTCTACCATAGATGCAAACCAATTTCCAGCTTTAATTACGCACTGAAAGCTTTCTTCCTTCGCTGGATCTTTACCCAGCCGGTGCGTCACCAGTTCACCCTCATTGATTTCATATATCAGCAAACAGTCACCTGTATAAAAATGCCAGGTTTCATCACTTTGAATTTTATGAAAAGCGGAAAATTGATCATGTTCCAACAGGAAATAAATACTGGTACAAAAATTCCGTTGCCCTTTGAATATAGCGGGCAAAGCAGCGGATTCTATTATTAACGGAGACCGGTATACTTCGCGGAAAGAACCGCCTTCTACATGATGGGATAATCGTAAATGATCAATCCAGAAACGGGCGGAATAGTTCATACTATTGTTCAATTCTTATATAGCGGGGTCTATCCCCCCAATACCAAAGTCTTAATGAATCTTTTTTCCTGCTTGTATCGGCAGGAGTGGCAGGTAATTGAATATATATTGTAAAATGAACGGAATCCTTCGTTTCCATCTTGAATTGCTTGTTAAGCTCTTGCAGTGCTTTAAAACGGGTAAAGGCACGTTGACGAGTACTGGTTACCTCGCAAATGAATTTATAGGTGCCTGCCGTTGAGGTTTCTTTTTTTATCGTTGATGAGTCAATTTTATTTTCTGGTATCGCGGAATCGGTGGTGATTTTAGCCTGACTGGTATCAAAAGTTTCCGATACAAGATTATTGGATTCAGTATCCGGACTTGTTTTTTTTGAATACAGTAAATATCCTCCCCAAACTATAACTCCTAATCCAATTAAGATTCCGGCAATGATCAAGAGTTTTCGGAGAATATTCGTTTGTCCCGTGCTTTGACTGGTATATTCATTGTTATATAAGAATTTCCGCTCACCGTGTTTTTCAGGCCCTTTCTCCGGGGGTAAACTTTCCATTCTTTCTGTCATCGGTTGCCCATGACTAAATTCAAAACTGCCGTCTTTATTTTTGTTTAGTGTGCCGATCCCTTCGATGTACAGAGGTTTACCAATATTCAATAATAATTTGCAGTCGGATAGATATGAATCAAGATCCGATTCAGCTAAGGGTTTTATTTTACCTGTCTTAACCCTGATAAAATCAATTAATTCGTCATCTGGTCGGCTAATGTTCCGCTGGGTGAATTGAATATACTGGAGAAAATCCTGGTAATTTTTGTCTGTATGGTCGGGAATAGATACACTGGCGTCAATAGAAAATTGGCCAATACCCGGAATATTTAATTTCTTATGCTGGTACAAAAATTGGGTTAGTAAACCTGCTAATTTCAAGATAATATGGATTTAGACACAATTTACAGATTAATTACTAACGATGGCTCAGGGATATTATTTTTGCATTTCTAACACACTGGTAATAAAACTTTTCAGAATGTTGAATGAAGACGAGAAAAGATTCCTGGCGTATTGGGAGATGCATCGGGAAAGTGAGAAAAAATTGCTGCGGCAATTGCTGATCGGCATTCCAATTGGGCTGATTTTCGCCGTACCAATCTTAATCATGCTTTTTTCGGGCAAAATCTGGTATAAACGTGCGGATGCGGTAGCAAATACACAATTGAACCCCCTGGTATTGATCATCGCAATTATCATAATAACAGCCTTTGTAGCTATATTTTATAAGCGACACCAATGGGATATGCGTGAACAGCAATACAAAGAACTAAAAGAACGGGAAAAAAGCCCATAAATAAAGGGATCAAAATGCAGCTATGGGAGTAAAGATCCTGTCTTAAAAACGAAACCATAAATCAGAAAAAAATTGCTTATGAGAGGCCTAGTTGTTATTCTTTTGTGCGGGATGATAGTAACCAGTGGGTGCCTGAAAAAAGGGGGTGACTGTCAATATAAAAATGAAAATAAAGTAGCTCCTGCGTCCGAAGAACAGGCCATACTTAATTACCTTACCGCAAACAGTATTTCAGCCACAAAACATGGTAGTAACATGTACTATGAGGTGATTAAACCAGGTGCAGGAGCTGTTCCCGGACTATGTTCAAGTGTTCTAATAAAATACGCAGGTAAGCTGACTAATGGTTCCCAATTCGATTCTAGTGACGCTGCCGTTTTCACCCTGGGATCTTTAATTGAAGGATGGAAAGTAGGTCTTCCGCTCATAAAAACTGGTGGAGAAATTCGCCTTTATATACCTCCCTCTTTAGGATACGGATCGGTTGACGTAAAAGATAACAATGGAACCATAATCATTCCTGCTAATTCCATTCTCATCTTTACCATTACCCTTTTAGATGTTCAATAATCTTAACTATTCTTAAGAATATCGTTTCGTAAGTAAGGGTTAATATCTCGAAAACAGAGATATGACGATTATTCGATTTTAACTACTTTCTATTGATGCAAAACAGCTTGGCTGTTTTTTGACAAACTCTTTACTGTAAATTTGTTCAAATCAATTTGCATTGCCACACGAAGCCATTTCTGTATTTGAAATCTTCAAAATTGGAGTAGGTCCTTCCAGTTCTCATACATTGGGACCGTGGCGGGCGGCACAACGTTTTATTGAATCACTGTATATTAAAGAACGTCTATTCCAAATACAAACGGTCCGCGTATTATTATATGGTTCATTGGCTAAAACGGGAAAGGGCCATGGAACCGATATTGCTGTACAGTTGGGATTAATAGGTGCGGATCCTGTTACCATTCCTGTAAATAGTATTGATGCGCGGATTGCTGACATACTTACGATGAAGAAATTATTGCTTCATGGATTGCATGAAATTGATTTCAATCCTCACGATGATATCGAATTTCTAATAACAGAATCACTGCCTTTCCACCCTAACGCTCTAACCTTTCTTGCATCTTTTACTGACGGAAGTGAGATAGCTGAAACGTTTTATTCGGTAGGTGGTGGATTTGTAGTAAAAGAAGGGGAGGAAACAAAGAGTCAGAATGCTATTCAATTACCTTTTCCCATCGATAAGGCAGATGATTTACTCCATTGGTGCCGGACAACAGGAATGAGCATCAGTGAAGTAGTTATGGAAAATGAAAATTGCTGGCGATCCGAAGAAGATACGCGTAAAGGAATGCTCAATATCTGGCGGGTAATGAAAGAGTGTACTTACCGGGGATGTCACACTACAGGCATGTTGCCGGGTGGATTGAATGTAACACGACGAGCCGCAGACCTTAATAAGAAATTGTTGGGTAATCTTAGCTATAATAGCTATGATGAATGGGTGAAAGCGATTCAATCGGGTGGAAATGATTTTAAATACACACTCGATTGGGTGAGTTGTTTTGCTTTAGCAGTTAATGAAGAAAATGCTTCTTTCGGTCGGGTGGTGACGGCTCCAACCAATGGAGCAGCAGGAGTTATTCCGGCAGTATTGAATTATTTTGTTTGTTTTTGTAATGGAAATAATGAAGAAAAAATTCTTCAATTCTTACTCACCGCGGCGGAGACAGGAAGTATTTTTAAAAAAGGAGCTACGATATCCGCAGCCATGGGAGGTTGTCAGGCCGAAATAGGAGTTTCCTCCGCAATGGCGGCTGCAGGTTTAACAGAAGCATTGGGAGGTTCACAGCGACAAGCCCTAATGGCCGCCGAAATAGCTATGGAACATCATTTGGGGTTAACCTGTGACCCGATTGGTGGGTTGGTGCAGATTCCGTGTATTGAACGAAATACCATGGGAGCTATTAAAGCTATAACGGCATCCCAATTAGCATTACAAAGTACGCCCGATTTCGCGAAAGTTTCTCTTGATGCGGTAATCAAAACAATGTGGGATACTGCAAAAGACATGAGCTTTAAATATAAAGAAACATCCGAAGGTGGTTTAGCGGTGCATATACCGATTAGTTTACCGGAATGTTGAAGGACGCTGTTAGCTACTCGCTCTTCGCTTCTAGCAGCATCTGTATAGTTAGACGTTTGACAATTTATTCCGAACGCAGCGAAAAGCGAGTAGCTAGCAGCGAACAGCTTGTACTCAATTCAACAGCGGATTCGTCTCAATCTCCTTAATCTCTATATCCGAATAATCCCTTATCACATTATAAAGAGTGCCTCTTTCCACTGGTTTTCTCCCTGCCTGTTTAATTAGAGTTACTAATTGCGCGGTAGTCATGGAAGGGTTTTGTTCTTCCGACCCGGCCATTGAATAAATTTTAGTAGAGTCATCTATGGTTCCATCAATATCATTTACTCCAAACGCGAGCGTAAGTTGAGCGTTCTGACGACCCAGCATGGGCCAATATGCTTTAATATGAGGGAAATTATCCATGTACAACCTTGCTATCGCATATACTTTTAAATCTTCGATAACAGAGCTCTCGGCAATATGACTCATTTCGTTATCATGATTACGGAATTTCAATGGGATAAACGTATTAAACCCTTTTGTTTTATCCTGCAAGATTCTTAAACGATCCATATGATCGATCCGGTGCTCATATTTTTCTATATGTCCATATAACATTGTTGCATTGCTATGCATTCCCAGTTTGTGCGCAGTTTCATGAATATCCAACCAACCGGCTGCATCTACTTTGTCTGCGGAAATCTGTTGGCGGATTGTCTCATCAAAAATTTCAGCGCCACCACCAGGCAAAGAATCCAATCCGGCATCTTTCAGGTATTGCATTCCCTCTGCTGTAGTCATTTTCGCTTTCCGGAACATATAATCTAATTCCACTGCAGTAAATCCTTTGATATGAAGATCGGGCCGATGTAATTTTATTTTACGAAGCAGGTCAGCAAAATAATTCAGGTTCATTTTTGGATGCACCCCACCAACGATATGAACTTCCGTTACGGGTTTGCCATCGTATTTTTTGACGATGTCCAGCATTTGTTCGGTACTTAGTTCCCAACCTTCTTCGCGATGAGCGTATAACCTTGAGTAGGAGCAGAATTTACAGGTAAACACACACACATTGGTTGGCTCGATATGAAAGTTGCGATTAAAATAAGTTGTATCGCCATGCATTCTTTCTCTTACAAAATTAGCCAGTGCTCCTAAAAAAGAAAGACTGCCCCTTTCAAAAAGGAGCAGTCCATCTTCTTTGGTAATACGTTGCTGGTTAATTATTTTTTCAGCTATTTTTTTTAACTCATTATCTTTTTCGCTAGCTAAAATTGTTTCAACCGGTTTTATCATTTTCTCTTTATAATTCTTTCTGTTATTACCTTGTTGTCATAGATCAATTTCACTACGTACGCACCATTTGCATAGCGGCTAAGATCCACAACGATATAGTTTGAAGCATTTCCGGTAAAGCTACGGGCAGCTACCACCTGTCCTACTGAATTCATTACTTGTATTCCTTGCAAATTAGCAGGAGGCAACAAGTGACGAATAAAGAATGAACTTTCAAACGGATTGGGGGTTATCATATAACCCTGTTGCTTCAATCTTGCCGGCAAAGTTATAGTAGAAATATCAATTTTATCGAGGAAGGTATTATTTCCGCGATTACTTCTACTTCTGAAAACGAATTGGAATTTGCTGTTAGCAGGAACAAACCTGGTTACGTCAACCAATTCTGTTCTCCACTGAAGACTGGAAGTAGGTACAAATCCAACAGTATCAGTTGGCGGGAATGTAGGCGGGAAGTTTTTGTCGACAGTCGTCAAATCCTCACCCCATTTCTTATACACTGATTTAAATGTTTTACCGCAATCAGTAGTCAATAGTATTTCGAGGGTATCCAATGGTACTGCGGTACTTCCCGGGAAACGTCCGGCTGCATTTGCCAGATCAAATTTCAAGTATACGGAATCCGGACTACCAATCTGTACAAGCGGAGAGAAGAGATCATCTGGTTTGTTATTACTTGTGAAGCGGTAATTGCGGATCCATGCAGAAGCAGTTTTCTCGCTCGCTGCCCTTGTTGTTCTTTCCCAGGTATAAGCTGACCCGGAAGAAGCAACCGACCAGTTGGCTGGTGGGAACGTGGTTTGTTCAAAACCTTCTTTCACTGGATCTGGTTCTGGGTCAAAAACAGTAAAGTTTACACGGGTTGTATCATTCGCGTTATTCTCATCACTGAGTCCATTGGGTTCTTTTGTGTAAACAGTGAATATAAAGTTACCAGCAGATGGCAGATTGATTGTTTTATTGTACGTAGCAAAATTGATTGGGGTGGTGGCTCCGTTTGGTAATAAACCGGTCCAGGAAATAGAATCTAATGCACCTGTTCCGATACGATACATAATCTTCACACTCTTCAAGGTATCACGTCCCTGGTTGGCTAATGTAATTTGAGGAACCAATACACGTGTACACAATCTTCCACCAGGTTCAGTAACCGCCCTAACTGTCGCATCCCGGAATGGCAAACGGTAAGTTTGGATATTGATATCATCCAGGTATAGGTTATTACCAAAACTATTAATGGCTTTGAATCCTACTGTAATACTTGTAGCAGAACCAATGAAAGGCTTGAGATCCACTCTTTCATTCAACCACTGAGAGGCTGTTGGTGTAAATCCTGAAGTCTGTGCGCCTGCTACAGTAGCGAGTACTGTTCCTGCTTTTCTCCATACTTCAGTGAATGTTGCACCGCAGTCGGTAGAAACTACGATAGCTAATGCATCTGCGAAAGATGGAGAGGTACTATATACTCTATAAGCTCTTTCAAAACTTACTATTACTGAATCAGCCGCTACCACATCTACAATTGGTGACAAAAGAAAATCTTCATGCCCTGATGAAGTATAATTGTAGAAATCCATCCAGGTCGATGCTGTTCCGGATTTACGAGCAGCGGTTGTACGTGCCCATGTTATACTTCCTGCGTTTGAATTAATGATCCTCCAGTTAAGAGGAGGGAAGGTGCTTGTTTCAAATCCTTCAACAATTGGACTGGGCAATGGTGCAAGAATGGTAAAGCTTGTAACAGCCGTATCATTAATCTTATTTTCATCTACTCCTCCGTTTGGTTCAGCTGTCCATATTTTTAAAGTATTGAGTCCACCAGCAGCAGTAAATGCTGGTAGAGTAACATTAGCAGATTGGGAGATATTTAATGAACCTGTCCAGGCATATGGTGCACTAACGGGACCTGCACCAACCTGGTAATAGATATTAAGCGATGTTAATGTTGAACTACCAGCGTTGCGAATAGTTATTTGAGGAGTGATAGTATTGCTGCACTGTGCGGAGCCATTTACAGGAGAAATAATACCAAACAATCTTGCATCTAATGCAGGAAGTGGTTCTAATTTAAATGAAGCAATCCTTGTTCTCCAGTTTGTGGAGCCATACATTGCTGTGAACCAAAAAAGAGAATCATTGGTTACATCCGTTTCCAGATCATTATAATCGCCCCAACGGTTGCCGAAAGTTCCATAAGCTGTACCCACCTGGATGGTACCTTCATCATATACCATTACCCCTGGAGGATCGGTTGAATTACGGCCCGTAAAATAGATTGAAGCGAATTTACCCGCTCCACTATGATTAAAGGCAAGGGCAATTTGGCCTTTACTGTTAATGCTTATACCTGCCATCCAACGTCCATCCGCATCAGGTGCATAGGTACCTTGTTGCTGAACGCCCCAGGTTCCTGCAGTTTTACGAAACTCATACCACCGAATACCAGCTTTTGCTGGCAAAGCGGGATAGTTGGCATCTACCGTATGGTTGGCAACGATTGCTTCATGCGTACCAAAATTGCGATAACTGACCCTATGCATAAACCGGTCGCTGATGGCATCATAAGCCGAACCGCCGGGAACACATGCACGCGAAGCACAAACTCCCGACTTAAAACCCGCAACAGGTAATTGAGCCCCAATTGTGACGGTTGTATTTGCTGGCGTTGCGAAATCCGGAGTCATATGAATAATCCCAACAGTATCGACATCTGTTGCACTCGCTGTAAGGTTATCATCATGATAATATAAAAAGTAACCAGTATTAGGAGCTGCCGGTCCTGTAGGACCGCTAATGCTTATAGGAGCAACGGTACGCGGTTTAGATGAAGGACTAACACCCACTCCAAAAAAAGAAGGAATCATGCGAATCATAGTAGCTGTTGGGTCACCGGCTACCATTTTAGCTTTATCGAAAGCCATAATAGAAGATCCCAGGTATGCTGTACCTGCAGTATTGAAATCGTTCGACGTTCCAAAAATAGCATTTGGCCAAACTGAGTAATGAGGATAGTCAATAAAAACAGTATTGTCGGTATACTTATAAACATACCAGCTACCGGAAGGATTATTTGTTTGTGAAACAGCAAATATGAGCGTATTGGCATATGCGCCACCGTTACTAAATGCTGCGAATTCGGAAATGATATAACGATCGGCGAATTGATCATAAAGAACAATCGGGTCACCCCAGAATTCATCACCGGATACAATTGGGAACAATACATTCATATATGTTTGAGCCACTACATTCGCTCCGGCTTTATCCCATATACGAAAATAACTTCCCTGGCTTCCATTGATCATTTGAATTACATGATTGGGACCATTTGTCAAACAAGGATCTGCTGGCGCCACATTGGTAAATCCCATACCATCATAATTCTGGATTACTTTGGTACCTACCATTGGTCCATCTTCAGCTCCATTTAAGTTTTCTGATTTCGGATTGAAGAAATCTTTTTGAACTACCGGATCGCCAGTAGCGTTAGTTCCGTAATCCGTCTCCACGTTTTTCCATGTTTTCTTCTTGATTAAACCAGTCAGATCCCTTGTAACAGGAGGATTGTGACTTGGATTAAATGGGATATCTTTTAACGCGGGAGTTACCCTGACAAGTTCACCGGTAACTACTTTTATAGAATGTGGGGATTGCTGTGATATTGCATATAATGAAAATACAATAGCGGAAGCAAGGAGTAGAACTTTCCTCATAAGCTTAGTATGTTGGTTTGATACAAATAACCGTTAACAAATATAAAATTTGCGCGCCATCCTTCAAACTTTTTTTTTGTATGAAGAAATTACCCAACTACCTTGAAAATTAATGTTTTTGTTAGTGTAAAGCCCCTGCTAAACAGCCACACATTAAACAGGCAATAGTGCCCCCCAAAAGTGCTTTTAAACCTAGTTCGGTCAGGTTTTTCCGTTGGTTGGGAGCGAGTTGGCTAATCCCTCCAATCTGAATTCCAATGGAAGCCAGGTTGGCAAAGCCACTCAAAGCATAGGTACAAATCAGGATAGTTTTGGAATTGGTGAGAACGGGCGCGATATTATTGGCCGGATCCCCGTTCTTCATCTGACTGAAGGATATATATGCATTGAATTCATTTAATATAGTCTTTTCACCCAATAATTGCCCCACGTTCAACATATCCCTGCTATCAACTCCAATTATCCAGGCAACAGGGGAGAAGATATATCCTAGTATCATTTGGAAGGATAACGCTTTATAAGGTGTGTGGGCAGCTATAAAGTCATTCAGGTTTGTCCATTGACCAACTTTAAACAGCAACAAATTCATTACAAATATGAGGGCAGTAAATGCAATCAGCATAGCTCCAACATTCACCGCAAGTTTTAATCCGTCTGTTGTTCCTATTGCCAATGCATCCAGGAAATTATCACCTAGTTTCTGTTTGGGAATAACTATCTCCGTATTTACCTTATCTGTTTGAGGAAATAAAATTTTAGAACAAATGATCGCGGCCGGAATACTGAGAATGGATTGAGTTAACAAATGAAGCGCAAAATATTCCTGCGATTGATCGTAAGGAACTCCGGCACCCGCTGGCTTTCCTAAAAACGAAACATAAGCTCCCAATACACTTCCGGCTGTATTAGCCATACCCCCAATCATCACCAGTAATATCTCTGAACGATTCATCTTTTCCAGGTAGGGTTTGATCATGAGCGGCGCTTCTGTTTGTCCAAGAAAAATATTCGACGCGCTGGAAACACTTTCCGCTCCTGAAATTTTTAGTTTACTGAGCATCCATGCAAAGAACCAAACAACTTTTTGTAATACTCCCGTGTAATAAAGTATTGCCGATAACGCCGAGAAAAATATAATTGTAGGCAATACCCGTATAGCAAAAATGAAACCCCATGGTGTGCCTTCCGCGTCAATAAGGTTACTGAACATGATACGTCGGGTACTCTCTATAGAAGTATTAATGATGCTAACAAAACCTCTTGACAGGAAATCGAAAAAACCGTTGATAAAAAATACTTTGGTAACACCGAGGTAGAATGCGATCATGGTAACCAGGCAGTAAATCACCAGCCGCCAGTTGATCGCTTTACGATTATTGCTGAATAGCCAACAAACAAAAATGAGGAAGAACATGCCAAAGGCACCCCGTAGCAGATTTTCGATTGCTGGACTCATGCAGTTTAGTTTTAGTAGGGCAATATATTCATTTTAATGGAACCATGTAATATGCAGATGGCGAATTTGCGAATGACGAATGGCGAATGCTTTGATGCAGGCTTACTAAGAAATAAAAAACCCTCCAATGTTGGGAGGGCTTTCAAATCATTAGGAAAATGGGCTAAATGTATTTGCGAATTTGAATTGCGTATTCATTGATGGTTCATACTAATTAATAAAAAAACCTCCCAACTTTGGAAGGTTTATTACTTATAACGAAAGTCAGCTTGACGAATTCGCCATTCGAAAATTCGTAATCAGATATGCTGTTCTATCTTCTTCACAAAATTCCCTTTCGGTTGAGCACCCACCAGTTTATCTACCACTTTACCGCCTTTGATGAAAAGAATAGCGGGAATTGAAGTAACCCCATAGTTGATAGAAAGCTGCGGGTTGTGATCTACATTTACTTTACCCACGTTTACTTTTCCATCATATTCTTTTGATAATTCTTCAATAACAGGACCAATTGCGCGACAAGGACCACACCATTCTGCCCAGAAATCGACCACCGTCAGTTTATCGGAGCTGATTACTTTCTCCTGGAAATTTGAATCAGTAAGTTCTAAAGCCATAATTATTAAGTTTAAATTTTTTATCAGTTATTTGTCTACTAGTTTATGGGAAGGTGCAAATTTACTACCATCTCAGTTAACAAGCAATGCTGGCACAAAGTTGTGTAAAACTTGTCATTTCTACAGT
>Ga0190271_10001617_pt1 | contig 13003 bp, 8 predicted proteins | sample Popmic356T_FD_133747 | JGI IMG/M metagenome (GOLD analysis project Ga0190271, IMG submission 133747) | Populus adjacent soil microbial communities from riparian zone of Weber River, Utah, USA - 356 T | ecosystem: Environmental > Terrestrial > Soil > Riparian zone | place: USA: Utah | collected...
CACGGTGTACCGGACCAAGCGGCGGACGAAATGCTTGTCTCCGAGATCAAAGCCTGGGAACGCCGACGCAACCGGGAGAAAGCGAAGATCAAATGGATGTTCACCGTCGACAAGGCACGAACAGCTAGCCGTCACGCGGCGCTGGCGCGTGCGGCCTGCGAGAAGCTCGGCAAGGCCTATCCCGTCCTCGCGAAACCCACGGTGAGACGTGCCGCCGCCTAGACCGGGCACCTTCTCTGTGGCGAGGTACTAGTGCACCGCAAGCAGCAGAACTGGATCCAAGACAGGTGCTAGCACAGCGTTTGGAATGCTCATCGCGTGTTTGCTTCTCCCGCTCGCGGCGTTCGTCGGGACGGTCGTTGTCCATGCAGTGATTGTTGCATTGATGGTGTACACGATCAGATACAGCACTTGGTTGGCTCATCTGCTCCTGCCGGTGGTTCGCGTGCTCGTCTGGCGGGTCGTCGAGTACAACAAGGGCGCGTGGGCCGCACCGGCTACGAATCGGCCGTGAGGAGCAGAGCAAGAATGCGCGCAAAGCGCTGAAAGTCGCGGCGGATTCGCTCACAACCGCGCGGTGCGTTGGCATGCGTGGAACGCACTTTGTCTTCTGGCGATGAGCTAGCCAAGAACGTATTCTCTACTGGCTTTTTGGAAACCATCGTGGCGACGGCAGACGTGCGAAGCCTGGTGGCGTTCGGTTGATGCAGCTCCTCGGGCCACTTCCAAAGCGAATGGCGGGTTCGAATGCAGCTCTCTGAAAAGTTCCGACGGGGAGTCGCCGTTGCCCTGGACGTTGCGGCCAAAAAGGCGATGGAACGAGAGGACGTCAGTGACATCATCGATGTGCACTTCCTTGAGATCGTCGACCAGGCGGAGTTCGAGACCCTGTGGAAAAGCGGCTTCTTCGCGGAGGTCAACGCGTCTACTGGCAGTATGATTGACGACTATGAGGAGGCTGTGATTCCAGCCGAGATGGTGCCCCGTGTGCGTCAGATCGCGCAGGCGTACGCGTGGAAGCGGGCGGGCGGCGGAACTGGCCTTCGCTTCTTCAAAGCGTTGGTGGAAGCGTGTGACATCGCAGAGAGCTGCACGAGTCCCATGTATTTTATCTTGTAGAGCACACGAAGTCGCAGCGCCGAGTCGGCGTCCGCGCGTCACAATGGATTGCCAGGAACGTGAAGGATGATCGCAGCTGAAAAGCAACGAGCCGGTTTGGCGGCGATTAACGCGAGACTCGTCCTTCCAAGGACCTTGGCCTACGAGGGCAAGAGCTAGCGACTGAGGCTGGCGAGGAGCTCACGAATCGTGACTCGCTACCGGAGTCTGCCTTTCCAGCGAGCTGCCCGCGTGCGCCGACGGCCACGTCCCTGCCCCTGAACAGGGACCGCCCTGGCCCTGCACGCCCGATGATCCGTGATATTTCGCGGCTTTCTCCCTGGTCACGACGGTAACACCCGACATCGGGCTGCAGTCCGTGATATCTCGCGGGTCCACATGCCCGACTCACCGCCCGTGCAGCCGAGACCCACGTCCCTGCTCCCGTCGCCCTTCGCGGCGGCGCCGAGGCGAGTGGTCCAGGCACCGTGGGTCGAGCGCGCGCTGCCGCTTGTGGGCACGCTGCGCGGCTACGGGCTGACACAGCTGCGCCCCGACTTCGTCGCTGGCCTGACGGTTGCTCTGTTCGCGATTCCGCAGGCCATGGCGTACGCGCTGATCGCCGGCTTTCCACCCGCGCTCGGTCTGGCGACCGCAATCGTGGCGTCGATCCTGGGTGCGGCGTTTGGCAGCTCCGAGTTCTTGATGAACGGGCCGACCAACGCCATCTCGGTGATGCTCGCCGCCAACGCCGCGCTGTTCGCCGCGTACGGCGACCCCGTGCAGTCGATCGTCGTGCTCACGCTGATGATCGGCGCGGTGCAGCTGGTTCTGGGCATCGCTGGCGTCGGCAGCCTGACCCGCTTCGTCAGCGAGCCGGTGCTGACCGGCTTCACCGCCGGCGCCGGCGTGTACATCGCGATCAACCAGCTGCCTGCCTTTCTGGGCATCGATCGGGCGGCGCTGCTGCCCGACCTGTGGGGCTTCGTGCCGACCCGCTGCGCGGCGTTCGACCTGGTGCGCGTCCTGCGTTCGCTGCCTGCCACCCACGCGACCACGCTGTTTTTGTCGTTGCTCACCTTCGCCACCGTGCGCCTCTTGCAGCACTTCGAGCCGCGCCTCGGCAGGCGCCTGCCAGCCCCCTTCATCGCCGTGGTGCTCACCACGCTGATCGTGTGGGCACTGGGCTTCGACGACGACGCGGCCGGCGCGCTGCGCGTCAAGGTCGTGCGCGACATCGAGCCGCTGACCCGCACGCCCCTCATGTTCCGGCTGCCTCCAGTCGAGCTCGCGCAGCTGCGTGCGCTGGCGGGCCCCGCCCTCGCGATCGGGCTGATGGGCTCGGTCGAAGCCATCGCCATCGGCAAACAGCTGGCGTCTCGTGCGCGTCATCCGTTCGACGCCAGTCGCCAGCTGATCGGCGAGGCCCTGTGCAACCTGGGCGCCGCGGCGGTGGGCGGCTTCGCGTCCTCGGGCTCGTTCAGTCGCACCGCGGTGAACTTCGAGTCGGGCGCCGTCACCCGCATGTCGTGCATCTTCAGCGGGCTGCTGGTGCTGGTGCTGGTGTTGATGTTTGCGCCTCAGGCCAACGTGGTGCCGATCGCCGCACTGGCCGGGACGCTGGTACACATCGGGCTCAGGCTGGTCGACGTGGCACGACTGCGCGTGGTGCTCAGCACCACGGCCGGCGATCGGGTGGTGTTGCTCAGCACCTTCACCTGCGTGTTGTTCGCCGAGCACCTCGAAAATGCCCTGCTGATCGGCATCGCGACGTCGGTCTACTACGCGCTGCGCCGTGCCGAGGGCTTCAAGCTGCGCGCGCTGGAACAGACGGCCGACGGCAGTCTGCGCGAGTGCACGGAGTCCGAGCCGGAAGCGCGTGCACTCACCCTGCTCAACCTACAAGGCGAGCTATTTTTTGCGGCTGCCGACGAGCTCCACGCGGAGCTGCTGCGCGTGCTGGACAAAGGCGCGCGCGTGATCGTCCTACGCGTGCAGGAAGCCTACAACCTCGATGCCACCACGGCGCACGCGATTGCCAACGCGGCGGAGGAGGCCAGGCGTCGTGGTGGACGCATCCTGCTGTGCGGCGTGCGACCGGGCATGTACGGCACGTTCGAGCGCGCCGGGCTGCTGTACCGCATGGGCTCGGACGCACTGTTCGTCGCCGAGCGCGAGATGCTCGCCTCGACCCGCCACGCGATGGACCACGCACGCACGCTGCTCGCGCACTGAGCACGCGAGCTCGTGCCCACTCACTCGCTCTTCTGCTCCGTCAGCGTCACGACAGGGTGCTGCGAGCCTGCCGTTAGCACAAAGATCTCTCCCCGCAGGGGGTGCAGCGTCTCGATGGCGAGCTGCACGCGCGCCCCCTCGGGCAGCGCCGCGCGCGCCGGCCACGCGGCAGGTGGCGCAATCGGTTCGCTGACGGCCAGTCCTGCCCCGAGCGTGCGCGCGATCGCCACGTCCCAGCGCCCGAGCTCGCTACCTTGCGTGAGCGTCGCGCTGAGCTGTGCGCGGAAAAACTCGCCATCCTGGCAAGCCGGCTCCTGGCTCGGCAAACAGTGCACCCGAAAAGCAGACGACGGTGCGAGCGCCAGCTCTGCTTGGGTAGGCTGCGCGTCGAACCAGGGCTGAGCATGTGGCTCGAGCGCGACCGTCCAGCGCTGCGTGAGACCTGCGCGATCGGCGCGCAGCGCGTCGTCCTCGGCATCGATGGTGGTCGCGCTGCAGCTGCACGGTCCGGCCACGACCGAGTCGTCGAAGTCGTTGGCTGCCGCCTGGGTCGGAGCCGCCGCACCAGGCCTGACCGCGCAGCCTGTGCTGACCGAGAAAACAATCACCACAGCGCAGTAGGCGACAGCTCGCACGCGTGGGACGTAGCCCGTGCGCACAAACGTGACCACCGACGATGCGGGTGATGTTGCTCGCTCGTGGAGCGATTCACCCCGTCACACCCGACGCTTCCTCGAGTACAGGACGGGCGGTCTCTTCGCCTACGCGGCGCGCTCGCGCTCGCGCGCGGTGGCGGCCAGCTGGGCGAGCTTGTCGGGCTCGAACTCGACGGTGCCCGTGCGGTCGAGCTTGCGCCAGCCGTGGCGGGCGCCGCGCATCGCGGCGATCATCGCCTTGAGGCTCACGTAGTACATCATCTGGCGGTAGGTGAAGCGCTGGATGAGCAGCATCCACAGCCAGCGCACGGGCTTGCCATCCAGCACGAAGGCGAGCAGCGAGCCGCACACGTCCATCAGCAAAAACGCGACGTAGCCGGCCGCGAAGGCGGCGTAGTCACCGCGGATCAGCGACAGCACCATGACCAGATCGCCGACCGGACTTATCGCCGCGAACAGCACCTGGAACACGACCATGTTGGGCAGACCGATCCAGCCCAGGGTGCCGTGGAAAAACTGCTTACGGTGCTTGTACAGGCACTGGTACGTCCCGTACGTCCAGCGGAAGCGCTGCTTGAGCAGACCCGACACCGTCTCGGGCGCCTCGGTGCGCCCGATCGCGCGCGGCTCGTACGCGATGCGTCCGCCCGCGCGCAGCACCGTCAGCGTGAGGTCCGCGTCCTCGGTCAGCGTGTCGGCGCTGTAGCCGCCGACCGCGCGCACCGCGTCGCGCCGCCAGGCACCGAGCGCGCCGGGCACCACACTCACGCAGTTGAGCAGCGCGAACGCGCGCCGGTCGAAGTTCTGGCTGGTCACGTACTCGATGGCCTGAAAGCGCGTCAGCCACGAGCGCACGTTGCCGACCTCGACGTTGCCGCACACGGCGGTGATGCGCGGATCGGTGAAGTGCGCGACCAGCCGCTCGATCGAGCCTGGCGTGACCAGCGTGTCGGCGTCGACCGCGATCACGATCTCGCCCGCCGCGTGCTCGAGCCCGTAGTTGGCGGCGGTGGCCTTGCCGCCGTTCGCCTTCTGGAGGAGGCGCACGCGCGGCTCGGTCAGCGCGATGGCGCGCACCACGTCGCCCGTGTCGTCACTCGAGCCGTCGTCCACCACCATCACTTCGACGCGCTCGTAGCCGGCATTCAAGATCGACGCGATGGTGCGCGCGATCACCATGCTCTCGTTGTAGGCGGGCACCAGCACGGTCACGAGTGGCTCGAAGCCTGGCGGGCGCTTTTTTTCTTCCTGGCGCGCCTGCACCAGCGTCAGCATGCCGAGCGACAACACGCGCACCACCGCCAGCACGGTGCAGCCGAAGAACAGCACGCCGAGCATGAGCCAGCCCCAGCTGCGCGCGCGCGCGACACTCAGGTTGCCCCAGGCCAGCGCGCGCTGCGAGAAGCTCAGCGGCTCGAGCAGGTCGTTGCGTGGCACGCCCATGTACTCGTCGAGCTGTACGAAGCGATAGCCGCGCTTGCGCAGCTCCGGCACCGCAATCTTGAGCGCGGCCACGGTCTGCCCGCGGTCGCCGCCGCCGTCGTGCAAGAGCACCACGCGTCCGCCCGCCTCGGCCTGCTCGACCATGCGCTGGGCGATCACCTTGGCGGGGATATTGGACCAGTCGAGCGGGTCGATGTTGGCGCCCACGAACACGTAGCCGTCCTTGAGCGCGACGCGCAGCGGTCCGAGGTCTTCGGCGCGGCTGGGGTCGACGTTGGCGGTGTACGGCGCACGAAACAGCGGCGAGCGACGACCCGTCAGGCCCTCGAGCAAGCGCGCCGTGGAGTTGAGCTCGACGCGCGTCTCGGCCGGCGTCAGCCGATCGAGATGCGGGTGCGTGAACGTGTGGTTGCCGATCAGGTGGCCCGCCGAGTCGACGTCGCCGACCAGGTCGGGGTACTGCATGGCCTGATCGCCGAGCACAAAAAAGGTGGCGGGCGCATCGAGCTCGTCGAGCGCCTTGAGCACGGCGGGCGTCCACAGCGGGTCGGGACCGTCGTCGAACGTGAGCACGATGTCTTTGCCGGTCGAGCCGCGACGCTCGACCACGAAGCCAGTCGGCGACTGCGCGTAGCGCGCCCACACCACGCGACCGCGCTCGTCGAGCTGCATCTCGCGCTGGCCCTGCGTGGGCTCCGCGCGGATGGTCAGCACCTCACCGTGCCCGAACAGGTCGACCGAACGACTCTCCGGGATGGAGGCCAGCACCTGTGCCGTGGGGCGCTTGTTCTCGCCGACGAACTTCCACAGCGTCTCGTCCTCGGTGCCGAGGCGCCACAGCGCGACGCGCTTGAGGCCCAGTTCCTCGAGCGTGGCAGTCTGGTTCCACGCGCTGAGCGCGTCCTGACACCACACGTCGTGCGTGCGCTGCTGATCGTCGGTGTACGCAAAACGCGCGTTCTCGGCCTCGCGCTCGAACTCCGGCACGGCGCCTGCGGCGCGCGCGCGATCCATCGCTTCGCGAAACGACAGGCCCTCGGCGGGCGCTGCGTTCTCGCCGTCGACCCAGTCGTAACAATAGGCGCCGAGCGCCACCACCAGACGGTCTGCACCGACGCGCGTGATGGCCTGGTTGACCGACTTGCGAAACCACTCGTCGCCCGAGATGGGCCCGGGCTTGGACGCGGGATAGTGCTGGTCGTACGCCATCACGAACACGGCGTCGGCGACCTGGCCGATGTACTCGAGGTCGTACGCCGGGTCGTAGAACGACACGTCGACCGTCAGCCGTAGGCCTTTTTTGTGCAGCGCGTTTTTGAGGTCGACCAGCAGCTCGAGCAGCGGCTCGCTGTCTTCGGGCGCGAGCTCTTCGATGTCGACGTTGACGCCGTCTGCCTCGAGCGCGACCAGGCGCGCCACGACCTTTTCGACCAGACACTTTCGCGCGTCGTCGTCGCGCATCATCGTGGCCACCTGCTCGCCACGCCAGGTCTGCTTGGACAGGTTGGCGAGGCGCGGGATGACCATCACCTCGCGGCTGTTGACGATGCGCTGGGTGAGCACGTCGATGTGCTCTTCGAGCTCGCAGCCCGGGCCCGGAATGCTGAACCAGTCGGGCACCACCACGTCGATGTTGCCGAGGTGGCGCTCGAGCGAGGACTGCGCGGCTGCGTCGTCGCGCACCGTGAACGCGACCACGGCGCGCTCGGGCAAAGGCAACACGCCGTCGTCGGCCTCACCCACCAGCTTGGCGCGGCGCTTGCGCTCGACGTTGCGGCGCTTTTGCGTCTCTTTTTGCTGCTTGGCCGAGTAGATGGGCTTGACGTAGCTGTCTTTCCAGTCGGCCATTTCTTTGGCGCGCACGCTGGGACGCTTCTGAAAGACGTCGGTCAGCTTGACCGGCATGATGACGCCCATCGCGGCGAGCGCGAGCGTGCCGAGCGCGCTCGTGACCAGGACGGCCATCACCACGACGGCCAGGCGCCAGCGACGACGGGACGGATCTTCGAAAATCACGGAGTCACCTCTGCAGACAGAACGGGTACCAAGCGACACGAGCCAAAGGCGGTCACCGTCTCGAAGCGCCTTGCCCAGCTGGATGGGGCGCTCGCGAGCACGGGGTTGTCGCCGATGACGATCAGCTGATCGCAGCCGCGCTCACGGGCAGCGGCGATCAGCGAGGAAAAGCGGTCTTGTTTGAGCACGTGCACACGCGGCCGCGGCACCAGCTGCGCGGCGACGCCGTCGATGTTGGCGTCGTCGGTGCCGAGCCGCCAGGGCGTGCGGCAGACGTCGCGCTTGCCCACCAGCACGCGGCGCACGAAGCCAGCGTCGACGCCCGCCACCCGCGAAAGCGATGTGATGGCATCTTGCTCGAGCAGCAGCAGGCCGAGCTGGTCGATACGTTTGACGTGCGCGAGCGCGTACAGCGCCTCGGGCAGCGCGAGCAGCGCGAGCGCAAGGGCGATCGCGAGCGCGCCGCGACCACGGCCTTGCTCGACCAACGCCGAGAGCAACAACGAGAGCGACAGCGCCGCGGCGCCCCACAGCCAAGACGTGAAGCGCGGCCAGAACGCAAACGGCTGCACCAGCCAGCACACGAAGGTCAGTCCGCCCACGACCGACAGGCCGCGCAGCGCGGCGGGCCGCAGCCCGGGCAGCGCAGCGAGCGTGCGCGCCAGGGCGCTCGTCGCAGGCGCGCTCTGGGCGCGCGCGGGCGACGTCGAAGCGCGCCCTCGGGCGCGCGAGCGGAGACAGGCCTGGTGAAGGCGCGCGCCCAACGCGCTGCCGCCCCACACCAGCGCGGGCAGGCCGAGCAGCACGAACGCGTACCCGAAGCCCGCCAGCCGATCGTCGAACTCCGTGGCCGGCCCGTATGGCTGCAGCCAGACCCACAGCGGGCGCAGCCACGAGGGCAGCGCCGCCAGCTGCGCCGGCACGTTGAAGGTCGGCGTGAGGATGCCGTCGAGCGAGCCCTCGCCGCGCAGCAAGAGGTGTCCTCCCACACGAAGCTCGAGCGGATAGAGCGGGTTGCCGGTGACGACCACGTTGCGCACCGCGAAAAAAAGTCCTGGCGCGGCCAGCGCCAGCGGCAGCCCGAACTCCGCTGCCGCGCGACGCAGGCCCGCGGTCCGGCAACGCAAGCCGAGGCCCAGCGCGAGCGCGAGCGCCACGAAGGCGAGTCCGTGCGGCTTGAGCGCGATCACCAGGGCCGCCGTCAGACCGAGGTCGAAGCGCGCCGCCAGCTGCTCGTGGGTAACGCGGGTCAGCCGCGCCTCGGTCGCAGCGTGCGGCTGCTCCGTGTCGAGGTCGACGGCGACCCAGCGTGCGACGGCGATCAGGCAGGCCACCAGCGCGCCCGCAAACGCGGCGTCGGCGTAGCCGCTGGGCGCGTTGAGCAGGTGCATGGGCACGAGCAAAAACAGCCCCGCAGCCAGGGCGGCCAGCGCGCGCGGCACGCCCAGACGACGCGCGAAGCCGGCCAGCGCGGCGGCCCCTGCCAGCACGAACGCGCTGGCCACACAGTCGACGGCCGAGGCCACGCCGAGCGCGCGGAACAGCGCGGCTTCGACGACCTCGAGGCCGAGCGGGTAGCCGTTGCGCAGCGGGTCGTCGCCGACCACCCAGGCCACGGCGCCTGCGTCGAGCCACTGCGCGACCGCCGGCAGGCGATAACCGAGCGCGTCGTAGGCTCCGACTGGCAACAACCAGGCCAGCAGCCAGGCGCCCAGGGTGGTCAGCAGCCCGACCCCCAGCACACCCCAGCCCACCCCGCGCAGCCAGGGGCCCAGCGGCGCACCGTGCAGCTCTGCGGCGCGCGCGAGGAGTGAGGCCTCGCCCACACTCGCTTCCGCGGCGCGTGCGCGCAGCCTGGACCCGCCCAGCGAGAGGCCAAACACCAGGCAGGCGGCAAACGCGGCCAGCACCAGGATGCGCACCGACATCGTGCGCCCAGCCAGCGGCTTGAGGCCTGCCACGCTGAGCCCGACGACGGCGAGGTAGACCACGAAAAAGAAGCTCAGCAGCGTGCGCGCGACCCCAAAAGCGCGCTCCCCGGGGGCACGAACGGTGGCGGGCGCGACGGCCAGCGCCGCCGCCGGCGTAGTTGCGGAGGGCGCGCTCCCTCGAGCCCGATGCGATTCGAAGGCCAAGCGTTCGTCTCCCCAAAAACCCACGCGTGAACGACGACCCGGGTCGGCGCCCATTCACTGGGCTCGTGCACGTGAGAGGCCGCGCGAGGCTCGCGAGGGGTCGCGCCGCAGGGCCCGCAGGTCGGCCCCGACTCTGACTGCCTGACGAGACCGCGTCAACCGCTGAGAAGGCGATCCAGCGGTAGGTGCAGGACCCTCGGAAAGCGCCCGCGTGGGTATATTCGAGCTGCGCTTACACGCCCCTGCTCAGGCTCCCGAGCCCAGCGCGAAGCTCACCTTCGCCACGCCCTTGCGCGGCTTGGGCATGGGCCACGAGCGCAGCTCCTCGGCGATGCAGTCGAACTGCTCGGGCGAGGACTCCCTGGTGGCCGCCACACCCGCGGCCAGCACCCGCCCGCTGTGCGAGACGTAGGCCGTGACCGTGATGTCTCCCGCGCGCTGGGCGTCGCAGGTCTCGAGCAGCGCGCTCTGGTGTTTGCGCAGCACGCGCTCGACGTGCGCCGTCGCCCACTGCTCGGGTGCCTGCCCGCTCTGGGCGGGCGCAAGCATCATGTTCCAGGTCACGTCGGCCTCGCCGCCGCGCGGGGTCGGAAAACGCGCCGCCTGAATGACCTCGCTGAGGCAGCGCTCGAGCACGCGGTCGCCCAGGTCGGACACGCGCACGAACACGTCCGAGACCGCGCCCGTGCGCAGCACGTGGATCTTGAACTCGACCGCGCCCGCCAGGGCCGGCACCATGCGCGCGCGCGGCTCGTGACACTTGGCGAACGCCTTGCCGCGCTTTTCCATGGTGACGCGCACGTCGAACGGGGAGAGCGTGCCCTCGATGCCCTGGACGGCCACCTGCTTTTCTTGGCGGGCGCTGCGCTCGGGTGCGTCGGCCACGGCCGAGGAGGCCTTGGGCGCATCCCCTCCCCCGCTTGCGACCAGCTGCAACGGATCACGGACCTGTGCGCTTTGCTTGCGCGAGGCCGGCGTGCCCGAGCCAGCCTGCGACCCCGCCGTTTCACGCTCGCGCGAGGGACCTGCACAAGCCACGCTCGCGAGCAGCGTCAGGCACAAGCCGCCGGACAACCAAAGATCCCTCACGCCGCCTCCTCATTTCGCTCGCGCGCGTACAGCCGCCCGCTTCTACATTTCGCTCACGCGCACGACAACCAAGCGCTGCGACACCGACCAGAGCGCACGAGCACCAACCACTTCGCCAGCGACCGCAGCACGAACCGCGCCTCGGCAGAAGCGCGCACACTAGGGTGGATCCGCCAGATCTGTGTCTGCTTTCTCCTCTTTTTGGCGGGCTCGCGCACCCTTTCCGCACTGCTTTTTTGGGGTGGTTTCAGCCTCGCGCGTATTCTGCAGCGCCGCCGGCACGTAGAGGGCAACTCATGAGCGACGACCTCCCCATCAACCGAACCCGCGTGATCCCCGGCGCCGCCCTCGAGACCAAGACGGCGCGCGCCTCCGGACCCGGTGGCCAACACGTCAACCGCACCGAGAGCAAGGTGCAGCTGACGCTCGATCCGAGCCTGGTGCCCTGGATCGACCCGGGCACACGGCTGCGCATGGTCGCGCTCGCCGGCCGCAACGTCGATCGCGACGGGCGCATCTACGTGGTCAGCCAGGAGCACCGCGAGCAGCCGCGCAACCTCGACAACGCGCGCGCCAAGCTGGTCGAGCTGATCACCAAGGCGCTGGTGAGGCCCAAGCGGCGCATCGCCACCAAGCCGAGCCGCGCCTCCAAGGCGCGTCGCGTGACCGAAAAAAAGCAGCGCGGTGAGACCAAGGCCACGCGCGGGCGCGTTCGCGACGACTGACTGGCGCGCCAAAATGGGCACGAGTCGTCGCGTTTTTATCTGCTTTGCGCCGCAGTCGTGGCGGGGTATGCGAGGTCCGTGAAGTCTTCGCTTGCCCCGAGAGCGCCGGTCGAAGCGCGCGGTGCCTCCGCGCGCGAGCGAAGAAAGTACGGTTGACATGCTTCGTCTGCTCTCTGCATCGCTCGTGTCGCTGTACCTCGCACTGGCCCTGGCGGTTCCACGCACGCGGGCTCAGGCCGAACCAGCTGGGCCGGCAACGAGCAGCCCAGCCAGCGCGCCCGCGCCGGTCGCGTTAGCGCAGGGGGTGCCGCCCTCCGCCGCCCCAGAGCCGGCGCCCCCGGCCCGCATGCCCAGCGCGGCAGAGATCGCGTACGCCCAAGAAGTCCTGCACACGCAGCTGCAGCGCGAGCGCCTGCTGTCGCAGAACCGCGACTATCGCGGGCCGGCGGTCGTACTCGGCCTCGGCGTGGCCTCGCTGATCACTGGCGCCGTCGTGTTTTCGCTCGCCTGGCGCACCGACGACCCGGTTTGCGAGTGGGACCAGAGCTCCTCGTTTTGCGAAGATGACGACGACTTCAATCAACGAGGGGATCGCGCGGGGCTGATCATGATGCCGCTCGGCGCCGCGCTGATCCTGGTGAGCGGGCCGATCCTGGCCAGGCGCCTCGGCCGTCACAACCGGCTGCGCAGCGCCGAGCGCTACCTCGACCAGCTGTCTCACTACACCGGTCAGATCTCGCTGCAGACGCCGACCCGTCAGACCATGGGTCTGACGACGCGCTGGCGGTTCTGAGGGCACGCACGCATCCCGGCCCAGCGCACACCTGCGGAGCGCCTCAAGGAAGGGGCAGGTCGACGCGCGCGCTGCCGAGCTGCAGGCTGAGCGTCTGCCCCGGCGCGCTGCTCAGCAGCCGCCGCACACACACGCGGCGAGCCGCCGTCATGGGATCGAGGGTATACGAGCCGTCTCTGGGCAAGGTCGCGGTGACCCGCACCCCTTGACCATCCAGGATGGCTTTGCCTTCGCTTTGTAGGTCGCTCAGATCGCTGCAGTAGAGCTCGGGATCAGCCGCCTCCGAAGCCAGAGGAGTTGCGGAGAAGCTGTGCACTTTGGCGGAGCCGAGGACGACGATGCGCTGACGCCCCGCGCCGACCTTGCTGGTCACCAGGTAGCTCGCGGGTCCAGCGCCCACGTAGAACTCGCCGCTGTTCGTGATGCGCGGCTTGCCGAGCTGCTGCTCAACGAGTGGGTCGCTGGGCTCAGCCAGCTCGCGCGTCACGGTGAGCGCCGTGTCGCCCCGTAGCTTGAGGCCGTCGTCGCGCTCGCAGCGAGCCGACAGGTGGACCGTGGATTCCTCGAGCACCAACAGCTCGCCAGCGCGGACGGTCGTGGTGCCCAGCCTGGCCTGGATGAGACAGCGGTCGGTACCGCGCGCTGCAAGGTCCACCTCGGCCGTGTCGTTGAGGTTGCTCGCCTCGAACTCCAGCTGGTGCGGCCCGACCGCGTCCACCCGCACCTGCGCCACGCGCGTGTCGCCCGCCGGCGCCACGCACTCGCCGATCGACACGTGGACGTCCTCGGCCGATGCGAGCAGGCCGAACAGCC
>Ga0190271_10001618_pt1 | contig 13003 bp, 11 predicted proteins | sample Popmic356T_FD_133747 | JGI IMG/M metagenome (GOLD analysis project Ga0190271, IMG submission 133747) | Populus adjacent soil microbial communities from riparian zone of Weber River, Utah, USA - 356 T | ecosystem: Environmental > Terrestrial > Soil > Riparian zone | place: USA: Utah | collected...
CGCAATTTTTGCGAGAAATAATATTCGCCGATACCTTCGAGACGTTTTGCTGTTGAGATGATCATAGTTTGAAATGCTTTAGTGATATTGGATACTGGATACTAGATACTGGATACTGGATGCTGGATGCTGGATTCGTGAAAAGAGTTTCTGAAACTTAGAGACCCACTCACGACCTGCCTACCGGCAGGCAGGCTCACTACTCACGCCTCACGCTTTCATCGTTCCACTTTTGTAAACTCCATAAATCTTCAATTCTGCTGTAATCTGTCTTATTTGATCGATAACGAGGTTAAATTGTTCTAATGATTCAAACTCCATATCAGCGTGAAAACTGTATTTGAAATCGCTGCCTGGTATCGGAAAGCTCTGCAACTTACTCAGGTTTATCCCGCCATCGGCTATTCGCGTAAGTACTTTTGCCAGGCTCCCGCGCGAATGATCGGTATGAAAATTAACCGAAGCTTTATTAGCATCGTCAACCTTAATACTATTCTCTTCCCGCTGCAAAATGAGAAACCGCGTATAGTTGTTTCTCATGGTATGGATATTTGGAGCGATCATATGCAGGTCAAACAATTCCGCCGCCAGTTTACTGGCAATGCCCGCGATATGTTTACTCTTATGCTGATGAATATGTTTCGCACTTAGCGCGGTATCTTCCGTTTCTATCAGTTTCCAATTATATTTATCAAGATATTCCAGGCATTGCTGAATCGCCATCGGATGTGAATGTACCTCCCGGATATCGTCGAGCTTTACTCCTGGATTCACTAACAAATGCTGTTTGATTTGCAGGTACACTTCCCCGGCTATTTTAAGATTTGATTTCTGCAACAGGTTATAATTTGGAAGAATGCTTCCCGCAATTGAGTTCTCAATAGCCATTACCCCACCATCACTTTCTTTTTTATTGGATGCGATCTTCACCACTTCCCGAAAATTGCCACAGGGAATCACTTCTACATCTTTCCCAAAAAATTGTCGCGCTGCTACCTGGTGAAAGCTGCCTTCGTAACCTTGTATGGAGACTTTTTTTTGCATAGATGCTTATCTGGTTTGACGTTTATCGTTTATGGTTTTTCGTTCTTTGGCTCATCATACATTGTATAAAGCAATCTCTCCAATACTCTTTAGTGTGATTGACCTAAAGAACGATAAACGATAAACCATAAACTAAAAACAAAAATCCCGGCCTTTAGCCGGGACTCTTTATGTTGATCTCTTTTATTCTAGTTTATTTTCAACAAAAGCATTCCCGGCCTCTTTGTAAAAAAGAAGTAATAAAAATAAAAACCGAAATAGCGTTTTGTTGATGTCATGTTTCAAAAGTAAGTACTAAAAACTAATTGCCAAAAAAATAGTTTGCATTTATTATCAAATGTTATCTAATTAATTCAAGCTAACGTTTGTTATTCGAGCCGTTTTGTTTCTATTTCATCTATCTTCTTAAACAAGTGAAAGGGTTTATAGGTACGCCAGTTTTCCAGTTCCATTAATTCGAGATAACGATTTAGTTTTGCCCGTTTAAAATCATATTGCGTTTGTTCGGGCATATTAAGGATTACTACCCAACCATTGTCTTCCGTTACATCATCGTACCATTCTTCGTAGTATTCCTTATCGCTACTGTGAAAGTTCAATACATTTTCGGCGATGAGGATAAATTTATGGATACCATCTTTCATGAAAACATCCACTACTTCCCTTTTTAGTTCCATTATATCGTTTTCAATCGCATCGTTCCATTCACCGATTAATTCAATAACAGCATAATGCTCGTCATAATCCGCAATCAACACTTTCATGAATAAAGTCCGGCTCCCAAATTCATCCCATTGGGGATGGATATAATAATTATATACGGTATGCGAGAATTCAAACTCCGAATATACTCTACCGTAAAAAGGAGAACGCTCGTCCTGTTCACTCACATAAATGTGTCGCCAATTATAAAATGGTTCAATATCATGCATCTCGTCAGGAGCCTTGTTAAATAAAAAAGGCTGTAGCAATTTACAGCCTTCACGTTAGCGGTTCCAAATATTTTTTATTGTCTTATTCCACTATAATTTTATCAGCAAATACCGACTTTTTATTAGTACCTAACACTTTAACAAAGTATACGCCTTTTGATACGTGTGTGTTCAATTCCACCTGTACCACCTGGCCCCTATTTGCTATTGCCACGGGCTTTTGCACAAGGACGCGACCGGTAATATCCAGTAACTGGATATCATATCGTCCCAATTCTTCGCTATCGAAGCTTACCCGGAACATTCCTTCCGAAACCGGGTTCGGATACATCGAAATCCGACTGCTAGAGTAAGGTCGGGTTACCAATGGCCTTGTTTCCGCACGGGTTTCATTCTCAAATGCAATATTTCCATTGGCCAGATCGGAAGTATTGAATACGGTTCCATTTGACTTTACTTTAGTGGCTTTCCAGCTTTTCATATCCACCTCATAATAACCTTCGATAGAATTGGCGCTGCTAACAATAAGTTTACCATTATCGCCCACAACGGCTCCATTGCTTGTATATCTTGCAGGTAGCCCATCAATTCCACCTAAATATTTCGCAGAACGATTATTTACATCGATGTTGAAAATAGAATGATTTGCAGAAACGAGGTATAAACTACCGTCGGCCGCAGCAATCATATCGCCACCCCAACTGGTGCAACGATTATGCACAGAAATTTTGTCATTCGAAGGATCATCCTGTAAAGCGCCCAGGTCGGTGATGACTGGATTGCGGCCAGTAGTAAATTTTACGAGGTGATTGCCATCATTACTCAATGCATATCCATTCCCATCAACCGCAATCACCATACGGGTCATATGTTTCGCTTCATCGTTCAAATTGGTAGCCTTGCTCAATGCTTCCCCGTTAAAATAGTAGATTTTGGGAGAAGGCGCTGCCAGATCGATGTAACGAAGTTCATTAACGAACATGGGAGTGTAATAAAGCCGGTTGTGCTTTTTATCATAAGCACAAGCAGCCGAAAAAGTAGAAAACGGAAGACGTGAATTATCGGTAATAGCGCCATTCGCGTTTTTTACCTGAATTATTTTCCCCTGGCGGGCATCATAAACCTGGTATTGTGATTTGTTATTTTCGTACACCTGCTGCAACACTTCTCCGGTTGTAAGGTCGATTAGCTTAACATCTGTCCATACAAATTGACCTTGTTGAGAACTAGTGATAGCGTATGCGGTAAGCTTTTTTTTCTGAGCAGTTGCACTGCTGATAATAAATAATGCAACAAGCGGAAGTAGAATTTTGTACTTCATAAGACAGTGTTTAATTACTGCCGGGAGGCAGCCTGGATTAAATAATACTATAAGTTAGTACTATTAATAGTTCGCAACAACTAAATTAGACGAGCGGCTGTTAAATTTTTATGAGTGGATTTTCAACTACGGTGAGAATCCACCGCTTTTTTCACACTACCATATTGAACTAATAATTCTTTAGCGCGTTCGTAATCGGTGATACCTGTTCTTTCCATAACCATTTTAGTACCCCGATCAATCAATTTACTATTTGTAAGTTGCATGTTAACCATCCGGTTGTCTTCAACGCGCCCAATCTGTATCATCACAGTAGTAGAAATCATATTAAGCACCAGTTTCTGAGCGGTTCCACTTTTCATGCGGGTACTACCAGTCACAAATTCGGGACCCACTACCACTTCAATCGGGTGTTCCGCTGCTTCTGCGAGGGGACTACCCTGGTTGCAGGTTATACATCCGGTAATAATTCCCCTTTTCCGGCATTCAAGTAACGCACCGATAACATATGGAGTTGTGCCGCTGGCTGCAATTCCAACCACAACATCTTTTTCATTTACTGCATGTTGTTCCAGGTCGGCCCATCCATCTTCGGTACTGTCTTCAGCGTTTTCAATAGGTCGACGGATGGCTTCGTCACCACCGGCAATTAAGCCAATCACCAATCCGTGCGGCATCCCATACGTCGGAGGAATTTCGCTCGCATCCAGAATTCCTAAACGGCCACTGGTACCTGCACCTATATAAAATAGCCGGCCTCCAGCCAGCATCTGATCGGTAATAATTGCTACCAGTTTTTCAATCTGGGGAACTGCTTTTTCAACTGCAAGGGGAACTTTTTTATCCTCCGTGTTAATATTCGTGAGTATATCGAGGATACTCATATGTTCAAGCTTCCGGTAATTACTTGCTTCTTCCGTTACTTTGATAAAATCCCGCATGAAACTATTTCCATTTAATTGTTTAGTGACAAGGCAACTATTTAAAGATGATAATCTATCAATCCTTCCATTGGGTTTTTCAGGATCTTACCTAATTCAAATTCATACGTCCTGCATAGTTCAATGATCACATCCCTGAACCCGTACGAAACGCCTCCTACAAAATTGATTGGGTATTTCCAACTTTCGCCGTATTTGCAAAGATGGGTAAAGAAAAAATCATTCAGCCCGTCTTCAATAATATTTTCGATCATATAATGTCCGCGGTTCTCGGCCAGGAATAAAGCAAAGCTGGCCAGGTAACGGTTTGGAAATGGCTTTTTATAGATATTTTCCAACACTTCCACGGTAGTAAGTGTATATTTCAGCTCAAATTTATAGCGCAGATCCTCATCAAAGGTGTTGTAGAGGTAATATTGCAATACTTTTTTGCCGAGATATGCGCCACTGCCTTCATCACCTAGTACATAACCCAGTCCTGGGCTATTTTTTACCATCTTCTTTCCATCATAATAACAACTATTGCTTCCTGTGCCCAATATACAGGCTATTCCTTTATTTTTTCCGCAGAGCGCGCGAGCAGCTGCCAGCAGGTCGTGAGTTACTGAAATCTTAGAATCCTTAAACACCCGTGAAATTGCTTTTTTTACAAGGCGGGCATTATCCGGGTTAGCGCAACCCGTACCATAATAATATATAGCAGAAATTGTGGGCTTTTTTAATTCGGGTAACAATTCATTCCGAATGATAGACTCAACTTGTGCCCCATTCAAAAAATAAGGGCTGATTCCCTGAGTAAAAATTACCCTGGTTCGTTTATTAGCTCCTACCAGGCACCACTCACATTTGGTAGCGCCACTATCCGCGATCAATATCGACATAAGCAATCATTTAATTATCCGTTTCTATTACCACTCAACGAAGGTAAAGTTCGTAATTGAGAATTAATTATGAACTTAGCGCTGGCTTTTAAAAGCCACAAGCTGTTAGCCACAAGCTGCAAGCTGGTCCGGTTAAATGATAAAGTTTATTTTATTTAACAGGAGTCGGCTTGCAGCTTGTAGCAAGTAGCTTCAAGCTAAAATTTAAAAATAGATGAAAAAAGTCAAGGTCTGGTTACCCTTATTATTCTCGATCACACTTATTGCAGGAATGTGGATTGGATTCCGACTTCGTAAAAACATACCTGAAACGCAAGGTTTTTTCAGCAACAATAAGCGCTCTTCCTTACAGGAGGTAATGAACCTGCTCCGTACCAAATATGTTGATTCTGTAAATACAGATTCGCTTACCGAAGACGCTATCCAGGCAATGCTTTCAAAACTTGATCCGCACACGATTTATATTCCAGCTGTTTATACTACCGAAGCAAATGAGGATCTTAAAGGAAATTTTGAAGGTATCGGTGTAGAGTACTTTATCATAAACGATACCGTGCATGCGGTAAGTGTTTTAGAAGGAGGCCCCAGTGATAAAGCAGGTGTTAAAACTGGTGATAAATTCATAAAAGTGGGTGATTCAATTGTAGCCGGAACAGGTATTACCAACGAGAAAATCAGGAAACTACTTCGTGGCGAAGGAGGGACTGCTGTAAAAGTTTCTCTTCTTCGTGACAAAAAAACCTTCAGCACTTCTATTACCAGAGGTATTATTCCAAAATATGCGGTGGATGCAGCCTATATGATCGATTCCGAAACCGGCTTTATCCATCTCAATAAATTTTCACGTACAGCATACGAAGAGTTTATGCAGGCTATAGAGAAATTGAATGCTAAAGGCATGAAGAAACTCATCTTTGATTTACGTGGTAATGGCGGCGGTATATTAGATGAAGCGGTTGATATTGCCGATGAATTTTTAGACAGTTCGCGACTGGTTGTTTACACGAGAGGATTGCATACCGAAAGACGTGAATATAACTGTAAAAGACCCGGTCAATTTGAAAAAGGGGAACTGATATTATTGGTTGATGAATTCAGCGCATCAGCCAGTGAGGTAATTGCAGGGGCATTACAGGATTGGGATCGGGCAACTATTATTGGACGGCGCACATATGGTAAAGGATTGGTTCAGGAACCCTTTGATCTTAGCGACGGTTCGCAATTGCGATTAACTGTTTCCAAATATTACACTCCTGCCGGACGTAATATTCAAAAACCTTTCGCGAAGAATCACGAAGAGTATAGTGGAGAAGTGTATGGCCGTTTTCATAACGGTCAGTCTGGTTTGCAGGATACCGCGATACATTCAGGTCCTGTATATAAAACCTTAAATAAAAAACGTGCGGTATATGGTGGTGGCGGTATTATGCCTGATATAATAGTTCCATTCGACACTGCCCGATTTTCGGGAAACCTGACCGCTCTTTTTTACCAGCAAAATTTCAGCAAATTCATTTACCGGTATTATCTTCAAAACGAAAGTTATTTTAAACAATTTAAAGATGCTACCGGGTTTGCCCAGACTTTTAATCCGAATGAGGAAAGCTGGCAACAACTAATCAACTACAGCCGTAAAGATTCGATTAATCTATCAGCTATTTCGGAGCGTGAAAAAGCAGAGATTAATAAACGGTTTAAAAGTTATATGGCATTACAAATTTGGCGAATGCAGGGATATTACGAAGTAACTAATATGTTCGATTCGACTGTTCAAAAAGGATTGGACGTGTTGAGGAGGAGGTAGTAAGTAGTCGGGAGTCAGGAGTTAGTAGTTAGGAGTCGGGCTTGCCCTCCGTAGCTTTAGCGAAGGAGGGAGTTTGGAGTTAGTAGTTAGGAGTCGGGCTTGCCCTCCGTAGCTTTAGCGAAGGAGGGAGTTTGGATCAGTAAAAAAAAGCAACAACTTTATAAAGTTGCTGCTTTGAGGATAAGGTGGTGGGAGTATATTGAAGAGTAACTATTAATTTTTACGATCGAGTGTTTCTTTCTTTTCGATGCGGTATGAAGTGATCAGGCCTAAACCACCGCCGATTGCAATCAGGGAGAAATAAATGGCTGGATTATCTTCATGTACATGTAATATCTGTTCGTGCAAAATATAAGCAAGGAACAATCCAATACCAGCGCCTACCAATAAAAGACCCCATTTCAGGTTTTTATAAGGTGCGGGACGAGCGGCATTCAATTGGGGATCCATTCCCTTTTCAATCATTGCCATATTTTCTTTGTTGCGGAGATAACGTAATCCAAATACCATTGCAAATGCGCCTAAGCCAAGTAAAATCGGAATAAATACGCCTATAACTTCGGGACCCATAACTTTAATTTTTATTAATTTTTGAATGTTTGTTTAGGTGTTGCTCTATCAGACTACCTATCCGGATTTTAGGTTACAGTCGTTCAAGAACTTTTTTTGAAGCCTGCCAGGGTTAATTAACCGGCTTACATATACTAAGACTACAAGCGAAATACCGAGGTTACAGTTTGCTGGATTTTATTTTTTAGAGCATGAAATTCAACGGTTTAAGAGTTTCAGGGTTTAAAAGTTTTATAGTTCTGCAATTCAGATTCCCATTTACCGGAAAATTGCATTTGATTATGACTATTATATTAAAAGGCACTTTGAAACCTTAAACCCTGAAACTCTGAAACAATCAAATAAATCTCGACCTTTATCCTGTAACCTCAACCCCCCTCTTGTAGTCTTATAAGCAGTAATGAATACCGGACTGAATGATAGTGAGATCATTGGCAGGGTACTGCGTGGTGAGACGCAGCTCTATGCCGAATTGGTGAACCGATACCAGAATTTCGTGTTTACCATCACACTTCGTTATGCCAGTCAGCGTGAAGATGCAGAAGAAATCGCGCAGGATGTATTCATAAAAGCGTTTCGTAGCCTGGCCGATTTCCGGGGTGATTCAAAATTCAGTACGTGGCTTTATACCATTGTAAACACTACTTGCATAACCTTCTTAAGAAAGAAAAAGCTGGATGTGCATTCATTGGATAATGAAAAAGTGTTTGAAGTGGCCGATAGTGTCGATTCCGGTTTCCGCGCCAACCAGGTGGAACAAAAATCGAAGATACAAATGGTGAATAAGGCTATTCAGCTATTGAGCCCGGACGATGCGAAGCTGATAACATTATTTTACAAAGGAGAACAAAGCCTCGAAGAAATTGGACGAATACTTGGAATAGACCCAAACACGGTGAAGGTAAAATTGCACCGGGCGAGGGGTCGATTAAAGGAAAAAATGGAAAAGCATTTTGCGGAAGAAGTGAAAGATGTGATAGGATGATTGGTAAGTTAGGAATTAAGATTTGTGATTTTTGCTATCCCAAAAGACTATTAGAATAGTAGAAATCATAAATCACATATCAGAAATCAAAAATAAATTTAAACCTTCGTTATGACAACATTCAATCATTCTCCCTTAGGAGACAGCGGAGCGGAAAGCGATGATATGGAAGCGCGTCTTTGGGATTATATTGATGGCAACAGCAATACCGAAGAACATTCCATTGTGGAGAAGTTGATAGCTTCCAACCTGGAATGGAAGGTTAAATACAAAGAATTGCTGGAGGTACATCAGCTTGTTTCGGGTCATCTCGAACTCGATGAACCGTCGTTGCGGTTTAGCCGGAACGTGATGGAGGAAATCGGCAAATATCATATAGCTCCTGCTGCAAAAACATATATCAATAAAAAAATCATCTGGGGTATTGGCATTTTCTTTTTAACAACGATTACGGGCGTTCTGATTTATGGACTGGGACAGGTAGACTGGTCGTCAGGTAATTCAAACTCTTCGCTTCCTTTTAAAGTTCCAAATATTGAATGGAGTAAGTTCTTCAATAATACATATACCAATATTTTCCTGATGGTAAATACAGTATTAGGACTGATGATGCTGGATATGTATCTCGGAAAAAAGAAGAAACAACTCCGGGAGAAAAATTCCTTATAAATCTGCAAAAGTAATGAAAGATGCTTGGTGACCTCACATCACCAGGTCCGGTATGCCCCTGCAATTTTTTGCGGGGGCTTTTGAATACAGCTACTCGCTGTTAGCTGCTCGCTGCACGCTGCCGTGTGTTACAAAACAGCGAGCAGACAATTAAATGGGCAGAGATTTTTTCCGGGAACGATATGCCGCGAGAGGCGAACAGCGATCAGCGAATAGCTTGCCCTCCCCTAGCTATCAAACTTCTTTTTCAACTCCATCAACTTAGCTTGAAAGGCATTCAATGGCTCTTCTTTTTTTGGTTTTTTATCTATCATCGGTTTCCCGCTTGTGGCTTGTTGCTTGTGGCTAATAGCCTGCCTCTCTCCTCCGGCCGTTTTCATTGTTAATGCGATTCGTTTTCTTGTTACATCAACTTCTGTTACCGTCACCGTTACTTTCTGTTGTAGTTTAACTACCTGGTTGGGATCGGAAACAAAAGTATTGCTGAGTTGAGAGATATGTACAAGACCATCCTGCTTTACGCCAATATCTACAAAACATCCGAAATTGGTAATATTGGTAACGATTCCCGGAACAGTCATACCTATTTTCACATCTTCTATTGATTTGATTGTATCATCAAAGCGAAACTCTTCGATGGGCGCGCGGGGATCACGACCTGGTTTTTCCAGTTCTTTAAGAATATCATCAATGGTAAATTCGCCTGTTTTTTCTGTGATATATTTCTTTTTATTAACAAGCTTACGCAAATCCGCTTTTTTAATAAGTTCTTCCAATGAAGACTGCAGATCTTTAGCCATTTCTTCTACAATATGATAACTCTCGGGATGGACAGATGAATTATCTAACAAGTTTTTGGCACCAGGTATTCTTAAAAATCCTGCGCATTGTTCAAAACTCTTTGGCCCCATCATCGGCACTTTCTTTAATTCATTCCGACTTTTAAAGGCGCCATTAGCAGCCCTGTATTCCACAATATTTTTTGCAAGCGTGGAGCTTAATCCAGATACATATAATAATAGATGTTTGGATGCAGTATTGACATCAACCCCTACAAAGTTCACGGCGCTCTCTACTACCCTATCTAATGCTTCTTTTAATTTGGTTTGATTTACATCGTGCTGGTATTGTCCTACCCCAATTGATTTGGCGTCTATCTTTACTAATTCACTCAAGGGATCCAATAATCTTCTGCCAATACTCACAGCTCCTCTCACCGTAACATCCTGATCAGGAAATTCTTCACGTGCCACTTCCGATGCAGAATAAATAGAAGCGCCACTTTCATTAACCTGGAACACACTTACCGGCTTGCCAAAGTCGATACCCCTCACCAATTGCTCAGTTTCTCTTCCTGCGGTTCCGTTTCCGATACCAATAGCTTCGATATCATATCGGTCAACAAGAAATTTCAATTCCGAAATAGCTTTGCTTTGATCATTCTGGGGTGGATGTGGATAGATTGCTGTATTGTAAACGAGATTACCCTGCGCATCTAAACAAACCAATTTACAACCGGTACGAAAACCAGGATCAAGCGCCAATACTTTTTTAGATCCTAGTGGTGATGCAAGTAACAACTGACGAAGATTTTCAGTAAATACATGAATCGCTTCTTCATCGGCTCGATTTTTACTCTGGAGGCGGAATTCATTTTCAATTGACGATTTGAGTAATCGATCAAAAGAATCTTCCGTTGCTTTCCTGATCTCAGGAGTAGTGGCATTGGATGTTTTAATAAAAATCCTGTTCAGTTCTTCTACCGCCTGCTCTTTATCGATGGTGATATCCATCACTAAAAACCCTTCTTTCTCACCACGGCGAATTGCCAGCAAACGGTGTGACGGACTTTGAGCCAATGGTTCCGAAAATTCGAAATAGTCCCGGTATTTCTGTGCTTCCTCTTCTTCTTTTTTACTATTTAATACTTTTGAAGAAAGCCGGGCATCTTCCGTAAATAATTGCCTTACTTTATTTCTGGCTTGTTCATGTTCACTGATCCATTCTGCAATAATATCCCGGGCACCTTGTAGTGCTTCCTTTGTGTCTTTTACATTTTCATTAATGTATTTATTTGCTTCTTCCTCCGGGTTTGAATTGCCTTGCTCAAAAATCAGTTTAGCCAACGGTTCCAGCCCCTTTTCGATGGCTTGCGTGGCCCTAGTTTTACGTTTAGGTTTATAAGGAAGATAAAGATCCTCCAATGCTGTAGCATCATAACAATCCTCGATGCGTTGTTTTAAATCGGGAGTTAGTTTACCAAGTCCCTCAATTGTTTTGAGAACCGTTTCCTTTCTTTTATCCAGTTCAGAAAAGTATTTGACTTCTTCCACTATATTTCCGATAGCCACCTCGTCAAGATTACCGGTAGCCTCTTTGCGATAGCGCGACATGAAGGGAATGGTAGCCCCTTCGGCGTTAAGATCGTGTACGCTAATAATCTGCTTAATACTCAGGTTTAACTTCTCTGCGATCTTCTGTATATATTTTAATTCCATGATCTTCGGATTGCTGATTTTGTGAATGCGGGATTATTAGAATTGAGCTTATTTTCTTAATGAGGCTTTATAACATTCTCCAGTTTTCGTTTAATAAAATGGGGAGGCAAATGTAAGAGTTGAGGGCAAAGAAAAAATTTTGTTTTATCAACAATTCTGATACAAGGGTTTAGAAATCTACAAATCCGGAAATCAATAAATCAGCAATTATTCATATTAGTACCTCACGTAAAATGTTGTTTATCTCCTCCGAATGATTTAATACCATTAAGTGTCCCCCCTTATCGATTGCATGGGTGGGAAGGGTATATTTTATGGGTAGTAATTCATCCTTGCTTCCATGTATATGTATGTAAGTAACAGGCAGCTCTTTGCTATTCCACTTGAGTATGGCATTCATGGCCCATCGGATAAATCGCGGATCGCTTTCGCGGATGATCTGTTTCAAAATGATTTTATCTTCCGGTGATTCAGCCGTAAACAATCGTTTCATGATAGCTGCTGATTTTACCATCGATACAGGCACCAGTTTATGCAGGTTCATTTTAGCGGCCCATTTAAAATATACAGGTAAGTGTTCCGAAGAAGGAATGCTTGAAATTAAAATAGTGTGTATGGGTTGAAAATGATGAGCAATTTCAGTAGCGATCATACCACCCATTGATAATCCAACCAAAGCAAATGTTTCATTGGTATCAATTTTTTCAGCTAACCGAAGCGAATAAGAAGAAAGTGTTTCATTTTTCATGGGTTCGATCCAGTCCAAATGAACGATTTCATAATTTGAAGGGACTTGAATGTATTTAAAGACTCTCTTATCCGCCGCCAGACCACTGATGAAATAAATTTTCATAGAACAAAAATAGCGAAAACGTGAATCGTGAGTTGTGAATCGTGAATCGTGAGAATGTCCCTAACTAGTAGTAACTCTCTAAAACTTCGGGTGCTAGTCACGACTCACGATTCACGACTCACGATTAAAAACAGAGGTTCCAAACCTTTTACGGTCCGGAACCCCATCCACAGTTCACAGTTGGTCAGCCTTAACGATTGGAATTACCGAAACTATACCTTGAAGGGTACAGCAGCTTGTTTACTGTCAGTATTATTGAAGACTGAATATTCGGGTGAATGATTAAAGACGAAGAAAATAGATTATGAGAGCATAACTCTGCACGATTGTGAAAAGCAAAATTTGCCCTGTGGTATTTTGAGCATCTCATGAAGCTAGCTTGACGGTTATAAATGGGTAGGGTAACGGTTTTGGTCTTCTGGATAACAAAGTGCAAAAATCATGCTAAGAAGTTGCTGGAACAACTGATTTTTATTTAGTTCGAGAGAAAAATATTCAGAGACCG
>Ga0190271_10001619_pt1 | contig 13003 bp, 10 predicted proteins | sample Popmic356T_FD_133747 | JGI IMG/M metagenome (GOLD analysis project Ga0190271, IMG submission 133747) | Populus adjacent soil microbial communities from riparian zone of Weber River, Utah, USA - 356 T | ecosystem: Environmental > Terrestrial > Soil > Riparian zone | place: USA: Utah | collected...
AAGGTTTCCGCCAGCGGCTGATACTGGATGACCCTGGTATCGATGTTAGCCCGCGGGGGGTTGGCGCCGCCGCCTTTGTAGCCTCGCGACGCCGACACATAATACATCCAGTCATCAGACGGCTTCCAATCAAGCACTACCCGGCCAGTCCAGGCTCCCCAGTCTTGCTTGATATCTGCCAATGCGGGATAGCCCCGCACGACATTTCCGCCCGTGGCCGGGCCGTAGCCAAAGGCGTCGCTCGAACCGAGCAGCAGTTGACTGGGATAGGGCGTGAAGACTTTTCGATCGTCCGTATATCGGGCGCCGACGGTCAGTTTCAGGGTGTCGTTGATATTGAAATATGACTCCCCGAACACGCCCCAAGACGTCGTCGATGTTTCGTTCTTGCTACGGAAATAGTTGTGACCATCGCCAGCGAGGTTGTTCAGCGGGGAGTAATCGACATAGACACACTCCGACGTCGCGCCTGTGGTGCAGTAGTTGGTCTTTCGAGGACCAAACAGGTCGAAGGCACTATCATAGAAATACTCGGCCACGATTGTGAACAGGTTGCTGAAGACGTAGTAGTCGTCTTGTGACTCAAAGTTCAGATAGTTCGCGCCAAGGTTGAAGTTAAATCGTCCATCAAATTTCGAGGACAGGCGCAATTCTTGATAAAATTGCCGGTTATCGGACTTGCTAAGATCGGCCGATATTGCCCTGCGCGAAGACCCAAGTTGAGGGTCCGTATAAAAACCACCCGGTGCGGCAAACGATCCAACAATTGGCGAACCGAACAGGCTGACCATGTTGTCGCTGCTATTGAAAACTTCGTTTGAAACGAACCTATTGTAGTCTTGAGATGCGTAAAAATCGTCTTTTGTATAGGCCGTCTGAGAATACAAGGTAAGACCGTTAGCAACCTCGTATTCGAGGTTCAGCTGCACAACGTCATTGGTCGCCCGGAAGACAGGATCGTAGCTTGTCGCTATCTCGCGAAGGTTTCGGCTCTGCGTGACTCCTGCATAGATATCAACGTTTGGATCAATCGCATTAACGGCAGTCCGCACGCCATTCACCAACCGGTATCCGTAGCCGATGCCCGAGGCGACATAGACCTGCGACATTCCGAGCGAATTCGGCACGCCATAGGCGTCGTCGGTGTAGAGCGACGCCGCCTGGCACCCTTGGCTCAACCGTCCGCGCAACAGGTCTGTGGGGACCGTCGTGCTGCCGACCTGCGTCGGGCCCGGGTCGCGCGTGCAAAGCTGCTTGCCGGTGCGGGAACGGTCGTCGTCCTCACCGAAATGCTCCCAGACGAGACTGGCGCGGAAGCGGTCGGACGGCTCCCACGCCGCTGACAGCCGGGTCGAGAAGAGGTCGCGGCCATTTACCCGGCTCTGGTTGAAGGTGTTGTAATCAAAGCCATCGCGCTTGGTCAGGGCGGCGGCGCCGCGGACCCAGAAGGTGTCCGTGACGGGAATGTTCACCATCATCTGGCCGCGCATCGAGCCGTAGTTGCCGACTTCGCCTTTCAACAGGGCTTCGAAGTCTGGTCCCGGCAGATTGGGGATCATATTGACCACGCCGGCCGTAGCATTACGTCCGTACAGCGTACCCTGCGGCCCGCGCAGAACCTCGACGCGATTGACGTCGAGATATTCCTGTTCGAACAGGCGGTTACGGATCAGCGGCGTATTGTTGAAGCTGACCGCCACTGCGGGATCGGAAGAGGCGGACACCGCCTTCGTGCCAATGCCGCGAATGGCGAAATTGTACATGCTGAAGTTGGCCTTCGAGAAGGTCACATTAGGGATGGCCCGCATCAGTTCGGACCCGCCCTCGATCTTCATGGCGTCCAACGTCTCGGCCGAAAAGGCAGAGACGGCGATCGGCACATCCTGGATCGACTCCTCGCGCTTCTGGGCGGTGACCAGGATTTCCGACAGGGTCGTCGGCTCTTGAACGCCCTGTCCTGTGGCGTCCTGCTGAAGGTCGTTTCCCCCGAAGTCCCCCTGCCCGGTCCGAACCAGCCGCACGGCGCTGGGGCCAGAAAATTCGGCGCTGAGACCGGTCCCCGCCAGAAGTCTGTCAAGCGCCTCGTCGATAGGCAGGTCACCGGTCACGGAGCGCCCACGCTGGCCTAACGTCAACGTCTGCTCGGCGGCAATGGAAATGCCGGCTTGACGTCCGAATTCCAGCAAGCTCTGCGACAGTGGCGCAGGCCGGATATTGAATGACGCCACAGCGGACTGGGCTGACGCCCCCAGCGGAACCGCCGCCATCAGCAAGGCGGCGCAACCGGCCCCCGCCAACATGCGTAAACGCGAAAAACGGACGTACGAAGGCCTCAACCCCATCAGCGTCTCCCTCCCAAGAGATCATTGTTTTGGGATTAGACGCGCCAGATGCCGATCACCCTACCTGCCGATCCGTCATTTTTTCAGAACCCACGCCCCGCGCCCAATCAGGATGCAGGAACGAGGCGGTCTTCGCGTGAGCCGAACTGGACCTTGGCGTCCAGCAAGGCCGCCAACCGCTTTATGGTGTCGGCTCGATCATCGACGACAAGCCTAAGGGTCACATGACGTTGCGCCACGGCGGCGTCTGCGACGATGGGACGTTCATAAAAGCGGTTTACCTCACGAATGACATCCGCGACCGGCGCATCTTCCCATGTCAGCACCCGCTGCCGCCACTCATCGACCGCACCGGCCGAGATCGAAGACACTTTCAATGGCGTTCGAGCCGCCGCGGAGGTGTCTTTTATCATCAGGCGCTGACCTGCACGCAGAAAGACAGGTTTTCCTCCGCCGGATAGCCGCCTCACCTCGACGACGCCCTCCTTGACGGCGACATCCAGACTTCGGTCCCGGCTGCGAACGTTGAACGCCGTTCCTACGGCTCGCACCTCGAAGCCTGCCGTCCGCACAAGGAAGGGACGGTCAGGATCCCGGTGGACCACGAAGGTCGCCTCCCCCTCGTCCAGGTTCACCACCCGTTGGTGCTGGCTGATGTCATAACGCGTGCGCGTGAGAACATTCATGGCGACGATGCTTCCGTCGGGCAGTTCCTGGCTTCGTTGCTCGCCTACTCCGGTCGAAGCCGTTGGGCGATGAAGGCCCCACCATGCACCAGCTCCGACGCCGACCGTCAGGCCTAGAACCAACATGGCCGCGATCGCCTGTCGGCGTCCGGTCGTCCGACGCCGCAGCGACGGCCCGGCCTCGGTGATCGCCGACAGTTCCCCCCAGGTTTCATGCATACGGTTCAGGGCCGCCTGATGCAGGGGGTCTCGCCGCCAAACGTCGAAGGCCTGGCGCTCGTCCAGCGACATCGGGCCTCGGCGCTGCGCGGCGAACCACTGCGCGGCCTGCTGTTCAATGTCGTCGTATGTCGTCATAAGGCGGGAAAGTCACCGGGGAAGGCCCAGAGTATACAGGATAGACGAACGAACGTCGCTATTCCCCTACCTGTCGCCTTCCTGCATCCCTTGGACCAGTTGCAGCATGGCGCCAGAAATATGTTTCTCGACCGCCTTCACGCTGACGCCCATGCGCCGGGCGATCTGCAAATAGGTCAGACCGTCGATACGGTGCAGCAAAAATGCTTCCCGCCGTCGATCCGGCATGCGGTCGATGACCGAAAATGCGCGTCTAAGGCGCTCGGTCGCCAGAAGCGTCCGTTCTGGATCGGCGGTTGAGCCGGGATGCTGCTCGTTAAGACCTTCCGGCTGAAACAGGCGCGCCGCACGGGCGCGGCTGCGCATCCGGTCGATCACGAGGTTGCGGGCCAGTCGAAACAGCAAGTGGGTGGGCGCGCCCACGGGCTCTTTCGCTGCGATTTCGACAAGCTTAAGGCAGGCATCCTGAGCCAGGTCGGCCTCGTCCTCCCTGACTCTGCAAGTGATCGCCTTCAGGCCTTTTGCGCCTGAGCGACAGGCCATCTCGATGTCATCAGCCTGTGCCGCACGTAAGGGCTGCTTCACCATAGCCCTCCCCGGACCATCGTTCGCTGGTGGTCCAATGTTCTCCAGACTTGCACGTCCGTCAACCCGGCGATGTTTCAGAAACGGCGCTGAAGGGTCAGACGGATTGTTCGTCCAATCGGATCAACAATATCACGACCATACCCAGGCGCATCACGTCCATCTCCAAGGCGATACTGCCTTCTGGCATCCAGCAGGTTTTCAACTTCAAGGCTGATCTGAAAGCCGCCAGCCCGTCGCGGCGCGACGTTTCGATCTGAGAGGCGCCCCGAATTCGCAGACGCCACCTGCAGGCTGAGCCTTAGATCCACAGCGACGAATGCTTCCGAGACCAGATCGTCCGGGCCATCGACGCCGGCTGCACGACGGGAGCGATACCCCTCTTCCCATCTGGTCGAGGTGTTGAAGCCCCATCTCCCGCGCTGCGCGTCCATCATGATCGTCGCCCCCTGCGCGGAAATGCCGCCCGCATCTCCCTCAAGACGGTCCGTCAGAGGCAGGCCCGGACGAAGCATCAGCCGGTTTTCGAGCTGAAGGCGATGGTTGATCGCAACCCGCATGACTGTCGCCTCGCGAGCGCCGCTGCCTGTCGGACGGGGTAGACTGAAGTTCAAACCCGTCGTGAGGACCCGGGTCAGCGTTGAGGCCAAATTCAGCGGCCGGTAATCGACATTGGTGAGCCTGCCCTCTGCATCACGCAGAAACCTGTCAGGAAACGCCGCTTCCACGTCCTGCGTCAAAGCCGGGAGTATCCCCACAAGATCGGTGGTTTCGGCGTGTTCGAACCCGATGTTTCCGCTGACGCCCCACCGGGTGAACGGACCCACAAAGGCATTAAGACCGAAGCGTTCCGAACGCGGCTGGCGCAAATCCGGATTCCCTCCCCTAATCGGCACGACGGTCACCGCCTCGCCTGCGCGAAGGTCGAAGACGACAACCGGGACGCCGAAATAGCGGGATTCGAGGCGCTGAAGGTCCGACAAACCTGCGGTCGAAACAGACCAGTCACCATTGACTCGCAGCCCCTTGCGGGGGGTCCACGCCAGTCCCGCATTCAGATCGTCGCCATCACCGGCGCCGGTATGTCGAACTCCTGCGCCCACAGAAATAAGAAAATCACCGATTAAGCCTCCCTGCGCCATGGAAGCCTTCGTCAAGGGGATGGCGAAGGCGGCCCGAGCGTCCCGTGTATTGAATTGGCTGGACGAGTCGTTCCCGTCTCGCGCCACTTCGGTCCGGCTTCCACTAAACCCGCCGCTCAACGTCGCAACCGCAGACCCGGCAGGCAATTCCAGTATGGTTCGGCTAGCCGAACCAGTTAGCCCGATAAAGCGACTTTGCCCGAGCCGATCGTCCAGTCCGACGTCGTGCGATCGGGAAGCCCGGGCGGCCAAGTTGCCTTGTATCGACCATCCAATGATCGAACCCCCAAGTCCCGCTGTCGCCGTGAGACTGGCGGTGTGTCTACGGTTCTCGACATTGATGTCGTCGGCGCTCACCACGGCACGCATGCGCTGCGCCTGCCCATCAAGGCTGAAGACGCCTGACCAATCTCCAAACGCGCGTGTCAGATTGATCTTTGCGGACAGGGCTTCGGCCGGCGCACTTAGCGTGACCGCTCTTTCGTCTTGCTCATCACGAGCGGAGTGATCTCTTCTTTCATCAGCACGAAGCGCGGTATCGCGTGAAAGACCCACGGCAGCCTGGTGCGTATTCCTTCCGGCTATCGAAGATCGCCTGAAATCTCCCGCGAGCGACGAGGTTCCTCCCTGCGTCGGGCGGGAGCCGACAACCCGGCCTTCATGGCTGGAGAACTGGGGCTGCAGGACCAGATTGACGACGCGCTGACCAGGTGCGGAGCCGTAAAGCGCACCCGCAGCCGCCGGCAAAATTTCCGCGCGGGCGAGTGCTTCCGGCGGAAAACCATATAAGACACCCGCATTCGGCGTCCGCTTGCCATTGATGAGCACCATCGGCTGGTCGCCTAGGCCAAAGGTCTCCCCGAGGCGCCGCAAAACGTCACCCACTTCCCACAGGTGCAAGGCGTCGATCTCGACGCCATCCAGTTCGACATCAGGAGCAACTAACGCAGCGCCCCGTCTTCCCAGAACCTCGACATCTTCCAGCAAAACAGGCGCGTCGTCAGCGCCGCCATCCTGCTGACGAACGACCTGGACGACGGAACGACCCGTCTGAGCCTCACCTTCTCCCATTGCGATGACGACAGCAAAGGGCGCCCAGAACATTCCCTCTCCCGACGCAAAAAACACATCCCGAGATTGCACCCTAGGTGAAGCGGGAGCGCTTGCACAGACCTCAGCCCCGTGACGCGTAAATGCGTACTTTCATCCGCACGCACGAATCCGAATGGACACAGCCTAACCGGACCGCGATCGCAGGAATGGCGCAGCGGCCAGGATCGCCTGGCTGCGGTTGTTGACCTCCAGCTTTCTCAGAATAGCCGAGACATGCTGTTTCACGGTCCCCTCCGTCAGGTTCATGTCGCCCGCGATCTCCTTGTTCAGCTTGCCCTCGGCCAGAGCCCGCAGCACCCTTAGCTGGGCGGCGGACAAGCGGGCGACGCGGCGATGGAAATCGATTGCGACCGGATCGGCGGCGGTTTCGGCCGGGAACAGTCGCTCTCCGCGCATGATGGCTCCCACGCCGTTGACCAGGGTATCGACCGGCGCGGCCTTCGAGAGATAGCCCTTCACGCCGAACGCCCGCGCCATCGCCACCGAATGGGCGTCGATGCGCGCCGACACCATGGCAAAGTCCGCATCGGGCAGCAGAAGTTGCAGACGCAGCAGGGCGTCGAAGCCGGTGGCGTCCGGCAGCAGCAGATCCAGCATCACCAGCTTGATCCGACCGCCCAAGGTTTTGGCGCAGGCCTCGGCCTCCTTGGCGGACAGCACCCGCGCCACGTCAAGATGAGGATAGGCGGCGCGGATCGACAGCTCCAACGCCTGTCCCACCAGGGGATGATCATCGACGATCAGGACAGTCCAGCGCATCGGTTCCGCGCCTCCAAGCTAAGCCTTAAGTTGCTGTTTCACAGGTCAAGATTGCAGCCGAAACCTTAACGCGGCGTTGTCTCTACAACCTTGACCGGTAAGTGCAGCATGCTAACGAATTCGGCGGCAGGCTATAACTTTGGTTAGATTTGGGCCGTTTTACACGTTCGGCTTGTGGACTCCCCGGCATTTCAGGATGATTTGGCTCTCCAACAACGACGCCCTGCCGGCGCCGTCTCACAGTTGGAGCTGATGATGAATACGTCGCTGATCGCCGCCGCCGCCCTCGCCCTGACCGCCATCGCCGCTCCGGCCATGGCGCAATCCGCCTCGACCACCGGGTCGGGTTCGATCACCGTGATCCGCCCCCTGACCATTACCAAGACGGCCGATCTGAAGTTCGGCACCGTGGTTCGCCCCGGCACCGGCTCCGGCACGGTCGTGGTCAGCGCGGCAGGCGCGCGTTCGGTCACAGGCGGCGTGGTCGGCCTGGCCTCGGGCGATACGCCCGCCGCTGCGGCCTTCTCTGTCGCTGGCGAAGGCGGTCAGTCGGTCTCTGTCACCATCCCCGCCACCTTCTCAATGGCGAACGGATCCGACACCCTGACGGTGACGACCTCGAACAGCCTGACCGGCTCCGCCGCCAGCCAGACCCTGTCCAACGCCCTGGGCTCGGCCGGTTCGCTGGCCTTCAGCGTGGGCGGCTCGGTCCCGGTCGGTTCGACCACCACGACGGGCGCCTACACCGGCACATTCACCGTCTCGGCCGCGTACAACTAGGGCCATGTATCCGCTTCAGGTCGATTTGCCGCAGCGGACCGCGCTTAACGAAGCGGAAGGCTTGAAGGATCATCGTGGGTTCGCGCCACCGTTGCGTTGGCTCGGAGTGAAGATGTTTCGTTACCTTCTGCCCGCCGTCGCCTTCCTCGCAATAGCCGAGCCGGTGTTCGCGCAGGTGGGGGCCGACCTGAACATCTCGCCCAAGCGTGTGGTGTTCGGTCCCGGCGAACGCAGCGCCACGGTCTATGTCTTCAATCAGGGCGACCAGCCCGCCACCTATTCCGTCGAACTGATCGACCGGTTGATGACGGCGGACGGCCAGATCGTGGCCGCCGCCGATCATCCCGAGACCACGCTCGATTCGGCGCGAGACCTTGTGCAGTACACCCCACGCCGCATCACCCTTCAGCCGCGCGAGAGCCAGGCCATCCGCGTGCGCGCCCGCCCGGGCAGCGAGGGCGAACACCGCAGTCACTTGACCGTCACCGCTTTGCCGCCCGAAAACGCCGGCTTCACCGTCGATCAGGCCGCAGCGGGAAGCGACGACGTCACGCTTCAGGTCGTCGCCCTGTTCAGCGTCAGCATTCCCGTCATCGTCCGCGATGGCGCGGTGGACGCGCGCGCCGACATCGATCGCGTCGCCCTGACCCAGGACGGCGCTCAGACCCTGCTGTCGCTGGACCTGGTGCGCAACGGAACCAGTTCGGTCTATGGCGACGTCGAAGTCTTCGTCGAGGATGCCGCCGGGCGCCGCCCCCTGACCGCCGTGCGCGGCGTCGCCGTCTATCCCGAGGTCGCACGCCGCACGGTGATCGCCGCCCTGCCGCAAGGCGTGGCGTCCGGCCAGACCCTGACCATCATCTATCGCGACGACGATGCGGAGAAGGGCCAGGTGCTGGCGACCACGACCCTGATCGCGCCGTGACCGTTGCGCGCTCCACCGGCGCGGCTCTGATGGCGCTGGCCACATCGGGCATCGCCTGGAGCGCGACGGCCCAGGACAGCCTGGTTCGCAATCTGGTCATCGCCGCCGATCCCCAGCCCTTCAGCGCCGACGACCTGCTGTGGATGGAGGTGGACGCCGGCGGCGTCGCCCTGACCGATTCCATGAACGTCTACGCCTCGCGAGCCGGTGTCTTCGTGCCGCTGGGCGAGTTCTCGCGCGTGCTGGACCTCGCCGTCGGCGTCTTCCCGGCCCAGCGCCGCGCCGAGGGGTGGGTGCTGGATCCGTCCAATCGCATTACCGTCGATCTGGCGACGCGCGAGGCGACGGTGGCGGGTCGCACGATACGGTTCGGTGCGGACCAGGCGGCTATCTATGACGACGACCTCTATCTTCGCACCGACCTGATCGAACAGCTTTTGCCGGTGAAGCTGAAAGCGGACGCCAGCGCCCAGCTGCTGACGGTGACCACGACGCGCGCCCTGCCGTTCGAACAGCGGGCCGAACGCGCCCGTCGCCAGGCGGCCGCAGGCGTCGTCGATGCCGAGGACGATGTGGTCCGCCAGTCCACCCCCTATCGCTTGGTCAGCCCTCCGGCCTTCGACGTCAATATCGGCGGCCAGGTCGCGCGCGACGGCGTCGACAGCGCCCGGCGCTACGACGTGCGCGCGGCCGGCGACCTGCTCTATGCGGGATTCGAGGCCTATGTCGGTTCCGACGACGAGGGCGGGATCAACGCCGTCCGCGTCGCCCTGACGCGCAAGGATCCCTACGGCCACGCGCTGGGGCCGCTGGGCGGCACCCGCGCCAGCATCGGCGACGTCTTCTCGCCCTCCATGCCCATCGGCGTCTCGGGCGTCGCGGGACGCGGGATCTATTATTCGTCGGCGCCGCTGGAAAATCTCGACCTCGCCACCCCGCTCAATCTGCGCGGCGAACTGGCCCTCGGCGAAGAGGTGGAACTGTATGTCAACGAGGTGCTGCAACGCGCCCAGACTTCGCCGGTCCAAGGGCGCTACGAGTTTCTCGATGTGCCCCTGGCCTTTGGCCTGAACACGATTCGCCTGGTCTTCTACGGCTCGCAGGGCCAGATCCGCGAGGTCGTGCGCCGCATCAACTTCGGCACGGGTCAGTTGGAACCGGGCCGGTTCGTCGTGCGGCTCAGCGCCGTCGAACAGGGGCTGACCGTCTTCGACGTAGGCGATCCCGTCGGCGGCCAGGACGTGGGGGCGATGCGCCTGGTTGCCACCGTCGATTACGGCCTCTCGCCCGGCCTGACCCTCAGCGCCGGCACCGCACGCTATGAGCCGCAGGGTCGCGACAGCCGCACCCTGGGCACGGCCGGCGTTCGCGGATCGCTCGGCTCCGTCGCCGCCCAGATCGACGCCGCCCTGGACGATCAGGGCGGACACGGCGTCTCCGTCGGCCTGGCTACGCGCGCCTATGGCGTCTCCCTGATCGGTCGGCATTCCGAATATGGCGCAGGCTTCATCGACGAGACGCGCCAACTCGGCGTCCTCGATCAGGCGCCCCTGTCGCGCGCGACCGACATTCGCGCCGACGGCCAGTGGACGGCGTCCGGCGGCTTGGTCGTGCCGATCTCGCTGAACGCGCGGCGCCTGGTGCGCATCGATGGCGTCAACCTGACCACCGCCGAACTGCGCGCCTCCGCTCCCATCGGCCGCTACTACGCCTCCAGCAACATCGCCTATGAGGCCGAAACCACCGCAGGCGCCGATCGTCGCCGGTGGCTGGGCGGATTCGATATCAACACCCTGATCTCAGCGCGGCTTCAGACCCGCGCCGGCCTGACCTATGAGATATCGCCGGACCCCAGCCTGGACACGGCCTATGTCACCGCCGACTGGCAGCTCAGCCCCACCGCCGCCTTGCGCTTTGGCGCCATCCGCGCCTTGGGGCCTCAGGCTTCAACGGCTGTGCAAGCCTCGCACCTGTGGCGCGCGCCGCGTTTCGACCTAGCCTTGAATGTCGCTTATGAAACCCGTCGGCAGGACTGGAGGCTCGGCCTGCAGCTAGGCTTCGGCTTCGGCTATGATCCTGGCCGGCGAGGCTACCGGATCACCCGCCCCGGCGTGGCGGGCGGCGGTTCGGTCGCGATCAACGCCTGGGTGGACGAGAACGGCGACGGCCTTCGCCAGGCCGACGAGCCGGGCGTGCCGGGCGTCGTCGCCGACACCAACGCCGGCGGGGTCACCACCGACGCCGACGGCCGCGTCTACGCCACCGGCCTGGGCGACGTGCCCACCGCCCGTATTCGCCTCACGACCGAAGGCATCGACGATCCCTTCCTGGTCGGCGGCCCCACCGACATCCAGATCGTGCCGCGTCCCGGCCAGGCCGCGCAGATCGACTATCCGATGCAGCGCAGCGCCGAGGTGCAGATTTTGGCCCTGCTGACGCGTGGATCAGGCGAGCCGCGCCCCCTCGCCGCCCTGGCCATCGAACTGGTCCCGCAAGGCGCCGGCGCGCCCATCGTCGGCAGCAGCGACCACGCCGGGGTGCTGTTCTTCGAAAAGGTGCGACCCGGCGTCTATGATGTCCGGCTGGACGGGGATCAGGCGCAGGCGCTGGGCGTTTCCCTGGTCGAGGGCGCCCGTGTCGTCGTGCCCGCGACCGGCGGCTTCGTGGACGCCGGCCGGTTCCTGGTGCGCATCGAAGGCGAGGTCCAGCAATGAAACGCATAGCCCTTCTGCTCGGTCTGGCCGCCGCTCTTTCGTTCAGTGACGCGCTTGCCGACGCCTCGGTGACCCGGTCGCCTGCGACCGCGCCCACCCTGGGCACGACCATTCGCGGCACTTCGGCGACGACCTTCAGCATCTCCACCGCCGGCGCCGTGACCCGCACCAGCGGAAACGCCATTCGCCTCACCTCCGGCTCGGTGACGACGCCGACCCTGTCGATCAACTGCGGCCTGCTGAACCTGTCGGGCCTTTGCGCCCTGCGCTACATACGCGTCACCATCACCCCCGTCACAGGCAGCGGCGCTGCGACCATCTCCAGGCTCCGCGTCGGCGGATTGAGCGGCGCCACCTATCGCACCGGGTCGGCGCCGGGCGAGGCGGCCAGCCTGTCCTTCGACCTCAACCCCATCGGCCTGCTCAGCACCGCCACCTTGAAGCTCGGCATGGACGTGGTGCTGTCTGCCAACGCCGCCAGCGGCGTCTACAGCTTCGACTACATCGTCACGGTTCAACTGGTGACATGACACCCCTTCGCACCCTCATCTTCGCCATGCCGCTCCTCGCCCTCGCCATCCCCGCGCTGGCGCAGGAACCGGCGCGCGCCACCATCAGCATCGAACGCAGCCTCAGCATCGTCTCGGTTCGGCCCATTCAGCTGTCGCCCGAGCAGCGCGTCGCCACCCTGTCGCTCAGCGCCGACATCCAGCCCAATGCGCCGGCGGTGATCCGCGTGACCGGCGATCCCGGCCGCGTCTATCGCATTCGCGTCCCCCGCACCCTGACCTCCAGCGAGGGCGTCGCCTTGGTCGAAAATCTGCAGATCTGGAGCGAGAACACCGGCGACGTGTCGGTGACCCGCACCTCTCACATGGACCTGGACGGCCGCGACATGCTGCGGGTTTCCGGCCGCCTGCGCCCCGCCAATGGCGCGTCCGAGACCGTCGCCGCCCTGCCCCTCAGCATCGACTACGAATAGATCAGGGCAAGGCGTCCAGCGCCGCGACCAACCAATCCGCCGCCGCCGCATCCAGCCCCCGCCCCGACGCGAACCCGTCGTCCACCGCCAACGCCGCCGCGCCAACGTCGGTGAACCCGAACAGTCCCGCCGACCCCGCCAACCCGTGCGCGACCCGCTCCACCCGATCGAGATCACTCACCGCCAGAGCCTGCGCCAGCGCGGCTCGATCTTCCACCGCCCTGATACGGAACTCGGCCCTCAGCGCCGCCAGCGGATCGTCGCTCATGCATCGCCCGCCGCAAGAATGTCCCGCAGCTGGCGCGCCAGGGTCATGGCATCGAACGGTTTGACCACCACGCCTATGGCCCCAAGGGCCTTCAGCCGCTCGACCTCCTCGCTCTGGGCGCGCGCCGTCATGAAGACGACCGGCGTCTTCTCCAGCCCCGAAATCTCGCGCAGACGCGCCAGCACGCTGGGTCCGTCCATCGACGGCATCATCACGTCCAGCAGGATGATGTCCGGCGCCGACCCCGCCTCCAGCCGCGCCAGCGCTTCCGCCCCCGACGCGACGCTGGTCAGGACCAGGTCGGGGTCCAGCTCCAGCGCAAACGCCGCCACCTCGCGGATGTCCGGTTC
>Ga0190271_10001621_pt1 | contig 13000 bp, 10 predicted proteins | sample Popmic356T_FD_133747 | JGI IMG/M metagenome (GOLD analysis project Ga0190271, IMG submission 133747) | Populus adjacent soil microbial communities from riparian zone of Weber River, Utah, USA - 356 T | ecosystem: Environmental > Terrestrial > Soil > Riparian zone | place: USA: Utah | collected...
CCCGATCGCCCCCGCCCGACCTGGTCCGGCACGTAGACGGGATGGCCCTTGCGCACGAAGTACTCGTCCCACCCCATTCGACCGTCGGGCGTGGTCTCCCACGACTTGCCCGTCAGGGTCGCGCCATGAACCATTACCACCGGGACGTTGCCGGCACCGGCCTGCGGCACCATGTAGCGCACGTACATCTGATTGACGGTGATGTGGCCGCCAGGACCGAGGCCGCCCGTCTCCACCTGCGTCTGCTCGGCCTTCTCGCCGCCCACGAAGAAGCTGCCTTGGGCCTTCAGCACCAGGGGCGCGTCGGCTGCCTGGACGTCTTTGAGAGCCTGCGCCGCCGCGCCGGTGGCCGTGGCGAGCACGCCGACCAGGGTGACTCCGACCAGGATGACCGAGCGGCGGGGCATCGACACTCGCTGACTGTGCACGTGTGCTCCTCTGTGTTGATGCGCTGACGTCACGTGGATGCTCACTGCGCGACCTGCAGCGCCTTCAGTTCCTTCTGGCCCCGGACGAGCAGCTTGCCGTCCACGAGAGCCAGTGGCGCCCAGTTGTCGCCGGGCTCGAGAATGACGGCGCTCGCAAGCGGCTTGAAGCCGGCGGGACTCGGCTCGATGAGGTACAGCTTCGTGCTGCCGTCCGTCATCAACATCAGCCCGTCGGCGAGAATCGAGCCGCCGCGGACGAACGGCGGCTGCTGATCGGTCTTCCACTTGATCTGGCCGTCCATGCTCATGGCGACGAGCCCGTCGCTGCGCTCGTTGATCGTGTAGTGGGAGTAGAAATGGCCGTCGTGCAGGACGGGCGGCTGGGTGTGGGCGCCGAAGTCGGGGTTCTTGAACAGCTCGGACACACCGTAGGTGCCGTCACTTTTCTTCTCCACCTTGATCATCGCGGAGCCGGCGCCGTACGCGCCCGTGATGAGCACGCGGCCCTCGCCGGCGTCGACCGCCTGCGGGACGGGGATGATGCACTGCCATTCGGCGTAGGTCCACAGCACCTTGCCGCTTCGCGGATCCAGGCCATTGACGCTGCCGCCCTTCGCGTTCCGGCCGCGGCCTGCGGCGGCGGTGATCATCACGAGCTGATCCTCGCCGGCCACCTTCACGACCGAGGGCGTCACGTAACCTGGAATGCCTGAGAGGGCTGCCGACTTCCACCGCACCGAGCCCGTCAGCTTGTCGTAGGCCACGACACCGGCTTCTGGAGTCTGCGGCGCCACGATGAGCAGATCGCCGTAGATCAGCGGGTTCTGCACGATCGCCCAGCGTGGCAGTTCGGCGCCGCCGCCGAAGTCCTTCCAGATGTTCGCGCGCCAGGCGGGCTTCCGCGTCTCGATGCTGATCGCGTGCAGATCTCCCATCGGGCCGACGGTGTAGACGTGCTTGCCGTCCACGGTGGGCATCGTGCGTGAACCGGCGAACATGAAGCTGCCCGGCGCGTCGTAGGCGAAGGTCCACAGTTCCTTGCCGGTCGCGAGGTCGAGCACGCGGAGCGTGTCACCGACTTTCTCGTCCCGGTCCAGCACATAGACCTTCCCACCACTGACGGCGGGTCCGCCGAAGCCCACGGCCATCGGCACCGTCCAGAGCACCGCGGGGCCGGCCTGCGGCCACGTGCGCAAGAGCTTCTTCTGCTCCGAGGTGTGATCGCGCCGCGGCCCATAGAGCCATGGCCAATCGGCCGCGAAGGCTGAGGTGGCCGACAACGCAACCATGATCGCGACGAGCTTCGCCTTGTTCTTCATCTCGATCACAGTAGCCGCCCCCGACTGGCGTTCCTTGCCTATTCCTTGGCGATGTGGCGTCGCTCACGAACCGAATGCGGAGATTCAGGCAACCATCCCGGTCTCGATGCCTGTACCATGGCCGACATGGCAGCGACTCTCGTCCAGGTGCGTCCACCACATGGCGACCTCGTCCTCGCCGCGCCTGGTGCCTTGGCCCTCCGCGGACTGGCGAACCAGCTCGCGCATTACGCTCCGCACGATGGGATGTTTCCTCTACGGCTCCCGGGGACGTATGCCATTCGCCTGTCGCAGATGAACACCGAGCCCGCCTACGCCACGCTCGGCCCGTCGCTGTGCCTCGTGGCCCAGGGGGCCAAGGCGCTGATGCTCGGCAACGAAGTGTTCGAATACGACCCCGCGCGCATGCTCGTCTTCGCCGTGGATCTGCCGGTGTCCGGGCAGGTGACTCGAGCCAGCCGGCGGGAACCGTACCTCGGCTTCAGGCTGGACCTCGATCCGGCGCGTGTGGCGGAACTCACGACGCGGGTGTTCCCGCGCGGTGTCCCGAAGCCGTCGGACAACCGCGGGCTCTACGTCGGACGCGCGACCGACGACATCATCGATGCCGTGACGCGCCTGCTGTCGCTGATCGCTCGACCCGACGATGCGGATCTCCTCGGACCGCTCACGGTCGACGAGATCCTGATTCGATTGCTCCGGACCCCGATCGGCACGCGCGTGGCACAGATCGGCCAGCCGAAATCGGGTGTCCACCGCATGAGCGAGGCGATCTCCTGGATCCGCGCCCATTTCACGCAGCCCATCACGGTCGACGAAATGGCCGCCTCGGTTCGCATGAGCGCGTCGTCGTTCCACGAGCGCTTCAAGGCCGTCACCTCGATGAGCCCATTGCAGTACCAGAAGGTGCTCCGGCTGCACGAAGCCCGCCGGCTGATGCTGTTCCAGGACATGGACGCGAGCGATGCATGCCGTCGCGTCGGCTACTTGAGTCCATCGCAGTTCAGCCGGGAGTACTCGCGCTTCTTCGGCAGCGCTCCCGTGAAGGACACGGCACGCCTCCGGGCGGAGGGGCTCGCCCCAGCCGGCGCCGGCCGCTAGCGGTCCGCGGCTATCGGCCGTAGCTTCGACCTTCTTGCCTATTGCTCTCTGGATATCCGGCTTCACGCCGATTCGGCCGGAGGCTTGGGCAAGCAGCGAGTCGACACGGCCTGTACGATGCCGTATGCGCGCAGAACGGAACGAAAGAGCGACCGCGGTTTCGAGTGTGACCAGACTTCTCGCGTGCTCGCTCGCCGCACTGACCGTCGCGACGAGTGTCGGCGACGCGGCGCGGGCGCAAGCGCCGGCAGTCGTGAAGGTGGATACCGGCGAGCTGCAAGGCGTGGTCGACGACGGAGTCGTCTCCTACAAGGGCATCCCCTTCGCCGCTCCTCCAGTCGGCGATCTGCGATGGCGGCCTCCGCAACCGGCGGCGCGGTGGACGGGCGTGCGCCGGGCCTCGGAGTACGGCGCGAACTGCATGCAAGGACGATTCGGCGGGCCGCCTCCGGGAGCGGCTGCGCGCCCAGGTGCGCCTCCTGGTCCCCCGGCCGCCGCGCCCGCGCCTCCGGCTCCGTCTGAAGACTGCCTGTTCCTGAACGTCTGGCGCCCCGCCGACCCGGCCGCCCGCGGGCTGCCCGTGATGGTGTGGATCCACGGGGGCGGCTTCGTCGGCGGCTCCGGCGCGTTGCAGGGCGCGGCGGGGGGACCGTTCGCCAAGCAGGGCGTCGTCCTCGTCACCCTCAACTACCGCCTGGGACGCTTCGGCTTCTTCGCGTTCCCGGCGTTGAGCGGTGAGCGCCCCGACGACCTCAAGGGCAACTACGCCTACATGGACCAGATCGCGGCCCTGCAATGGGTGAAGCGGAACATCGCCGCCTTCGGCGGCAATCCGGACAACGTCACCATCTTCGGGTTCTCCGCGGGCGGCGTCTCCGTGCACAGCCTGCTGGCGTCGCCGCTGGCGCGTGGGCTGTTTCACAAAGCCATCGCGCAGTCCGGCGGCTCGCGCGACAGCGTGCTCACCGCCCGGCCGATGAGCAAGGATGGCGTCGATCCGAACTATCCGGTGTCGGCCGAGACGATCGGGACTACCTTCGCGCGCTCGATGGGGATCGAGGGCGCGGACCCGGCCGCGCTGGCCAAGCTGCGCGGCCTCAGCGCCGAGCAGGTCCTCCGGGGCGCCCCGGCCGCGGCAGGGGCGAATACGCCGCAGATCGAATTGACGCCGATTCTCGACGGCAAGCTGATCACCGAGACGGCCGAGACCGCCTACAAGGCCAAGCGCCAGCCGCGCGTGCCGCTGCTGGCCGGCAGCAACAGCGCCGACACCGCAGGCAACAGGATCAAGGCGACCACCAAGGACGAGTTCTTCGCCCGCTTCGGCAAGTGGAGCGCCGAAGCCAAGGCGGCCTACGATCCTGACGGATCGACCGAGCTCGCCACCATGGTGTCGCGGGCCAATGACGACTTCGGCCAGGCCGAACCGGCGCGCTTCGCCGCAAGCGCGTTCGCGACCAACGGCTCGCCTGCCTATCTGTACCGGTTCTCCTACGTCGCGAGCGCGATGCGGGAGCGGATGCGAGCAGGCACTCCGCATGGCGGCGAAATCGGGTTCGTCTTCGGCACGCTGGGCGGCGGGCCGGGGCCGGCGTCGACACCCTCGCCTGAGGATCTGGCGGTCTCGAAGATGGCGCAGAGCTATTGGGTCAACTTCGCCAGGACCGGCGACCCGAACGGCGCGGGTCTTCCGGCCTGGCCGCGGCACGACCCCAAGAAGGACGTGATCTTCGATTTCCGGCCCGATGGCACGGCCGGCGCCGGCCCTGATGTCCGGAAGGCGCGGCTCGACGTGACGCAGCTGAACACCGATGCCGGCAAGCGGTCCGACCCCTGAAGGAATGATGCGGAGCGCGCGGAAGTATTCAGTGATCACTGCGTTCGCGGCGGCCTTCCTCCTGGCCGCCGGCGTCGCAGGCAGCCAGACGACGCCCGCTCGCGAGCGTAGAGCCGAGACTCCTCGGTCCGTCCGGCTATATGTCGTCGATTGCGGCACGCTCCACATCACAGACATGACACGCTTCCGGTTGACGACAGAAGATGTCGCCACCACTGACCTGTCCGTGCCGTGCTTCCTGGTAGCCCATCCCAAGGGAACGCTGCTGTGGGACGCGGGTGTGGTTCCTGACACGGCCTGGAAGCCCGCCGGCGCTGCGGTCAAGCACCGTCTCGTGCTTCCCGGCGGTGCGGAACGGGACCTGACGCTGCACAAGGCGCTGACGACCCAGCTCGCCGAAGCGGGCTATTCAGCAGCTGACGTGACATACCTTGCGCTGTCCCACTATCACTACGATCACACCGCCAACGCGAATGCCTTTGCGCGTGCCACATGGCTGGTCCGCCAGGCGGAGCGCGACGCCATGTTCGCCGACCCCCCGCCGGCGGTGACTCACCCTGCCACCTATGCCGCACTTCGGGAAAGCAAGACGCGCATCATCGATCGCGACGACTTCGATGTGTTCGGCGATGGCACCGTCATCATCAAGTCAGCCCCTGGTCACACGCTCTTCCACCAGGTCCTGTACGTGAACCTCGCGAAGACGGGAGGCGTCGTGCTCTCCGGCGATCTCTATCACTATGCAGCAGCGCGGGAGCTGAAGCGTCTCCCGACCTTTGACGTCGACCAGAATCAGTCGGCCCTGACGAGAGCGGCCGTGGAGAGATTCCTGAAGGAGTCCGGCGCGCAGTTGTGGATCCAGCACGATTTCACGGCCAACGCCAAGCTCAAGAAGTCGCCGCTCTACTACGATTAGCATCACGCGACCAGGATGCGAGCCCGGCCGGCAGTTCTCCGGCGCTGCTTGACCACGATTTCGACGTCGCTTCCCAACAGCACCAGGAACCGCACCAGGCGGTCCAGCGAGAAGCCAGCCAGCCGCCCGCGGATCAGAGCAGACACCTTCGGCTGATCGACCTCGAGGATCGCCGCGGCGGCAGCCTGGGTCAGGCCGCGGCGCTCGATGATCTCGCCAATCTTCCTCGCCAGTTCGGCCTTCGCCAGCGCCTCCGCCGGCCGTGGATGTCCAAGGTCCGCGAACACATTGCCGCCGCCCACGACGTGCGACTTCTTTGCCATCGTTCTACTCCCTGCCCTCGCTGATCGCGATCGCCTGCTTCAATCGACGCTTGATCAGGTCGATCTCCACCTGAGGCGTCGCGATGCCGCGCTTCGACTTCTTCTGGAACGCGTGGAGTACGAACACACGGTTCGCCAGGCGCACCGTGTAGACGCGCGAAAGGTGTCGCCGCGGTGGTCGGCGACGACCTCCAGGACGGCCGCAGCAAATCCCTTCATCGGCTTGGCCGCGATGTGCTTCTCACCGCGCTGTGCGAGGAACAGGGCATAGCCGACCGGCTTCAGCAGCTCCGGCGGCACGAGGTCAGTATGCCATATTCGGCATGTCTCAGGGGAACTTCATCTTCGCGACGAGCGCCTTGAAGCGCGGCTCGTCGCGGAGCGGGTCGAACGGGGTGAAGACGCGCAGCGAACACATCCAGCGGGCGTGCTCGTCGTATCCTTGCTCCAGCCAGGTCAGCGCCGCCTCGCGATCGCCCATGCCCGCGGCGACGAGGGCGAGGTCGGTCGCCGGTACGTAGATCGATCGGGCGCGCGCGGCCTCGAGCGCCCGGAGCACCTCGAGCGCCTCGGCGCGGCGGCCGGCGCGGCCGTGAATGTAGCCGACGACGGCGGCGGGCATGTTCCCCGCCTCCGTGCGCGACGCCAGTGCTTCGGTCATCGCCTCGTCGAACCGGCCGACCGCCGCCAACGCCAGCGCCTGCCAGAAGTGGCCGAGACTGAAGCTTGGATCGAGGCGGATCGCGCGCCGGCCCTGCTCGATGGCCTCCTCGGGACGCCGGGCACCCAGCAGCGTGACCGCCCTGATCGCGCCGATCATGGGCCACTCGGGTCGCAGCGTGAGCGCGGTCTGGCTTTCGCGCAGGGCCTCGTCGGGGCGGCCCATCGCGTCGAGGAACAGGGCGTAGAGGACGTGCGCACGCGGGGCGCTTGGATCGAGCGCGAGGGCGCGGCGATAGCTCTCTTCCGCCCCACGCCAGTCACGGTCCCACTGCACCCGCACGTGCCCGAGCGCGACATGCCCCTCCGCCAGGGTGGGGTCGAGCTCGACGGCACGGAGCGCCTCGGCGCGCGCGCGGGGATAGCTCTCGTCCGGCCGCGCGCCGCCGAACACGCCGCGAACGACCAGCGTGTTCGCCAGGGCCGCATGCGCGGGCGCGAACGACGGATCGAGGGCGATGGCCCGCTCGTAGGCGGCCACCGCTGCGGCCAGCGACTCGCGATTGGGCCGGTCGGCGCTCCGCACGCCTTCCGCAAAGGCGCGCGCCGCCTCGGCGGTCCGCGGCGCGGGAGCCGTGCCCCGTCCCCAGACCGCCCAACCCGCGGCGGAGAGCGACACCATCGCGACGACGGCGATGGACACGCTCCAGGCCCGGGTCCGTGACGGAGCCGCGAGGACCGATGAATCAGTCACCGGTGTCGGCGCTGGCAGTGCGCGGCCGTCGGTCGACGCGGCGGCAGGCGCTGCCCCGTTGACGACCAGCGGCCGGACGTCGCCATCGAAGCGGTAGCCCCGCCCGCGCGCGGTGTGTATCCACGCCTGGTCGTCGCCCAGCGCCCGCCGAATCTCCACGAGGCACTGCACCAGCGAGTCGTCGGTGACGGCAGCGTCCGGCCAGATGGCATCCATCAGCTCCTGCTTGCCGATCAGCCGGCCGGGATGCCGAACGAGGTAGGCAAGCACGTCCAGGCTCTTCGCCCGCAGCCGGACCTCGGTCCCGTCCTGCAGCAGGGCGCCGCGCCCGAGATCGAGGAAGAAATCGCCGAAGACGAAGCCGTTCACCGAGGCTTCGTCGGTGGTTCGTCCAGGATTCGGCATGGTTCGTGATGGCGCGTCGGGACGCGTCGTCAACTGTGGCCGACGCGGGAGGAACGGGTCCAGGGAGTGCCTGGCACTCGAAGTATAGGGGCCGGGAAGGTCGACATCTGCGAGAACACGTTCTCGACTCAGGGAAACGTCATCTTCGCGACGATCGCCTTGAAGCGCGGCTCTTCGCGCAGCGGGTCGAACGGCGGGAAGGAGCGCATCCAGCCCATCCAGTGCGCGTGCTCGTCGTAGGCGTGCTCGAGCCATGTCAGCGCCGCCTCACGATCGCCCATGCCCACGGCCACGAGGGCGAGGTCGGTGGCCGGGACGTAGATGGATCGCGCGCGTGCCGCCTCGAGCGCCCGCAACACCTCGAGGGCTTCGGCAGGGCGGCCGGCGCGGCCGTGGATGTAGCCCACGGCCGGGACGGGCAGGTTGCCCACACCGGTGCGCGAGGCCAGCGCCTCCGTCATGGCCTCGTCGAACCTGCCGACGTCCGCCAGTGCGAGCGCCTGCCAGAAGTGCACGAGGCTGAAGGCGGGATCGAGGGCGGCGGTCCGCCGGCCCTGCTCGATCGCCTCCTCGGAGCGCCGCGCGTTGAACAGCACGATCGCCCGGAAAGCCCCGACGGTTGCCGACTTGGGCCGGAGCGACACGGCGATCCGGCTCTCCTGCATGCTTTCGTCGACACGGCCCATCGCGCCAAGGAACAGCGCGTAGAGCATGTGGGCGCGCGGCGCGCTGGGATCGAGCGCCAGCGCACGGCGGTAGCTGCGCTCGGCGCCCCGCCAGTCGCGATCCCATTGGACTTGGACGTGCCCGAGCGCGACATGCCCCTCGGCCAGCGTCGGGTCGAGCTCGACGGCCCGCAACGCCGCCTCACGCGCCCGAGGGTAGCTGTCGTCGGGACGCGCCCCGCCGAACACGCCCCGGATCACCAGGGTGTCGGCCAGCCCCGCGTGCCCGGGGGCAAAGGCCGGATCGAGGGCGATGGCGCGCTCGTAGGCCGCGATCGCCTGGCCAAGTGATTCGCGGGTGCGGCGCTCGACGCTCCGCTCGCCTTCCTCGTAGGCGAGTCTCGCCTCGGCGGTCCGCGGTGAAGGCGCCGGCGCCCTGCCCCAGAACGCCGATGCCGCCACGGCGACGGCGAGCATCCCGACGACCGCGACCGCCAGGAGCCACGTGCGGCCCCGGGGGGCGGCCGCGACGCCGTCGGAGGTTCGGGAGCCGCGATCGGGAGCCGCCGGCAGTGCCTCGCTGTGCACCAGCGGCCGGACGTCGCCATCGAATCGGTAGCCGCGGCCCCGCGCGGTGTGTATCCACGCCTGGTCGTCACCCAGCGCGCGCCGGATCTCCACGAGGCACTGGACGAGCGAGTCGTCGGTCACGGCCACACCGGGCCAGACGGCTTCGATCAGCTCCTGCTTGGCAACCAGCCGACCGGCGTGCCGAACGAGGTAGGCGAGCACGTCCAGGCTCTTCGCGCGCAGCCGGACTTCGGCGCCGTCCCGCAAGAGGGCGCCGCGCCCCGAATCGAGGACGAAACGGCCGAACGCCAGGCCGTTCGGGGCCGATTCGTCGGGATTTCGTCCGGAATTCGGCATCGATTCGTGACGGCACGCAGGAGGGCGTCGTCAACTGAGTCGACGCGGTGGACGGGTCCAAGGGATGGCTTGGACCTCGAAGTATACGACCCGCCACTCGCGGCCAACACTTCTGGAGGACCATATGCGAAACGCTTGTGCGTGGCTCGTGCTCGGGTGCACGTTGACCCTGGGATCGTCGACCGTCGAGGCCCAGACACCCCTGAAAGTCGTGATCGGCGGGCTCAAGGCGCCCGGAAAGATGCTGGTGCTCGAGACCGGCGCGATCCTCGTGTCCGAGAGCGGAACCGGCGTCCACGACAGCCGGGTGACCGCCTTCGACACGGAAGGCAACCGCCTCACGCTCATCGAGGGCCTGCCCTCCGGGCTGGCGTTCCCCAACAACGATCCGTCCGGCGCCTCCGGCCTGGCGCTGCGCAATCACACGCTCTACGTCGCCATCAGCGCCGGCGACAGCGGCATCGCCGGCCCCGTCCAGGGCAGCGAGATCCCGAACCCGAACAAGTCGTCGCCCATCTTCAGCTCGGTGCTCGCCCTGGAGTTCGATCGCAACCTGTCGGGTGTGACCGCACCGTTCCGGGTGACGCCGGCCAACCACCAGGCGCTCGCGCGCCGGGAGCCCGTGGCGCTGGTCAACGAGCGGGGCGAACGCGCGACCCTGCGCCTCGTCGTCGACATCCCGGACCACGTGCCCGAACCGCGGCCCGATTCGCCGCAGAACGCACGCGCCTCGAACCCGTTCGCGCTCGAACCGGACGGATCCTGCTTCCTCTGGCTGGTCGACGCGTCGCGGAACCTGATCTGGAAGGTGGACATCTGCGAGAACACGTTCTCGACGCTGGCGACGTTCCCGCCCACGACCAATCCGACGCCGGCCGGGCCGCCGCGCATCGACGCGGTCCCGACGAGCGCGCGGACGTGGAACGGCGATCTGCTCGTCTCGTTCCTGTCCGGCGCGCCGTTCCTGCAGGGCCTGGCGCAGGTCCGCCTGGTCAAGATCGCGACCGGCGAGCACACGCCGTTCTTCACCGGGCTGCGGACGGTCGTGGACGTGCTGCCGTTCGGCGGCGAGAGCGATGGCTTCTTCGTGCTGGAGTTCTCCCGCGATCTGCTGGCGGGACTGCCAGGACGCGTGCTGTTCTACGACTCGCCGACCGCCGCCCCGGTCACGTTCGCGGAGGGACTGGTCACACCGGTCAACATGGCGCTCGACCCCAGGACGGGCGACCTGCTTATCAGCCAGCTGGCCTTGGGACGTGTCGTGGCGCTCCCGACACGCCGCTGACCCTTCAGCCACGCGGCCATTCCAGAGGAGGTCCGACATGGCCCGATGGATCTTCGCCCTCGCCTTCGTCCTGGTCTGCTACGGGAACGGTGCTGCCTGCGTGGAAAGCTTCGTGAACTATCCGAGCTGGCGCCTCATCGGCGCCAGCGAGTTCATGGCGTACCACGCGTTCATCGGGCCGCGCGTGATCGCGTTCCTGGTGGCGCCGGCGCTTCTCGGTACCGCCTGCACCGCGCTGCTCCTGCGGTTCAGGCCGGCGGCGATTCCGCTCTGGTCGGTCTGGGTGGCCGTCACCCTGCAGATGGTGATCTGGCTCTCGACGGCGACGATCCAGTGGCCCATTCAACAGGACCTCCACGCGCACGGCTTCTCCGCGCCGCTCGTCGAGCGGCTCATCGAGACGAACCTGTGGCTCCGGAGGCTGCCCTACGCGGCGTGCGCCGTGGTGTTTCTGTGGATGGCGGCGCGCGTGGCGGCGCCCGGGGAACGTTAGTGCTCCACGCCTGCTCGTCCGCAGCGGCTACGGAATGTCGGGCGGCAGGTGCAGCGCCGCCCGCACTGCCGGCCAGCGCCGCGTAGCGCGCAACAGCGCGCGGGCGCTGCATGCGAACAGGAGCCAGACGCCGGGATCGCGTGCGGCCACGGCGTCCGCCAGGTAGTCGATCGCGACATCGGCACGGCCGCAGGTCAAGGCGGCTTCGGCGCGGGCACGCGGCAGGCTCCAGGCGCGCTCGCGGCCGTGTGCTTCGAGGATCGATCGGACCCGATCGCGATCCCCCGTGAGTTCGAGGATGCCGGCCAGCATGCCGGCCGCGTTCGGGTGGTGCGGCGCCGACGCGTACGCCCGCTCGGCAAACGCTTGCGCCTCGTCGAGCCGGCCGGCGAGGGCGTACTCGCGCGCGAGAGTGCCCACGGCGGGCGCGAACTGCGGATCGACCCGACACACCAGCTCGAACTCGGCCAGGCCTTCATCCACCCGGCCGACGGCGTACAGTCCGGTCGCTCGCACGACCCGCCCGAGAAGGTAGAGCGGCTCCGCTGCCAGCGCGGGTTCGAGGTTGGCCAGCGATTCGGCGTAGCGGCCCAATGGTTCGAGGAAGAACGGCGAGTAGTGGAACCGCACCATCGCCGGCACGGGCTCCCGCGCGAAGGCCAGACACCAGCGGCGCTCGGCCTCGACCCAGTTGCGATCGTAGAGGGCGGCGACCACCGCCAGCATCGCCTGCGCCTCGGCCCAATCCGGATCGAGCTGCAGCGCCCGGCCGGCAGCGCCGCGCGCCGCCGGCAGGCCCTCGTCGGGCGGCATCAGGCCGACCATCGTCAGCGTGAAGAAGTAGACCGCCAGGTCGGCGTGGCCCCGCGCCGAATCGGGATCGACCCGCAGGTCATGCGACAGGAAGGGGCGGACGCGCGGGCGAGCGGCGGGCACCGCCGGATCGGCGCGGACGACCCCTCGCCCAGCGGCGGTGACGACGGCCTGCGCGGCCGGCCCATCGCCATCGAGCGACCGGCGCTGCCACCACGTGTCGAGCTCGGCTCGAAAGGCGTACACCGCCCCGCTGTTGCCGGCGACGCGTCGCACCGGCAGGCCGGCATCGCGCTCCCAGCGCTGCGCCGTGCGCAGGCCCCGCCGCAGGTAGCTGGCGATCTCCTTCCACGAGTCCAGGCGATCGGCGTCCGCCATCTCGGTTCCCGGCGCCAGCGACTATGGCACGAGATGACGTCCGTTGGCGCGCCTTGGCGCGAGGACACTGCGGGCCGCACTGGTAGCGTGACGCCGTGGCCGCACCGCGTTTCTACCGCTCCATGGGCATTGCCGCGACGGCAGTCGCGATCGTCGGGTTCGTGCCGGGCCTCGTGCGCTCGAACCGTCTCGGGCCGATCACCCCGATGGTCGCCTGGCACGGCGCGCTCGGCGCGGCGTGGCTCGTCCTCTACCTGGTGCAGACGACGCTGATCGGCCGCGGCTCGCGCGACCAGCACCGACGCCTTGGGTTCGCCGGCGTGGGCCTGGCGATCGCGTTCGTCATCACCGGGTACGCCGTCGCCATGGCCCAGACGCGGCGCGGCTTCGACCTGAGCGGCGATTTGCACATCGCCGACGATCCGCTGGCCGCGCTGGTGTTCCCGCTCGGCGACCTGTTGTCGTTCTCGGTCCTCGTGGGGCTGGCGACGCTATGGCGCCGCCGTCCCGATCGCCACAAGCGGCTGATCCTGCTGGCGACCGTCGTGCTCATGGGGGCGCCGCTGGCCCACGTCGTCGGCCAGGTGCCGGCCCTGCACGCGTTCCCGCCGGTGATCCTGCTGCCGCTGGCGGCGTTCTACTTCGCGGCAGCCATCCACGACCGCCGGACCGACGGCCGCGTCCACCCGATCTCCC
>Ga0190271_10001622_pt1 | contig 12999 bp, 11 predicted proteins | sample Popmic356T_FD_133747 | JGI IMG/M metagenome (GOLD analysis project Ga0190271, IMG submission 133747) | Populus adjacent soil microbial communities from riparian zone of Weber River, Utah, USA - 356 T | ecosystem: Environmental > Terrestrial > Soil > Riparian zone | place: USA: Utah | collected...
AAACTATCCGGGCGGCACCGGCCTGATGTCAGGCTCGGTGTTCGGAAGGCTGGCCGGGGAGAGCGCTGCGGCCTATGTCGGCTCGAACAGCCGCCGGCGGTCGGTCGCCTGATCGGTCGTGCGTCTGAACGAAGGGCGTTCCGCGCCCTTCGTTGGCCGTGGCTACGGTCTGCATCGAATTAGAAAACAATTAGCGGGAATGAGTCTCGGAATATCCCCTGCATTTTGTCGTGAGTTGTGAGCATCTATGAAGATATCTGGCGGAAAATTTGTCGTTACCGGTGGCGCGAGCCTGATCGGATCGCATGTCGGGGAGCAGTTGCTGAGCCAGGGCGCGCGGGAAGTCGTGCTGCTCGACAATTACGCGCTGGGTAGTCCGGAAACGGTTCGATCCCTGCTGGGGGATTCTCGCGTCAAACTCGTGCGCGGCGATATCCTGCGCATCAACGAACTCTACGATGCTTTCGAGGACTGCGATGGCGTGTTCGCGATCGCCGGTTTCCTGACGTTGCCGCTCAGCCAGAATCCGAGCCTTGGGCTCGCGGTCAATGTCGAGGGACAGGTCAATATCTTCGAGGCGTGCCGGTACCGCAACGTCAAAAAGGTGGTATTCTCGTCGTCGATTGCCGTCTACGGCGATCCGGCGCCCGGCTTGATCGACGAATCTGCCCCGGCGCAGCTCGGCACGTTCCAGCCCGCGACCGCGCTGTACGCGTGCACCAAGTTGATCGGTGAAAATCTCTGCCGTCTCTATAGCGCCAAGCACGGCATCCAGGGGATCGCGTTGCGATACGCGACGGTTTACGGCGAACGCCAGCATTATCGCGGCGTCAACGCGCTCTACATCATGGAGAACTACGACCGCATCATGCGCGGCGAACCGCCGGTTATTCCGGACGACGGCAGCGAGGTGCATGACTACGTTCACGTGGCCGACGTCGCCCGCGCCAATGTGATGGCGATGGCGTCCGACGTGACAGCCGAAAGCTTTACCATCGCATCGGGTGTTGCGTCCGATCTCAACCGGGTGGTGGCGCTGTTGCTGAAGTTTACCGGCAGCGATCTCAAGCCGGTCTACAAATCGGCTACTTCGAGCGTGCGCTCGAGCGTGACCAAGCAGCTCGATTTCAGCATCGCCAAGGCCGAGAAAATGCTGGGCTGGAAGCCCGAGGTTTCCATCGAGGAAGGCATTCGCCGGCTGCTGGAATGGCGCAAGACGCAGGACACTCCAGCAAGCTGAGGGAAGCGCCATGTCGGAATATGAGATTCTCGCGGTCCGCTACGCCCATAATGCCGAGCGGCGCACGTCCGAAAACTTCCTCGGCGGTGACCCGCATGACGGGCCGATGCCGATGGATTTCTTTGTCTGGGCACTGAAGGGAAGCGATGGCCAGACCATCATCGTCGATACCGGCTTCGACGCTGATATGGCCAAGCGCCGTGCGCGCAAGATCACGCGCCCGGTTGCGGAAGGCCTGAAAATTGCGGGCGTCGATCTCGGCGGCGTCAAGGACGTCGTGCTGACTCACATGCATTACGACCACGCGGGAAATCACGAGATCTTCCCAAATGCGCGCTATCACATCCAGGATCGCGAGATGGAGTACTGCACCGGCCGGTGTATGTGCCATTCCAATCTGCGGCACCCGTTCGAGGCCGACGACGTCACCGCGATGGTGCGCAAGCTGTTTCAGGGGCGCGTGAAGTTTCATAGCGGGTCCAGCGAGATTGCCGACGGCGTGTCGGTCCATCTGGTCGGCGGCCATTCGCGGGGCTTGCAGTTCCTTCGTGTCCGCACCCGCCGCGGATGGGTGGTGCTCGCTTCCGACGCCTCGCATTACTATGCGAATTTCGAACAGTACCGGCCGTTCCCTGTCGTGGTTGACGTCAGCGAGACGCTGGAAGGCTATGACGCGATGCGTCGGCAAGCGTCGTCGTTGGCGCACATCGTGCCGGGCCACGACCCGCTCGTGCTACAACGCTATCCGGCGCAGCCGGGCGGGCCGGCGGATATCATCCGTCTCGATGCCGAGCCGCTGCAACAGGGGTAACGGCTATGGCAAATGCCCGACTTCGTGCGGTGTTCATGCGGGGCGGCACCTCCAAGGCGGTGATGTTCCGAAGGGACGATCTGCCCGTGGACCCCAAGGATTGGGACCCTATTTTCCTTGAAGTCATGGGCTCGCCCGACCCCAACGGCCGGCAACTCGACGGCATGGGTGGTGGAATCTCATCGCTGTCGAAGATCTGCATCATCGGACCGCCGAGTCGCCCGGACGCAGATGTCGATTACACCTTTGCGCAGATCGGCGTGCGCGACACTTTTGTCGACTATGGTGCCAATTGCGGCAACATGTCCTCGGCGGTCGGACCGTTTGCGCTCGACGAAGGGTTGGTGACCGCGCTAGCCAATGGCGAAGCCACGGTCCGCATTCACAACACCAATACCTCCAAGATCATCGTTGCTCGCTTTCCGGTCGAGGATGGCTCGCTGGCCGCCACCGGCGACATCGAGATCGATGGCATCGCCGGGAAGGCGGCGCCAATCAGGCTGGAATTCCTCGAGCCCGGCGGGGCGCGGACCGGCAAGTTGCTGCCGACCGGAAATGCGGTTGACGAACTCGACATCGGCGGCGGGCAAAGCGTGAAGGCCTCCTGCGTCGATGCCGCCAACCCCTGCGTCTTTGTTGCGGCGGGAGCGGTCGGCAAGTCGGGCGATGAACTGCCAGATGTACTCGACAATGACACGGCCTTCCTGCAGCGCATGGAAGCGATCCGCTGTGCCGCATCGGTCAAAATGGGAATTGCGCCAGACCTCGATCAGGCGCGGCGGATGACCGGCATTCCCAAGGTCGCGATGGTGACAGGCCCGCGCGCCGGCCGGACGCTGTCAGGACGCGAACTCGCACCGGCGGATGCCGACATCTGGGTGCGGATGATCTCGGTAGGGCTGCCGCATCGCGCCACGCCCATTACCGGCGCGATTTGCCTTGCAGTGGCGTCGCGCCTTCCCGGCAGCATTCCGGCCGAACTGTGCAAAGCGAACGGTCCCATTCGTATCGCGCATCCGTCGGGTGTCACACTCGTCGATGCCGGTGTCTCGCCTGCCGGTTCCGGCGCGGTGAAGGCCGACTATGGCGCGGTCTACCGCAGCTGCCGCCGCCTGTTCGAAGGCAACGTCGTTTATCGAACGGCCAAGTAGACAAAGTCAGGACACTGGGTGACGAACATGACATTTCCAAAATTGTTCTCCCCCGGCCGGATCGGCTCGCTGGAGCTGCCGAACCGGATTGTGTTCGCGGCAACCAGCTCTGAACTGGCTGACAAGGACGGCTTCGTCGGCGACGACCTCGTCGAATATTACGCCGAACGCGCGCGCGGCGGCTCGGGACTGCTTGTCCTCGAAGCGACTTATGTGGAGCAGGAGGGCAAGCGGCTGCATCACAATGCGATGCTGCACGACGATTGCTTCATTCCGGGCCTGCGCAAGGTGGTTCAGGCCGCCCATGCCGAGGGTGCCAAAATCGCCATCCAGCTCAATCATGGCGGCCGCGAATCCATTCCGAATGTGTCCGGCTCCATTCCCTTGGCGCCTTCGCCGATCCCCTCGCAGTTCACGGGCGTCGGCGATGCCGTTATCCCGAAGGAACTGAGCGTCGTCGAGATCGACCGGATCGTCGAACGCTTTGCCGAAGCGGCGAGACGGTCGCGCGATGCCGGCTTTGACGCAGTGGAGCTCCATGGCGCGCATGGCTATCTGATCGGCGAGTTTCTGTCGCCCGATGCCAACAAGCGCGAGGACGCGTATGGTGGCAGCGTGCAGCGCCGCGCGTATTTCTGCGTGCGGCTGATCCAGGCGATCAAGGCCAAGCTTGGCGCGGACTACCCGGTCATCGTGCGGATGAACGGACGCGATCATGTCAAACACGGCCTGGAACTCGATGACGCGGTGGAAATGGCCGTCATGTTCGATGCCGCTGGCGCGGATTCGATCAGCGTATCCGGCGGCGTGCACGCATCGCGCCCCTATATGGTGGTCCCCGGCATGTCGGTCGACCGCGGTTGTTACGTCACCTACAGCGATGCGATTCGGCGGCGGGTGAAGGTGCCCGTGATGGTCGTCGGCCGCATCAACACGCCAGAACTCGCCGAACAGATCCTCGACGACGGGCAGGCCGACTACATTTGCCTCAGCCGGGCCCTGATTGCCGATCCGTATTTTCCGGCCAAGGCAAAAGCCGGCCGCGTCGAGACCATCGCGCCCTGCATCGCGTGCAACGAATGCATCGCCACCGTCCACCGTCACAAGGGGCTCGCCTGTACCGTCAACCCGATGGTGAGCCGCGAATGGGAGCTGAAACCCCTACTCGCGATGAGGCCGCAGCCAAGGCGCGTCGCCGTGGTCGGCAGCGGCGCCGCGGGCTTGTCCGCGGCGGTGGCGGCGGCTCGCCGAGGCCACGACGTCCATCTGTTCGAACGGGAGGGCGTAATCGGCGGGCAGCTATTGCTGGCGCATCAGCCACCGCATCGGGGCGAGATCAGGAACGCGTTGCGCTATTTCGCCTCCGAGGTCGAACGCCTTGGCATTCCGGTCAACCTCAATCGCTCGTTTTCGGCCGACGATGCGCGCACGCTCAAACCCGAAGCCATCATTGTGGCCACCGGCGCTTCTCCGGTGCGGCCGAGCATTCCCGGCGCCGATCTTCCCCATGTCCTGAGCGGCTGGCGGGTGATCGCCGGCCTCGAGACGGCAGGCCAAACCTGCGTCGTGGTGGGCGGCGGCCTGGTTGGCATCGAGGTCGCGGATTATCTGGCCGAGCAGGGCAAGAAGGTCATCATGATTGTGCGGTCGGAGCTCCTGAAGAAGGCCGTTCACGCCGATCGCGTCTACTATTTCGACCGGATCGCCGAGCTCGGCATCGAAATCCTTGTGGATACGAAGGTGCTTGCGGTCGGTGCTGGATCGGTCGAAATCCAGCCGGCAGGCAGCGTCCGGCGCACGCTGCATGACGTCGACAACGTGATTTTCTGTACCGGATACGTCTCGCGGAAGGCCGAAACCGATGGCCTTGAAGGGCTCGGCATTCCCGTCCACTACGCCGGCGACGTGGGCGGACCTCGGAAATTCTTCCAGGCGATCGAGGAGGGTACCCTGACGGCACTCAGAATCGTATAGATGTAGACAGTTGCCGGAACACAGGTTTCTACGATTGATTGTTCTCGTGTAAGACACATAGTGCGCGAAATGCGCCGAGGGTGTAGATCGGACGAGATCGTTGGCGGCTCCGTGCTGATTTAACTCACTGGCGTCTATGCAGGCTCCCACTAGAGCAGGTGTCGAAAGGCTTTCATGAACGGCATTTTGAGCAACAAGGTCTCTGCCCAATCGCTGGTGGATGCGCTCGCCGAGCGAATCGAGGCGGCGATCATGAGCGGGGACCTGCAGCCGGGCAGCAAGATCAGCGAGCAGGCGCTGGCGGCGTCGCTGGGCGTCAGCCGCGGTCCGTTGCGCGAGGCCATCCGCAGGCTCGAAGGCCGAAATTTGCTGCAGCGGACACCGAATATCGGCGTCCGCGTGGCGAGCCTGTCGCCGAGCGACCTATACGAGGTGCTGCAGGTTCGCGAAGCGCTGGAAGGCATGGCATGCGGGCTGGCCGCCCTGCACATGACGGACGACGAACTGGCGGCGCTTTCCGAGCTGCTGAACCAGCACCAGCAGCAAAAAAGCGTTCAGGAAGGCACCGGCTACTATCAGGAGTCAAAGGACTTCGATTTTCACTTCCGCATCGTCAAGGGCAGCCGCAATGCGCGGCTGGTCCAGATGCTCTGCGAGGACCTTTATTATCTGCTTCGGGTCTACCGCTACAAATCGAGCACAAAGCCGGGACGGGCGAAGCAGGCGCTGCGTGAGCACAAGGATATCGTTGCCGCATTGACGAGGCGGGATCCCGTGGAAGCCGAACGCACGATGCGGCTGCACATCAGCAACGCGCGCCAGTATGTCGAGGAGCAGATGCGGGAAGCGGCCGCCCGGCCAGAGGTCGCACTGCCTGCCCGGAAGCCGAAGGCCGCTGCGGCGTGGACGGGCAAAGCAAGCAGGGCAGCGGTTCAGTCGCGACGGTAGCTCTGCGAAGGGCCGAGATCGGTAAGATCGCCGGTATCATCCAGCGGTTTTTCTTTGCGGCATTCCCTCCGGCGTGATCGACGTTATGATCGATGAATCGAGGGACTCATACTCATGATAGCCGATGGTCGCATATAGTTCAGCGCGGGTTTGCATTCGGTCGATCTGGCGGTGGGTGCCGCCGTCCTTGCGGATGCCGTCATACAGTTCCGCTTGCGCCTTTGCCGCGACGCGGAGCGCGCTGACCGGCCAGATCACCATCTTGTAGCCGAGCGCCTCAAACTCTGACGCTGTCATGAACGGTGTTCGTCCAAACTCGGTCATATTGGCCAGCAGCGGCACCTTGATGGACCCGGAAAATTTGCGGAATGCCTCGGGGTCATGGAGCGCTTCGGGGAAGATCGCGTCAGCGCCGGCCTCGACATAAAGCCTGGCCCGGTTGATGGCGCTGTCGAGCCCTTCGTCCGCGGCCGCATCGGTGCGGGCCACGATGTAGAGATGCCGGCGCGCCTTGGCAGCCGCCGCGATTTTGGCGGCCATATCCTCGGGCGCGATCAGCTTCTTGTCGTTGAGATGGCCGCACTTCTTCGGCAGGATCTGGTCCTCGATCTGCACCGCCGCGGCGCCCGAATCCTCAAACGCGCGAACCATGTTCATCACGTTCAGCGCTTCGCCAAAGCCGGTGTCGCCATCCACCAGCACGGGAAGTTGCGACGCGCGGGCAACCTGCCGGACAAAGAAACAAACGTCGTCGATCGTGAGGATGCCGAGGTCCGGAAGTCCCATCGACGCGGACATCGCCGCTCCCGACAAATAAAGCGCCTCGAACTGCGCGGCCTTGGCCTGCAGCGCGGCGAGACCGCAATGTGCTCCAGGTATCTGCAGGATGCCGGGACGCTGCAACAGCATCCGAAAACGTTCGCCGGCTGAAAGCGCCGGCAGATCATTGGCGACCAGATACGTCATGTGGTCCCAGCCTGTTTTTGTTTCTCTTGGATCATATCCGTCATGCCTGCTTGCTTCGCCGCCGCGCGCGGGTCGGGACCAACGTTTTCCGGCATAGCCCTCCAACTGTCAACAGTTGACTTTAGTCAATTTCTTAAGCTAGGTTCCGCCGTGCCGTCGCCGGACAGGGCAGCGGACCAGAGCAACAGAAAAATCGTGAGGGGGTTGGCAGCACGCCGCTCCCCGACATTTAGGGAGGTAGCCATGCGTGGATTTCTGAAGGTCGCGCTTCTTTCGACGGCGTGCGCCGTTTCCTCGTACTCCGCTTCGGCGCAGACATTGAAGCTCGGTGTGCTGGCGACGCTTTCCGGCGCCGGAACCGCATGGGGGTTGGCGATGCAGGGCGCGGCCGAACTCGCCGCCGAAGACGTCAACAGCAAGGGGGGACTGGAAGTCGGCGGCAAGAAGTACAAGGTCGAGATCGTCGCCTATGACGACCACTACAAGGCGGCCGACGCCCTGACCGCTTTCAACCGCATGGTGTTCGACGACAGCATCAAGTTCGTGGTTGGCCCGCTCGGATCGGCGCCGGCGCTGGCGCTCCTTCCCGTCAGCACCGAAAACAAGGTGATCACCATGACGATGGCCTTCACGCCGAAGGCGCTGTCGGCGGATTACAAATACAGCTTCCGGCCGGTTATCCCCTCGGACGTGTTTTCCGATCCGCAAATCAAGTGGGTGGTGCAGAAGTTGGGGGCCAAGAAGATCGGTGGCTTGTTCCCGAACGACGAGTCCGGTCAGCAGGTTGGAGCCGCCAACGAAGCTGCCTATGAGGCGGTCGGTGCCAAATTCGTTGCCAAGGAGTTCTTCGAGCGTGAGCGCGTCGATTTCGTGCCGCTGCTGACGCGCGTGCTGGCGAAGGGCATCGATGCCTTTGAACTCAACGGCAACGCGCCGCAGACCGCGGGATTGCTGGTCAAGCAGCTTCGCGAACTTGGCTTCAAGGGGCCGATCATCCGGACCGGCGGCGACGCCACCGCGGATATCCTGAAGGTCGCCGGCAAGGATGCGACCGAGAACGTCTACGTCCATCAGCCGATCAATACGGACTCCCCGGCGATCCAGGAATACACCAAGCGCTTCGAGACAAAGTACAAGACGCCGCTGAACGCCTTCAGCCCGTTCTTCTACGCCAACGTGCAGATGGTGTTCGCCGCGATGCAGAAGTCGGGAACGGTGACGGATAGCGACAAGGTGCGTGAAGCGATGCTTGGCCTGAAGGATTTCGAAACCGTGCTTGGCAAAGTGAACTGGATCGGCGAAGCGCAGTGGAAATCGAACCAGCAGCTCGACGCGCCGTTCTACGTGGCGCTGCTCAAGGGCGGCGCGGCGCAGGTCGTCGCCAAGTGCACGCCCAAGGTCTGTGAATGAGCATTGCAGGCATCTCTTAGAAAATAGACGCCTGACGCGGGGGAACGGGTTTGGATTATTCGATACTTCTTGGGCAGGCGGTGCTCAACGGTCTCGTCATCGGCGCGATGTACATGCTGATGGCTGTCGGTTTCACGCTGGTGTTCGGGATCATGCGCGTCGTCAATTTCGCGCATGGCGAATTCTACATGCTCGGCGCCTTTGCGGGGTTTTTCACCTACGTTTACTGGGAAATCCCGTTTGTCGTCTGCCTTTTGATCGCAGCACTCACGATCGGCGTCCTCGGCATGCTGGTCGAACGCACCTTGATCCAGCCGTTTCGTTCGGACGAGATGTCGGGGATGATCGCGACACTCGCGATATCCGTGATCATTCAGAACGGCGCCGTGCTGCTGTGGGGGCCTCAGCCGCGGGCGATGCCCGATATCGTCACGGGCACGCTGGCCATTGGCCCCTTCAGTTTTCCGTGGTCGCGGCTGGTCGTCATCGCCGCCGCGGCGCTGATCTTCACCGCGTTCTGGCTCTTCATGCAGCGAACGCGGCTGGGGCGGGCGATGCGGGCGGTCGCGCAGGATACCGAGACCGCGCTGATCCAGGGCATCCGCGTCAACTACATCTATCCGCTGGCCTTCGGCATGAGCGTCGCGCTCGCGGCGCTGGCCGGCGCGCTGATGGGGCCGGTGTTCTCGGTCTCGCCGTTTGTCGGCCTGACGCCTATGCTCAAGGCCTTCGTGGTCGTCATTCTCGGCGGCCTCGGCTCGGTCCCGGGCGCCGTGGTCGGCGGCCTGCTGCTCGGCATGATCGAGAGCTTTACCGCCACGATCTTCGGGTCGCTGGTGTCGGACATTCTGCAGCTTCTGCTCGTCATTCTAATCTTGCTGGTTCGGCCCGCCGGCCTTTTGGGACAAAGGGAGGCCTGACTTGGAGGGATCATCAACCGCCACCCTGGGCCGCGACGAACCGCGCCTCGCGCCGCGCCGTCGTTGGCTGTCGGGTGCCGCACTGGCCGTTGCGCTCGTGGCGGCTCTCGTCCTGCCGCAGCTCACGACCAACCAGTTCTATATTCATCTGGCGAACCTGATGCTGCTCAATTCGATCTTCGCGGTCAGCCTGGGCTTGATCGCGTCGGTTGGACAGATATCGCTGGGACATGCCGCCTTTGTGGCCGCTGGCGCCTACGTCTCGGCCCTGGCTGCGCTGAGTTTCAAGCTTCCGCCGATCCTCGGCATCGTCCTGGCCGGGCTTGTGACCGGACTGGCGGCGGTGCTGCTCGGCAAGATATTACTGCGGCTGCGCGGCGTCTATTTCGTGCTGGTGACGTTCTTGGCCGGGCAAGTCTTCACGCTGATCGTGTTGAACTGGGAGAGTGTCACCCACGGCGCCAACGGGCTGCTCGGGATTCCCGCGATATCGATTTTCGGCCTTCCGCTCTCGACGCGCCTGCGCTTCTATTATTTTGCGCTCGCGGCTTTCATTTTCGTCGTGACCTTCGTCTGGGCGCTGATGCGATCGCAATACGGCCGGGCGTTTCGCTCCATCGCGGAGAATGTTCGCCTCGCCGAATCCAGCGGCATCGATGTGAGCCATTATCAGATCGTCGCCTTTGCGCTGGGCAGCGGCATCGCGGGTGCGGCCGGCGCCGCGATGGTCCACTATATCCGCTTCCTGTCGCCGGACAGCTTTACCTTCAACGACTCGATTGCCTATATCACCATGCTGGTCGTCGGCGGGCGCCACACCATGATCGGCGGGGTCCTCGGCGCATTGTTCCTGACGCCGTTGCCGGAGCTGCTGCGCGGCTTCGTCGGCGCGCAGCATATCATCTACGGCGTGATACTGCTCTGCGTGTTGCTATTCATCCCGAACGGCTTGGTCTCGATCGGACGCTCGTTCTTCAACAAGGGCTCGGAGACGGGGACGTCGAAATGAGCGCATTGCTGGAAGTGGATGCGATCAGCCGGCGGTTCGGCGGCCTGAACGCGCTGAAGGATGTTTCGTTCTCTATCAATAAGGGCGAGATTGTCGGATTGATCGGCCCCAACGGCGCCGGAAAGACCACCTGCTTTAATGTCGTCAGCGGGGTGATGTCGCCGTCCTCGGGCGCCATTCGCTTCGAGCAGCGCAGCATTGTCGGCAAGAAGCCGAGCGCGATCGTCAGCGAGGGGCTGGTGCGGACGTTTCAGGCCACGACCATTTTCCCAGAAGCCACTGTGATCGAAAATGTCATGCGCGGCGCGTTCGCGACCACGCCGGTCTCGATGCTGGGCTCGATCTTCAACACGAGCGCCGCACGCGCGGCGCTGTCGGCGACCCGAAACCGGTGCGAGCTGTTGCTTGAACGGCTCTCGCTGATGCAGTTTCGCCAGCACCGTGCCGGAGAACTGTCGTATGGCGGTCAGCGCCGGCTGGGCGTTGCTATCGCGCTTGCCGCACGCCCCAAGCTCCTGATGCTCGATGAACCGGTCGCGGGGTTGAACCCGGAAGAAGCCGCCGACTTCGGCCGATTGATCAAGGACCTGCACAAGACCGAGGGCGTCTCGGTACTGCTTGTAGAGCACCACATGCGGCTCGTGATGGGGCTGTGTGACCGGCTTGTCGTGTTAGACCACGGCGAAAAGATCGCCGAGGGCGTACCTTCGGAAATCCGCGCCAACCGCAGCGTGATACAGGCCTATCTCGGCGCCGAGGAGGCAGCATGAGCAAGGCGCTTCAGGTACGTGACATCCACGTCGAATACGGCCATCGGGTCGCCATTTCCGGCATCAGCCTCGAGGTCGCGCCGGCCCAGATCGTTTCGCTGGTGGGCAGCAACGGCGCCGGCAAGACTAGCACGTTGCGGGCGATCATGGGGTTGAGGTCACCGAGCCGCGGCGAGATCAGCTTCGGCGGCGTGCGGATCGACAGGATGTCGCCGCCCGACATCGTCTCGCAGGGCATCGCGCTGTCGCCGGAGGGCCGCCGAGTATTTCCGCGGATGACCGTTCACGACAACCTACTCGTGGGCGGATATTTGCAGCCGCAAGGCAGCAGCCTGTATGCTTCGGTCGAGCGGATGTTCGGTTTCTTTCCGAAGCTCAAGCAACGTCACAACCAGATGGCAGGCCTATTGTCCGGGGGCGAGCAGCAGATGTTGGCGATTGCGCGGGCGTTGATGGCCGCGCCGAAAGTGCTGTTGCTCGATGAGCCCTCGCTCGGACTCGCGCCCATAATGGTGCAGGAGATCGGTCGGCTCATCGAGACCATCAACAGGGAGCAGGGGCTCTCGATCGTGCTGGTGGAGCAGAATGCCAATCTAGCGCTCCGGCTTTGCCATTACGCTTACGTGTTGGAGAACGGAAGAATTGCATTGAGCGGTCCGGGCACGGAGCTCGCGAAGAGCGAATACGTTAAACGCGCCTATCTGGGCGTTTGACCGATTATCAAACAACTGTGTACGAACCATGATTTCGCTTATTCGACGGTAATTTTCGTTGCCATCGCGGCGTCGCTCCAAGCTTTCAGGTCAATCGGGGTATGGCTTGCGCGATGGCCGCTACGTGGTTTAAACCCTAAACCCGAAGTCCGCCTCTGCGATTAAGTGCCGCCATCAAACCAATGGCCGCCGCGCAAAGCTGCCGTTCACGGGCGAGTCTGCTCCAGGGCAAAACGGACATGCGACACCTGCGGGCAGAGATAGCGCGAAGCGGACGTTCAATTTCCTAATCCATTATTAGCGCATCCTTGGATGTCAGCCGAAAATGTCGAGCGCTGTCCTGCCGATCGCCACCGACCGTCAGCAGACTCACGGCGAAAGCGCAAAAATCGTTGCCAGCATCAGCACGAATCCAAGCTATTTGCTGAAGGCTGAAGCAACCAACAGAGCATGATACAAATCTGGGCAAGACCGTGCAGTCCGCCTGATAGTGCAATTTTCATGCCGCACGTTCGGTTCAAGGAGGCAATAATGAAGAGCACTGATATTCTAGACGTATCGAATCAATGTTCGGATTGTCCGAAACAAATGAGCTGGAGCACCTAAGGTGGATAAGCGCTATCGGCTGATTGGCTCTACCGCCTCGCCCTATGCGATCAAGCTGCGGGCGCTCTTGCGTTATCGACGGATTCCATTCGATTGGGTCATCATGACCCGAGCGCTGCGGAAGCAGACCGGGCACCTGCGTCCGAACCTGATCCCGGTTCTTCAATACCCGGACGGAACCTTTCACGGCGAAACCACGACGCTGGCTTATGATCTGGAGGCTCGGCATTCGCATCGCTCCGTCATCCCTGAAGACAAGGCTGGCGCATTCGTGTGCGACCTTCTGGAAGACCTGGCCGACGAATGGGCCGTGAAGCCGCTATTCCTGTATCGGTGGTGGGATGCGGAAGATCAGGCCTATGTCTCACGATGGGCGGGCGAGGAATGGTCAACCTCGGATGCGGAGTCCGGTAGTGCCGAGGAAGTCGAGCAGTTTCGCCGCAGGCAGATTTCACGCATGCCGATTCTGGGTGCCACGGCT
>Ga0190271_10001623_pt1 | contig 12994 bp, 9 predicted proteins | sample Popmic356T_FD_133747 | JGI IMG/M metagenome (GOLD analysis project Ga0190271, IMG submission 133747) | Populus adjacent soil microbial communities from riparian zone of Weber River, Utah, USA - 356 T | ecosystem: Environmental > Terrestrial > Soil > Riparian zone | place: USA: Utah | collected...
AGCGCACCACTAAGTCTTCGCGCAGCTGCGCAAGAAGCGAAGGGTCCGAGGGCACACGCTCTCGGTACTCCAGGAACGAATCAACCCGGGTCGAAGCGCGCGGTTCCTCCGCGCGCGAGCGAAAAATCGAACCCGGCCGGTAAAGAAAGTCCCAAGGAGGCTCTCAAAATGAAGAAGAAGATGCTCGGTTTGCTGTCCGCCGTCACCACCCTGCTCGTCGTGTCGAGTGCATTCGCCCAAGATGTTGCGGCAGAGGCCACGGGCTTCGAGGTCCAGAAGTGGGGCCTTGTTGCGGCCGGTCTCGGCATGGCGCTGGCGGCGTTTGGTGGTGCACTCGGTCAGGGCAAGGCTGCCGCAGCCGCGCTCGAAGGTATCGCGCGTAACCCCAGCGCGTCGGACAAGATCTTCACGCCGATGATTCTTGGTCTGGCTCTGATCGAGTCGCTGGTGATCTACTCGCTCGTCATCTCGTTCATGATCCTCGGCAAGGTCTGAGGAACTACCACCGGCCGCAGAGACCGCACGCTGCGGCACTCGGGTTGATCTTGGGGCTCGTCCGGTTCGCCGGGCGGGCCCTTTGCAATTCGCTCCCCGGCCCCTCTCAACCTCCTCGTAAGCGTGCCCGTGCCCGTGCCCGTGCCCGTACACGATCTCTCCGTCTCTCGTCGATTGGACGCACCTGTGAGCGAACGCGGTGCGTGAGCGGCAGAGGGCTCGCGGTGCACTTTTGTTTCAACCGGCTTTCTCCTCCCCACCTCTACCTCTGGCATCGCAAGCGTGGCCTGGCGTCGTACGCGTACGCCGGATGGGCCGCAGAAGTGGGAGAAAACCGATGAATCGCAAGCTCTTGGGAATCGCTTTGGGGAGCTCTCTTACGCTCGCTGGCCTCGTCACCGGCTGTTCGGACACGAACGAGACTGCGTCCGGCACCGAGTCCGCGCTCAAAGGCGGCAAGAAGGCAGCGCTCGCCGATGGCGGCATGGCGCCCTGCACCAAGTCCAAGAAGCCGAAGCACGATGGCGGCAGCAAGGACAGCGATGACGACACGGACGAGTCCGACGTCGATGCGGACGCCGACGAGAGCACGGGCGATGGTGGCCGCGGCAAGGGCAACGGTGGCAAGCCCGATGACGCCGGGCAGGGCAAGGGCGGCGGTAAGCCCGACGACGTGGGCGGCGGCAAGCCCGACGACGTGGGCCCGGACGCAGATGGCGGGCCCGGCAAGAGCGACGAGGCGAAGCTGAACAAGGACAAGGGCGGCAAGAAGTGCCTCGAGGACGACGGCACCGTCGGTGAAGAGGACGAGACCGACGAGGCGACGCACGGCAAGAGCGGCGACCACGGCAAGGGTCTCGACAACGGCAAAGCCAAGGACGGCGACGCCGGCGCCTGAGCGACGTTCCTGCGCGCACGCGCGGGACCGCGTCTCTTGCTGCGCCCGGGGGGGGACCAGCAGGAGACGCTTTTTTGCGCGCACAACGCCGTACAAACTCCGGTGGGCGCAAGAAAAATTCCATTCAACGCGGACGTCGCTTGGGTCCACCGTATGGCCCATGCGAACGAACGAAGTTTTCTCGATGTGCGCGCTTGCGCTGACCATGTTCTCGCTCGGCTGTGGTGACGACACACCTGAGGGTGGCGTGCCTTGGTCCGATCAGCGCACCCAGGTGCTCGACGCGGAGCGGAACGTCACGACCGTCCCTGGCACTGCGCAGAGCGACGGCTGTCTCAGCTACGAAGCCGAGTGTCTCAAGCCCGACGACAAGTGCGGCGAGCTCGCTGCCGATGTCGTCCTCGATGCGCGCGGCAAGGTGCTCGACTACCTGTGTTATCCGCAAGCGTCCACGCTCAGTGTCGAGCAGCTGGCGGCAAAGCAAGGCGACATCGCGCAGAACGAGAACAACACCGTGCTCGTGCTCGACGATGTCGCCGACGGGGCAGACGTCGCGGGTGACGTCGCCATCGATGCCAACAACGTCGTGATCTACGGCAGCTCGCCCGACACTGCCGTGATCTCGGGGTCGTTGACGTTGGATGGCAACAACAGCTTGGTGCGCGGTGTGCGTATCCAGGGCGATGTCAGCGTGCTCAAGAACGACGCGGTGCTCGCCTTTTGTGTGATCGAGGGGGACCTGGTGATCGAGGGCAACAACGTCGAGCTGCTCGCCTGCGACGTGCTGGGCTCGGTCACCGTGCGCGGCAACAACGCCAAGCTCTACGCAAACCGGGTCGCTGGCGTGCTGTCGGGCGGTTCGAGCCCGGATTGCCGGGACAACTTCGCGTTCTCCGACGCGGACGGCGATCACAGCGTCGATGCCACGGAGCTCGGCAGCGCGCTCAGCTGCAAGTAGCCGCGACGAGAGGCCGACTCGTAGAGCGGTGAGTTTCCTGTTCCGGCAGCAAACGCCCGGCGGGAGGGCAGGGAAGGGCCCCAGCGCTGGCGCTTAAAGCGGAACACGCGGCCTCTCTCGAGACCGCGTGCCGCACCACGAAACGCTCAAACCGTCGGCTCAGACGTTCACTGCTTGACCTTGCGGAAAGTGGTGATGGGGTTGTTCCAGGTCTTGCCGCTGCTCAGCAGGCTCAGGGTGCCGCCCGAGCTGTCCTTGCAGGACTTCGCGGTCTGGCTGCCGAGGCCGTAGCTGCACTTCCGGTCGCCCGACAGGGTGTTGTCCGAGAGGCTGAGCGAGAACGCGTTCTCGCAGTAGCCGGCGCGCCGGTAGGGGCACGAGCCGTTCGTCGAGTTGTAGCCCTCGCACGAGCGGTCCTCGAGCAAGGTGATGTGCAGACCATTCTGCGAGAAGTCCTTGCCGACGCAATAAAACGCCTGCGGCGGCTCGAGGAACAGGTTTCCGTAGAAGGAAGCCTCTTGGTAGGGATACGAGTGGCCCGTGCCGAGCACGCCGGCGTTCGCCAGCTCGACATCCACGTGCTCGCCGTCACCGTTGGTGAAGGCCATCAGACAGGCGCTGATCTTCTCCTGGCAGTTGGTGTCGCACTGGCCGTCTTTCCACTCCGGAGCAAGGTTCATCTCGCCGGTGAGCACGACCAGACCGCCCGTGTAGTCCTTGATGCGCAGCGAGTCGGTCTTGGGCAGGGCGCAGCGAATCAGATACTTCGCCGTCATGATGCCGTTGTCGCTCGCCATCATGCCGGTCGAGTTGTCGAGCAGGCCGTCCGGCTCGCCCGTGCAGGTCGCGCCCGCGGTCTTGCCCGTGCAGTCGACGTCGAGACCGTTGATGGTGCGCAGACCGTTGATGGTGCGCAGGCCGTTGATGGTGCGCAGACCGTTGATGGTGCGCAGACCGTTGGTGCTGGTCAGGCCGTTGACGCTGACCAGACCGTTGATGGAGCGCAAGCCATTGATGGTGCGCAGGCCGTTCATGGTGGCGACGGCCGCCTGGCGCACCTGGTTGAGCTCGGCGTCGTCTTCGACCTCGCCGGCAGCACAGCCGGAGAGAATGGAGATGCCGAGTGCGGCGATCACGGTCTGGACTTTGGGGAACATGGCGACTGAGACTCCTTCGGTGGCCCGGCCGACTGCGAACAGTCCCGTGGGCTTTGCGTCACCCGGTTGCCCGGGGTTTGCCGTTTCGTGGGTTGTCGTCACTCAATGCAGAGAGCGGGCCAACCGTCCTTGCTCGCGAAAATGGGCTGTTTATTGCGCGGCAAACCGCCTTTTCCTGGGTCCGCTCACCGACGCTCGTTGACCGGTCTGGGGCATGACCACGGGCGTGTTGCTCGGGGGGCTACGCCTGTTGCCTTTGAGGCTACAGCCAGCTCGCAGCGCCTCGTCGCGGCGCCGAGGTAGAAGCGCTGACGACGACCGTGCTGCTGGCAGAACCACACGCCTCGCAGCGCGGCGAGAGGTTCGCCAGCGTGTCGGGATGGATCCGCCGCCCTCGGCCGCGCCGCTGTTCAGCGCGTTTTTGCGCGCGTCGCCATGCTCACTGCGCGATCACGACGCCGCAGTCCTGGTTGCAGCCATCCCCTTCGACGGTGTTGCCGTCGTCGCAGATCTCCGGCGCCTGCACCGTGCCGTCGCCACAGTAGCCGCCCTCCGAGAGACACGCTTTGCTACAGCCGTCGCCATCGTTCAGGTTGCCGTCGTCGCACTGCTCGCTGGACTCGCGCAGGCTGTTGCCGCAGGTACTGACTTCGTTGCGACAGGTCGAGCTACAGCCGTCGCCCGAACGATTGTTCGCGTCGTCGCACTGCTCACTGCCTTCCTTGACACCGTTGCCACACACAATCGTGATCTTGCAGTCGTTGGTGCAGGCATCGGCCGGGTTGGTGTTGCCGTCGTCGCACTGCTCGCCGAGCTGCGTGTCCACGCGGGCGTCCCCGCACACAGGCAAGCTGCAGTCGAGGTTGCAAGTGTCCATGCCGACCACGTTGCCGTCGTCGCACTGCTCGCTGCCGCCGATGCGGCCGTCACCGCAGTAGTTCGTGCACAGACAGTGGATGCCGCACGTGTAGCCAGCGCACTGCGGGCCGGCGAAGCTGGGGTCGCACTGCTCGCTGCTGGCGAGCACGCCGTCTCCGCACGCGCCCTCGAACTGGCAGGTCGGGCTACAGCCGTCGCCTTGCACGACGTTGCGGTCATCGCACTGCTCGCCGAGATCGATGATGTCGTTGCCGCAGCGCGCGGCGACTGTGCACAGCGCCGAGCAGGGCGAGCCCGGTAGGCCATTGTTGAGGCCCAGATCGCACTGCTCGGATCCGTCGGCGTTGTCGAAGTCACGCGCGCCATCCCCGCAGTAGGGTTCACCGCAGCTTGCGCTGCAGCCGTCGCCCGAGCGTCGATTTCCGTCGTCGCACTCTTCGACGCCCTCGAGGCGGCCGTCACCGCAGGTCGTCTCGAGCGAGCAGATGGGGCTGCAGCCGTCGCCCGCCTGGGTGTTGTCGTCGTCACACTCCTCGCCGGGCTGGACCTTGCCGTCGCCGCACAGGGCGTTGATCAGGCAGTTGCTGCTGCAGGCGGCCGGGAGTGCTCCGTTTTGGCTGCCGAGATCGCACTGCTCTCCCGTCTGCAGCGCGCCGTCTCCGCAGATGCACTTGACCAGAATGCGCACCGTGGCGCTGTCCGTCACGCCACCGCCCAGGTCGGCCACGTACAAAAACGTGTCGACGTAGCCACAGCGACCCGCGGGCGCGCTGTAGGTGACCTGGGTGCCGCTGGCGTCGAACTGCGCGCTGCCGCCCTCGCTGGTGGTCACCGGCGTGTTGGCTGTGCTGGTGCCGTTGATCGAGATCACCCGCAGGCGTGGATCGACACAGGTCGACTCGCTGCGGCTGTCGTTTGCGAGCACATCGACGGGGACGTTGCTGGCGGACGCTTGCACGCTGAGGCTGTCGTCGCGCGCCTCGCCCTTGGAGGCGCAGTACGGGACGGGTGCGCTCAGCTGACAGCGGGTGCCCGGTGCGCTGTCCGCGCAGTCGCTGTCGCTGGCGCAGGTGCGCGCAAACAGCTGGCAAGCCTCGCTCGGGTTGCTCGGGCAGATGATGAAGGCGCCGCCGTCGCTGGCGGTCTCGGCCGACTGCGCATACTTGGTGTAGCTCGCGCCCACGCTGCCCAGCTCGAACAGCAGTCCGGGCAGTCCCGATCGGCCGTACAGGGGCGGAGTGGTGCCCAAGCTCGGCTGGTAGAAGCTGAAGTACTCGCTGCTGGTGATCGGGGTGTTGCTGACTGCGTCGCGGCCCGTGTACGAAGGCGCGCCGACGTACTGATTGAACAGGCCGACCATGCGCTCGCCCGGCACCGTGAAGATCGCGTCGAGCACGTCGGCGGTCGGCGTGGCAAAGCCGCGCGCGGCGCTGGGAGAGGCCGCAAACGTCGTGCAGTTGACCTGGCTGGCCAGAGCGCAGTCGGGCACCACGATGTTGAGGCTGCCGTCGCGACGACGCGCAAACACGGCCACGCGCTGCAGCGTGCCGTCGGTCACGTACAGGTCGCCGTCTTCACCGACCGTCAGACCCTCGGCGCCGGCGGCTCCGCTCAGCGCGACCTGAAAGCGCGTGAGACTCTCGCCCGCATGGGCGGCGTCGCGGTAGTAGCGGCCACTGCAGGCGCCGGTGGTGCACAGCGGCACGTCGGTGAGCGTCACCGTCGTGCCCTGTTTCGTGAGGTACAGGGAGTGACCCGTGAACGGATCGTAGGCGGCCTCGAGCAGGGTGTCGCTGTAGGGCTGCGGCACCTGGCGGTAGCTGGCGCCGATCGCCGCGGTGCTGCCGTCTGCACGCGTCATCGTACCGAGCGCCCCTGCGCTGGTGTCGTTGGGGTTGATCACGGTGCCGTCGAGGCACAGCTCGACGGGCTTTTGCGAGGCGACCTGCTTGTGGCCGCCGAACGAGCGACGGAGCGGGTCGTAGACGAGTCCGTCCGGGCTCACGTTGCTGACCGTGAAGCGTCGCACCGCAACGAAGTCGAGCAGAGGCTTGCACGAGCTCGGCGCGCCACTGCAGCGGAACAGGTTCTCGACCACGCAGCTTGCACTGCAGCCGTCTCCGGCCGTCGTGTTGCCGTCGTCGCAGGCCTCGCGGCCCTGGACCAAGCGGTCGCCGCACACGCTCGGCACGCACGGTGCGCCGGCGCTGGGACACTGAAAGTTCAGCTCGAGCTGACAGGTGGTATTCGTGCAGCCGTCTCCGGCTGTCGTGTTGCCGTCGTCGCACTGCTCGCTGCCCTCAAGCACACCGTTGCCGCACAGCGCGGTCACGCACGGACTGCCTGCAACCGGACACTGGTAGCCCAGCTGCAGCTGGCAGCTCGCATCGCAGCCCGGGCTGGTGCTCGCGCCATCGTCACACTGCTCGCTGCCTTCGACGATGCTGTCGCCGCACAGCGCGCGATGACAGCTGACGCCGGCGGGGCAAGCAAACCCGTCTTCGATACGACAGACCACGCTACAGCCGTCGCCCGAGCGGGCATTGCCGTCGTCGCACTGCTCGTTGCCGGCGCGGTACCCGTCGCCGCACGCAGCCGAGAGGCAGCTGCTGCCCGAGCACGTGTAGCCCTGCTCGACCTGACAGACCGAGCTGCAGCCGTCGCCGTTGCCGAGGTTGCCGTCGTCACAGCTCTCGACCCCGGCCACGACGCGGTCCCCGCACAAAGTGCAGGCCTGGCCTGCGAGCGGACACGCGTAGCCGGTTTGCACCTGACAGCGCGCGTCGCAGCCGACGGCGTCGCTGCTCGATCCTTCGTCGCACTCTTCGCCCGGCTGGCGCACGCCGTCGCCGCAGCGAACGCAGTCGTAGCCAGGGAAAAAGCAGTTGTAGCTGGGCTCGACCTGCGTGCAGTCTGCGCTGCAGCCATCGCCGGCCGTCGCGTTGAGGTCGTCGCACACTTCGCCGAAGGCCGTGCTGACCACGCCGTCGCCACACTTCGCGCAACCGATCAACGAGGTGCCGGAGATCACGCACGTGTAGCCTTGGTCGCTCTCGATCTGACAGGCGCGGCTGCAGCCGTCGCCGCCCAGTTGGTTGGCGTCGTCACACGCCTCGCCCGCTTCGATGATGCCGTTGCCGCAGCGAACACACAGCTGTCCCGCAACCGGACACGCGTAGCTTGCTTCGATGCGCAGGCAGTCGGCACTGCAGCCGTCGGCGCCGACCTGGTTGTGGTCGTCGCACTTCTCGAGGCCTTCCCGGATGCCGTTGCCACAGGCATTGCAGCCCGCGCCCACGAGCGGACAGGTGTAGCCGGCCTCCGCCAGGCACGCGCTCGAGCAGCCATCGCCGCTGAGCGCATTGCCGTCGTCGCACTGCTCCTGGGTGTAGGTGTCGTCCGAGCTGCTGCTCGTGCCGTGGCTGTCTACGGCGACCACCTCGATCACCTTGTTGCCGCACACCGAGCACTGTCCGCCGACCAACCAGCAGACGGCTCCGGTCTCCAGCTTGCAGGTCGTGGAGCAGCCGTCACCGTTCTGAAAGTTGTTGTCGTCACAGGCTTCGATCGGGCTCACCACGCCGTCGCCGCACAAGCTACAGACGCCGGCGGCGCACACCCAGCCGGCTTCGATGGCGCGACAGGTCGGCACGCAGCCATCGCCCGCCTCGTGATTGCCGTCGTCGCACGCCTCGTGGGCGCCGACGATGCCGTCGCCACACAGCTCGCACTCCTGGCCGGCCGTCACGCACGCGTAGTTCGGGGTAATGTCGTAGCAGTTGTCGCTGCAACCAACGCCGTCGGCGAACATGCCCTCATCGCAGCGCTCGTTGCGCTCGAGGACACCGTTGCCACACAGCTCGCACAGCTGACCCGGGACGGGACACTGGAAGTTGCCGGCTTCTCGTTGGCAGCTCGCGCTGCAGCCGTCGGCAGCGAGGGGGTTGCCGTCGTCGCAGCTCTCGCCGAGCTCGACGATGCCGTTGCCGCACACGACGCACGCCTGACCTACGGTGGCGCAGTGCGCCCCGGTCTCGAGCTGGCACAGGGCGCTGCAGCCGTCCGCCGCACTGCGATTGCCGTCGTCGCACGTCTCGCCGGGATCGAGCTTGCGGTTTGCGCACAACGCCGGATCTGCCACTGCGGCGTCGACGGAACCGTCTGCGCGCGCTGCGTCACCCGTGAGCACGGGGCCGCCCGAATCGGCGCCGCCATCGCGCTCGCCCTCGTCACGCTCGACGTCATCTCCGCAGGCAACCATCGTCAACAGCGACAGCACCATCGCCACGCGGTGCGCGCAGCGCAGTGTTCGATCCAACAACATGAAACTCCCCCAGAGCGCACGCACGCAGGCGTGCCTGATCATCATCTTATGGGCCGGTCTGAGGTTGAAGACTTTCGCGGGCCGCATCCGACTTCGCGGAGTGCATGCGTTGAAAGCTCATACAACTGGGCGTGCCGCGCTGGGACGCGAGCTCTGCGCGCGGCGCCACCCGTCTCAGATCCGTGGCCGGTACACGGCGTGACGAGCAGACTCGTACGTCACGTGTATGGACGTGCACGCTCGGCGTCCAGGGTGTCCTGACGCCGAGCGAGCCGTCAGATCACGGGCGTCAGGATGCAGCAGCCGAAGCTGCAGCTCAGGCCGAACCCACAGGCAGGCAGTCCCGCGCCGCAGCGCGCTTCGCCTTCGTCACAGCTGGGGGTGGGCGTGCCGGGAGGCGTGCCCGCGTCGTCGCCACCGACGATGCCGCTGTCACCGCCAGGCACGCCGCCATCGCTGCCGGGGATGGTCGTGCTGCCGCAGTCTGCAGGCAGGTCAGCCACGGTCTTGCCGGGACACAGCTCGCAGCGTCCACACGTGTTGACGCACGACACCGACGGCACGCACTCGTTGCAGCCGGTCAGGTTGTTGCCGTCGATGCTGCAGCCGGCACCGATCAGCACGTTCTTGACGATGTTGGAGCCGAGCTGCACGCCACAACAGCCGAAGCAGTCGCAGCCATTGGGCGTGTACGCCTGACAGAAGTTTTTGCACTGCGTGCTGGCGGTGCAGCTGTTGCAGCTGCCCTGACCGCTCGTGGGGCTGCCGGTCGTGAGACAGCTGGACGGGATGCGACAGCCGTCGTTGCCCGAGCCGGAGTTGCCGTCAAAAAAGCAGTCCTGACAGGCGTCGTCGCGGTTGTCGCCCGAGATACCGGTCGCGAACGATGCTTCGTCGTTGTCCCAGGCGGAGACGCACTCGGGGTCGGCGAGATCGATCAGCCCGTCCGTGTCCTGGTCGATGCCGTCCGAGCAAGCACACGCCGCGCTGCCGCACAGCACTTGTCCGGCGTCGTTGATCGGGAACGGACTGCTGCCGTCGAGCAGCGGGTTGGGGTTCGTCGTGCTGCCGTCACCGCCAGCAGTCGCGTCCGCGACGTGCGCGTCCATCCCACTTGCGTCCACGACGTGCGCGTTGCCGCCGTCGAGCAGGGTGATGTCGCCGCCGTCTCCCACGACGCTTCCGGCGTCTCCACCGTGTCGGTCATCACCGCTACAGGCTGCCGCGAGCAGACACACACCGAGAGCCGTCCACCGACCGTAGCTAATCATTCGTCTTGCCTCCGACCAAGATGGTCTCGCGTTGTCTTCCGTCGCTGACTTTTGCCCACTGCCTGCTGCGGCCGTCGGGCAAGGTCGACCTTCAGTGGCAGCATGGACAATGCGGTTGAAAAAATCGCCTGACAACGTTGTCGCGGTGGCATTGCGGGCTGGACAGCAGGTGTGCGGCGCTGCTTCTCCCACGAGGTGCGCTGCGAAAAAGCCTGCACAGCGCGGAAGAAACCAAAAGTTAACTTGCCTCCAGGATGCAACATACCTAGATACAGCGAGCTCCATGCAGCTGACGCGGTTTACCGATCTCGGACTTCGGGTGCTCATGTACCTGGCACGTGTCGAGCGTGCTGACCCGGTGACCAACCAAGAGATCGCCGATCAGTTCCAGGTGCCGCACAACCACGTGATCAAGGTGGTCAACAAGCTCGGCAAGCTCGGCTGGGTTTCCACCCAGCGCGGGCGCAACGGCGGGCTCCGGCTCGGCGTCGCGCCCCAGGCGCTGCGCATCGGCAAGGTGTTACGCGAGCTGGAGGGGCAGGCGCCGCTCGTCAACTGTCACGAGCCCCCGTGCGTGCTGCGCGCGGGCTGCCTGGCCAAGAGTGCACTCGACGCAGGGCTCGCCGCCTTCTACGCGAAGATGGACGAGTACACGCTGGCCGACGTCTCGGCGCAGCGCACCGGCGCGCAGCTGCTCACGCTGCACCGCAAGTTCGTTTCCGCGCGCGGCTGACCGCCGCCCGCGTCCATGTGGCTCGCGCGAGCACAACCGCGCGCTGCTCGGCGGCGTCCCACGACGCCGCACTGTCGCACCCAATAAGTTGCATCTCCGATACCAGATAGAAAAAAGAGAGGCCTACCATGCTTTCCGCTTCCGCCCGTCCGTACATCGACGCCAGCGTGCCCGTCTTGCGCGAGCACGGCCCCAGCATCACGCGGCGCTTTTACGCCGACCTGTTCGCCGCCGAGCCGGCGCTGCTCGACCTGTTCAACACGGGCAATCAGGCCTCGGGCGCGCAGCAAGGCGCGCTCGCCTCGGCGCTCGTCGCGTACGCGGCCAACATCGACGACGCTGCCGCGCTGGCCCCGGTGGTCGAGCGCATCGCGCACAAACACGCGTCGCTGGGCATTCAGCCCGCGCAGTACTGGACCGTGGGCCGCTACCTGCTCGCCGCGATCCAAAAAGTGCTGGGCGAGGCCGCCACGCCCGCGCTGCTGGCAGCCTGGGACGAGGCGTACTGGCTGCTGGCCACGACGCTGATTGCGGCCGAGGCGCGCCTGTACGCGGGCGCCGGCGACCGGGCCGGTGCGCTGCGCGAGCTCGTGGTTTCCGCGGTTCAGCGCGAGAGTGACAACGTGGTGTCTTACTGTCTGCAGACGGCCGACGGCCAGAGCCCGGGCCCGTTCGTTCCGGGCCAGTACGTGAGTGTCGCCGTCCAGCTGCCCTCCGGCCAGCGCCAGCTGCGTCAGTACAGTCTGTCCGACGCGCCGGGCCGACCTTACTGGCGGATCACGGTGCAGCGCGAGCTTGCTCGGGGCGAGCGACCCGAGGGGACCGTGTCCAGCCTGCTACACGCCGGGCTGAAGGTGGGCTCGCGGCTCGCGGTCGGGACCCCGTTCGGCAACTTCACGCCGGCCCTGAAGCGCACCCGACCGCTCGCGTTGTTGTCGGCGGGCGTCGGCGTGACGCCGATGATCGGCGTGCTCAACGCGCTGGCCGAGCTGGGCAGCGCCGCGCCAATCCTGTTTGCGCACGCAGCGCGCGACGTTTCCGGGCTGGCCTTTCGCGGCGAGCTGGCACGCGCGGCGAGCAGCCTGCCCAACCTGACCAGCCTGGCGTTCTGCGAGTCGCTGCCGGAGGGCTCCATCGGCGAGGGCGTGCAGCCAGGGACCATGGTGCTGACCCGCGAGCAGCTGGCTCCGTTCGCCGACGCGGACTTTTACCTGTGCGGGCCGCTGGAGTTCATGCGCGCACAGTGGTCGGCCTTGATCGGGAGTGGCGTGTCGGCTGCGCGCATCCAGCGCGAGGTGTTCGGCCCCGACCTGCTCGAGCACCTGCTCGGCTGAGGCCGTCAGCCCAATCGGTGCGCAGGCTTACCGTTACGCTGTGCGCCGTGCGCCACCCCGGGGCAGCGCCAGAACGTCGTTGTGCGGCGCTCGGAGGGCAAGGTAGCTTCGCACTCGATGTCCACGCAGTTGCAGCCTGCCGAGCTCCGGCGCCACCTTCGTGTGGACTGTTCGCGGCGTGCCTGGTGCGAGCACCGCGACTGGACGCTGTACTTGCCGCTCGCCAACGTGAGCCAGGGCGGCCTGTTCGTCCAGACCTCCACCCCGTTTGCGAGCGGGGAGCTGCTGCGCGTGTGCCTGGCCGACCGCGATCCGCTGATCGTGATGGACGTCGAGGTGATGTGGTCGTCGTCACACGGCACGCGGGCCGGGGTCGGCTGCGCCATCCGTTCCTTCGTGCAGGGCGCCGCCGCGTACGCCGAGCTGGTCGAGCAGCTCACTTCCAGCAGCCGGTAGCTTTCCAGGTCCGCCCGGCTTCGCTCGCGGCGCGAGCGCGCTTTTCCACCGCGCCCACGCCCGGTTCCGGCCAACGCGCGCAAAAGGCCGCGTGTGTTGGAAGATCCGGGGTGCCTCGCGAGTTGTGAGTGGCGCGGTGACGGGTCTTGGGTCGCGCCGCGCGCGAGGCGGCAGTGGGGTCGACTGCTACAGTGCTCACGGGCACGCGCTGCATCGCGCCGGCTTTTTTCGGAGGAGTGTTCGAGGATGGAGAGTTCAGAGCAGCCGAGCGAGGCTCGCGGCGACGCCGTGTCGCCCGCAAAATCGCCGGCCGACGTCACGCCGCCCCCGGCCGGCGGCGTCCCCGCTTGGGTCAAGATTGCCGCCGTGGTCTCGCTGCTCGTGGGCGCGGTGGGTTACCTGATCTTCGGCAGCTCGGCCTCCGATGCGTTCGTGTACTCCAAGCTGGTCAACGAGGTGATGGCCAAGCCGGCCGACTTCAAGGGCCGC
>Ga0190271_10001624_pt1 | contig 12993 bp, 13 predicted proteins | sample Popmic356T_FD_133747 | JGI IMG/M metagenome (GOLD analysis project Ga0190271, IMG submission 133747) | Populus adjacent soil microbial communities from riparian zone of Weber River, Utah, USA - 356 T | ecosystem: Environmental > Terrestrial > Soil > Riparian zone | place: USA: Utah | collected...
CGCATCACCCCGTGGCGGGCCCTGTTGGCCGCCTCGTTCGACCAGGTGCCGGGCAAGGTGAGCGGCGTCGAGGTGGCCGCTGAACGGGTGAGCCCCAGCGCGGACCTGCTGGCGGCCTGGCTGTCGGACCGGCTGAAGGCACCCGTACGACGGCGCACCAGCGACGGCCCGGGCATCACCGAAGTAGTGCTGACCTTGAAGTCCGGCGAGATCCGGATCAGCCGACCCGACGGGCGCCTGGCCACCCTCTCGGTGCCCGGCCAACCCGACCGTCCCGTCGCACTGCGGCGGCGAGGGATCCCGGAGCTGCTCACCGAGGAGCTCCGACGGCTCGACCCGGACGATGTCTACGCCGCCACCACCCGACGGCTGACCCGGATGGCCAAGGCCGACGACAAGAAGCGAGTCACAGCGCGGCGGAAGGGCTGACCATGCCGGACGAAGACCTCGCCGTCGAAGCCGACCGAGGGCCGGACCACGACCCGCTCCGGGTGCTCAGGTTCGGCGATCCCGACCACGTCGCCGACGTCGTGGCCGACGAGCTCGTCGAGGTGCTCCGGGCGGTGCAGCGGGCGGGGCGCGTCCCCGTCATCGTGCTCACCGGGGGGTCGATCGCCCGCAAGGTGCACGCCGCGGTCGCCGCACTCGAGGCTCGCCGCGAGGTCGACTGGGCAGGGGTGGAGATCTGGTGGGGCGACGAGCGGTTCGTCCCGGCCGACGACCTGGAGCGCAACAGCGCCCAGGCGTGGGAGGACATGTTGGGCGAGCTCCCGGTCGACCCGGCCAGAGTGCACGAGGTGGCCGACGCGGACGAGGCCGCCGACGTGGAGACGTCCGCGGAGCAGTACGCTGACGACCTCGAAGCGGGCTTCGCGGGGCGCTTGCCGGCGGAGCCGTGGTTCGACGTCCTCATGCTCGGCATCGGGCCCGACGGGCACTGTGCCTCACTGTTCCCCGGCCGGCCCGAGGTCGACCAGGACGGCCTCGCGGTGCCGGTGCGCGAGTCACCGAAGCCGCCACCCGAGCGGGTCACGATGACCATGGACGTGCTCGGCAAGGCGCGCGAGGTGTGGTTCGTCGCCACCGGCGAGGACAAGGCCGACGCCGTGGCCCGCTCCGTCGCGGGAGGCGACGCCACGCAGACCCCCGCGGCCGGTCCGCGCGGGCGCGAACGCACCACGTGGTTCGTCGACGAGGCAGCAGCCTCGGCGCTCCCCTAGAAGATGATCTCGCCGCGCTTGCGGCGGTCGCGCAGCACCCGCAGGGCCTCGTCGAGGATGTCCGCGGCCTCCTGGTCGCTGCGGCGCTCCTTCACGTACGCGAGGTGCGTCTTGTACGGCTCGATCTTGGGGGGCGGCGGCGGGTTGTCCGAGTCCAGGCTCGCCGGCAGCCCGCAGCGCGGGCAGTCCCACGAGTCCGGGATCGCAGCGTCGACCGCAAAGATGATCTCCGACTGGTGACGCTGGGCGCAGAAGTAGATCACGCGTTGCCGCGGAGCAGCCTCCCCGCGCTCGGCCTCTCCCATGGGACCGGCACCGACCCGGCTGCCCCGGATCGCGCTTCCTCCACCTGCCACGCTGTCGTCTCCTTGATCTTGGGGGGACGCCCGATCAGCCGCCGTACTTGACCTTCAGCAGCAGTCCGAGCGAGATGACGCACGCGAACCAGATGACCCCCGCGCCGACCGTGATCCGATCGAGGTTGCGTTCGGCAACCGAGGAGCCTCCGAGCCCACTGGACATGCCGCCTCCGAACATGTCCGACAGCCCGCCACCCCGGCCCTTGTGGAGCAGGATCAGCAGGATCATGAACAAGCTCGTCAGCACGAGCAGGATGGTCAGGGTGGTGATCACGGTGGCTCAGCCTAACTCAGCGATCGCGCGCTCGAGGGCGGTGTCCGGTCAGAGAACCGGCATGTCGTAGAAGCGGCAGATCCCGCCGAACTCCTCGTAGTCCAGGCTCGCGCCGCCGACGAGGCAGCCATCGACGTCCTCCTTGGTCATGATCCCGGCGACGTTGGCAGCCTTCACAGACCCGCCGTACAGGATCCGGACCGACGCGCCGGCCGCTTCTCCCCAGGACTCCGCGACGCGGCCCCGGATGGCGCCACACACCTCTTGGGCGTCGTCGGGGGTGGCCACCTCACCGGTGCCGATCGCCCACACGGGCTCGTAGGCGATCACCAGCGCGGCCACCTGGTCCGCGGAAAGGCCGGCGAGCGAGCCGTCGACCTGGGCCAGGCTGTGCTCCACCTGGCGGCCCTCCTTGCGCACCTCGAGTCCCTCGCCCACGCACACGATGGGTGTGATGCTCGCGTCGATCGCCTTCTTCGCCTTGGCGTTGACGACCTCATCGGTCTCGGCGTGGTGCTCCCGGCGCTCGCTGTGGCCCACGACCACGTAGGTGCAACCCAGCTTGGCGAGCATCGAGGCCGAGATCTCCCCGGTGTAGGCGCCGCTGTCCTGGGTGGACACGTCCTGGGCGCCGTACCGGATCGGCAGCTTGTCGCCGTCCACACAGGTCTGCACGGTCCGGATGTCGGTGTACGGGGGCAGCACGGCGACCTCCGCCCTGCCGTAGTCGTGCTTCTTGTCGGTCAGCGTCGCGGCGAGCTTCTGGACCAGGACCACCGCCTCCTGGTGGTCCTTGTTCATCTTCCAGTTCCCGGCCATCAGCGGCACACGAGTCGCGCGGGGCATCACACACTCCTTTTCGCAGGGATCGGACCAGTCCCCGTGAGGGACGCAGGGTCGGACGCAGGGTTGAGCGGCATCAAGAGCCGAGCACGTCGACGCCGGGGAGGTCCTTGCCTTCGAGGTACTCCAGGCTGGCACCGCCCCCGGTGGAGATGTGCCCGAACGCCGCCTCGTCGAAGCCGAGCTGGCGCACCGCCGCAGCGGAGTCGCCTCCCCCGACGACCGAGAGGCCGTCGATCTCCGTCAGCGCCTGGGCCACGGCCCGGGTGCCGGACGCGAAGGCATCGATCTCGAAGACCCCCATGGGTCCGTTCCAGAACACGGTCTTGGCGTCGCGCAAAGCGTCGGCGAACGCCTGGGCGCTCTCCGGACCGATGTCCAGGCCGATCTGGTCCTCGGGGATCTTGTCCGCCCCCACGACACTCGTCTCGACGCCGGCCTCGACGGCGCCCGCCACGACCACGTCGCTGGGGAGCAGCAGCTGGACGCCGGTGTCCTCCGCACGCTGGAGGTAGTCCCGGCAGGTGTCGACCTGGTCCTCCTCGAGCAGGCTCCTGCCGATCTCGTGACCCTGCGCCTTGAGGAAGGTGAAGACCATGCCGCCGCCGATGAGCAGCCGGTCCGCCTTGCCGAGCAGGTTGTCGATCACGCCGAGCTTGTCGGAGACCTTCGAGCCACCGAGCACCACCGCGTAGGGGCTCGCGGGGTCCTCCGTCAGCCGGCGGAGCACCTCGATCTCAGCGCTGACCAGCCCGCCCATGGCGTGCGGGAGCAGCTTCGCCACGTCGTACACGCTGGCCTGCTTGCGATGCACGACCCCGAACCCGTCGGACACGAAGGCGTCGGCGAGCGCAGCCAGCCGCTCGGCGAACGCCTGCCGCTCGGCGTCGTCCTTGCTGGTCTCGCCGGCGTTGAACCGGACGTTCTCCAGCAGGGCGACCTGGCCGTCCTGCAGCCCGTCGACCGTCGAGCGCGCCGAGTCGCCCACCGTGTCCGAGGCGAACGCGACGTCCGCCTCGAGGAGCTCGCCGAGCCGCCTCGCGACCGGCGCCAAGGAGTACGCCGGGTCCGGCTCCCCCTTCGGTCGTCCGAGGTGGGCGGTCACGACCACCCGCGCGCCCTTGTCGGTGAGCGCGCGGATCGTCGGCAGACTGGCGCGGATCCGTCCGTCGTCGCTGATCCGGTCGCCGTCGAGCGGGACGTTGAGGTCGGACCGGACCAGGACCCGCTTGCCCCGGAGGTCTCCGAGGTCGTCGATCGAGGTCACCGGCTCAGAGGCTGTCGCCGATGTACAGGATCAGGTCGGAGAGACGGTTCGAGTAGCCCCACTCGTTGTCGTACCAGCCGACCACCTTGACCTGGTTGCCGATGACCTTGGTCAGCCCGGAGTCGAAGATGCAGGACGCGGGGTCGGTGACGATGTCGGAGGACACGATCGGGTCCTCCGTGTAGCGCAGGAAACCCTGGAGCGGGCCCTCCGCCGCGGCCTTCACGGCGGCGTTGACCTCGTCCACGGACGTCTCACGACCCGCCTCGAACGACAGGTCGGTCGCGGAGCCGGTGGGGATCGGGACGCGCAGGGCGAAACCGTCCAGCTTGCCCTTGAGGTCCGGGAGCACCAGGCCGATGGCCTTCGCGGCGCCGGTCGAGGTGGGCACGATGTTGAGCGCTGCGGCGCGGGCCCGGCGCAGGTCCTTGTGCGGCGCGTCCTGCAGGTTCTGGTCCTGCGTGTAGGCGTGGATGGTCGTCATCAGGCCCTTGACGATTCCGAACTCGTCGTGGAGGGCCTTGGCCATCGGCGCCAGGCAGTTGGTGGTGCAGGAGGCGTTCGAGACGACGGTGTGCGCCTCGGGGTCGTACTCGGTGTGGTTGACCCCCATCACCACGGTGATGTCCTCGTTCTTCGCCGGCGCCGAGATGATCACCTTCTTGGCACCGCCGGCGTCGACGTGGGCCTTGGCCGCCGTCGCGTCGGTGAAGAACCCGGTGGACTCGACCACCACGTCCACGCCGAGGTCCTTCCACGGCAGGTTGCCGGGCTCGCGCTCGGCGAGGATCTTGATGGTCTTCGAGCCGACCTGGATGCCGTCGGAGACCACGGAGACCTCGTCGGGGAAACGACCGAGGATCGAGTCGTACTTCAGCAGGTGCGCCATCGTGTTCAGGTCGCCGAGATCGTTGGCGGCGACCACCTCGATGTCGGCGCCCGAGGCGACGACGGCGCGGAAGAAGTTACGGCCGATGCGGCCGAAACCGTTGATGCCTACACGAACTGTCACGGGTCTTGCTCCCTCGTGCGGAGTCTGGTGGGGGACGGTCCCGCGAGCGACGGGACAGTGCCGACCCTACAGCGCTGTGCTGGCGCCACGAACTCGTCGTTCGACCCCTGGCCGGGTGCTTGACGGACCAGCGAGTAACCGTTTGAGTGCGCCGCTCAGGCGTCGTCGGCGAGCATCTCCGGGGTCAGGCTCGCCTCGGTGTCCGCGAGGCCGAGCTCGTGAGCCCGCTTGTCGGCCATGGCGAGGAGCCGTCTGATCCGGCCGGCGATCGCATCCTTGGTCAGCACCGGGTCGTGCAGCTGCCCGAGCTCCTCGAGGGACGCCTGCTTGTGCTGCAGGCGCAACGCCCCGGCAAGGCGCAGGTGGTCGGGGATCTCGTCACCCAGGATCTCGAGTGCCCGCTCCACGCGCGCCCCTGCCGCGACCGCCGCTCGCGCCGAGCGGCGGAGGTTGGCGTCGTCGAAGTTGGCAAGCCGGTTGGCGGTGGCCCGGACCTCGCGCCGCATCCGCCGCTCCTCCCAGGCCATGAGGGACTCATGGGCGCCGAGGCGGGTCAGCAGCTCCCCGATCGCGTCGCCGTCGCGGATGACGACCCGGTCGACGCCGCGCACCTCGCGTGCTTTGGCGCTGATGCCGAGCCGGCGGGCGGCGCCGACGAGGGCAAGCGCGGCCTCGGGGCCCGGGCAGGTCACCTCGAGCGCCGAGGAGCGTCCGGGTTCGGTCAGAGATCCGTGCGCGAGGAAGGCGCCGCGCCAGGCAGCGACGGCGTCGCAGTTGCCGCCGGAGACCACCTGCGGGGGAAGCCCGCGGACCGGACGGCCGCGGCCGTCCAGAAGGCCGGTCTGGCGCGCCAGGGCCTCCCCGTCCTTGACCACGCGGACGACGTAGCGGCTGCTCTTGCGGATGCCGTGCCCGGAGACCATGACGACGTCGGACCCGTGGCCGTAGATCTCCGCGATGTCTCGTCGCAGGCGTCGGGCGGCGGCCCCGGTGTCGAGCTCGGCCTCGACGACGATCTGGCCGCTGACGATGTGCAGACCGCCGGCGAAGCGGAGCATCGAGGAGACTTCCGCCTTGCGGCAGCAGGTCTTGGTGACGGTTGTGCTGGCGAGCTCTGCTTTCACCTGAGCCGTCATCGCCATGCGTCCGATCCTGCCACGGTCCGATCAACCCCTTCGCTTCGACCCCGTACGCCGTGCACGGTGTCGGCGAACCCTGCTGGGACCAGCGGGGACAGCTGAGGGCAGCTGAGGGCGTGGCATCGTTGTCCGGCGGCGAGGAGGTGCGGCCACCCTACGACTCCCGCATCATCTCCGCATAGGCGAGCGCCAACTTCTCCGTGTCGTGTCGCGAGGTCCCGTCCGTGCAAGCCACGTCGGCGAGCACCAACCGGGCCTCCCACCTCGACACGACGTGCTCCAGGGCCGCCACGTCGCGCACCGAGGACCGGTCCGCAAGGACCACGTCCACGTCCAGACCAGGGGCGTGCTCGGAGAGCACCTCGAGGTGCGTCTCGGGTGCGAAGCCCTCGGTCTCCCCCGGCTGCGCCTCCAGGTTCAGCACCACGGCGGTGCGGGCAGCGGTCGACTCCAGGGCCGCCCGGAGGTCGGGCACCAGGAGGTGGGGGATCACGCTGGTGAACCACGAGCCGGGCCCGAGGACGACCCAGTCCGCGCTCTTCACGGCGGCCACCGCCTGGGGGCACGCCGGCGGGTCGAGGGGGTCGAGTCGGACCTCGAGGACCCGGCCCCTCGTGGTGGCGACCTCGACCTGTCCCCGGACCACGGAGTCGGCGTCGGGACGCTCCGGGTCGGCTCCGCGCACGCGCGCGGTGATGTCGAGCGGGGCGAGGGCCATCGGGAGGACGCGACCCTGTGCTCCCAGCAGCCTGCCGACCCACTCGAGACCGGTCACGTGGTCACCCAGCAGCTCCCAGAGGGCCACGATGAGCAGGTTGCCCACCGCGTGCTTGTCCATCGCACCCTGGGAGGCGAAGCGGTGCTGCAGCACGCGTGCCCAGGTGGCACCCCAGACGTCGTCGTCACACAGCGCGGCGAGCGCTTGCCGCAGGTCGCCTGGGGGAAGGCAGTCGAACTCCTCGCGGAGACGGCCGGAGGACCCACCGTTGTCGGCGACGGTGACGACAGCGGTGGGCTCGTCGACCACCCGACGCAGTGCCGAGAGGGACGCAGCGAGCCCGTGACCGCCGCCGAGCGCCACGGCACTCACCTCGAGCACGTCGCTCACTCTCGCCCCAGGTCGCGGTGGTCGGCCCTGGCGTCGACACCGAGGTCACTGAGGCGGCGGGCGATCTCCTCGGACATCGCGACGCTGCGGTGCTTGCCGCCGGTGCAGCCGACCGCCACGGTCATGAAGCGCTTGCCCTCACGGAGGTAGCCGCGACCGACGTCCTCGATGAGCGGCACGAAGCGCTCCAGGAACCCGATCGCGCCCGGCTGCGACATGACGTAGTCGGACACCGGGGCGTCGCGCCCGGTCATCGGCCGGAGCTCCGGCACCCAGTGCGGGTTGGGCAGGAACCGCATGTCGGCGACGTAGTCCGCGTCGACCGGGATGCCGTACTTGAACCCGAAGCTCACCACCGTGACGGTCAGGGCGAGCCGGTCCTCGGTGCCGAAGCTCCGCGCGATCTTCGCGGTGAGCTGATGGACGTTGAGGTTGCTGGTGTCGATCACCAGGTCGGCGTCGCCCCGGAGGTCGCCGATGACCTCCCGCTCCCGGGCCAGGCCATCGAGGAGCCGGCCCCCGGCCTGGAGCGGGTGCGGGCGGCGTACGGCCTCCTGGCGCCTGACGAGCACGTCGTCGTCCGCCTCCAGGAAGACCAGGGTCGGTCGGCGGCCCTGGACACCCTTGGCCGCCACCTCGCGGAGCGCGCCGAAGAACGACCCGGAGCGTACGTCGACGACGACCGCGATGGCCTGGCCGTGCCCGTGGGACTCGTCCACCATCCGCACCACGTCGGAGACCAGGGTGGGGGGCAGGTTGTCGACCACGAAGTAGCCGAGGTCCTCGAGCTCCTTGGCCGCCGTGCTGCGGCCGGCCCCGGTCATCCCGGTGACGATGACGAGCTCGCCGACCGGCTGCGACATCAGCCCTCCTCGATCTCGCCCGTGGCGGTGTTGACGCTCACCGGGCGCCTTCCGGCGGGCTGCTCCGCGAGTGCCGCCTTGATGGCCTCGGCGCTCCGCCGCCCGATCCCCGGCACATCGGCGATGTCCTCCACTGTGGCAGCCCTGATCTTGCGCAGCGAGCCGAAGCGCCGCAGGAGGGCCTTGCGTCGTACCTCGCCGAGCCCTGGCACGTCGTCGAGCAGGCTCTCGACCATGCTCTTGGAGCGGCGGCTCCGGTGGTGGGTGATCGCGAAACGGTGGGCCTCGTCGCGGAGGCGTTGCAGAAGGAACAAGGCCTCGCTGGTCCGGGGCAGCACCACCGGGTCCGCTTGTCCGGGCAGCCAGATCTCCTCGAGCCGCTTCGCCAGCCCGCAGACCGGGATCTCGTCGATGCCGAGCTCGTCGAGGGCCCGCTGGGCCGCCGCGACCTGGGGCGGACCACCGTCGACGACGACGAGGCCGGGGGCATAGCTGAACTTGCGCGCCCGCCCGGTGTCCGGGTCGACCAGCATCGGTCCCGAGGTGCCGGGAGCGACCTCGCCGGAGCGTGCGGGCGCATCAGGGACCCCGAGGTCGGGGTGCTCCACCCGCTCGTCGAGGAGCCGCCGGAAGCGCCGGGTGATCACCTCGTGCATCGCGGCGACGTCGTTCTGCCCCTGCACCGAGCGGACCACGAACCGGCGGTACTCCGACTTGCGCGCCAACCCGTCCTCGAACACGACCATCGACCCGACCACCTCGGTGCCCTGCAGGTTGGAGATGTCGTAGCACTCGATGCGCAGCGGCGCCTCGGGCAGGTCGAGAGCGGTCTGGATGTCCTCCAGCGCCTGGTTGCGGCTGGTGAGGTCGGAGGCGCGGCGGGTCTTGTGCAGGCCCATCGCCTGCTTCGCGTTGCGCGCGACGGTCTCCTGCAGGGTCTTCTTGTCGCCGCGCTGCGGCACCCGGACGCTGACCCTGCTCCCCCGGAGCCCGGACAGCCAGGTCTCCAGGGCTTCGACGTCGTCCGGCAGCGCCGGGACCAGGATCTCCCGGGGCACGCCGTCCGGCGACTCCCCGGCGTACAGCTGTTGGAGGAACCGTTCGACGAGACCACCGAGGTCTGTGTCCTCGGTCTTCTCCGCCACCCATCCGCGTTGACCGCGGACCCTGCCGCCACGGACGTGGAAGATCTGCACGGCCACCTCGAGCGGGTCATCCTCGACGGCGATGACGTCGCAGTCGGTGCCGTCTCCCAGCACCACGGCCTGCTTCTCCAGGGCCCGGTTGAGCGCCCCCAGGTCGTCGCGGAGCCGGGCGGCCTTCTCGAAGTCCAATGCCTCGGATGCGGCGTACATCTCCTTCTCGATCCGCCGTACGAAGCCGGCGGTCTGCCCCGCCATGAAGTCGCAGAAGTCGTCGACGATGACGCGGTGCTCCTCGGCGGTCACGCGGTCGACGCAGGGTGCCGCGCACTTGTCGATGTAGCCGAGCAGGCAGGGCCGTCCGACCTGGGACGATCGCTTGAAGACGCCGTTGGAGCACGAGCGCATGGGGAACACGCGCAGCAGCGTGTCGACGGTGTCGCGGATCGCCCACGCGTGGGAGTACGGGCCGAAGTAGCGCGTCCCCTTCCTCTTGGCGCCCCGGCCCACCGTTACTCGCGGGAACTCCTCGCCCACCGTCACGGCGAGCCAGGGGTAGGACTTGTCGTCGCGGTACTTGACGTTGAAGCGCGGGTCGAACTCCTTGATCCAGGAGTACTCGAGCTGCAGTGCCTCGACCTCGGTGCCGACGACGGTCCACTCGACGGCGGCGGCGGTGGTCACCATGGTCGCGGTGCGCGCGTGCAGACCCGCCAGGTCCTGGAAGTACGACGCGAGCCTGGCGCGGAGGTTCTTGGCCTTGCCGACGTAGATGACCCGGCCCCGCGCGTCCTTGAACCGGTAGACGCCCGGCGAGGTGGGGATCGACCCGGTGGCGGGCCGGTAGGTCGACGGTTCAGCCACGCAGCCACCCTACGGGCCGGCACCCCCCGTCAACTCAGGCCCGGACGACGTTGCCGCCCTGCACCTTGACCTGGATCTCGACGAGGTTCGCAGTCGAACCGGCGGCCCCGCCATTGGGACCCTCCACGTTCTCCCCCTCGACGGTGAACCGGCTGCCGTGCAGCGGGCACGTCATGACACCGTCCGAGGGCGCACCGATGATCTGGCCCTGGTGCGTGCAGTGCGCGTCGAACGCCTTGAACTCGCCCTGTGCCGGCTGCGTGACCGCGAGGTCGGCGAGGATCACTCCACCGCACACCGGGACGTCCGCAGCCGCGACGAGGACCTCGGCACCCGAACCGCCCCCGGACCCGCCGGACCCGCCGGCCCCGGTGTCCGTGGCCGGGTCGCTCGGGGTGCTGGTCGGGTCGCTGCCAGTGGCGTTGCCGCCGTCGTCCCCGCTGCACGCCACGAGGAGGGGACCTGCCACCCCGAAGAGTGCGGCGCAGCCGAGGAAGCCGCGCCGTCCGAGCTGTACCTGCGGCGGCGTGTCCTGCCGCGCCGAGACATCAGTCATGGTCGCCACCTTGACAGGCGCACCTGAGACCACGCTGTGGAGCTCAGCCGAACGTCAGCCCGTACTTCTCGACCAGCGGCATCGTGCGGTCGAGGTCGGCCTCGCATCCGTAGGGAGCGATGAGCTCGCCGAGATCGACGCCGTCATCCGCGGTGCCGATGAGCCGGAACAGGTTCTCGAGCCCGCCCGGCGTGATGATCTCGAGGATCCTGGCCGGTTCGTCGGATGCGTTCCAGAACGTGTGCCACTCCCCACGCGGCTTGAGCACGAGGTCGCCCACGTCAGCGACGTGTTCCTCGTCGCCGAGCCGTGCCCAGAGCCGCCCCTCCAGGACCAGGCTGAACTCGTCCTCATGGGTGTGCCGGTGCAGTGGCGCGGCGATGGAGTGGGGCGCGAGCAGGTGCTCCACGACACCGACCCCGCCGCCCCAGTCGTCGGAGTCGATGAGGAACCGGTCGCGGACGCCCTTCGGCGATCCCAGCACCAGTCCCTCGCCTGCCTTGATCATCCGGGTCGTCACGGGTCCAGGGTGCTGCGTGGCGGTGGGCGCTGACCATCCCAGAAACCTTGCATCCGTCCCGGACGGTCCTAGGCTCCGATCATGGCCTCAGGTCCGCGGAACACCCGGGCGATCGACCGGCTCGCCGACGCCGCGCAGCGCGGAGACGACCTCGTGACGTTCTGGCGGACCGTGGCGCCGACGCTGGGCCGGGTGGTGCCGCACTTCGAGACGCCCTGCTTCTTCACCGTCGACCCGGGTTCGCTGCTGATCACGAGCCACTTCCAGGAGGGGTTGCCGGAGATCCCCGCGGAGTGGCTCGCGCGGGAGTACACGGCGCCCGACTACAACTCCTTGGCGGCCGTCTTCGCCTCACCCGACGGGCTGGGCACCTTGTACGACGCGACCGGGGGGCGCCCGGAGCTGGCGACCAAGTACCACGAGGAGATGGTGCCCTACGGGTGCGAGCAGGAGCTGGTCCTGGCGCTACGGACCCGGGACGAGGAGCTGTGGGGCGCGGTCGGGCTCTATCGGGAGCCGGGCCAGCCGTTGTTCAGCCACGCCGACAAGGCGTTCCTCCGTGCCGCCGCACCGATCCTCGCCGAGGGCGCCCGCCGCGGGCTGCTGTACGGCGAGGCCGTCGAGCCCGACCTCCCGGACGCGCCCGGAGCGGTCGTGCTGACCGCCGACCTCCGGGTGGCGTCGTACACCGACTCCGCCCTGCCGCTGCTCGCCGCTCTCGGGGGCAGCCCAGCGGACCTGCCCGCCGCCCTGACCGCGGTCGCCGGGGCAGGTCTGGCCGCCACGGAGCACGAGGACCGGACGGAGGCACAGGCGAGGACCCGCACCCTGGGCGGCGAATGGCTGGTGCTGCACGCCTCTCCGCTGATGGACGGGAACGGCGGCGACCGTCGAGTTCTGGTGATCCTGGAGCAGGCGCAACCGTCGCGCGTCGCACCCCTGCTCATGAGTGCCTACCAGCTCACTCCCCGGGAGCGAGACGTGGCGGCGCTGGCGCTGGCCGGGCACTCGACGTCCGAGTGCGCCGCCCGGCTGTCCATCGCGGAGTACACGGTGCAGCAGCACCTGCAGAGGATCTTCGACAAGACCGGCGTGCGGAGTCGGCGCGAGCTGACCAGTCGGGTGTTCGGGTCGCACTACGAGCCGCGTGTCCGGGACAACGAGGCCCGCACCGAGGACGAGCGGTCGGCCCGGGGCGGACCGATGCCGGCCTGATCAGCGCGCGGCCCGGCGCTTCCGTGTCTTCTTCGCGGGCGCGTGCAGCCGGCCCTCGAGGACCGGGCGCAGGAAGGTGCCGGTGTGGCTGTCCGGATGTGCGGCGACCTCCTCGGGCGTGCCCTCCGCGACGACGAGACCACCCCGGTTGCCACCCTCGGGTCCGAGGTCGACGATCCAGTCGGCTGTCTTGATCACGTCGAGGTTGTGCTCGATCACCAGCACCGTGTTGCCCTGGTCGACCAGCCGCCCGAGGACCAGCAGCAGCTTGCGGATGTCCTCGAAGTGCAGCCCGGTGGTGGGCTCGTCGAGGACGTAGACCGTGCGCCCGGTGGAGCGCTTCTGCAGCTCCGTGCTCAGCTTGACCCGCTGGGCCTCGCCCCCGGACAGGGTCGGCGCCGGCTGGCCGAGTCGCACGTAACCGAGCCCGACGTCGACCAAGGTGCGCATGTGCCGGTTGATCGCGGGGACGGCGGCGAAGAACTCCAGCGCCTCCTCGATCGGCATGTCGAGGACTTCGGCGATCGTCTTGCCCTTGTAGTGCACCTCGAGCGTCTCGCGGTTGTAGCGCGCGCCGTGGCACACCTCGCACGGGACGTAGACATCCGGGA